>Ga0302157_10000857_pt1 | contig 38901 bp, 37 predicted proteins | sample I_Bog_N3_3_FD_193502 | JGI IMG/M metagenome (GOLD analysis project Ga0302157, IMG submission 193502) | Peat permafrost microbial communities from Stordalen Mire near Abisko, Sweden - I_Bog_N3_3 | ecosystem: Environmental > Terrestrial > Soil > Wetlands > Peat | place: Sweden: Abisko, Stordalen...
CGCGGTGAGCTACCCGCTCAGAATTTGAGTCCCCAGCTCACGCGGTGAGCTACCCGCTCAGAATTTGAGTCCCCAGCTCACGCGGTGAGCTACCCGCTCGAAATCCGAGCCAGCTCAGTTGAGCTGCCGCTTATCCACCGGCGCCGCCGGATCCGCCTCGAGGAACATCGACGTGATCTCCCTCTCCAGCGCCTTCGACAGCTCGTCTTCCATCGCGTCGAGCGCACCGGCCGCGCGCTCCACGTTGCGCTGGTAGACGAACAGCCGCGCCGCATCGCGCTCGCCGTCTTCGCCGCGCGTCGCATCCAGGATCATCATCGCGCGCGGGTCCACGCCGTCGACCACGAGCTCCGCGCCCGGCACGTCGACCACGTACACGTCCGCTTCCTGAACGTAGCGCGCGAGGATCGCGTCGAGCTTCGCCACCACCGCCTCCACGACCGTCGCGAACGCTTCGGCCGAGGGGGCCCACGCCGGGGGATCCTTCGACAGATCGATCACGCGCGTGCGGAGGAACGCTTCGGTCGCGCCGTGCGAGTCGCCGCGCTCGTCGCGCACGAGGCCCAGGTAGTACTGCGCGTCGCTGTTCTGCGGGTCCTTCTTCACGGCCTCTTCGATGAGCGGCGCGGCTTTGTCGATCTGCCCCGTCTCGTAGTAGGCGCGTCCGATCAAGAACGTGTAGCTGGGGTTGTCGAACGGACCCTCGGGGAGCATCGCCATGGCCTTTCTAGCTTCGTCCTTGTCGCTCTTGCCGAGCAGAGCATCGACCTTCAACAGCACCGCGTCGGCGATCTCTTCCTGCGTCTCGGCGTAGTCGAGCGCTTCGTCGCACATGGCGACGGCGGCGTCCCAGTCGGCGATCGGATGCAGGAGCACCTCGGCCGCGTTCAGCATCGCTTCGAAGTAGGTCTCGTCGAGCGCGATCGCCTGCTTGTAGTGCTCGAGCGCCTCGTCGGCGTCGCCGGCCATCGCCGCGCTGAAGCCGAGCAGGTTGTGCACCTCGGGCGACTTCGGATCGAGCTCGAGAGCGCGCCGCGCGCAAGCATGGGCGCCGCTCGCGTCCCCCTTGGATGCGAGATCCCAACCGCGATCGATGTGCGCCGAAAACTGATCCATGGCCGGACGGAACGTCCCCGTTGTGCCCGGCGCTCGCGCTGCCGTCAAGGAGACCCGGTCGCGTGTGCGCGCGAATTGGGCTTGGCTACTGCGCCCCCGCGTCCTCGTCTTCGTCCTCGTACTCGGCCTTCGCCTCGTCGTGCACGATGATGCGCGTGCCCGGATGGTCGGCCGTCGCCGCCACGCCGTGCCACCCCGGCGGCAGCTGCGGCTCGGTCCAGCCGAAGATCGCTTTCGCGTCCCACGGCGACAGGTTGAGGCAGCCGTGGCTCTTGGTATGCCCGAACTCCGCGTGCCAGAAGGCCCCGTGGATCGCGATGCTGCCGTTGAAGTACTGGATCCACGGCACGTCCTCGATCGAATACGGCCCGTCGGTCGCGGTGTCGGCGTCCATCGTGGCGGCGATGTGCTTCTCGCGAATGCGGAACGTGCCGTTGTGCGACGGGTGATCCTTCTCGCGGTGCTCGAGGTCGCGCTTGCCGCTCGAAAGGAGCGTCGCGTACACGGGCTTGTCCCCCTCGAACGCGACGAGCGTCTCGTTCTTCAGGTTCACGTCGATCCACTTCTCGCCCGGCAGGAGCCCGAGAGGCGGCGGCCCCGGGTTCGTGAGCACGACGAGATCTTCGCGTAGCCAGTAGCCGTCGTCGGTCTCGACGTACGCCTGCTTGTTCACCGACCGGTGCTGTCCGGTCAGCGTCGTCACCGTGAAGTGCTGCGCCCAGTCCCCCTGCACCATCTTCTTCCCGTCGTCGCTCGGGTGATACGTCCGCTGCTTGTAGAGGACGAACGCGACCGGCAGCTTGTCGATGCGGCGCGCCGGGAGCGCGGGGAGGCCGGCGTCGACGGTCGTGCCGTAGTAATCGGCGGGCGGGTCCTGGTTCAGCCACACGCCGTGGAACGACGTCGGCATCGGCGCCACGTAGAGCCGCTCGTACGGGACGTAGTAGCCGCTGATGGTCTTCCACCAGTGCGCGCCGAAGTCCTTCGAATCGCGGTCGAGCGCGACGTAGAACCCCTTGATCATCCGCTTCTCGATCGAGCCGGTGGGGTCCTCCTCGCGCAGCTCGTCGAGCTTCACGTCGGGCTTTCCGCCGTCGTACTCGCGCAAGTACCAGGGGATGCCCGCGTCCTCGGGCACGTCGCCGCTGCTCGTCGTCATCGCGGCCGGGACCACGGCGTCGTCGTCGTCGCGCGGCTTGGGGCGCGCCTTCACCAGCCACGGCTCGTAGCGCAGCCGATCGCGCCACGACGGCAGCTTCTTGTACATCGGCGTGCCGTTGCGGAGGTTGATGCCGTAGTCGTACGGGAGCGGGCCGGAAAGATCCGGGGTGTGCGGCGCGTTGCGCACCTTGGGATGATTCGGATCGAGCGTCGCGTACTTGCCGCACACGAAGCCGCCGTTGACGAGCTCGTACCAGCCTTCCAGGCAGTTCGACTTCTTGTGCGCCTCCGGGAAGACCGGCAGCTTCATCCCCTGGCGGAAGTACCCGATGCGGATGCTCCGCTGGCGTTCGCCCGGCTTCAGCTGGTCCGGGCGGATGGGCCAGTCCATGTCGCTCATGATGGGCGTCGCGGCGAAGAGGCCGTAGGCGAACGGACCGTCGTAGGCGCCGGCGTCCTTCGCGTCGTCCATCGCGATCCCCGCTTCGCGCGGCGTCTGCACCACCGGCGCGGTCGCCAAAGGAGCGGTCGCGGACGGGACGGCTCGCGCGGACGGCGCGGGCGTCGATCCCCCCCACGGCGGCTCGGTGCACGCAGCGAGCCCGGCGACACCAGAGAGCGCGCCGGCAACGAAGAGGACGGAGGAAACGATGCTGCGCATTCGAGAGCGGCTTCGGCGCGAGGACGAGTGGCCGAGCGCAGTTCTTAGTAGCCCTGGGCCGTGCCGTCGATCCAGTTCTCGGCTCTGGTCGCGGCTCTGCGGGCGCTCGCCTCGGGACGGTCGCAACAAGTGAAGCTTTCGGTGGTCCATCACGTAGTAAGGGAAAGCGAGGGGCATGCCGGCGCGAATCGAGCGAGAATCGAACCGTTTCGCGCACCGCGGCGTGGGCCGGGCTAGGGTGAGGCGTGTCTGACGGGACGCACCGCTCGAGCGTGAGCCGCGTGAGGGACGGGGCCGCGCTCTCGGCTCCGACGTCGCCGCACGCGACTCCTCCCGAGCCGGACGCGGCGGGCACGAAGCGCAAGCGGAGCGGGCCGGAGCGCTTCTGGGACCGCCGCCGCGTCCGGCTGGCCATGTTCGCGAGCGTCGTGCTGTCGCTGGCGACGCACTACGTCCTGTCGCCGTGGCGCCTCTTTCCGGATCGCACGCTGGAGATCAAGGACACCGACGGCGAGCTCACGATCCCGATCGACTTGCTCGAGGGAGAAGACCGACCCGCGGCGCCGCTCCCTCCGCCCCCAGCCGCAGAGGCTCCGCCCCCCCCGGTCGCCCCGCCCGTTGCCGCGGCCGAGGGGCCCGCGTTCCACGACGCAGGGGCCCCGCGCCCCAAGCGTGACGCAGGAGCGCCGCGCGATTCCGGGTCCGACGCCGAGAGCCCGAACGAGACGGGAGTGACGGGCGGAACGGGCGTTGGACCGAGCGACGCTTCGGCCGACGCGATGCCCGCGCTGGGCGACGGCGGGCTCGAAGGGGTGTCGGCCGGAGAGCGCCTGGTCGAAGTGCGGGTGAACATGGACGTCGTGCGGAGCAACGTGATCGGCGCGCGCATGGGGCCGCTGCTCCGCGGGATCCCGCAGTGGGACGAGTTCATGGCGGGCACGGACGTCGATCCGGTCAGCGACGTGGACTGGATCCGCATCTACGGGCCGTCGCTCCTTCACACGGAGAAGGACGCGGTCATCGTCCACTTCAACATGCCCGACGCGCGCGCCGCGCGGAACATCGCGCTCCTCTCGAAGCACGACGTGAACGGCGGGGCGGTCGACGCGGGCGTCCCGGGCGTGCGTGCGTGGAGAGGGCACGCCGACCGCGCGTGGCGCATCTTCCTCTTACCGCGCCCGCGCGTGGCCGTGATGGTGCCGCCGGAGAAGGCCAACGAGACGGCGCGCGTGTTCTCGCGGATCGAGCCGCACTTGAACATGCAGAAGGGGGACGCCGTCTGGCTGATGGTGAAGAACCCGAGCCACCCGATGCCGTTCCTGCCGGCGTCCTTGAGCGAGCTCCGGCTCTGGGTGAAGCCGCGCCCGGACGGCGGCGCCGATCTGTTCGCCGAGTCCGACGCGCCCGACGACGAAGGGGCCCGCATCGCGACCCGCCAGGTTCACCAGCTGCTGCTCGAGATGAACTCGCTCGGCGTGAAGATCGTCACGCGCGGGGTCCTCAGCGACGCCGAGGTCACCCACGACGGCCCTACGGTGAAGCTCCACCTCACCGCCTCGCAGGACCAGCTCGAAGCGCTCTACGATCTCGTGGCGGCGTATCTCGGCGTGAACGAGCCGACCGCAGCTGCTCCCGGTTCCGCGAGCGCAGCGCCGCCGAGCACACCGCCGCGGGCTCCGGCGCCGATGCAGCGCCCCGCCCACCCGAAGTGACTCGTCGTCACCGGGCGAGCCCCGGCACCTTCGCCTGGATCTCGCGCGCGAGCATGGCGACCGTCTCCTTCGCCGCCGGCCCGATCCACACGTCCCCCTCGGTCGACCGCACGTGCAGCCCGCGCGGCGACGGCCGCACGCCGCGAATGCTACTCCATGCGCGCGCTGCCCCCGCGAACGTCACGCCGTAGTCGTCGAGCACGGCGTCCATCGGCAGGGTGATCGAGAGGAAGTACGCCGAGAGCCCGAGCATCGTGAAGAGCGACGACATCAGCGAGAAGTAGAGCGGCCCGACGCGCCAGTGCGCGACCTGCGCGTAGGTGGCCAGCACGAAGAGCGCGCCGGCGAACACGTGCAACGCGGCGACCGACACGAGGAACGCCACCTTCGACCCCACGGCGTGGAGCGTGCGGCGCGCGGGATCGACGCGCGACGAGGCAGCGGTCACGACCCCGTGGCGCAGGGAGCGTCGGATCGCGAAGACGAACGCCGTCGCCATCCCGAGGTTCAGGACGAATGCCAGCGGTGCGAGCCCGTCGATCGACAGAAACGTGTCGAACGCCCCGTGCGCGACGGCGGCGAGCACGAGAAACGCGAGCAGCGACGTGCGCGGACGAACGAGCTTCTGTCCCAGCGCATAACCCCAGACGGCGCCGAAGAAGAGGTGCGCGGGGAGGGTGACGAACATCCGCGTGGCCACGAGCCCGGCGGCGAGCCGGCCGATGGCGAAGTACTTCACGTTCTCGATCGCCGCGAACCCCAGCGCCGAGGCAGAGCCGTACACGATGCCGTCGATCGGCTCGTCGAACTCGCGGAGGTGCGATGCGAGCGACCACGCGCCGAACAGCTTCGCTGCCTCCTCGCTCAAACCGATGACCAGCACGAACACCGGCAGCGCCAGCGGCAGCGCCGCGATGCGCCCTCCGAGCGTCGAGAGCGACGGGTCGAGCCACGGAGACAAGCGCGCCCACCCCACTTCGGCGAGCGCCGCGGGGAGGAGACTCGCGCCGCCGAGCGCGAAGGTCGCGAGCACGAGCCACCACGGCTCGGGGTGCGCGCGATCGAAGCGACGAACGAAGAAGAGCCACGCCAGCGACAGCACGAACGGGAGGCCGAGCGCGACCACGGCGAGCGTGTAGTTCGGCGGGGAGGCGAGGGCGGATGCGCGCGTGAGCGGGGGGAGCGGCGGTGTGCCGAGGACCAGGCGCATCGCGCGGGCGCGGGCGTACGCCTCGAGATCCTCGCCGAAGCGAAAGACGACCGAACCTCCCGCCATCGCTGCCGGGGGACCGACGAAGAGAGCTTGGTGATCGAGCGCGATCGCGACGGAAGCCCCGTCGAGCCCCGGGAGCGCCTTCGAGACTCGCTCGTCTCCCGCCGGCGAGATGCGCACGTCGATCGAGCGCCCATCGGCTACGACCCCAGCCGAAAGGATGGCGTCATGCAGGTCGATCGCCGCCGGCTCGCGCACGACCACGGTGTGCGACCCGTTCTCGTTTTTCTCGTCCTCGACCGTCAGCTCGAGCTGGTGCGCCTCCGCGTGCGTCGCTCCGGGCACCACGGCGTACACCTGGAGCCCCCCCGGCCACGCAAGCAGGCGATCGACCATCCCCGACGACTCGCGGTCGACGACGACCCGCACCCCTTCGCTCGTCCCGGTGACGTCGGCCGTGATGTCCGCCGCCGAGAGCCGTGTCCCGGCGAGCGCCTCGAGGTTCGATGGGGGAGGGGTCGCGGTGACGTACGTGAGGACGAGATCGTTCGTCCCCAGCGGGCGTCCGCATCCGACGCAGGTGAGCGCCAGCAACGCCAGCGCGACGATTCGAAGGAAGCCCACTTCGTGGGAGCGTAACGCCATTCTCCCCGCACCCGCGCGGCCGTCGCGTGGATGGTGGTGAATGACGAAACCAGAGGACGCCCGTCCAGAGACTTGTCCTCTGGCCAATACCTTCCGCTAGGATGGCTCACAGGATGCCCGACCCGCAGGTGCTCTACGTCGTCACGGCCGTCGTCGTGCTCGCCCTCATCGCATGGGTCGTAGCCGTGCTGACGGGAACCGGAGACACGGTAAAAGCTTCGAAAACCGAAGCCATGCCCGCGACCGCCGGGGGCGCTCCCGCGCCTGTCGAGGACTCGTCCAAGACGATCCCCGCGTCGGCCCCGGTGGACCTGGATGAGAAGAAATCGGAGCCCCCGGCCCACGTCGAGGCCCCCTCCGCCGTCACGGGAGCATCGGCGGAGGTTCAGATCGACGTCGAGGAAGAAGAGGAGCCGACCGGCCCTCACGCCCTCATCCTCATCAGCGCCGTCGGCCGGACCGACCCTGGACTCAAGCGCAAGCACAACGAGGACTCCTACTCGATCCTCGAGAACCACCACCTGTTCGTCATCGCCGACGGCATGGGGCGTCACGCGGCGGGCGAGGTCGCCAGCAAGATGGCCGTGGAGGGGATCGGCGAATCGTTCGAGAAGCGCCTCGACCCGAGCTTCGTCCCCGAGGGGGTCCTCCCGAAGCGCGCCAGCATGCTCCGGAACGCGATCCTCTTCGCGAACGAGAAGATTTATCACAAGGCCCACGACGTCGAGGAGTACGCGGGCATGGGGACCACTGTGGTCTCCTGCTACTTCTCGCCCAACAACCAGCGGGTCTACATCGCGCATGTCGGCGACAGCCGCTGTTACCGCTACCGCGGTACGTCGCTGACGCAGATCACCAAGGACCACACGCTCGGCGCCGCCGGCATCCAGGGGCGTAGCTCGTCGGTCCTCTCGCGCGCCGTTGGCGTCGAAGAGCGCGTCGAGGTCGACATGACGATGGAATCGCCGCTTCCGGGCGACGTCTATCTCCTGTGCTCCGACGGTCTGAGCCGCATGGTGACCGACGAAGAGATCGGCCAGACGCTGGGCGAGGTTCGAGACCTCAACGCCTGCGTCGCGAAGCTGATCGACATGGCCAACGCGCGCGGCGGCCGCGACAACATCACGACCATCCTGGTCCGCGTCGAGGACGCACCGCACCTGTCGAGCGCGCCGCCGCGAATCTGACGGGGGTGCTCAGTCGAGCTTCGCGGCGCGCAGGACGCCGCGAAGGACGTAGTCGGTGTACGTCTCGTGACCCGAGGTCCAGAGGACCAGCGGAGCTCGCAGAATGCCGTGCGCCGCTCCGTGGACGAGCTCCGCGGGGCCCAGCGCCGGGAGCTCGTGGAGGGGGGGGAGCGCATCCACTGCGGTCTCCTCCTCGTGCCTCGCGACGTCGAAAGCCAGCTCGTCCCCGAACGCCTCGATCGCGCCGCGGTGACGCGTGGGATCGAGCTCCGCGAGCGTGAACAGCTCCCACCCGGCGTCCACGAGGATGGGGAAGACTTCGTCCTCGCGCGACTCGTCGAACAGCGTCGGCCCGAACGGTGCGTCGATGGCGCGGAGCCTGGCGTGCAGCGCTTCTCGGGCCTGTGCCGCCGCGTCGTCATCACTCCAGAGCCTCGCGAGCGCACACGCGAGCTCGCGCTCGGTCGTCGCGCGATGCAAGCGCGGATCGCGGGAGGAGGCGTCGATGTCGGCGCTCGCGAGCAGGTCCCTCGACCAGGCATGCGCTTCATGAAGCTCTTCGATCGACCCTAGCGCCAATGCCGATCGGTTAGTCGCGCAACCGATCGGCATGGTTAGGGAAAGGCGGTACCCCCTTTTTGTCCGTCGCGATTTGTGCTGTGTGCAGCCTGGAAGGGAGAGCACACGGTGGGTTTTGATCGAGCGTTCCATGCGGCGGCGACATACGGGTCGTCCGATCACCTCGACGACTTTCGCAAGCGGATCGACCCGGCGTGGATCGACGAAGCGCTTGCGGCGACAGAGGCGGCGACGGTGCGGCGTCGCCGGCTCCCGTCGGAGCAGGTGATCTGGATCGTGCTGGGAATGGGCCTGTTCCGCGATCGGCCTGTCGAAGACATCGTCAGCAAGCTGGACCTCGCGTTGCCCGGACGCTCGGCGACGGTCGCTCGAAGCTCGGTGTCGCAAGCCCGTGAGCGCCTCGGCAGTGAGCCGGTGAAGTGGCTGTTCGAGCGTTGCGCATCGGTCTGGGCCGAGCGGAGCGCCGGGAGTCACCGTTGGCGTGGGCTGCGCCTCTACGGCATCGACGGCAGTTCGGTGCGCGTGCCCGACACGCCGGAGAACCGGGAAGAATTCGGCGGACACAAGGGGCGCGACGGCACTGTAAGTGGCTACCCGATGGTGCGGATCGCCGTGCTGATGGTGCTGCGCTCCCACTTGCTCGCGGCCGCCAGCTTCGGCGCATACAAGGGCACCTACGAGCTCGAGTTCGCGAAGCCCCTCTGCGCATCGATCCCGGACGGCTCCTTGACCGTCGTCGACAAGGGCTACTTCGGCGCCCCGTTCTTGCTCGGCATCGAATGCGGCCAGGATCGGCACTGGCTTGTCCGGGCCAAGTCGAACCTGAGCGCCAAGGTGGTCGAGCAGCTGGGGCCTGGCGACGAGCTTGTCGAGATGGCGGTTTCGAGCCACTCCCGAGCACAGAACCCGTCGCTGCCGCGAACTTGGCTGGCCCGCCGCATCCGCTATCAGCGCCCCGGCTTTCGCGAGCAGTGGCTGCTGACGTCTCTGCGCGACCCGAAGCGTTTTCCGGTCGACGAGATCATCGCGCTCTATCACGAGCGCTGGGAGCTGGAGCTCGGCTACGACGAGATCAAGACGGAGCTGCTCGAGCGCGAGGAAGCGATTCGCAGCAAAAAGCCTGCGGGCGTGCGCCAAGAGCTCTGGGGCATCCTCCTCGTCTACAACCTGGTGCGTCTCGAGATGGAGAGCATCGCGCAGGAAGCGAAGATCGAGCCGACGCGCATCAGCTTCGTCGAGGCGTTGCGCCTGATGCGCGACGAATGGGCGTGGCTCTCCGTCACGAGCCCCGGCGCGATCCCAAAGCGGCTCGCCGCCATGCGCCGCAGCATCAAGCGCTACGTACTCCCGACACGCCGCGCGAGAACGTACCCGCGTGCCGTCAAGATCAAGATGAGCAACTACGATCGGAAGCGGCCCCTCGCGGAGAAGGCTTAAACGAGCGGCATTGGGGCTAGGGGCCTTTAGAGGACAGAGCGAGGGGCGGCCGGATGTGAGCCGGCACCTCGATAGAGCCTCGGAGGGGAGGTGAAAAGCAAATGGGAACCAGTAAGAACAAAGCAACGAGACAGAACGCGAATCGCAAGATCGTGGGAGCGATCAAGAAGTATCTGAGCGGGTCAGTGACCCTGGCAGGCGTGACGTATGCGCCCGCCAAGCTCGCGAAGATGTTTCAAGACGGCATCGACATCGCCGATGCCACCGACACGGCCAACAAAAGCGTGGCACGTGGCGGTCGCGACGGAGAAGGAGAACGCGCAGGAGCTTTCCGGCGTGCAGACCCTCCTCCAGAGCCACGTTCGTGGGCTCTTCGGCGAGGCAGCCCGTGGCGCCGGGGGTACCGTCGGCGACTCCGGTCCCCGCTTCGACTGCGATCAACGCGCAGTCGAACGGGACGCCGGCGTCGGCGAAGGTCATCGCGAGCGCGTGAGTGAACCGAGTAGCCGAGTGAACCGGGACGACCGGAGACGGCCGCCGACGCGGGAGATCGTGGAGGGGGTCGGGAGCCCGATTACGCATGAGAGTGCGTGATCGGGCTTTCTTCTTTTGTGCGTCGGCTCCGCTGCGACGTCTAGGTCCATCGAACCCGGGTAGAGCACCGAGAACCCAACGGCGAAGCTCCTGGGCGACACGAAGCGGGTCCCCCGCATCCCCCCCCAGGGGTGATTGACGCAGCCCGCTGCGGGTGTCTACTGAATGAGGAGACGCAACATCGGCTGGGCGGGTGTGATGTGGGCGTAGCGAGAGGTCCCGCCCCCAGAGGTTGCCATGAAGGTTCTGCTCGTCGGCATCGCCGCCGATTCGCGCGAGATCGTGGGTCGCGCGCTCGGCGCGCAGGGACACGAACGCATCGTTGCGAACGACGGCGCCGGCGCGCTCGAGCTGCTCGCAAAGAGCTCACCCGCGCTCGTCATCGTCGAGGATCCCCTGCCTGACATGGGCGCGACCGAGTTCTGCCGTCGGGTACGCTGTTGCCCGGCCGGACAAGACGCCGTCATTCTCGTCATCGCGACGCGAGAGCATGAGCTGTCGGCGATTCTCGACGCCGGCGCGACCGATCTCTACCCGACGTCGCTCGGACTGGCGGCTCTCGAGACGCGCGTGCTCATCGCCGAGCGTCTCGTCGCAGAGCACGCCCGCCTGAGGGACCGCGAGCGCCGGTTCCGGGTCCTGTTCGAGTCGGGCGTCGCGGGAGTGACGATTTCCGACTTCGACGGCAACTTCAAAGAGGCCAACGACTCTTTTCTCGAGATGCTCGGCTACACGCGCGGGGAAATGCTCGCGGGCAAGCTGAATTGGGAGGTCATCACTCCTCACGACAGGCTAGTTCCGGACACCGAGGCCCGGGCGCAGCTCAGAGCCACCGGGTTCCTTCCGCTCCGCGAGCGAGAGTACCTCCACAAAGATGGCCGACGTATCGCGGCACTGGTGGGGTCGGCCGCGCTCGAGGGGACGACCGAGTGCATCAGCTATGTCACGGACATCTCCGAGCGAAAACGGGCCGAGGAGGCGCTGCGAGTGTCGGAAGCGCAGTACCGCACGCTGTTCGATCACGCGCCGTTCCCGAAGTTTCTCTTCGATCGAGAGACGCTTCGGCTTCTCGCGGTGAATGACACCGCGGTGCAGCACTATCGGTACTCGCGCGAGGAGCTCCTCGAGATGACCCTCGAGGACCTGCGGCCGGCGGAGGACGCCGCGGATCACTTGAACCGCGTAGTCGGGGTAGGAGCCGATCCGAGGTGGGCAGGAGTGCTGCGACACAGGAAGAAGGATGGGAGCATCATCGATGTCGACGTCACGGTCTGCAGCTTCGAGCTGGGAGGCAGGTCGTGCGGCCTCGCGGTCGCGCTGGACGTCACCGAGCGGAAGCGGATGGAAGAGCAGGTCCGGCAAGCGCAGAAGATGGAAGCGATAGGGAACCTGGCGGGCGGTGTCGCGCACGACTTCAACAATCTCCTCTCGGTCATCCTCAGCTACAGCGAGATGCTCGCCGGCGATCTCAAGCCGGCCGATCCCATGCGGACCGACCTCGAAGAGGTCCTTGCGGCGGGCCGGCGCGCGGCGGGGCTGACGCGGCAGCTCCTCGCGTTCAGCAGGCAACAAATCCTCCAGCCGAAGGTCCTCGACCTGAACGGCATCGTCGGCGGCCTCGCGAAGATGCTGCGGCGACTGATCGGCGAGGACATCGAGCTGAGCGTCGTAGCCGATCCTGGACTAGCGACGGTGAACGCCGACCCGGGGCAGGTGGAGCAGGTCTTGATGAATCTCGTCGTGAACGCCCGCGACGCCATGCCGAGAGGGGGAAAGCTCACGATCGAAACGGCCAATGTGAAGCTCGACGCGGCCTACGCGGAGACTCACGCCGGCGTCGCGCCCGGGGGGTACGTGATGCTCGCCGTCACGGATTCAGGCGCGGGGATGGACGCCGCGACTCGTAAGCGAATCTTCGAGCCGTTCTTCACGACGAAAGGGAAGGGGACAGGCACGGGGCTGGGACTGTCCACGGTGTTCGGAATCGTGCGGCAGAGCGGCGGGAACATCTGGGTGTACAGCGAGCCCGGGCATGGCACGACGATGAAGGTGTATCTCCCTCAAGCCCGCGGCAGCAACACCGCGATGGACACGGTGCCCACCGAGAGCCGGACACGCCGCGGCTCGGAGACCGTCCTCCTCGTGGAGGACGACGAGCAGGTGCGCGTGCTGACGCGCACGATCCTCGAGCGGTACGGGTATCATGTCTTGGAGGCGTCGAGCGGCGGAGACGCGCTCCTCATCTGCGAGCAGCACAAGGCTGCGATCCACATCCTACTCACAGACGTCATCATGAGCCGCATGAGTGGTCGAGAGCTCGCCGAGCGGCTCGCTCCGCTCCGACCCGAGATGAAGGTGCTCTACATGTCCGGATACACGGACGACTCGGTCGTGAGGCACGGCATCCTGCAGTCGGACGTCGCGTTTCTCCAGAAGCCAATCATCCCAGAGACCCTGACGCGCAAAGTGCGCCACGTGCTGGACGCGGCGCCTGCGGCCTGAGCGAGGCCTTGGGACGCGCGCGCGCTTTCTATGTGCCCGCGTCCGGTAGCGGTCCCTTTGCGTCACAGAGGAAGTGAATGGCCTCGATGGCCACTCGCCTCCGCTCGTCCTCCGTGGCTTGGGACGCCCTCACCGAAGCGACTTCACCCTCGAGCTGGCTGAGCCGCGCCTTCAACGACCTTCGCCATTCCCCGGTCGGCATGGCGGCAACGGTCGCGCGACCTTCCGTGACGATCTCGGCTGCGAACGATCCGTTGGTCGACATGGCTACATTCTTCATGTTTCCGAGAACGTCCCGTCGAGTCCAACCTTGAGCCCTCTTGCCTCTCTTGCGCGCACGACATGTCGGTCAGCCCGACCGAGAGCGAACCCGGGCGCTGCGCTCGGGGGCCCTACGACCGCGCAGCGGGCGCGACGGCGCGAGAATGCCGATGCAGTGGCGCGCGATAACGCCGAGAAAGTCCTCGGCCTCGTTTTCGAAGCGCGTACGTTTGCACCCGATCCCCCCCCTCAAGACCCAGATCCGCGCTCTCGCCGAAGCCTTTGCCGCGGGTGTGCTCGCGGCCGTTCGCGAGGCGTCACTCGAAGACCTGCTCGCCGAGAGCGGCATCCCGCAGCGGGGGCCCGGTCCTGCGAAGACGCGGGGGGGACGACGACTACGCCGCGCGCCGCGAAACGGAAGAAAGGCGGGAGCCTCGCGCGCCGATCTGGTTCCGACACCGAGCACGTGGTCGGGCTCGTCGTGGCGCAGTTGAAGCAGCACCGGGCGGGCCTGCGAAGCGAGCAGCTTCAGAAGCTGCTCCAGCTGACGAAAGGGGAGCTCGTGCGGCCGATCACCGAAGCGCTGGCGACGGGGCAGATCGTGAAGACCGGCGAGCGGCGGTCAACGACGTATTTCGCGAAATAGGGAGATCCTTATGAGCTCGATCGGATACCGCTTGGCTTGCGCGGCACTCTGCCTGCTCACGTGCACGTGCGCCGGGGCGAAATCCGGCGTGGACTATCACGGCAAGTACACCGCTTCCGCAGACATCTGCGGGTTCACGGTCACGACGTCGGATCTGCCGAATGCAGTCAGGTGGCCCGCAACAAGAGGAGGACGCAGCTCCCATCTGCGTGCTCGGCGCGTCGGCGTGCGATGGCACCGCGGTCATCGTCTGTGAGGCGTGCGCAACGGGCCTCCCCCAAGGACTGGTCCTCTCTTGCGGAGATGCGGACACCGGCGGCGTCATGTGGGGCGGTGGCGCGGTGCCGTGCGACCTGCAGCTGAAAGGGGGAATCTGCGTCGAAGGAGACGGCGGCGGCCAGGCGCACTGCGCCTGCCCGAACGGCGACGCCGTCGATGCGTCGTGCTCACCCCAAGACGAAACCGACGCTGCGTCGGACTGAATCCCAGGAGAGCTGCACACGAGGGTCCGGTCCCGCGTCGGCCCCGGCGTCGCTCTCGATCACGGACGGGACCTGGCTGCTCGTGACGTAGAACGCGTCGGCGGATGCACCCTGGAACGTGAGGGTTCCGTTTCCGTGGGCGAGCGACAGCGTGCCGAGATTGCCGCTGCTCATCCCGGTCAGGGTCACGTCGGAGTCGGCGATCCAGGTACCCCGCGAGGGGCGACGTCGATGCCCTGCAAGGGGGCGACGGTCGCAGGGCTCGACGAGCTGCACGCGACGATGCCGGCGAGGAGCGCTACGGCGAGACGACACGTGTCGCGCGGGTTGTGCTTCACGTGCCGAGAGGAAGTCTACGGTGCTAGGCGGAAACAGCCACCGGCATTCGCTGCACGGAAGCGTGCAGGATGCGCTCAGTGCATACGCGGCGAGCCCGCCCCGCCCCGCCTCACGGTGAGCGGTCCGTGCGCGCCAGGGCGGCGAGAGCGAATCGTGGACTCAAGACGCTAGGGCGCTCCGCCCCAACGGATCCCTGTCGCACTCACCACTGCAACGTTCCCGGCGCGGCGCTCGGATAGAGGTCGAGATAGGTCTCGTCCGACGCGATCATGGGAATCACGCGAATGCCCCCGTGCAGATTCCCCGGAGGGTTCGCGTTGGTGCTGCCGTTCACGCACTGCCACGACTCGCAGTTGAAGATCTGCTCAAAGTAATAGGGCGCGCAGTAAGCGTCCTGCTTGCCCGTGAACTCGTCGGTGCAGGTCGTGTAGTAGGAGTGGTAGAAAATGGGCGACGCGATCGACCGCAGGGTGTTCGGCGCCGGGAGGATGGGCGGAAGGAAGTACCCGACGTAGTAGTAGCCCGCGGGGATCTGTTCGCTCACGTTGGGGATGCCGGTCCCGTTCACGTTCGTCGACGTAGGCGCGAGCGGATCGTACGAGAAGTACGGGGTACCCGCGCCGTTCGCCTCGTAGGTCTTCCCGGTCGGCGTGCCCGTGCTCGGGTCGACGGCGACCCACGTGAGCGGGCTCGAGGGGGCGAAGGGCCTGAAGTTCTCGTCGACGGCCACGCCTGCCGTGCAGCCGGCGAGCAGAAAGAGGCAGGTCGCGCCAAGGAGCGGCGACGCGGCTCTCCGGGCGGCGATGACGACGAAACGGGTGCTTTGGAGCGTCATGTCCCGGACAGTCTCCGGGGCATTCCGGTCTCGTTGCGAATTCGACCGCAGTGCTCCGTTGCTTGGGCCCCGATCCAGGACCCCTGACCTCAGCCGCTCGCGCGTCGCCCCCGGCGCGCCCCCGCGCCCGTCCCGAGGGCTCCCCGCAGCGTCGGAGTCGCGACGTCGAGGAACGCGCGCACCTTCGCCGTCGACGCGCTCGCCGCGGGGTACACGAGATGCACCGGGAGCGGGGCCGGCGCGAACGGCTCGAGCACGGCCACGAGCGTCCCGTCGCGCAGCGGCCGGGCCACCTGGTACGAGAGCGCGCACGTGACGCCGAGCCCGTCGATCGCCGCGCCGATCGCGGCGTCGGCGAGGTTCACCGCCATCACCGGTTGCACGCGCACCTGCCGGAGCCGCCCCCCCTCGGAGCCCGCGAAGGTCCAGACGTCGCTCGGCGTGACGGACGTGAACGCGATGCAGCGGTGCCCCCCGAGCTCGGCGGGATCGCGCGGGGTGCCGTGCTCGGCGAGGTACGCAGGGCTCGCGCAGACCACGCGGCGCACCTCGCCGACCGGGGTGGCCACGAGCGCAGAGTCGGGCAGGTGGGCGATGCGCACCGCGACATCGACCCCCTCGTCGATGACGTTGACCACGCGGTCGAGCAGCAGCAGTCGGGCGCGCACCTCGGGGTACCGCGCGAGGTACGCCCCGAGCACCGGCCGCACGTGCAGCGTACCGAACGTGACCGGCGCCGTGATCGTGAGCACGCCGCGGGGCGAGGCCATCGACGCGTTCGTGGTCGTCTCGGCCTCCGCGAGATCCGCGAGCACCCGGCGCGCGACCACGAGGTACCGCTCGCCGGCCTCGGTGAGCTTGAGCGAGCGCGTCGTGCGGCGCAGCAGCGCGGCGCCGACGCGCGCCTCGAGCGACGCCACCGCGCGTGTGATCGACGGCGCCGAGCGCCCGAGCTTGCGCGCCGCGGCCGAGAGGCTCCCCGCGTCCGCCGCGGTGACGAAGGCCTGGAGCTCGTCGAAGCGGTCCATCGCCTGTGCAGCCTACGCAACAATGACTTGTCCCCTGTGCTCATTCTCGAACAGGCGCGGGGCGCCGCAGGATGCCTCTCACGACGACGGCACGAAGCCGGCGCCGAACCAGGAGAACCCCATGAGCCGCATCCCCGCCATCGACCTCGCCTCCGCCACCGGTTCCGTCAAGACGCTGCTGGACGGCGTCCGGAAGGGTCTCGGCGCGACCCCCAACCTCTTCCGCGTCGCTGCGCAGTCGCCCTCCGTGCTCGAGGGCATGGTCGGGCTCTTCGGCGCTGTCGCGAAGGGCAAGCTCGGCGCCCGGGTGCGTGAGTCGATCGCGCTCACGGTGTCGGAGATCGACGCGTGCGACTACTGCCTCTCGGCGCACACCGCGCTCGGGAAGGGCGCGGGGCTGACCGACGCGGCGATGACGAGCGCGCGCGACGCCAAGGCGGAGGATCCGCGCGTCGCCGCGACGCTGCACTTCGCTCGTGTCGTGACCGAGAAGCGCGGCCACGTGTCCGAGGGCGACGTCGTGGAGGCTCGCCGCGCCGGCCTCAGCGACGCCGACCTGCTCGAGGTCGTCGCGAACGTCGCGCTGACGACCTTCACGAACTACCTCAACGAGGTCGCGGGCACCGAGATCGACTTCCCGGTCGTCGCCCACCGCGCCCGCTGAGGCACGAGCCTGCCATCGACCCCGAACCCGCAAGAGGAGATCGTCATGCGCCCGCCCGTCCCCCCGTTCACCCGTGAGAGCGCGATCCAGAAGGTCCGCATGGCCGAGGACGCGTGGAACAGTCGCGATCCCGGGCGCGTGTCGCTCGCGTACAGCGTGGACAGTCGATGGCGCAACCGCAGCGAGTTCCTCCAGGGGCGCGTGGCCATCCACGCGTTCCTGGAGCGCAAGTGGGAGCGCGAGCGGGACTACCGCCTCGTGAAAGAGCTCTGGGCTTTCGACGACGATCGCATCGCCGTGCGTTTCGCCTACGAGTGGCACGACGCGGCCGGGCAGTGGACCCGATCGTTCGGCAACGAGAACTGGGAGTTCGACGCCGCGGGGCTGATGCTCGCGCGGCACGCGAGCATCAACGACGTCCCGATCGCCGCCCAGGAACGCCTGCTGCTCTGGCCGGACGGGCCGCGCCCCGCAGAGCACCCGGGCCTCACGGGGCTGGGGCTGTAGCCATGGGGCGCTTCAGCGAGCTCGCGTTCACTCCCGGGGTGAAGGCCGTGCAGACCGCGATGGGGAGCCGTCGCGCGTACGCTCGACTCGAGGGGCAAGGCCCGGAGCCCGACGCGCTGGGCGAAGACGAGGCACGGTTCCTCGGCGAGCGGGACAGCTTCTACATGGCCAGCGTGGGCGAGACCGGCTGGCCCTACGTGCAGCACCGCGGGGGGCCGCGGGGCTTCGTGACGGTGCTCGACCCGCACACGCTGGCCTTCGCGGACCTGCGGGGCAACCGGCAGTACATCTCGGTCGGCAACGCCGGCCACGACGATCGCGTCGCGCTCATCTTCGTGGACTACCCGAACCGCGCGCGCCTCAAGGTGCTGGCGCACGCGCGACTCGTGGCGCGCGCCGACGACCCCGCGCTCTTCGCGCGCGTGGCCGGCGACACCCCGGCCGAGCGCGTCTTCGTCCTTCGCATCGAGGGGCTCGACTGGAACTGCCCGCAGTACATCACGCCGCGCTTCACCGAGGAGGAGCTTGGCGAGGTGCTCGCGCCGGTGCGCGCGAAGCTCGCGGCGCTGGAGGCGGAGAACCGCGAGCTGCGGAGGCGGCTCGGCGAGGGGGCCTGACCGAGCGACACGTGAGGGCGACGCTCCCTTCCCCTCGCGAGGCGACGATCGCAAGCCGCAACGTCGACCACTCGTGCGCGCTCACGTCGCCGGGCGATCCTCCGCGCTGATCATCCGCTGCACGAAGACGAGATCGATCCACCGGCCGAACTTCGTCCGACCTGGGGGAGCCTCCCCACCTCGCGGAACCCGAGGCGCGCGTGGAAGGCGAGCGACGCGGTGTTCTCGCCGTCGATGCCACCGATCATCGCGTGCTTCCCCATCTCCGCGGCGCGCGCGATCAATTTTTCGACGAGCGCGCGCCCCACGCCGCTGCGCCGGGTCCCTTCGCGCACGTGGACGCTGTGCTCGACGGTGAAGCGGTAGCCCGGCCGTCCGCGAAACTCGCCGAACGACCCGTACCCGGCGACGCCGCCCGCGTCGATCGCCACGAAGATCGGGTACCCCTTGCTGAGGAGCCCGGTCATCCACTGGCGCCGCTCGTCCTTCGTCGTGGGATCGTCGATCCACACGGCCGTCGACGTGGCGATGACCTGGTTGAAGATCGCGAGGATGCCGTCGAGGTCCTCTTCCGTTGCTTCGCGAAGGATCATCCGTTCGACATGGCGCAATAGCCTGGATTGGTCTGCGGCGCTCGCGCGGAGGGCGAGGTCCCTCGTGAGTGGCGCAACTGGCGACCGTGGGCCGAAAGGACGCTGCCGCGAGGCTCTCGCGAGGGGCGAGCGCGGGGGACTTGGCCGGGGCGCGGGCACTACGCGAGGCGGTCCGCCGGATGCTCGGCGACGAGCCGCGGAAGACCTTGCGACGACGGCTCACGCGCAGGCCGGGTCCCCCCGGCGTGCTCCCCTGGCCATCGCGGACTACGATTCTCCCGTGCGCCGGATCATGTACGTCGAGAACAAGGCCGAGGGGCTCGATGGCGAGGGTCGCGGGCGCACGTACCACTACCGCGGGCGTCGTTTGGCGAAGACGAAGAGCGGGTACAAGTTCAACTGCGTCGACCAGGAGACAGGCGAGGAGTTCTGGGTATCCGGTCCTCACCGAGACGGAGCCGACAAGCTCTACGGCGGTCTCGTCGCCATCGATGAGGACGCGCGAGTCGAATACTGGCGGAGCGTCCGGCAGCAACCTGCTCTCGTGGCCTTGACGGAGTACCGAGCAGGCGCCTCGACGAGGACATCCGGCACGACCCGCCGCAATGAGCGGCGCGCGCGCGGGAGGGCGCGGGCCAGGTGAGCTTGGCGGCTTGGAGGGGACGATGGGGACGGTGAAGAGCTCGCACTACATCCGTCAATCCGGATCCGTGCTGCGAGGTCCTCTACTGCGGCGCTCCGATGACCGCCGAGTGCGCCTGCCAGCTGGACGGTGGAACGTGGACCTCCGGCGCAGCTTCCGATGGGGGACAAGCCTGCTGCGGCGCCCCAATGACGGCCCGGTGCGCATGTCAGCTGGACGGTGGAGAGTGGGGCGCGGCTCCCGATGGTGGACAAGCCTGCCTCGCGCCGCCCCGATGAGCGCGGGGCGCCGGTCCCGCCGCACGCGAGAGCGATCCGTCCCTGCGATTCCGCCGCTCGCCCAGAGCTCGGCTGGCGCTGCGTTTGGAGAGCGTTTGGAGAGATCGTGGAGACGGACGTGGGCTGAGCGGCGAGCTCGGAACAACGCAGATCGCAGTTCACTGCGCGCGGCCCTTTCGGGCCGTGCTCGTGGACTTCACTGTACTTCGTCCACTTCGTGGACTTCGTACAGTTCAGTTCCAGCGCGTGGATTCGAACCACGATAAGCGGAATCAAAATCCGCTGTCCTGCCATTAGACGACGCCGGAGCGAAGCCCCGAACTTCTACAAAACCCCAGGGAAAACGCAAGCGCCGCCCCGCTTTCCGGAACTCCGGCGCGGCGCGCGTGTCCCATCCTCGCGGTGCAGCGCCGGCCACGCAAGCGACGAATCATCGACGAGGCCTTTGCGTGGCGCAAGGAGTCGCTGGCACCATGGCCCGACGTGGCTCCCCCCGACGCCATCGAGCTACGGCTCATCGAGCGCCTCGTCGCGCGTGACGAACGCGCGTTCAACGAGCTCGTGCGCGCGTACGAACGGCGGGTGTTCGCGCTCGTCTTGCGGATGCTCGGGGACCGCGCCGAGGCGGAGGACCTGGCGCAGGAAGTGTTCGTGCAGGTCTTCAAGGCCATCGGCACCTTCCGCGGCGATTCGAAGCTCTCGACGTGGGTGTACCGGATCGCGGTGAACCTCTGTAAGAACCGCTCGAAGTACCTGCGCGTCCGGCACACCGGCGAGCAAGACGAGCTCGAGGCGATCGCCGAACGCACGCCGCTCGGCGACGCTTCGCACGCGAACGTCTCGCACGTGGCGCGGCCGGACGAGGCGTTGGGGGGCAAGCAGGTCGAGCAGATCGTGCAGCGGGCGATCCTGCAGCTCGAGCCCGAGTTCCGCGAGTGCCTCGTGCTGCGCGACGTCGAAGAGCTGAGCTACGAGGAGATCGGCGAGATCACGGGGCTGCCGCCGGGCACCGTGAAGAGCCGCATCCACCGCGCGCGCGCCATGCTGCGCGAAATCGTCGAGCGCGAGCTCGGGGAGAAGATCGGATGACCTTGCCCCACGATCCGAACGAGCCGAACGTCCCGACTGCGCCCACCGACGGCGACGACCTCGGCGACTCGCACGACGACGACGCGATGCGCGCGCTCCTCAAGCGCTCGCTCGACGTGAAGGCCCCTGCCGCCGTCCCCCCGCGCGAGCTGCTCCGCGGCGTGCAGCGACGCATCCGCACCCGCTCCCGCGGCCGCTTCTTTGCCGACGGCTGGAGCACCTCGAGCTCGCGCGTGAACTACGCGCTCGTCGCCGTGATCATGCTCATCATCGTCGGCATCGCGTATTTCGCGCTCGGCCCGCTCGGCGTGAGCAAGTGAGCCGTAGGCGGGAACGCGCGCGCGACGCGGTGGATTGACGAGCGACGGGGCCCGTCCCTACCGTTTCGTCATGGCGGGCCCGCGCGACCGGAGCTTTCTCGCTCACCTCTGGGCCGCGCTGGGCGGCGCGCCGGACCGCCTCCTTGCCGTGACGTTCGAAGGGCTGAGCGCGGGGCTCCCTTCCGTCTACGCCGTGAACGAAGGGGCCGCCGCGCTCGTCGCGGCGACCACGCTCGCCGTCGCCGAGCTGCACGCCGCGCGTTCGGGCGGGCCGATGCCGGGGGTCGCGGTCGATCGTCGTCACGTCGCCGCGGCCTTCCGGAGCGAGCGCTACCTCCGCCCGGTAGGCTGGGCGCTCCCGCCGGCGTGGGATCCCATCGCCGGCGACTACGAAGCGCGCGATCGCTGGATCCGCTTGCACACCAACTACGCCTGGCATCGCGACGCCGTGCTTCGTGTGCTCGGAACCGCCGCCGATCGCGCCGCCGTCACCGAAGCGGTCCGTGGGTGGTGTGCCGACGCGCTCGAAGCCGCCGTCGTGGAGAGCGGAGGGTGCGCCGCGGTCATGCGGACGACGGAGGAGTGGAGCGCGCACCCGCAGGGGGCGGCCGTCGCGGGCGAGCCGCTGGTGCACGTCGCGCGGGTCGCGGGGGGACCTCTGCGCCTCCCCGTCGCCCAGGCGCCGCTCGCCGGCGTGCGTGTCCTCGATCTCACGCGCGTCATCGCGGGTCCGGTCTGCACGCGCGTGCTCGCCTGGTACGGCGCGGACGTGATGCGGATCGATCCCCCAGGCTTCGACGAGGTCGGCTCGCTGCTCGGCGATACGACGGTGGGGAAGCGGCGCGCGTTCCTCGACCTCCGTTCGCCCGCGGGTCGCGCCGCCTTCGAGCGGCTCGTAGAGGAAGCGCACGTGCTGGTCAGCGGCTTTCGTCCCGACGCTCTCCGGCGCCTCGGCTACTCGACCGCCGCGCTGCGCGCCCTCAACCCGGCGCTCATCCTCGCGTCGCACGATGCGTACGGACACACGGGGGCCTGGAGTCAGCGGCGCGGATTCGACAGCCTCGTTCAGATGAGCTGCGGGATCGCCGCGCGCGGAAAGGTGGCGCTGGCGACGACGCACCCCGCACCGCTCCCGGCGCAGGCGCTCGACCACGGCACGGGCTACCTCGTCGCCGCGGCCGTCTGTCGGGCGCTCACGCACGCCGTCGAGCGCGGCGAGACGTCGGAGATCCGCGCGTCGCTGGCGCGCACCGCGCGCTGGCTCGTGGATCTCGGCGACGACGGCGATCCCGCGGGCGAGGACTTCACGGCAGACGCCGCGTCTCCCTGGCTCACCGAGCTCGCGACGGCCTGGGGCCCGCTCGGCGTCGTGCGCTGCCCCGGCCGGATTGCCGGGACGGCGTCTGGATGGGCGCGCGCGCCGGGACCGCTCGGCACCGATGCCCCCGCCTGGACGTGAGCGGCCTCGTTTCGCTCACTCCAGCGGCACGAGATCCGGCGGCACCCACTCTGCGCGCGCCAGGTTCGAGAACAAGAGCTCGCGCGAGTAGTGCATCAGCAGGTAGTCCTTGTTCCCGCACCGCGCGAGCAGCGCTTCGAGCATCGCGCCGAACGGCATGTCGGGCTCGCGCGCCGCGAGGAACCGCGCGACGACCGTGATCCACGCCCGCGTGATCGTCTCGTGGTAGGCGTTCGCCGGCCCGCCGACCGCGGCGTTGTACGCGCGGATGTTCGTGCGTATGCGCCGCAGAGCTTCATCGCGCCCGAGCGCGCGCACGTACGCGAGCGCCGTCGTCACGTGCGCCGCGTGCGTCCAGTTCGCCTTCTCCAGCGTGCGCGCCTCGAAGCCGGCGATCAGCGCGTCGGTCGTCGCGTCGCCCGTCATCGCACGCTCGCCGGGAGCGGCGTCACGAGCGGATCGCTCATCGGCTGCGCATCCCACGACGGGAGCCCCAGGCGCGAGCTCCAGACGGCCGCGAGGAGGCATCCGCAGGCCGCGAACGAGATCGTCCTGCCCGCTCCCATGTAGTTCGCCAGCATGCCGCCCAGCGTAGAGCCGAGCGACCACGCCGCGAGGAACGCCACCTGATAGAGCGCCAGCACGCGCGACTTCACGTGGGCCGGGGCCGAGAGTTGTACGAGCGCGTTGAGCGACGAGAAGGACGCGATCCACCCGACGCCCGCAGGGAGCAGCAAGAGCACGGCGAGCGTAAGCGAGCGCGTCTGACTCATGATCAGCACGGGGAGGCCGTACATCGCCATCGCGCCGGCGATGAGAGGGCGCGCGTGGAGCGTCTGCCGGAACCGCTGCAGCAGCACCGCGCCGACGACCGCGCCGACGCCGATCGCGCCGAGCATCAGCCCGTAGCCGCGCGCGTTGGTCCCGATGACGACCTTCGCGTACACGGGGAGCAGCGCCGGAACGCTCGCCACGGCGAACCCGAACACGGCGACGGCGACGTACGGCGCCTGGAGGCTCTTGTTGGTTCTGACGGTGTGCACGGCGGCGAACAGCGCGCGCGCGAGCGGCTCGCGACGACGCTTCTTCGCGATGGCGAGCGCGCGCGCCGCGGCGTGCTTGAAGCCGTCCTGGCGTCGGAGCACCTCGATGACGGCCAGGAAGCTGAGCGCATTGAGGAAGAACGCCATCCCCGGCCCGCGCGACGCGAGCACGAGCCCCCCCAGCGCCGGCCCCACCGCGCGCGCGATGTTGAACGCCGCCGAGTTCAGCGTCACCGCGTCCGCCGTCAGCGCGCGCGGCACGAGCTCCGGCAGGATCGAGTTCCACGACGGGGACGACAGCGCCGAGCCGATGCCCATCCCGGCGCTCGCGATCAGAAGCACCGCCGGCGTCGTCCAACCCGCCCACGTCGATACGGCGAGCAGCAGCGAGCAGCTCATCTGGATCGTCTGCGCGACGAGCAGGATCCGTCGCCGGTCGGCGTGATCGGCCAGCACGCCCGCCGGCATCATCAGGAGCAACGACGGCACGGTGAACGACGTCGTCAGCATCGCGACGAGCAGCGCGTTCGTCGTCAGCGACATCATCAGCCAGCTTTCGCCCACGTCCTGCACGAACGTGCCGACGTTCGAGAAGATCGCGGCGATCCAGATCGCGCGGAAAGCTTCGTGGGCGAGCGGCGAAGAGGCGAGACCGGACCAGCGTGGCGAATGTGGAGAAGTCATCGGTGGCGGTTACGGCAAGTACGACGCGTAGGTAGGGTCACGAGGGCGAGTTTCCAGGGCCCACGAGTCCGCGCAACCATTGTGACGTGAGGGCGCGCGATGGCAAATTCAACGCGTGGCGAGCGCGTTGGATTCCTCGCTCCGCTCGGAATGACGGTCACGGGGTGGTCGGAAGGACGCCCCCGTCAGGCGCCCGGAAGGACGCCCCCGTCAGGCGCCCGGAAGGACGCCCCCGTCAGGCGCCCGGAAGGACGCCCCCCTGCTCCGTCATTCCGAGGAGCGAAGCGACGAGGAATCTACGCGAGCCTCGCGCCGCTACTGAACCCAGCGGGCCAGCACGACCGTAATGTTGTCGGGTCCGCCATTCGCGTTCGCCCGCTCGATCATCTTCGTCGCTGCCGTCTTCAAGTCGGCGCTGTGCTGCGTGCAGTTCTGCAGAATCTCTTCGTCGGTCACGGGGCCGGAGAGGCCGTCGGAGCACAAGAGGTACAGGTCCCCCGCGCGCGGCTGCTCGAACCGCGTATCGACCTTCACCGTGTCCTTCATGCCGAGCGCGCGCACGATGACGTTCTTGTGCGGGAAGTTCGCGATCTCCTCGGGCGTGAGGCGCTTCATCTTGATGTAGTCGTTCAGCAGCGAGTGGTCCTCGGTCAGCTGCTCGATCTTCCCGTCGCGCACGCGGTAGATCCGCGAGTCGCCGACGTGCGCGATGTACACGCCGTCTTCGACCGCGAACATCGTCACGATCGTCGTCCCCATCCCGCGCTGCCGCGGATCACGCTGCGCGCTCTCGTAGATGCGCAGGTTGGCGAGCTTGATGCCGGTGATGAGCCGGTTTTCCTCGTAACCCTTACTGCGGTCCATCTTGTAGGGCCACGTGCGCTCGGGGTCGTTCGCCGTGGCGGCGAAGAACTCCTTCAGCGAGTCGACGGCCATCTTCGCCGCGACCTCGCCGGACGCGTGGCCGCCCATTCCATCGGCGACGATGTACAGACCGCTCTCTTCGAGGATCGAGAAATTGTCCTCGTTGTGCGTTCGTTTCATGCCGACGTTGGTCTCGCCGGCGACTTCGATTCGGAGCGGTCCGCCCATTCAGATAGACCTCGATCGTGGCAAGCCAGGAGGCGCCGTGTCAACCGCTTCCCTGTCACTCTTCATTTACCGGCGGCGTGCAGGTGAATGCAGCCCCCCCTTCGTCTCCGCCGTCGTCCTGGGGCTGGGCCCCACCGTCGTCTCCGCCATCTTCGAAGAAAGCGCCCCCGTCCGGCAGAGTAGGGTTGAACCCGCCGCAGAACTCGTGGACGAGGCCGTCGGAGCACGGCTCGATCACGCACGGGCCCGCGTCTCCGCACTCGCCGTTGGTCCGGCACAGCTGGACGTGCGAGGTCGTGCACGACGCCGCGCACGTCGAGCTGAGGTACGGGCCGGCACCGGCCTCATCGTAGGCGTAGATACCGCAGCAGACCGTCCCGACGATGCAGTCCGCGGACTCGTTGCACGTGAACGAACCCCCGGGCGCGCACGTTCGGCTCGTCGAGAGGCAAGCGCCACCGTCGTCGCCGAGGCAGCACTGCTGCCCGGCGAACGCGTTGCACGTTCCCACGTTGGGACAGAGGATGACCCCGGGGGTCACCTTCGTTCCCCCCTCGGGGCGGTCAGCGGCGTCGACCGAGTTCAGCGGGGGGCCCGTGTCGACGCCGACGTCGACGACGAGCCCGAGCAGCGCATCTTCGCTCCCTGATCCGATGCTGCCGTCCTGGCCGTCGTGGGGCCCGATCCCGCCGAGGCTGTCGTTCGACCCGCCGCTGCACGCCGCGACGAGCGCAGGCACCGCGCCCGCCAGAACGAGCGCGATCGACGCGACGATGCGAAGGGGGCGCATGGGTGGAACGCTAGCAGCCACGTGTCACGGCGCCGCCGTGCAGCCGTTTCCGACCGCGCAGAGCTCGGCGAAGATCCCCCCGTTGCACGTCTGGACGACGCACGAGCCGCCGTCTTGGCCGCACTCGGAGTTCAATCGGCACGACTGCGCGGCGAGCCCGCCCGAGCACGACGTGGCGCACGCGAACGTGCTCCCCGTCAGGCAGCAGACCTGCCCCTGCGCGCAGTCGGCCGCTTCGTCGCACTGGAAGAACCACTGGTTCGCGCCGTTGCACGACGACGGCTGCGAGTCCGAATTGCAGGAGCCCGGCCCGGAGCCGCTGGCGCAGCACCCCTGCTGGGACGTGACCGAGCAGAACTGCGTGCCGGAGGTCGAGGCCCCGTTGCAGTCGACCTCCGAGGGGTCGCTCGAGTGACCGTTCGTCGGAGTCGTCGCTGCGACCGGCTCCGCGCCTGGCCCTCCGGCCCCGCTCGACGTGAAGGAACACGCGACGGCGAACCACGTCAGCGACGCCACGGCGAACGCTATCGACGGAACGCGCATGAAGGCATTGTCGCGCGCAGAAGGCGCGCGTGTCTACGAGGTCCGGATACGGCGCGAACTGCCGGTCAGGCGAAGGTCAGGGCGCCGCGCGCAGGACGACGGAGACCTCGCGGAACGCCGGAGGCGCTTCGCTTGCGGTGCTCGGGTGCTTCGGGTCGGCGCCGTTGGCGCGCGCGCCGAGCACCAGCAGCTTCACGGTATCGCCGATGGCGTGCTTGCCGATCGCTTCGGCCAGCTTCTCCGGCGTGTCCACCGGTTCGCTGTCGACCGCGACGATGCGGTCCGCGCCTCCGTCGCCGCTCGCCGCGCGGAGCCCCGACTTCTGCGCAGGGCTCTGCGGCGCGACGGCCATCACGCGCACGCCGTGGACCGAGCCCGTCTCGTCCGGCTCACCGGCGATGCCGAGCCACGGCGTCGGCGGCACGGCGTCGGCAGGCGTCTTCGAAAGGAACGACAGCACCTTGTTCACGGGCGCGCCGACGAGCGTGGGTGCGCAGCCGATCGTGCCGGTCTTCGCTGCGTCTTCCCGCGAGCCCATCGCCAGCTTGCACGCGCGCACCAGCACGCCCACGACGCCCGCCTGCGCGTCGAGGATCGGTGCGCCCGCCATGGGGAGCGTGTTGTGCACCTCGACGTCGAGCGCATCGACGAGCGATTCGCCCTGGCGGGAGATGGCGTCCGTGCGCCCCTTGTAGTGAACGGGGAGCGCGATCGGTCGCGCGCCCATGCGGGGCGGGATGGGGGCGCGGAGGTCGATGCTGGAGGGATCGGTCTTGCTCGCCGAGAGCCCATCCTTCCAGTGGATCGTGCGCGGCACGAGCAGCGCGAGATCCCACGTCGGGTCGCGGTGGCCGACGCGGGCGTGCACGACCGCCCCGTCGGCGTAGCGCACATCGACCTCGCTCGGATGCTGGGGGTCGACCGCCAACGCGGAGAGCGACGTGAGGATGCGCCCGTCGCCCGCGAGCACGGTACCGAAGCCGAGCAGCCGTCCGTCGCGCTCGATCAGCACGACACCGCGCCGCACCCGGTCCAGCGCGGACGGGGCGGTGCTCCCCGCTGGGGTGCCGTCAGGGGCCGTCGTCTCGGCCTCCGGAACGCGGTTGGTGAGCACCGGGTTGCCGTCGTCATCGAGCGTCGGCAGCGGCGTGAGGCTCCCTCCAGGGCCGGCGGCGCGCGCCGGCGGGGACGCGAGCACGGCGAGAGAGAGGGCGGTGAGGCAGACGGCGGTGCGCACGAGCGGCATTGTAGCGCGCAGCGCTGCAAGAGACTTGCCGCGAGGGGACCCCTCGTCGGGATCTTCCCGCGCTTCGTCCGCCCGCGCCCCGGGCTGGCGCAGCGCAACCGCGGATCGCCCTCTGCCCACACCTCGCACCCGCTCGAGCCCGCCCGTCGCGCGGGCGCGCGGATCACCTCGACTGTGGACGCGCGTTGGCAGTCGGCGGCGTACCGCCACGTTCTCGCCTTGACACCAACCGCGTTCGACGGTCTGAATCCGGCCCAATCGTCATGAGCGCCGCACACCCTCACTCGCCCCCCGCTCCCCCTGAGCCGCAAACGCCGACCTGGCTCACCATCGTCGGGTGCGTCCTCTTCTTCCTCCTTGGAACCTGGGTGGTGACGGTCCCGGCCGACGGCGCCGCCTCGGGTGACGGGAGCGCGGCTCCGGCCCCCTCCGCTTCGGCTTCTGCCGCGCCTCCCGCTGCGTCCGCGCACCCGGTCGGGGCGAAGTGATCGACGTACGGTGACCCGGTCCCGTCCTCGAGTCGGCGTCGTAGGCGCCACGGGGTACTCCGGCGCGCTCGCGGCGCGGCTCCTGGCGGCGCATCCGTCGTTCGATCTCGCCTTCTGCACCTCCGACGCGGCGCAGGGGGAGTCGGTCGCGGCGCGTCTGGGTACGCCGACCGATCTCACCTACGCGCCGAACGCCGACGCGGCGAAGCTCGCGCTCGACGTCGATGCGATCGTGCTCGCCACGCCCGCCGAGGTCAGCGCGCGGCTCGCGCCGGCCATGATCGACGCGGCGAAGGTGGTCGTCGATCTCTCCGGCGCGTTTCGCCTCGCGAACGAGCACGACTACGCGGTCTGGTACGGCTTCACGCACCCCAGCGCCGCGCTCCTCGGCCGCGCGCACTACGGCCTCCCCGAGCTCTTCGGCCCTCCGTCGCGCGCCAAGGACGGGTCCGCGCTCGTCGCCAACCCCGGCTGCTACCCGACCGCGGCGCTCCTCGCCGTCACGCCGCTCGTCCGGGCAGGCCTCGTCGAGCCGCGCGGCATCATCGTCGACGCGAAGTCGGGCGTCACGGGGGCAGGTCGGCAGGCGAAAGAGGAGTTCTCGTTCGCCGAGGTCGACGAGGATGTGCGCGCCTACAAGCTCCTGTCGCACCAGCACACGCCCGAGATCGCGCGGCACCTCGCCCGGGGCGCCCACCGCGCGGACGCCGACATCGCGCTCACGTTCACCGCGCATCTCTTGCCGGTTCGGCGCGGAATCCTGGCGACCTGCTACGCCCGTCCGCGCCAGGGAGTCACCGTGCAGACGCTCGTCAACGGGCTCACGGACGCCTATGCCGCGTCCACGTTCGTCGATGTCGTCGCGCCCGAGAAGGTGACGCTCGGCGCCGTGGTGGGGACGAATCGGGCGCGTGTCGGTGTCGTGTCGAACGGTGACGTCGTGGTCATCCTCGCGTCGATCGACAACCTGCTGAAGGGCGCGGCCGGCCAGGCCATCCAGAACCTGAACCTGCTGTTCACTCTCGACGAAACGGCCGGGTTGGCGCAGCTTCAGCGCACCATTCCATGAAGACGCCGCTGGGGTTCGCGTACGCCGGGATCAACGCCGGCATCAAGACGATGCGGAAAGACATGGCGCTCGTGTGGAGCGAAGCGCCGTGTGTGACCGCGGGGTGTTTCACCGTGAACCGCGCGAAGGCGGCCCCTGTGCGCGACGCCGAGGCGCGTCTTCCCGCGAAGGACATCCGCGCCATCGTGATCAACAGCGGCAACGCCAACGCGCTCACCGGGCCCGACGGCGAGGCTGACGTGAAGGAAGTGCACCGCGCGATGGCCGACGCGCTCGGCGTGGACGCGTCGCAGGTGCTGAGCGCGTCGACGGGCGTCATCGGTGTGCGGCTCCCGATCGGAAAGATGATCGCCGGGTGCAAGGCGCTCGCCGGCGCTCGCTCGGCGGCGATCGACGTCGCGGCCGAGGCGATCCTCACGACCGACACGCGCATGAAGCTCGCGCACCGGGTGATCACCGTCGAAGGGGTCGAGGTCACGCTCGCGGCCTTCTGCAAGGGCTCCGGGATGATCGCGCCCGAGATGGCCACGATGCTCGCGTTCCTGACGACCGACGCCCGCGTCGATCCCGCTGCGCTGCAGGCGGGGCTCCGTCGCGCCGTGCGCGCCAGCTTCAACAACCTCACCGTCGACGACGACATGAGCACGAACGACGCCGTCTTCCTGATGGCCAACGGCATGTCGCACGCGCCGCTCCTTGACGAGAAGCACCGCAGCTGGCCGGAGTTCGAGGGGGCGTTGACCGCGCTGTGCATCGACCTGGCGCGCGCCATCGCCGAGGACGGCGAGGGAGCGACGAAGCTCGTCGAGGTCGTGGTGCGCGGCGCGCCGAGCGCCGAGGCGGCGCGTGATCTGGCGCGCGCCGTCGCCGGCTCGAGCCTGGTGAAGGCCGCCATCTTCGGCGCCGATCCGAACTGGGGGCGCGTGCTCGCCGCGATCGGCGCGCGCGCCGGCGCTCGCGACTACCCGGTCGACCCGCTGCGCGCGACGGTCGTTCTTCAGGGCGTCACCGTCTTCGACCAGGGGGCGCCGACGAAGAGCGATCCGCTCGCGCTCCGCGCGAAGATGCGCGCGCCGCAGGTCGCGATCGACGTGACGCTGCGCGACGGCGACTTCACGGCCACCGCGTGGGGGTGCGACCTCTCGTACGACTACGTGAAGATCAACGCCGACTACACGTCGCTCACCGCGGCCTCGCCGGAGGGGATCGTCGCCAAGGACGACCGCCTCACCAACTACACGCCGAGCTTCAAGCGGGCGCTCCTCGTCGAGGCGCTCTCGTACATCGCGCGCTTCAACGGCACGCGCGCGGTCGTGAAGTACGGCGGCGCGGCGATGGTGAAGGACTCGCTGAAGGCGAGCTTCGCGAACGACGTGAACCTCCTGAAGAGCGCGGGCCTGGCGCCCATCGTCGTGCACGGCGGCGGCCCCGAGATCACGCACACGCTGGAGAAGCTCGGCGGCAAGCGGAGCGAGTTCGTGTCCGGCGTTCGCATCACCGACGCCGAGGACGTGAAGGTCGTCGAGATGGTGCTCACCGGCAAGATCAACACGGAGCTCGTCTCCCTGTTGAACCAGCGCAGCGCGCACGCCGTGGGGCTCTCGGGCAAGGACGCCGGGCTCCTCCGCGCCCGCAAGCTCCTCGGCGACGGCGGGCGCGATCTCGGCATGGTGGGCGAGGTCACGCACGTCAATCAGGAGCTGCTCGAAGTGCTCCTCGCCAAGGGGTACGTGCCGGTCGTCTCGCCGGTGGGCCTCGGCGAGGACGGCGAGGGCTACAACATCAACGCCGACGCTGCCGCCGCCGAGATCGCGATCGCGCTCCGCGCCGAGAAGCTCATCTACCTGACCGACGTGCCGGGCATCATGGAGAACGACGAGCTGATCAGCGAGATCGGCGCGCGCGAGCTGGAGGCGAAGATCGCCAGCGGCGTCGTGCGCGGCGGGATGGTCGCGAAGGCCAAGAGCATCCTGCGCGCGATCGCCGGCGGGGTGCAGAGCGTCCACATTATCGACGGACGCACGCCGCACTCGCTGGTCGCCGAGCTGTTCACCGATCGCGGCGTCGGGACGCTCGTGAAGCGCGAATAAAAGCGAAGCCCGCGATCGTTCGATCGCGGCGGCTCCCCAAGAGACTCGACGGGCTCCCCAAGGCATGGGGACGGTTCCCCAAGAGACTCGACCGGCTCCCCAAGGCATAGGGCGAGCCCCAGCGGACTGGCGGCGCCGCGTCAGCCTTTTCCGACGATCTCCTCCACCCGAATCTGCTCCGGCTCGTGCACGCCGTGCTTCGCCCGCTCCTGGAGCAGCGCCCGGTTGTCGATCACCGAAATCCCCTGGATCTCCAGCGCGCCGATCCGGTCCTCGGGCGTGAACGCGCTCGCCGTCTTCTCCATCGAGAGCTTGTCCGGCGCGTACGCCGAGCACACCGCGTCGGTCTTCACGATCGTGTAGTCGTCGCCGCGACGGAGCTCGAGCGTCACCTCGCCCGACACGAGCGATCCGACGCCGCGCGTGAGCCCTTCCTTGATCACGACCGCCTCCGGATCGAACCACTTCCCCTCGTAGAGGAGCCGCCCCAGCTTCCGGCCGAGCGTGAGGTAGAGGTCGATCGTCGCCTCGTTGTGGATCGACGAGAGCAGACGCTCGTACGCCACGTGGAGGAGCGCCATGGCCGGCGCCTCGTAGACGCCGCGGCTCTTCGCGTCGATGACGCGGTTCTCGATCTGATCGCTCATCCCGAGGCCGTGACGCCCGCCGAGCGCGTTGGCGTGGCCGAAGAGCTCGAAGAGCGAGCCGAACGTCTTCCCGTCGATCGCCGTCGGCACGCCGTGCTCGAAGCGCACGGTCACCGTCTCCGGCTCGATCGCGACCTCCTTCTTCCAGAACGCGACCCCCATGATGGGCTCGACGATCTTCATCGACACGTCGAGCCGCTCGAGGTCCTTCGCCTCGTGCGTGGCGCCGAGCACGTTGGCGTCGGTGCTGTACGCCTTCTCCGTCCCCATGCGGTACGGCAGGCCGATCGACGCGAGGTACTCGGACATCTCCTTGCGCCCGCCGAGCTCGGTCACGAACTTCGTGTCGAGCCACGGCTTGTAGATGCGCAGCTCGGGGTTCACCAGAACGCCGTACCGATAGAAGCGCTGGGTGTCGTTCCCCTTGTGGGTCGAGCCGTCGCTGAACACCGACACCGCGTCGCTCTTCATCGCGCGCACGATCGCGGTCGTGGTGACCGCGCGCCCGAGCGGCGTCGTGTTGAAGTACTTCCGCCCGCCGGTCGACAGGTGGAACGCGCCGCACTGGAGCGCGACGATCCCCTCCTGCACCATCGCCTCGCGGCAATCGACGACGCGCGCGCCCTTGGCGCCGTGCTCGATCGCGCTCGGCGGGATGGCGTTCACGTCCTTCTCGTCGGGCTGCCCCAGGTCCGCCGTGTAGGCGTGCACTTCGAGGCCGTGACGCGTCAGCCAGGCGACGGCGGTGCGCGTGTCGAGGCCGCCCGAGTACGCGATGCCGATGCGCGTGCCCGCGAGGGGGAGCGAACGATGGATCCTGCTCATGCCGATCCGCATAGCGCCAAAACGCGGTAAAGACGACGGCGAGATGAGCGGAAACGACGAACGAAACGTTCCTGAAACGTCGGCGAGCATCGCGCGCACCGGCGCGACGGGCGGAGCGATGCTCCCCGGCATCCTGGCCTGGTCGACCTCGCTCCACGACGACCTCCGCTTCTTCGCCGAGGACGTCGTCGGGAGCGCCGCGCACGTGACGATGCTCGCGCGCACCGGGCTCGTGCCGGTCGCCGACGCGCAGATGATTCGAGACGCGCTCCTCGCTCTGCTCGACGGCTCGGTGCACGACGCGCTCGGTCTCGACGACAACGCCGAGGAAGACGTTCACATGGCGGTCGAGGCGGCGCTGACGCGGCGTCTCGGCGCCGTGGCGGGGCGCCTGCACACGGCTCGGTCGCGCAACGATCAGGTCGCGCTCGACCTCCGTCTCTACGTGCGCGGCGCCGCGGCGATGACGCTCACGACGGTGGCGGAGCTGGCGCTCGAGCTCGTGGACCGCGCCGAGAAGGAGAAGGACCTCGTCCTCCCTGCGTATACGCATCGCCAGCGCGCCCAGCCCATCAGCGGTGCGTTCTTCATCGGCGCCTGGGTCGAAGGGGTGCTCCGCGCGTCCGAGGCGATCGAGTTCGCGCTCGCGCGTACGAACGTGGCCCCCCTCGGCTCCGGGGCCTGCTCGGGGACCTCGCTCCCGATCGACCGCGCCCTCGTCGCGCGTCTCCTCGGCTTCCCGCGGCTCACCGCGAACGCGCTCGACACGGTGGGCGACCGCGACTTCGCCCTCGACTGGGTCTGGTCGGGCGCGCGCGCCTCGCTCGCGCTCTCGCGCATCGCGGCCGACGTCATCGACTTCTCGACGAGCGAGTTCGGGTTCGTGAAGCTCGACGGCAGCATCGCCGCCGGCTCGTCCATGATGCCGCAGAAGAAGAACCCCGACGTCTTCGAGCTCCTGCGCGGGAGCGCGGCCGGTGCGATCGGCGACGTGACGTCCCTGCTCACGCTCATGAAGGGGCTCCCCAGCGGTTACAACCGCGACCAGCAGCACGATCGCCGCGCCATCCTCGGCGTCGTCCCGCGCGTCTGCGGCGACACCAACGTCCTGCGCCAGGCGCTCCCCCACGTTCACTTCGTCCCCGAACGGTGCGCCGCGGGGCTCGCCGACGGCTCCACGCAGGCGACCGATCTCGCCGAAGCGCTCGTCCGCGCGGGCGTCCCGTTCCGCGAGGCGTACAAGGCGGTCGGCGCGCTGGTCGCGATCGCGCGCGACGAGGGGGTCTCGCTGGCTTCGCTGGGGGAGCTCCGCGCCAGGAGCGTCCACCCCGCGCTCACGGCGGACGCGCTCGCCGCGCTCGACCCCATCCGCGCCGTCGCTGCCAAAGAGAGCGCCGGCGGTACCGGCCCCCGCGCCGTCGCCGCGCAGCTCGCGAGCGCGCGCGCTCGTGCCACCGAGCTGCACGCGCGAGCCAGCGCCGTGCCGACCCTCCGGACGCTCGCCCGCGCCATTGCCACAGAGCCGCTCACGCCCTGACCCACGAGCCACGCCATGACCAAACGCGATTTCCTCAGCCTGTCCGACCTCACCTTCGCCGAGGCGCGCGAAGTCCTCGCGCTGGCGCGCGTCCTCAAGGACGAGCACGAGCTCACCCCCGGCAAGCGGACGTCGCTCCTCGCCGGGCGCTCGGTCGCCATCGTGCTCGAGAAGGCGAGCACCCGGACGCGCGTCTCGTTCGAGGTCGGCGTCGCGCAGCTCGGCGGGTATCCGGTCGTGCTGGGGCTGGAAGGATCGCAGCTCGGGCGCGGCGAACCGATCCGCGACACGGCGCGCGTGCTCGCCGGCTACTGCGACGCCATCGCCTACCGCACGTCGGCCCCGTCGCGGCTCGCCCAGATGGCGACGGCGAAGGTGCCGGTCATCAACGCGCTCAGCGACGACGGTCACCCCGTGCAGGTGCTCTGCGACGTCTTCACCATCGAGGAGTCGTTCGCCAGGACGGGCGACCGGCGCCCGATCACGCAGATGAAGATCGCGTTCGTCGGCGACGGCTCGAGCAACATGGCGCGCTCGTGGGTCGAGGCGGCGCGCATCTTCGGCTTCCAGCTCGCGCTCGCGGCGCCCGCCGAGTACCTACCGCCCGCGGACGAGCTCGCGCGCGCCGGCACGCACGTCACGCTTCACCACGACCCGCGCGGCGCCGTGGCCGGAGCAGACGTCGTGAACACCGACGTCTGGACGAGCATGGGCCAGGAGGCGGAGAACGCTCACCGGCAGGAGGCGTTCGCGGGGTGGACGGTCGACAAGTGGCTCCTCGAAGCGGCGACGCCCAGCGCGATCGTGCTCCACTGCCTCCCCGCGCACCGCGGCGAAGAGATCGACGACGAGACGATCGAGGGCCCGCGCTCGCGCGTCTGGGATCAGGCGGAGAACCGGCTGCACGTGCAGAAGGCGCTCCTCGTATGGCTGCTCGGGCTTGCCAAGGAGATCAAATGAGCGTGCCTTCCAACCTCACCTCTCTGCGCGTCACGATCGAGAACGCGATCGCCGAGGTCGTCCTCCAGGGGCCCGGCAAAGGGAACGCGATGGGACCCGACTTCTGGCGCGAGATGCCCGTCGTGTTCGAAGCGCTCGATCGTGACCCCAGCGTGCGCGCCGTCGTCGTTCGCGGCGAAGGGGCCCACTTCAGCTACGGCCTCGACCTCGTCGGCATGATGGGGACGGTCGGTCCGCACGTCGCCGCGACGCAGATGGCGCCCGAGCGTCAGAAGCTGCTCGATCTCGTCGTCGAGCTTCAGCGCGCCTTCAACGCGGTCGCCGCCTGCCGCAAGCCCGTCATCGCGGCCGTCGCGGGGTGGTGCATCGGTGGCGGCGTCGATCTCATCGCCGCCTGTGACGTCCGCCTCGCGTCCTCGACCGCGCGCTTCAGCGTCCGCGAGGTGAAGGTGGCGATGGTCGCCGATCTGGGGAGCCTCCAGCGCTTGCCCGCGATCATCGGCCAGGGGGCCACGCGCGAGCTCGCGTTCACCGGGAAGAACATCGACGCGCCCCGCGCGCTCCGCATGGGCCTCGTGAGCGACGTCTTCGACAGCGACGAAGCGCTCCTCACCGCGGCGCGGGCCATGGCGCGCGAGATCGCCGAGAACTCGCCGGTCGTCGTGCAGGGGATCAAACAGGTGATGAACGACTGCGCAGGCCTCTCCGTCGCGGAGGGCCTGCGCCACGTCGCCGTCTGGAATGCGGCGTTCCTTCAGTCTCCCGATCTGGCCGAGGCCTTCACGGCGTTCGTCGAGAAGCGTCCGCCGAAGTTCAGCTGATCAGCGCGGCGGCCCGTAGCCGCCGCCCGGAGGCGCGCCGCCACCGGGAGGAGGATAGCCGCCGCCACCACCGCCCGGAGGAGGACCGTAGCCGCCGCCACCGCCCGGAGGAGGGCCGTAGCCGCCGCCACCGGGGGGAGGATAGCCGCCGCCGCCCGGAGGAGGGCCGCCGTAACCACCACCGGGAGGACCGTAGCCGGCACCCGGGGGTGCGTATCCGCCGGGCGGAGGCTGCTGGGGGTACTGCGGCGCGGCCGCCACGGCTCCACGACCGCTCATGCGCGTGTAGATGATCGCCATCGCGATGGAGATGACCGCGCCGGCCGGGATGACGCCGACGCAGCACGCGACGACGCCCGCCGCCGCGAGCCCGAAGGCGACGAGGCCGAAGATGAACAGGCTCCCCCACTGCCCCTTGGTCGCCTCGTAGCTCGCGCGCATGGAGTCGATGACCCCCATGTTGGCGTCCACGAGGTAGTAGTCCGACAGGCAGAACATCAGCATCACGAAGACCATGCCGACGACGAACACGGCGCAGCCCGTGCCGTAGGCGACCATCATCAGGAGCTGGAGCCCGAACATCCGCAGAAAGAGCGGTCCGCCGCTGAACAGGTCGGCCATCACGGGCGTCTGCCCGCGCGCGGCCGCGAGGTTGATGCGAACGAGCCCGGTGCGGAAGAACGCACCGATGAGGATGCCGATGAGCGACGTGCCGCCGCTCGTGCCGAAGAAGGCGAGCGAGTTCGGCTCCAGCGCCCCCATGGAGACCATCAGCCGCGGCGACTGCGCGGGTCCCGCCGACAGGATGGTCGCCACCAGGAACGCGACCACGTACACGACCCAGTTCGCCTTGAACGCGGTCCAGGCCTGGGTCAGCACTTCGCCGATCTCCCACGGCTGCGGCATGCCCCCCTGCGCGTTGGGCTGTTGCGGCGGCGGTGCCTGCGGTGCGGCGTACGGGTTGTAGTTCATCGTCGGATCTCCCCTGTTCAAGTCCGGCGATCCCTGAGTCCGGGACGCCTGTGGTCGGGGAGGGTAACCCGAGAACGTGGAAGCCGCAGGAGAAGCCGCGCTATCACGGAAGGCGAGCATGGTCCGCACGCGCTTTGCCCCGTCGCCCACTGGGGATCTGCACCTGGGGGGTGCCTGGACGGCGCTCGCGTCGTGGGCTCTCGCGAGGCGCGAGGGGGGGGCGTTCGTGGTCCGCGTGGAGGACCTCGACCCGCCGCGCGTGGTGCGCGGGAGCGCCGAGCGCATCGAGAGCGATCTCCGGTGGCTCGGGCTCGACTGGGACGAGGGGCCGGACACGCCGCGCGCGAAGGCGCCCTACGCCCCGTACGCGCAGTCGGCGCGCGGAGCCATCTACGAAGCGGCGCTCGCGAAGCTCGCAACGCGCGGGCTCACCTATCCGTGCGACTGCTCGCGCGCCGAGATCGCACGCGCCGCCAGCGCGCCTCACCCTGGCGAAGAGACGGTCTACCCGGGCACGTGTCGCGATCGCGATCCGGCGCGCGTGATGAAGCGCGACCCGGCGATTCGTCTGCGCGTTCCCGAGGGGGCGCACGAGCGCGTCGAGGACGGCGCGCTGGGCGTCATCGAGCAGGACGTGTCGCGCGAGTGCGGCGACTTCGTTCTCCGGAGGGGAGACGGCGTCTTCGCGTACCAGCTGGCGGTCGTCGTGGATGATCTCGCGATGCGAATCACCGATGTCGTTCGTGGAGCCGACCTCGCGTCGTCCACGCCGCGGCAGGTCCTTCTCGCGCGCCTGCTCTTTGGAGAGCCCCCACGCTACGTGCACTTGTCGCTCGTCGTCGCGAGCGACGGTTCACGCCTCGCCAAGCGCACCGGCGGCGCCTCGGTGCGCGCGCTTCGCGAGGCGGGGATCAACGCGCGCACCATCGTCGGGAAGCTCGCCGGCGGGCTCGGGCTCACGCCGGACGACGCGCCCCGATCGAGCGGAGAAGCGCTCGAGGCGTTTCGCGCCCGTGCGATCGCCTGGCCGCGCGTGCCGTGGCGCGTGCCCGAGGAGTGGGCATCGATCGTCTGATCGGAAGCTAGGGAAACGCGAGCGAGAGCGTCATGCGCACGCTCGCCCCCTGCGGCGTGATCGTCACGTTCGGTGTCTTGCCCGTCAGGCAGAACGCAGCGTCGGCCCGTGTCCTCCCCTGATCGGCCGAGATCCCGCGCGCGACCTGCTGGCCGCTCGCGTCGAACGTGTACTGGAACGTGAACGACCCGTGATCGGGATTCGGGTTGCGCGCGAGCGAAGGCGCCCAGCACTGGTCACGCAACGACGCACGCACGGCTTCGAGCTGCCGCACGACCTCGGCGCGCGCCGTCGCCACGTCGATCGTCGGCGCCGCTCGCCCAGGGTTCTCTGCGGCCACCGCCGTCGCTGACGCCACGGTGGTCGTGGGCGCAACGAGCGGAGCCGACGCGATCACCGGCTCCGGCGCGCGAGCACGTAGACCGAAGTACAGCCCCGCTCCGATGAAGGC
>Ga0302157_10000872_pt1 | contig 38438 bp, 25 predicted proteins | sample I_Bog_N3_3_FD_193502 | JGI IMG/M metagenome (GOLD analysis project Ga0302157, IMG submission 193502) | Peat permafrost microbial communities from Stordalen Mire near Abisko, Sweden - I_Bog_N3_3 | ecosystem: Environmental > Terrestrial > Soil > Wetlands > Peat | place: Sweden: Abisko, Stordalen...
ATCGACGCGCCGCTCGATAACGGGTCGTTCCCGTGGCTCACCAGCCAGGTGATCGAGGCCGGATATGCCAACGACGTCTATGCGCTGCGCGTCAACTTTGTCGGTGCGCTGGGCTGGGAGCTGCACTTCCCGATCGAGTACGCGCACCACCTGTTCGATGCGATATTCGCCGCCGGCCACGAATACGGTGTCGGCATGGTCGGGATGCGCGCCATGGAGTCGCTGCGCATGGAGAAGTCCTATCGCATGTGGGGCAGCGACATGACCCGTGACTACACCCCGTTCGAGGCCGGCCTTGACCGCTTCGTGCGCATGAACAAGGGTGCATTCATCGGCCGCGAAGCGCTCGAGCGCCAGATCGCCGCAGGCGTGCCGCATCGCTTCGTGACGCTCGAGGCGCACGACGTCGGCGACGCCGATCCGCTGGGCAACGAACCGATCTTCGCCGCCGACGGCAGGATCATCGGTCGTGCCACCTCCGGCTACTTCGGTCATACGCTGCAGAAGAGCCTTGCGATCGGCTATGTGCAACCCGGCTATGATGCGGTCGGCACGGCACTTGAAATGGAGATCCTGGGGCAGCGGCGGCGCGCAACCGTGCTGATCGAATCGCCCTACGATCCGGACAACAAGGATCTCAAGGCCTGACACGTCAAGCCCTGACAGGAATTGCCATGACCGAAGCCCTCGATCTGCAAGCATTGATCGCCAGCCGCAGGCCGGGATACAGCCTGCCGGCGCCGTTCTACCTGAGTAGCGAGATCTACCAGCGCGACCTCGAGCTGATCTTCGGCCGCCACTGGATCTTCGTCGGCGTCGAGCCGGAGATTCCCGAGGCCGGCGACCTGTTCACCGTCGACATCGGCCGTGACTCGGTCATCATCCTGCGCGACGACGATAGGGTGGTGCGGGCGTTTCATAACGTTTGCCGCCATCGCGGAGCGCGGCTACGCCCGGAGGGGCGCGGCATGGTCGGCAACCTGGTGTGCCCCTATCACCAGTGGACCTATAACCTTCAGGGCGAGCTGGTGCACAACCAGCACATGGGCGAGGAGTTCGAGCGCTGCAGGTTCGGGCTCAAGCCGGTGCACGTGCGCAGTCTTGCCGGCCTGCTGTTCATCTGCCTGGCAGAGATCCCGGCGCAGGGCTTCGATGAGATGCACGACGCCATCGAACGCTACATCGCGCCGCATCGCATCGCCAACACCAAGGTCGCATTCCAGAAGGACATCATCGAGCACGGCAACTGGAAGCTGACGATGGAGAACAACCGCGAGTGCTATCACTGCAGCGCCAACCATCCCGAGTTGACCGTGTCGCTGTTCGAATATGGCTTTGGCTACCAGCCGTCGCTGGAGAACATCGAACAGATCAAGGGCTTCGAGGACCTGCTGGCGCGCCAGCACCAGCGCTGGGAAGCGTGCGGCCTGCCATCCGCGGAGATCGATCGGCTGGAACACGTGACCGGCTTTCGCACCGTGCGCCTGCCGATGGAGCATGCCGGGGAATCGCAGACACTCGACACCAGGGTCGCCTCGCGCAAGCCGCTGGGGGAATTCGAGCAGCTCGACCTGGGTGGACTGTCCTTCTGGACCCAGCCCAACTCCTGGCACCACTTCATGAGCGATCACATCGTCAGCTTCTCGGTGCTGCCCCTGTCCCCGCACCGCGCACTGCTGCGCACCCGCTGGCTGGTGCACAAGGATGCCCAGGAGGGTGTCGACTACGACCTCAAGCGACTGACAGAGGTCTGGGACGCCACCAATGACCAGGACAGCGCGCTGGTCGGCAACGCCCACCAGGGCATCGTCAGCAGCGCCTACGAGCCCGGCCCCTACTCTCCTTATACAGAGGGGCTGGTAGATAAGTTCTGCAACTGGTACCTGGACCGCCTTGGTGCCGGGCTGGAGCAGTCGGGCGGCGCCAGTGGCGTGGATGTCGCGGATACCGTGCGGGGCGATGCACTCGTCAGGGCCGCGCCGGCGGCGCGTTCCGCTAGCGGCGCGACGCCGGCCGGTGCGGACGCGCCAACCGTCACTGTTGCGCCGGCCGCCATTGGCGAGACGCCTGACGCGGCCACGGACACGCAGGTGTATGTCATTAATTTCAGCCAATCCGGCCACGTCGTGCCCTGCCGGGCAGACCAGACCCTGCTGTCTGCGGCCGAGAGCGCCGGGTTGCCGCTGCCGTTTTCCTGTCGCGAGGGCCGCTGCGGTACCTGCCGCACCCGCATGGTCTCAGGCCAGGTGGACATGCGACACGCCGGGGGCATCCGCCAGCGCCAGATCGACCAGGGGGATATCCTCGTGTGCTGCAGCCGGCCGCTGTCGGACATCGTGCTCGCAAAGTAACGGCGCAGCCGGGCGCGTACGCGGCCGCCCACGCCACGTCAGACTCTATACTCGCGCCCCGCTCCTGTACTATCTGGCGTGGGGGTTCCGCCATGACCAGACGCTGCAATCACCTGGGATTCGTCCGGACCGATCACCCGCACAGCCGCGGCTGCGAGGAATGCCTCAAGTTGGGCGACACCTGGGTACACCTGCGGCTGTGTCGCGCCTGCGGCCACGTCGGGTGCTGCGACGACTCCAGGAACAAGCACGCGACCGCTCATTTCCACGCCACCGGCCATCCGATCATCACGTCGATCGAGCCGGGCGAGCACTGGAGCTGGTGCTATATCGATGAGCTGGTCATGGAGCTGAAGTGACGGCTGCGGCCGAGCCGGGTACGGACCCGACGGACGAGGCGGCTGCCGCCACCGGCAACGAGCTGCTGCGTACGCGCCACGCGCAGATGTTCCCCAGACTGACGCCTGAGCAGATTGCGCGCCTCGAGCACCAAGGCGAACGCGTGCCGATGCACGCCGGCGAATTGCTGTTCGATGTCGGCGACCGACCGAGTAAGTTCTTCGTCGTCATCTCAGGCAGCGTTGAACTGCTGATCGCAAAGGCCGGCGGCTATGAATTGTTCTATACCCTGGCGCCCGGTGAATTCAGCGGCGAGATGAATGCGCTGCGCGGCAGCGCCGGCATGGTGCGCGCACGCGTCGGTGAGGAAGGCAGCGTGCTGGCGATCGATATCGAGCGGCTGCGCACCATAGTGAAGACCGATGCGCAGTTGAGCGAACTGTTCATGCGCGCATTCATCCTGCGGCGCATGGGACTGCTGTCCGAGGCCAGCTGCGATGCGGTGCTGGTGTGCTCGGGTCATTCCGCCGACTCGCTGCGCCTGGGCGAGTTCCTGACCCGCAACGCGATTCCGTACAAGACCCTGGACGTCAACACTGATGACGACGCACAGGCGATGCTGGAGCGCTTCCATGTGCCGGCCGGGGACGTGCCGGTGGTGATCTGCCACGGCCAGAGCGTGCTGAAGAATCCAAGCAACTTCGAACTGGCGACCTGCCTCGGCATCAATCCGCAGATCGATCACGCGCGGGTGTACGATCTGCTGATCGTGGGCGCGGGTCCGGCCGGACTTGCGGCCGCGGTGTACGGCGCCTCCGAGGGGCTGGATGTGCGGCTGCTGGAAATCACCGCTCCGGGCGGACAGGCCGGCACCAGCTCGAAGATCGAGAACTACCTGGGATTCCCGACCGGCATCTCGGGCCAGGCGCTGGCCGGTCGGGCGCTGTCGCAGGCGCAGAAATTCGGCGCCAGCCTGAGCGTCGCCTCGCAGGCGACTGGCCTGCACTGCGATCAGCGACCGTACCAGGTAGACCTGGCGGAGGGCGAATCGGTACGCGCCAGCATCGTACTGATCGCCAGCGGCGCCCAGTACCGCGCGCTCGACATCGACAACCTGCCGCATTTCGTTGGCGCCGGCGTGTACTATGCCGCCACCGCGCTCGAATCCAAATTGTGCAAGGGCGAGGAAATCGCCATAGTCGGCGGCGGCAACTCCGCCGGCCAGGCCGCGGTTTACCTGGCCGGCTCCTGCAGCCACGTCCATATACTGGTACGCGCGGACGGACTGGCGCAGAGCATGTCGAGCTACCTGATCCGCCGCATCGAGGACAGCCCCAACATCACCGTGCATACCCACACACAGGTGGTCGCGCTTGCAGGCGAGCAAGGCCTCAAGCGCGTCACCTGGAAACGCGGCACCGATGCGACCGAAGAGGTGCACGAGATCGCGCACCTGTTCCTGATGACCGGCGCGCAGCCGAACACTCAATGGCTGAGCGGCTGCCTTGCACTCGACGACCCCGGGTTTATCCGCACCGGTCTGGATCTGCGAGCCGAAGACCTGGCGGCGGCGCACTGGCCACTGGCACGCCGGCCGTACCTGCTGGAGACCAGCCTGCCGGGAGTGTTCGCCGCCGGCGACGTGCGCTGCGGCAGCGTCAAGCGCGTCGCCGCCGCGGTCGGTGAAGGCTCCAGCTGCGTGCAGTTCGTTCATCGCGTGCTGAGCGAATTCGCCCAGGCTACGGCGCAGTCGGCGTCATCGCAGTCGGCGACCCCGCAGTCTGCCGCCAAGCAGCCTGTCGCCACGCAACCGGCGCCGGCGTAACGGCCGCCGGCCAGCCCCTGTTCAACGTGAGCTCCCTGGGATCCTGGCGTCGCCTGACGCTGGCGCTGCTGCTGGCGAGCCAGGCGCAGTGGCTCGCGGGCACCGCGTCCGCAGCGGCGGCTGCAACGGACGCGACGCCTGTTGCCAACGCGCCGGCTGTGTCCGCCGATCAGCTGTCGATCAAGCTCGAGCAGCAGCCATGGACCGGGGACCTGCCGGGCATGATCAACCGCCGCGTCATCCGCGTGCTGGTGCCGTACAGCCGCACGTTGTATTTCGTGGATCTGGGCGGCACGCAGCGCGGGATGAGCTACGACTTCATGCGCGCCTTCGAGGACGAGCTGAACAGCAGGCTTGAACGCGGCACCCTGCGCGTTCACGTGGTGTTCATCCCGGTAGCACGCGCCCAGTTGCTGCCGCTGCTGATCGCCGGACAGGGCGACGTGGCGGCCGCCAACCTGACGATCACCCCGCAGCGGCTGCAGAGCGTCGACTTTACGACGCCGGTCGCGCACGACGTCAAGGAGCTGATCGTCACCGGACCGGGCGCCCCGCCACTGGCAACGCTGGATGACCTGGCTGGCAAGGAGATCTACGTCAGTCGCGCGACCAGCTACTACGACAGCCTGGTGGCGCTCAATCAGCGCTTCAGCGCACGAGGCCTGGCGCCGTTGCGGCTACGCGAGGCGCCGGGCCATTTCGAGACCGAGGACATCCTGGAAATGGTCAATGCAGGGCTGGTAAAGATCGCCGTGGCCGACGGCTATATCGGCCGACTGTGGCGCCAGGTGTATCCACGCATCACGCTGCGCGATGACCTGGTGGTGCATCAGAACGGCGATATTGCCTTTGCGATCCGCAAGGACAGCCCGCAGCTCAAGGCGCAGCTCGATGCATTCACCCGCACTCACGGCGAAGGCACGCAATTTGGCAACGTCACGCTGCAGAAATACCTCGGCCAGACGCGCTGGGTGGAAAACGCGACCTCGGAGCAGGAGCTGCAGAAATTCAATACGCTGGTGAGCCTGTTCCAGAAATACGGCAGGCAATACGATATCGACTGGCTGCTGATGGCAGCACAGGGCTATCAGGAGTCGCAGCTCGATCAGGGGCGGCACAGTGCGGTCGGCGCCATCGGCGTCATGCAGGTGATGCCGGCAACCGCGGAGAAACTGCAGGTCGGGGATATCACCCAGCTGGAACCCAACATCCACGCCGGCGTCAAGTACATCCGCTTCATCGTCGATGAGTACTACAAGGACGATCCCATGGACGCGCTCAACAAGGTGTTGTTCGCGTTCGCGTCGTACAATGCAGGACCCGCCAGGATCAGGTCGCTGCGCGCCGAGGCGCAGTCACTGGGCCTCGATCCCAACGTCTGGTTCGACAACGTCGAGCGCGTCGCCGCCTACCGCATTGGTCGGGAGACAGTGCAGTACGTCGCCAATATCTACAAATACTACATTGCCTACACGCTGGTGCAGGACGACGTCGCGCATGGCCTGCAGATGCAGCACTGAGCCGGTAGCTCAAGGATCAGCGCCTGCGCGAAATGGTCAGCGCTTGCGCGGGAAATTGCTGTCAGCGACCAGGCACAGGATCTCGAACATGATGGTAGCCCCCACCAGCGCGGTATTGCCGGTCTGATCGTAGGGCGGAGCGACTTCGACCACGTCGCCGCCGATCAGGTTCAGGCCGCGCAATCCGCGCAGCAGACGCTGCGCTTCCAGCGTGGTGATGCCGCCCACCTCAGGCGTTCCGGTTCCGGGTGCATACACCGGGTCGAGGCCGTCGACATCGAACGAGATGTAGGTACGGCCACCACCGACCACGCGGCGCGCTTCCTCGATCACCTTGTCCACGCCCAGATCGGCGAACTCCTCGATGAACATCACGCGCATGCCGTGGGACTTGGAGAACTCGATGCCGTCCATGAAGTTCTGGCCGCCACGAATGCCGATCTGGATGGTGCGCCTGGGGTCCAGCACGCCGGCCTCCACCGCCAGGCGAAATGGCGCACCGTGGGTAAACTTGGAGCCGAAGAACTCGCCCCAGGTATCGCAGTGCGCGTCGATGTGCACCATGCCGACGGGCGATTGCGCCCCGAGCGCACGGAAGATCGGGTAGGTGATCGAATGATCGCCACCGGCGCTGATCGGCAGCACGCCCGCGGCATGCAGCGCGCGATAATAGGCCTCGATCTGCACCACCTGCTGTTCCAGGTCGTAACGCTGCGACAGGCGCACGTCGCCTAAGTCGGCGATGCGGCACAGATCGTACGGGTTGACGCCAAGTCCCAGGTTGAACGAGCGCATCAGCGACGACGCATTGCGAATCTCGCGCGGTCCGTGCCGGGCACCGGGACGGTTGGTGACGCCAAGATCGGTGGGCACGCCGATCAGGCCGATGTCGACCTGGTCAAGGCGGGTCGCAAGCGGTGCGCGCATGAAGCTTGCGATCTCGGTGTAGCGCGGCTCGCGCATCGGGTTGTAGGCGCCGCCGCCGATCGGATCCGGCTTGTTGTAGCTGTCGTTCACGGCGTGAGTCTATCGCACCCCGACCCTGCCACAGGGCTTTTGGCCCCGCCGGCGCCTGGTCCTATACTGGCTTGCATGCCGCGCTTCGTCGAATGAATCTGTGGTGGCGCCTGCTGTGGCTGCTGCTGTTTCGCCAGCGGCGGAGCGTGTCGCTGCTGGCCACCACGAGCGTGCGGCTGCGAGTGTGGCCGACCGACCTCGACATCTACCGTCATGTCAATAACGGCCGCTACCTGACCTTGGCCGACATCGGTCGCCGCGACTGGTTCCTGCGCACCGGGATGATGCAGTGGGCGGCTCGCCACGGTGCACAACCTGTGATCGGGGATGCGATGGCGAAGTTTCGGCGCGAGCTGCGACTTTTCCAGGCGTTTGACATTCAGTCGCGGCTGCTCGGCTGGGATCGACGCTGGATGTTCCTGGAGCATCGCTTCCTGCGCGGCGGCCGTGTCATCGGCGTGGTTGCCATGCGGGCACTGTTCAAGGGCCCGGGCGGCACGCTCGATCCCGGCGCATTGCTCGGCGCGCTGGGAGAAATCTCCGAATCGCCCACCCTTCCCCAGTGGCTGCTGCAATGGAACCACGCCAACGAGTCGTTGAGCGCCACGCTGCGAGCGGAAGAAGCCCAATAGGTAGCGGTACTTTCACGTATCCTTGCCCGAACTGATGTGGCAGCCAGGCCTGCGGGCCTCGCGCCAGCGCGGCAGGCGGCCACACTACCTATCCGCTTTGACAGGTTTGACAGGAGCATGATGGATAACCTTGCCGGTTCGGGGTCGCTGAGCCGTCGCCAGCTGTTGGGCATGATCGGAGTGACCGCCGGCAGCGCCGCGATGTACCAGGCAATGAGCAGCCTGGGATTTGCCGCCGAGTCGCCGTATCGCGAGCCGATCGATCTGCAGGGGACACCGCCCGGCGCCTCGGTGCTGATCCTGGGCGCGGGTATCGCAGGCATGACCGCGGCCTATGAACTGCGTAACGCCGGCTACCAGGTACAGGTGCTGGAGTTCAATGGCCGGGCCGGCGGCCGCAACTGGAGCCTGCGCGGCGGCGATACCTACACCGAGCTTGGCGGCTACACCCAACACTGCCAGTTCGACCAGGGCCTGTACATTAACCCGGGCCCATGGCGGCTGCCCTATCACCACCGCGGCATCCTCGGTTACTGCAAGCGGCTCGGCGTGCCGCTGGAAGCCTTCGTGCAGGTGAACTACAACGCCTACCTGCACAACAGCCAGGCGTTCGGCGGCAAGCCGCAGCGCTATCGCGAGGTCAAGGCCGATTACCAGGGACATGTGGCCGAATTGCTGGCCAAGGCCAGCCACCAGAATGCACTCGACGCCTCGGTGAGCAGGGAAGACCAGGAGAAATTGCTGGAGTCGCTGCGCGAATGGGGTGCGCTGGACAGTAATTTTTCCTACGTCAGCAGCAATAGCGTCAGCGACCGGCGGGGTTGGGCCAAGGAACCCGGCGGCGGCCTGACGGCACGCCCGATCCCATCACAGCCTGTGGGTCTGAGTGAAGTGCTGGATTCGCGGCTTTGGAGCAATATTCCCAGCGGCGACTCGTACGACATGCAGACCGCGCTGTTCCAGCCGGTCGGCGGCATGGGGCGGATCGGTGAGGCTTTCGGCCGCGAGCTCGGCCCGCTGATCCGCTACAACGCGCGCGTCACTGATATTCATCAGGATGACCAGGGCGTCACGGTCAGCTACCAGGACACCGGCAAGCCCGGCTCGGCGCTCACGGCCAGCGCGCAGTGGTGCCTGTGCACCATTCCGCTGCCGATACTGGCGCAGATTCCACTCAATGTCAGTGCGGCCATGGCCGCGGCGATCGCATCCGTGCCCTACGCCTCCGCGATCAAGATCGGCCTGCAGTTCAAACGCCGATTCTGGGAGGAAGATGAAGACATCTACGGCGGCATCAGCTATACCGACCTGCCGATTACCAACATCGGCTATCCCAACACCGGCTATCACAGCGCCGGCAAGGGCGTGCTGCTGGGCGCCTACATCTGGGGACTCAATGCCATGGAGTTCACGTCGATGACACCGGAGGAGCGGGTGCAGAAAGCGATCGAGTACGGCAGCCAGATTCATCCGCAATACAAGGAGGAATTCGACAACGGCGTCGCCGTCGCCTGGCATCGTTCGCCGTTCACGATGGGCTGCTACGGCATGTGGAATGCCGATAGCCGCGCCCGGCACTACGACGACCTGTGCCAGATCGACAATCGCATCGTGCTCGCCGGCGAGCACGCCTCGTTTATCGGCGGCTGGCAGGAAGGTGCGGTCACCTCGGCACTCGATGCCATAGGCAGGCTGCATGCGCGCGTAGTCGCTCGCGGGGCGACGGCATGAAGCGGCTGCGGCGGCTGTTGAGGCAGCGCGCGATGGGCCGCGCCGCAGCGCTACTGCTGGGCTGCGCGGCGGCGACTATCGCCTGCGCCGATGACGCCTCGTTCGGATCGGTGATAACGATAAGCAACGCCAATGGCGAGGACATCTACAGCCACATCTGCCAGGGCTGCCATATGCCGCATGGCGAGGGCGCCGTCGGCGCCGGTCACTATCCGAAACTGGCCGGCGACGCAGCGCTCACCTCCTGGCAGTACGTCGCCCTCACAGTGATCGGCGGACGTAACGGCATGCCGGCCTTCGGCGCGCCGGAGAGCCTTCCCTGGGACAGCCCCACCGTGCACCTGAGCGATGCCCAGGTCGCTGACGTGGTCAATTACGTGCGCAGTCATTTCGGCAACCACTACAAGGATCGCGTCAGCGCAAGCCAGGTGGCGCAGTTGCCGCATCCGACGGCGGTGCCTGCGCCGTAGGATTGCAGTCCCTGGTAGTCCACACCAGGTGGTGCTCATGCTTCTCCGCGGCATCGTGACTGCCTCAGTCGTAGGCTCCTGAGACCACGCGAGCCCCGCCGCCATCGTCGCGATAGCAGCGAGGTACACGGTCCACGGACCATGCGCTTTTACCAGGCTCTGCATAGCTCCACTTCCGGTACCCTGATTAGCATGTGTTTGATCGGTGCCGTCGCTGACGGTCGACCTTACCGAAACCTCTGCCAGTCTACGGGTCAACTCAAGGAGAAGGCAGCCTCGGCCGTCCGTAGCGCGTTGCCGATACGCGTCGCCCACTCGCGCTGGCCGGCGTCGTCGAGCAGCAGGTCCTGGCGAATCTCGATCTCCACATGGGGCAGGCCACGCGCCTCGCCATGGCGCGGAATGGTGTAATCGGTCTCGTCACTGACGAAGTACGGCTCGTTATCGGCGATGTGCAGTTGCGGTTCGCGACGCAGTATGTCGAGCACCAGCCCGGCGAAGCGACGGTCGCGGTTGTACAGCACTGCGGCATGCATCTCGCGCCGCACGCCCTTGAAAATGTCAGTCATGCTGTGCTGGGACACCAGGATCGTCGGCCGGCCAGCGGCCAGCCGTTCATCGAGCAAGGCGCGCACATGGTCGTGATACGGATCGAAGATCTCCCGCCGGCGAGCGGCGATCTGCTGTTCGCTCAGATCCGTGTTGCCCGGAATCGGAGTCGATTCGGCGAGCGTCGGTATAGACGTCGCCACCTTGGGATCGCGGTTGCAGTCAATCACCAGGCGTGAATAGTTCTGCGCCACCAGTGTCGCATCCAGTTCCGCGGCGACCAGCCGCGCCACGCCAAGGGCCCCGATGTCCCAGGCGATGTGGCGCTGCAACTCGGTCGCGGGCAGGCCGAGGTCTCCCAGCCGCCGGGGAATGCGTCGGCTCGCATGATCGACCACGATGACAAATTTCGACCGCCGCTGCCGTCCGACTTCAATGAACGCTGGCGGTTCATCGGGCGCCAACAACCGGTAGCCGACTGCGTCGTTGGCGTCTGGGTCATAGTCGGCAGACTCGGGCATCGCCTGCAAGCCTAGCATCCAGAAGCCGCGTGCCAAACGCCAGCTGGTTGGGGAACCGATCCGGCCGCGGCCTTGCCACGCTCGCTGCGCTGCGGCAAACTTGGCGGTGGGCTTGCGAGGCCATCAGGGCGCGGCCATAGTCATGCCAAAGTCGTGACCTGGCCTATTTTCGAAGGCTGCTTCGGCGCGAGCTTTCGCTTTACTATTAACAAGTTATAAGCTGTCTGCGCCTGCATGTCTCGATACAACGACCGAAGGACGAATAGCCCGTCTGACATGGACGTAGCCAGCATCGAACTACTCCTTACTGCGTGCGGCACTATGTGCGTTCGGCCTGTGCGCGTTCGGCGCGCTGTCGCCTGCGGGAGCTGCAGATGAGCCCCAGCGCCCTCGCACCTCTGCAGATGAGCGCGCTCGATGACGACGCCTGGGACGACCTGCTGAGCTTCATCGAAGAGCGCCGTGTGATTCCGATCGTCGGGCCGGAACTGCTGCAGGTGGCTACCGACCGCGGCCCGCGCCTGCTGTACGACTGGCTGGCGGAGAAGCTGGCCGGCAGGCTCAATGTCGACGTCGCCCAGCTGCCGCAGCCTTACACGCTCAACGACGTGGTGTGCTGGTTCCTGGGTGCGCGCGGCCGGCGCGAAGAGGCCTATGTACGCCTGCGCAGTATTCTCAAAGACGCGGAGTTCGAGCCGCCGCAGGCGCTGCGCCGCCTGGCCGCGATCCCGGAATTCGACTTGTTCGTGACGACCACCTTCGATCCGCTGCTGGAGAGCGCGATCAACCAGGAGCGTTTCAACGGCTCGCCGTTCACCGAAGTGCTGTCCTACTCGCCCAACCGCGTGGTCGACCTGCCGTCCGAGCGCGACCGGCTGCAGCGGCCGGTGGTGTATCACCTGTTCGGCCGGCTTTCGGCCTCCCCCAGCTACGTGATCTCCGATGAGGACCTGCTGGAATTCATCTGCGCGCTGCAGAGCGAACACCTGGCGCCGGAAAAACTCTTCCACGAGCTCGAACACAATCACCTGCTGTTCATCGGCAGCAATTTCACCAACTGGCTGGCACGCCTGTTCCTGCGCATGGCCAAGCGCCATCGGCTGTCGGATCCGCGCGATGTCGGGGAAATCATGGCCGACAATCACACCAGCGACGATGAGCGGCTGGTGTCGTTCCTGCAGCAGGTGAGCGTACGCACGCGAATCTACCTGGGCGCGGACCGCTTCGTCGATGAGCTGCACGATCGGCTGGCCGCGCGCCGCAAGCCGTCACCCCACGCTGCGAAGGTTAACGCACCGGCGCGCTTCCTGCCGCCGGCGCGCGAGATGCCGGACAACGCGGTATTTATCAGCTATGCGCGCGAGGACCTGCCGGCCGTACAGCAGATCAAGGCTGGACTGGAAGCGGCTGGCATCACGGTCTGGTTCGACATCGACCGGCTGGAAGTCGGCGATGACTATGACCGCAAGATCCAGCGCAACATAGCCAGGTGTTCCTATTTCATACCGGTGGTCTCGGCCACCACCCAGCGGCGTCTCGAGGGCTACTTCCGCCGCGAGTGGAGCTACGCGATCGACCGGGTACGCAACATGGCCGACGGCGCATTGTTCATACTGCCGGTGACCATTGACGCCACCGATACCGCCGGGGCACTGGTGCCGGACAAGTTCAAGGCGCTGCATTTCAGCCAGCTGCCGGGCGGCGTGGTGCCGACCGAGTTCGCGCAGCGCCTCAGCGACTTCATGCGGGCACGGCAGCAGTGAACGCGGTACCGGCAACCCCACAGCCGCCCGGTGCCACCACGGCGGCGGGCGACGCGGCAGCGGGCGACGCGGCGGCGGTCGACGAGCGCAATCCCTGGATCGGCCTGGCATCGTTCACCGAGGAGACTCAGGCCTATTTCTACGGCCGCGAGGAGGAAGTCGCCGAGCTTGCGCGCCGCGTGCAGCGCAAGCTGCTGACGGTGCTGTTCGGCCAGTCGGGCCTGGGGAAGACCTCGATCCTGCGCGCCGGCCTGGTGCCGCGGCTGCGCGCCCAGGGTTACTGTCCGGTGTACGTGCGTGTGGATTATGGCCGCGATGCGCCCGAGCCTGCCGAGCAGATCAAGCAGGCTATCGCCCGCGCCGCGACACGCTCAGGCGAGTGGACGCAGGCAGGCGTCGCCACCGCCGGCGAGTCGTTGTGGGAGTTCCTGCACCACCGCGACGATGTATTGCGCGATGAATCCGGCGCCACGCTGACGCCGCTGCTGATCTTCGATCAGTTCGAGGAAATCTTCACCCTCGCGCAGAGCGATGACTTTGGGCGCGCTCGCGCGGCGCGCTTCATCGCCGACCTGGCCGACCTGGTGGAGAACCGCGCGCCGAAGTCGCTGGAGGCGAAGCTCGACGTCGATGATACGATGGCTGAGCGCTTTGACTTCGCGCGCAGCGACTATCGCGTGCTGATTGCGCTGCGCGAGGATTACCTGGCGCCGCTGGAAGGCCTCAAGGCCACGATGCCCAGCATCACGCAGAACCGGCTGCGGTTGGCGCCGATGACCGGTAAGCAGGCGCTGATTGCCGTGATGCGCCCGGGTAAAAACCTGGTATCCGAGGAAGTCGCCGCCGCGATCGTGCGCTTCGTCGCCGGCGGAGCCGAACTGGCCAACGCCGAGGTCGAGCCGTCGCTGCTGAGCCTGATCTGCCGTGAACTCAACGATGCGCGCATCGCCCAGGGGCGCGATGAGATTTCACTGGATCTGCTGGCCGGCTCGCACGCCAGCATCCTCAGCACCTTTTACGAGCGCGCGCTGGCAGACCAGCCGGCGGCGGTGCGCCGTATCATCGAGGACCAGTTGCTGACGGCGTCCGGTTACCGCGAGAATATCGCCGAGGAGCGGCTGGTCAGCAGCCTGAACGCGGCGGGCGCGGCACCCGGTACGCTGGCGCTGCTGGTGAACCGCCGGCTGCTGCGCATCGAGGAGCGCCTCGACGTGCGTCGCGTCGAGCTGACGCATGATGTGCTGTGCGGCGTCGTCAAGGCCAGCCGCGATCTGCGCCAGGAGCGCGAGTCGCGCGAGGCAACCGAGCGACTGCTGGCGGAGCAGCGCGAGCGCGAACTGGCGGCGCGGCGCGCGCTGGTGCGAGCACGCCAGGTGGCCAGTGTGTGCGCGCTGCTGGCGATTGGCGCGCTGATTGCCGCGGCGCTCGCCTACTGGAGCACCCAGCGGGCGCATCGCGCCGAGCGCCTGGCGGAACAGACGCGCGTCAATGCCGAGCAGGCGCGCGGGCAGGCCGAGCAGCTGCTGGGCTACCTGACCGACGATTTTGCGCGCGAGCTGGAGAGTTCCGGTCGACTCGACGTCGCCGCGGAACTGGCGAAGCGCGAGGTTGATTACTTCCACGCGCTACCGGCCGGACTCAAGGGTCCGGACACGGTGCGCAACGGTGCACTGGCAATGCTCCAGTATGCCAAGGCCGAGCGCACGCTGGGAGACCTGGGCGCCGCGAGCTCGGCGGATAACGAGGCACTGACACTGCTCGGACAGCTGCGGCAGGCCGGAGACAATTCCGAAGCGACGACCATCGCACTGGCGCGCGGCACCCAGATCCGGGCACGCATACTGGCGAATCAGGGCAGCCCCGAGGCGCTGCCCACCGGGCAGCAGGCGGTCGATCTGCTCATGCCGACCGCGACCGCGCCGAACGCATCGGTGGCAGCGCGGCGCGCTTACGTCGACGTCCTGTTCTTCCTTGGCTACCTGCAGATGCAGGACCAGACCATGAACGACATGGCCGCAGCCACGCTGCAACAGTCGATGGAGCGTGCGGCGCAACTCGGTGGCCGGGACCTCTCGGACATCAGTATGGCGGCCCTGTATGCCGAGGCCGCCACCTGGCGCATCTCCGCGCTCATCAACATGGGCCGGGGACCCGAGGCCAGGCAGGTAGCCGCCGAGTCCGTTCCGATCGCGCAGCAGGTGCTGGTGCTGCGTCCGGGCCATCGCGTCGCCCTGCATGCACTGGAAGTCACGCAATCGGCGCTGACCGAGCTGGCCCTGGGCGAATTGCGGCCGCTGGAAGCGCTGACCATCGGCAAGCAGGGTGAAGCGACCGCACAGACGCTGGTGACGCTCGATCCCAGGAACACCATCTCCTACAACAACCTCGCGGCGGTGCGCATGGACCTGGGTGAGGCCAGCTGGAACGCGGGCCAGCCGCGCGAGTCGCTGGAGTACTACCGCAAGGCCATCGCCGACATGGCGCATGCCGAGACCGCCGGCGCGGAATTCGTGCTGAACCAGCTGTTTCCGCTGTCGATCATGGCGGGCCGGCAGGCGGACCTGGGTGAGACGGCGTCCGCTGATACCACACTGGCCAGCGCCGCGAAATTCGTCAACGCGCTGCATACCAGCGAAGCGCCGGGCAGCCCGCTGCCACTGTTCGGCGAGTGCAACCTGCAGATCGGCCAGGAAACCGGTGCGCTGTGGCGCGGGGATCTGGCCGGCACCCGGCGGCTGGGCGCGCAGATCGTTGCGATCATTCAGGACATCAAGCCACAGGGAGGGTTCCAGGACTTCTACAAGAACGCCTGCATTTTCTTCCCCGACCGGCTCAAGGGCGAGGCGGAGTACCTGCTGGGCGACTACGCCGCCGCGGAAAAATCCCTCAGGGAGGGAGTCGCGGCGCGCGAACGCTGGCCGGTCAGCAACGACAATGATCGGCGCGATCTGGCCGAGGCAAACACGATGCTGGCCCTGGCACTGGACGGCGAGCACCGCAGCGAAGAGGCACGCGGCATCATCGACCCGATCGTAAAATTCCACCGTGAGCTGGCGGCGCGCAACCACGGCGACCTGCAGCAGCACGTTGAGCTGGCGCGCACGCTCTACGCACAGGCCATCATCGAGCCGGCAAATCGCGCCGCACTGCTGCACGAAGCCGCATCGCTGCTCGATGCGGTGCCGCCGCAGATGCAGGCGCTGCGCAGCGTGCAGGTATGGCGAGTGCATGTGCGGGAAGCCATGCGTGGCGTCGCCGCGACCGGCAGCCCCGACCCAGGCCGCGACCGTGAACGATCCACAGCGGCGCGAGGCCAGGGGTGAACCCGGAACTAATGCCACGGTTTCGCTCCAGCGGGCAGCGCGGCTTCTCCAGCACGCTCACCGACGATCCGCGTCGCGTCGCGGCGCGCAAACTCGAGCGCGAGGTCCAGGTGCGATTTGCCTCCGAGGCCTGCAGCTTGCAGACCCCGGAAGGCGTGGTGCACGCGCTGCCGGGCGATGCAATCCTCACGGGCATTGCCGGGGAGCAATGGCGCGTCTCGCGCGCGCACTTCGCCGACAAGTATCGGCCCAAGCCGCCGACGCAATCAGGCCAGGCCGGGACTTACCTGAGCCTGCGCAATCGCATCCTTGCGCTGCAGATGCCGCAAGCCTTCGAAGTGCTGCTGGCCGACGGCCAGTCGACGCTGACCGGGCGCCCCAGCGACTGGCTGGTGGACTACGGCGATGGCAGCCTTGGCATCGTCTCGCAGGATATTTTCGCCACGACCTACGAAATCGTCGACTGAGGCTGCATGGCACTGCACCAGGTCATCCAGCGAGTGCTCCTGATCGGTGTCAGGATCCGAAGCCCTCCGGCGCCAGCACCACCGCAACCGCCGACAAAGCTGTTGCCGCTGATCGAGGCGCTGGCGGCGGCGCATCGCAGTTTCGACCAACGTGCCATCCATTTCGGGCACCGCTACCGCAGCGGCTTCTGGTCGATCTACCTGCTCAGCGCGCTGGCGGTGCTGTTTGCGGTGATGCCGCTGGCGCTTGGATGGGACAGTCACAGCCACGCCATGCATCCGTATTCGGGTCTTTGGGCCCTGGCCGAAGTCATCGTCATCGGCACGGTGAGCGCCATCTACTGGGTGGGACATCGAGGCGACTGGCAGGGGGAATGGCTGAGCGCACGCACCACTGCGGAACTGACCTGGTACCTGCCGCTGATCGCACCGCTGCTCGACTTCTCGGCTCCCCAGTCGCAGGCCAACTGGTACCAGCGGGTGCTGGACCCCGGCGAGCAGCTGAGCGCGGCAGATGATGTCACCGCGCTATGTACGCGCAATGAACCGCTGGCGCGCGAACTGCTGGCGCAGGCCTGGTGGGACCAGGAGTTCATCGCCAGCTACGCGCAGTGGACCATCGATGTGCTCGAAGGGCAGAAGCACTACCACGCTCGCACCGCGCTGCGACAGCACGCGCTGCTGCACCGGGTGCACCGGCTCACCAGCATCCTGTTCGGTCTGACCGCACTCGGTGCGCTTACTCACCTGCTGATCCATACCCTGTGGCTGTCGCTGGTGACGACCTTCTTTCCGGCGCTGGCCGCCTCGCTGCATGGCGCGCTGGCGCAATCGGAAGCTTACCGCCTGGGCACCACGTCCGAGCGCCTGGAAGCGGAGTTGCAGGAAGCTATCGACCAGATACGCGCCGCACAGTCGCAACCGAACGAGCACGCGCGCCTGCAGTCACTCAAGGCATCAGTCGAGTCGGCGATTGCGCTGATCATGGAGGAACACCAGGACTGGCACATGCTGGTTCGCCCGCATCATCTGCCGCTCGCCTGAGCTACCGCTCCCCTGAGCGCGAACCTCGGCGATATAGCCGTCGAGGAATTGCCGCCGGGGTCACGGCGACCCCGGCCGCCGTAGGTCCGCTGTTATTTCGCACCCTGGCTTGTGGCAAGCATGCGGCCCGGCGTGCCCTGCGAGTTGATCGACAGGGAAACCACCGCATCGTTGGCATCGACGATGCACTCGCCGCTGGCCACGACGGCGCCTGTCTTGCGGTCGCGAGCCACCAGGTTATAGGTGGTCCTGCCGGCATCGTAATTAGCTTCCTCGGTGACTACTCCCTTGTTCGGGAAGAGGATGTCGTAATCTTCGGCCGCGTTCGCAGGCAAGGTCACGCTCGACGTGAAGCCGTCCGAGCAGCGCTGCATCGGTACCGGCAGCATGGTCGCGCGGGCGCGGTCCGCTTTAACCATGGTTCCGGCGGCTTGCTTGCCCACCGTGACCGAATTGCTGCTCAGGTACGCGACGGCGCCGATCGCCACAACCAAGGCTCCGCCAATTATCCACAGTTTACTACTCGACATAGATGCTCCCACGTTTCGTTAATGAGTTTCGCCAAAGCCACCATAACGATAAGTACCGAGCACCTTAGCAAAAGTTGGTTCCTGCTCAAAAAAAAGCCGCCCCGCTCAGCGACTCGCCGCCACCTTGGAGGGAGAGCAACCGAAAGTGGGGTGTGTGCTATGCAGCAAAGTTGCTATCCTGCGGATGGCGGTGACCGGGATGCCGGCGTTCAAATCGCGCACGTAAGGGCCGCTATGATTCTCCCCCCTTTCCTTCCTCCTCAGATTCAGAGTCGCAACGAGGTCATCGATGAAGCCAACGATCCTGGCGCCCGCCGCGCGCGTGACGCGCGTCGCGTATTGTTCGACTATCGGCATGGCCATTGGCAGCATGGCCATTGGCAGTGCGATGGCGGCCGGCAGTCCCGGCCCCGCAGCTAGCGCCGCGATCGTCCCGATCGCAGCGCCGCTGGATCGTCCCTATCCAGGTGCGATCGAACTCCACGTGGACGCCTCGGATACCAGCCGGCGCATCATTCACGTGCGCGAGACGATCAGCGGCATCGGTCCCGACAGCGTGCTGCTGTATCCCAAGTGGCTGCCGGGCACGCATGCGCCGGAGGGCACGATCGATCGACTGGCAGGCATCAAGATCGTCGCCAACGGCGCGCCGGTGTCCTGGACCCGCGATCCGGTCGATGTGTTTGCGTTCCGGCTGCACGGCGCCCCGGGACTCAAGTCGATCGACATCGATTTCGATTACCTCTCGCCTACCAGTTCCGGGGTCGGTGAGCTGGAAATCAGCCGCGAACTGATGCAGATCGAATGGAATGAGCTGCTGCTGTACCCGGCCGGCTATTTTGTGCGGCGCATACCGGTGCAGGCGAGCATCACGCTGCCGGCGGACTGGAAATACGCCACGGCGCTGGAACCCTCGGCAACCGACGGTGCTCGCATCCAGTTCAAGCCGGTCAGCCTCAATACGTTCGTCGACAGCCCGCTGGACGCCGGCCGCCACGCGCTGCGGCTGGACCTGGATCCCGGCAGCGCGGTGCCGGTACACCTGGACCTGTTTGCCGACCGGCCGGAATTCCTGGAGCTGAAACCGGAACAGCTCGAGGCGCACCGCGCACTGGTGCAGCAGGCCTACCGGCTGTTTGGTTCGCATCACTACGATCACTACGACTTCCTGTACACGCTCAGCGACCAGATCCAGCAGAACGGGCTCGAGCACCACCAGTCGAGCGAGAACGGCAGCGATCCGCAGACCTTCACCGAATGGGACAAGACCGCGTACGCCCGGGACCTGCTGGCACACGAATTCACCCATTCGTGGAACGGCAAGTTCCGCCGCCCGGCGGACCTGTGGACACCGAACTACAACGTGCCGATGCAGGACAGCCTGTTGTGGGTCTACGAGGGGCAGACCCAGTACTGGGGCGAGGTGCTGGCCGCGCGCTGCGGCCTGCGTACGCGCGAGCAGGCACTGGATCAGCTGGCGTTGACTGCCGCGTACTACCAGATGCTGCCGGGTCGACAGTGGCGGGCGCTGCAGGATACGACCAACGATGAAATCATCAATCCGCGTCGCCCGCAGTCATGGCGCGACTGGCAGCGCTTCGAGGACTACTACAGCGAGGGGGCACTGATGTGGCTGGATGCGGATACGCTGATACGCGAGCGTTCCGCGGGCAAGCGCTCCCTGGACGATTTCGCCCGGGCGTTCTTCGGCATCGACGACGGCAGCTTTATCACGGTCACCTATAGCTTCGACGACGTCGTCAAGGCCCTGAATGCGGTCGAGCCTTACGACTGGGCTGCGTTCCTGCGCCAGCGGCTTGACTCGGTCGCAAGGCCGGCGCCGCTGGATGGGCTCACGCGCGGCGGCTACACGCTGCAGTTCAGCGACACTGCGAGCGACTACCTGAAGGCCAGCGACGAGCAGAGAAAGCACGTCAACCTGCTGTACTCCATCGGCATCGACATCGATGACAGCGACCGCCAGGGCAGCATCGACCAGGTGGTGTGGAACAGTCCCGCATTCAGGGCGAAGCTCATCGAGAGCGCACAGATCCTGGCCGTCAACGGGGTGGCCTATAGCGCCGATGCGCTGAAGGACGCGATTCGCACAGCCCATGACACGACGGCGCCGATCGAACTGATCGTCAAGACCGGCGATCGCTACACCGTCGCCAGTCTCGATTACCACGACGGACTGCGCTACCCGCACCTGGTGCGCGATACATCGGCACCGGGGCGGCTCGATGACATCCTGGCCGCGCGGCCGTAGTGGGCTGGGACTACCGCCCAGGCAGCTGGCGACCCCCGCTTGCGGAGGTCCGCTAGCGCGCCGGGCTGCCGCCCTCGTCGGCGCACAGCTCGATGGCCTGCAGCAGCAGCTGTGCCCGATCCGCGCAGGGTCCCACCAGGATCTCGACCGCGCCCGGCTCGAACACCGGCTGCAGGCTGACGCCCAGGAAGCGCAGCTCCGCTGCCGGCAGGTACTGGGTCACGGTGCCGGATTCGCCCGGCGGCAGCTCGATCTTGCCGACGCCCTTCAGCTCCAGCAACGGCCGCGAGACGCTCGCGAGCGGATCGTGGGCGAACAGGAACACCGTCTCCTGCGCCGCCCGCGTCCCCATGTTGGCCACGTCAACTCGCACCTCGATGATATCGGTGAGCCGCGCGCGCTCGGGCGTCACCCGCAGATTGTTATATACGAACCGACCATAGGTGAGACCGTGACCAAACGCGAACAGCGGCTCATTCGGCTCATCCAGATAGCGGCTGGTGTACGGATCGTGCGCCTGCAGCGGCCGACCGCCCGGGCGCTGACCGAAGAATATCGGGATCTGCCCGATCGAGCGTGGCCAGCTCATCGGCGTGCGACCGCTCGGGGACACCCGTCCGCACAGTACGTCGGCGATGGCGTTACCCGACTCGCTACCCAGGAACCAGGCCGCTAGCACGGCGTCGGCCTGTTCGACCAGCCACGGCACAACCAGCGGCCTTCCCGAGAACAATACCGCGACCACCGGCTTGCCAAGCTGCCTGGCGCGATCGATGACAGCCTGCGCGAAAGCGCGCTGCTGCCCGGGCAGGTCAAGGTGTGCACGGCTTGCGGCCTCGCCGCTCATGTTCGCCGCCTCCCCCAGGCACAGGATGATGGCATCCGCCGCGGCGCATAGATCCAGCGCCTGCGGGATGCCGGCGGTCGCAGGCGACTGGATGTCGACACCGGCTGCGTGCTGCAGCTGCGCTCCAGGCAGCGCCGAGCGCAGGCCGGCCAGCACGCTCACATGCGTTGCCGGCTCGCCGGCGAGCGACCATGGGCCACCCATTTCGGCGGCCGCATCCGCCAGCGGGCCGACGACGGCCAGCCGTGCTATCGACGGCGCGAGCGGCAGCGCCGCATGTTCGTTCCTGAGCATCACGATGGCGCGCGCGCCAACACTGCGCGCCAACTGGCGGCTGGCCGCACGCGCTTCGGCGCTGCGCGCCGGGGCGCCGCGCCGATAAGGCTGGTCGAACAGGCCGAGGCGCTGCTTGAGCACCAGCACTCGGCGCACCGCCTGGTCGATCTCGGGCATCGTCACCGCGCCGCTCGCCAGTGCCGGCGGCAGCCCGAGCCGATAGGCATTGGCCATCATGTCGATGTCGACACCGGCCTTCAAAGCCAGCGTCGCCGCCTCGGTGAGATCAGCGGCAACACCGTGGCGCATGAGTTCGGCGATCGCGTTGTAGTCGCTGACGATGACGCCGTCGAATCCGAACTGCCCGCGCAGGCGGTCGCGCAGCAGGCCGATGTGCGCAGTCATCGGCACGCCGGCAAGATCGGTAAACGCCGGCATGATGCCCGCCACCCCGGCGGCAACCGCCGCCTGGAACGGCGGCATATGGACTTCCAGCACGCTGCGCTCGGAAATATCGGCCGAAGCATAGTCGCGCCCTGCCGTCACCGCGCCGTAGGCGACGTAGTGCTTGGCGACCGCAGCCAGCGATTCCCCGTCGGACAGCTCCGCACCCTGGATGCCATGCACCTTGGCCCGGGCGATCTGCGCACCAAGCCAGGGGTCTTCGCCCGGTCCCTCGGCGCTGCGGCCCCAGCGCGGGTCGCGCGACACGTCCAGCATGGGTGCGAACGCCATCGCGATGCCGTCGGCGGCGGCTTCGCTGCACGCATCGCGCGCCGTGAGCGCCCAGGCCTCCGGATCGAACAGTGCCGCTTCGGCGAGCGGCACCGGAAACAGGGTGCGATGACCATGAATGACATCGAAAGCCATCAGCAGCGGGATGCCCAGGCGCGATTCCTCGATCGCGAGCCGCTGCAGTTCCAACACCTGGCCGGCATCGAACAGGTTCAGCAGGCTGCCGATGGTGCCGGCCCTGATGGCATCGCTCGAATCCCCGGCGATCACCGGCCCGGTCACCGTGTATCCGGCCGCGGTCATCGTCAGCTGGCCAAGCTTCTCCGCCAGCGTCATGCGGGCAATCAGTGACTCGATCCGGTCCATGTGACCCATCTTCCGCTTCCCGATACAAGATTAGAGCGCCTGGCGTTTTTTCTATACCCTGCGGTGCGTGGCCGTGGCAAGGTCGCGAACCTTTCGGAAGGCGTGAGCCATTATGAGCGATGCAGCGACCCGGCCCGCGGTTCTGGCGCGGCTGCCCGAGGATAAGTTGCTGGAGGCGGTCCAGCGCCAGACCTTCCGCTTCTTCTGGGAAGGCGCCGACCAGGCTACCGGCCTTGCAGCCGATCGACGCAGCAGCAACGACACCAGCAGCGACGCGGGCGCCGACGCCAAGGTGACGATGGCTGGTTCCGGCTTTGGCGTCATGGCCATGATCGTCGCGGTCGAGCGCGGCTGGATCACGCGCGCCGCCGCGCTGCAGCGCCTGCAGCGCACGCTGGATTTCCTCTTCAGTACGCCGTGCTATCACGGTGCATTGCCGCACTTCATCAATGCGCGCACCGGCGCCACCATCCCGCTGACCCGCAAGGACGATGGCGGCGACCTGGTAGAGACCTCATTTCTGTGCATGGGACTGCTGTGCGCACGGCAGTATTTCGACCGCGGCAATGCTGCCGAGAGCAAGCTGCGCGCCTACATCACCGATCTGTGGCAGGGGGTCGAATGGAGCTGGTACACGCGCGACGGCAGCGGCGAGCTGTACTGGCATTGGAGCCCCAATAACGGCTGGTCGATGAATCACCCGATTCGCGGTTGGGACGAATGCCTGCTCACCTACGTGCTGGCGGCGGGAGCTCCCCGCTATCGCATCGACCCGCAGGTTTATCACTCAGGCTACGCGTCGGGCCGCAGCTACCTGAATGGCCGCTCCTACTACGGCATCGAGCTGCCGCTCGGCATGCCCTATGGAGGGCCGCTGTTCTTTGCCCACTATTCGTTCAGCGGGCTCGATCCGCGCGGCCTGACGGACCGCTATGCCGACTACTGGCAGCAGAACCTCGCCCACGTACGCATCAATCATGCGCATTGCGTCGCCAACCCACATCGCTCCCCGGGCTATGGCGCGGCCTGCTGGGGTCTCACCGCCAGCGACGACAAGGGCGGATATGCAATGCACGACCCCGCCAATGACAACGGCACGATTTCTCCCACCGCGGCGCTGGCGAGCTTCCCGTATGCGCCGCGCGCGTCGCTGCGGGCGCTGCGCCATTTCCTGCGCAGCTATGACGGCAGGCTGTGGGGGTGCTACGGCCTGGTGGACGCATTCAACGAGGGCAGCGACTGGTATGCCGATACGTTCCTCGCGATCGACCAGGGACCCATCATCCTGATGATCGAGAACTATCGGACCGGGCTCCTGTGGAAGCTGTTCATGGGCGTGCCGGAGGTGCAGGCCGGACTGCGCGCCCTGGGATTCGAAAGTCCGCATCTGAAGCGTCGGGCGCAAGGCTGATGCAAACGCTCGGGCAGTGGCTCGACCAGCAATATCGGCACTCAGCAATGGCGATGCGAGCAAGCATATCGGCCCCCGGTGTCGTCAAGGCGCGGCCGGGATTCGGCCAGACGATGATCGCGGCCCGGGGTTCGATCGTCGCCTCCCCGGTGCCCGGCGCCTACGACCCGGATCCCGACTATTTCTTTCACTGGTTTCGCGATTCCGCAGTCGTGGTCGATGCACTACGAGTGCTGTACCAGGATAGCGGTGGCGCGCCGGATGCGCTCGCGCAGTTCGCCGACTTCGTACATTTCAGCCTGTCGTTGCAGAGCCTGGACGGCCGCGCACTGGTGGCGGCGCCGGCCTGGCGCACCCGGGTGGCGCCGGACTTCCTGAAGTTCCTGCGCACCGACGCCGAGCTTGCAGACGCTCATGGCGAGGCGATCGCCGGCGAGACGCGCGTCAATCCGGACGGCACGCTCGATATTTCCAGTTGGCCACGGCCGCAAAACGACGGCCCGGCGATGCGTGCCCTGGCGCTCATGCGCTGGAGCCAGAGCACGCGCTTGGATGCTGCCCTGCAAGCCGCGGTGGCGGCGCTGCTGCGCGCGGATATTGCGTATATCCTGAAGCACTGGGCCGAGCATTGCTTTGACATCTGGGAGGAGGAAAAAGGCCTGCACTATTACACCTTGAGCATCAGCGCCGCGGCCCTGCGGGACGGCGCCGACTGGCTGCGCCGCCATGGCAGCGACGCCGAGGCACAAACCGCCGCCGCTCAGGCTGTAGCCATTCGCCAGCGGCTCGACGGCTACTGGCTCGAGGACCAGGGCTATTACCGATCGCGGATACTGGAATCCGGTCAACGCTCGGCCAAGGAACTCGACATCGCCGTCATCTTCGCCGCGGTGCACGCGGGCGGCAGCGGCGGCGCGCATTCCGTGGATGATCCGCGCATGCACGCCACGCTGGCGCGCCTGGAATCACTGTTTGACGCAGAGTACGCGATCAATCGCGACCGTCCGCCCTCGCACGCACCAGCGCTGGGGCGTTATGCCGGCGACGTCTATTATTCGGGCGGCGCTTACTATTTTTCCACGCTGGCAGCCGCCGAGTTCTGCTATCGCGCTGCCGCTGGCGCCGCCGCCGGCGCCGCCACCGGCGCAAGCGCTGCGTTCAACGCGCCCGAGCTGGTCGCGCGCGGCGATGCCTTCCTTGCCACGGTGCGCCGCTTCACGCCGCCGGACGGGGACCTGTCGGAGCAGTTCGACCGCAACACCGGCGCCCAGACCTCCGCGCGCCAACTCGCCTGGAGCTACGCCGCCTTCATTTCCTGCATCGCCGCCCGGCGCGCAGTGCTGCAATGATCATGCTCCAATGACCGTACTCCCATGACAACAGGCGCCAACTCGCAGGATCAGGCAGCGGTAGGCGTCGCCGCGTCGAATGCCGAGCCCGGCGCCGTATCCGATGCCAAGGCCGATGCCAAGGCCGATGCCGATGCCGATGCCGAAGCGGTCTTCCATGCGGGCCTGTTTCCGCAGCTGGGCATGATTGTCCAGGCACTCAAGGCCTCGCCAGTGGGAAGGATGATCAGCTGGCTGCTCGTTGGAATATTGCTGGTAGTGGTCGCTACCACCTACGGGCAGATTCAGCTGAACCAATGGAACAAGCCGTTCTATGACGCGCTGTCGAGGCGCGATCTGCGGGATTTCCTCTACCAGCTGGCGGTGTTTCTGTTCATCGCCAGCATCCTGCTGGTACTGAATGTAGCGCAACGCTGGCTGGGCGAGACGCTCAAGCTCAAGCTGCGCGAAGGCCTGGTGGGCGACCTGATCGGCCATTGGATGCAGCCGCAGCGCGCATTCTGGCTCGCCAATGCCGGGCCGATTGGCGCCAATCCTGATCAACGCATGCATGAGGACGCGCGCCACCTGTGCGAGCTGTCGGCCGACCTCGGCATCGGCCTGCTGCAGTCGCTGATCCTGCTGATCGCCTTCAGCGGCGTGCTGTGGGTGCTGTCGAGCAACTTCTCCTTCCACATCGCCGGCCATATCTTCGCGATACCCGGCTTCATGGTGTGGGCTGCCGTGCTGTACGCGGCGGCCGGTTCGCTGATGAGCTACTGGGTCGGCGCATCGCTGATCAATCGCAACGCCGAACGCTATGCGCGCGAAGCCGACCTGCGCTTTGCGCTGGTGCGCGTGAACGAACACGTCGACGGCATAGCGCTGGCCGCCGGCGAAGCCGATGAGAGCCGGCGGGTGGAGCTGCATCTGGTGGCGGTGCTGGCGGCGATGCGGCGGCTGGTCACCGGACTCACCAACCTGACCTGGGTCACCGCCGGCTTCGGCTGGGTGACACTGGTGGCACCGATACTGGTTGCCGCGCCGCTGTACTTTGCCGGCAAGCTGTCATTTGGCGGACTGATCATGGCGGCCGCGGCGTTCACGCAGGCGCAGTCGGCGCTGCGATGGTTCGTGGACAACTTCAGCATCATCGCCGATTGGCGCGCTACGCTGCTGCGGGTCGCCAGCTTTCGCCGCGCGCTGGTCACCGCCGACATCGTGCCGCACGTCGAGAGCCGTATCAGCTACTCCGAAGGCGAGCCGGGCCGGCTGGTCATCGAGAACCTGGAGGTGGCCTCCTCGACCGGCTGCGATGCGCTCAGGGAGACCACGGTGGTCGTCAATGCCGGCGAGCGCATCCTGATTGTCGGCGAAGCCGGTACCAACAAGACGCAGCTGTTCCGGGCCCTGACCGGCCTGTGGCCCTGGGGCGGAGGGCGCATCGAGCGGCCGAAGGGCGAGGCGATCACCTACATTCCGCGCGGCACGCCGTATCTGCCGCGCGCCAGCCTGCGCGAGGTGCTCGCCTATCCGATGGAAGTCGACAATTTCAACCAGGACGCGTTCGCGCAGGCGCTCATGCGCCTTGGCCTCGGCCGGCTGGTGCCAGCGCTCGACACCACGCAGCGCTGGGACCGGGAACTGAGTGCCGACGAACAGCTCGATCTTGCCTTTGCGCGCGTGGTACTGCATGCGCCGGCCTGGATCATGATCGACGACGCGCTGCGATCGCTCGATGGCGACACACTCGAGCGCTTCATGGACGTGCTGGCGCACGAGATGCTGCACACCGCGGTCATTCACATCGGCGGCGGCCAGGCGCGCAATCCGATGTTTTCGCGCACGCTGCACCTGATCAAGGCGCCGATGACCGCGCCCGCATCTGCATCCGCGCCAGTACCCGCGCCAGTGACCGCGCCGGGAACGGTAGCGTCATGAAGTCGCTGTTCCCGGTCATGCTGCTGGTGCTGCTGCCGTCGTACGCAGGCGCGCAGCAGTTCGACCTGCAACTGCCCGCCTCCGCCACCGATGCGACCATGCCTGCCGTGCTGCGCGATCTGGCCGAGCGCGTGCTGCCGGTCTACCAGGAGAGCAATCGTGAACGCTACCTGGCCAACCTGTCGGCACTGCAGGTCATTTCCGGCGGCATCGCCGCTGCCGATGCGACCCGCCAGGAGCTGCGCGAATGGCGTCACAGCTCCCATGGCACCTGGCCCGCCGACCGCTCGGTGGTGTACGACATCTACATCCATGCCCGTGCCATCGAGGCGTCCGACCACGTTGCATTTGCCCAGGCGCTCACCCAGGCGTTCCAGAACGTCGTGCCGCAGCTGGGCGATCCGGAGGCCTACCAAGTCACCTGGAGCTTCGAGGCGCCACCGCCGGTATCACTGGAATCGCTGCAGCGACTGGTCGACGGCATGCGCCCGATGGGCTCGGTGGCGCTGCCGCAGGCGGTGGACCTGATCTGGAGCTACTTCGCATTCAATGCCTATCGCAGCCTGCGGCCCCTGGTCGATCCGCTGGTGGCCGCCGACCAGGCTCGCCGCTACACCACCGAGCAGGACGTGGTGATCAGGACACCGGGCGGTGCCAGCATCTCCGCGATCGTGGTGCGGCCCAGGAACGCCGCCGGCAAGCTGCCCGCCCTGCTCGAATTCACCATCTACGTCTACCCGCAGAACTACGCGATGGAGTGCGCCGCGCACGGCTATGTCGGCGTCGTCGCCTACGCGCGCGGAAAGAAGAACGGCGTGGACCGTATCGCGCCATTCGAGCACGATGGCGAGGATGCGCGCGCGGTGATCGGCTGGATCGCCAGGCAGCGCTGGAGCGACGGCCGCGTGGGCATGTACGGCGATGACTACAGCGGCTTCGCCGAGTGGGCCGCAGCCAGGCGCCCGCCCCCGGCGCTCAAGGCGATCGCCAGTTCGTCCGCCATTGCTCCGGGTATCGGTCTGCCGCGGGACGGCAGCATTTACCTGAACGCCGCCTACCGCTGGGCGCGGTTCGTGACCGACAACAGCGGCATCGACGAGCAGATCTACAAGGAGGACGCGCGCTGGCGCCGGCTCGACCAGGCCTGGTACACCAGCGGCAAGCCCTACTGGGACCTGAGCCGGTTCTACGGCGAGCCGAACGCGGACTTTCGACGCTGGCTCGGACACCCGAGCTATGACGGCTATTGGCAGACGATGATCCCGTACCGCAGCGACTTCGCCCACATCAACATCCCGGTGCTAACCACCACCGGCTATTTCGACAGCCACCAGCAAGACGCGCTGTACTACTTCGCGGAGCACTATCGGTTCAACCCCAAGGCCGACCAGACACTGCTGATCGGGCCCTACGATGACGTCGCGACGCGACGCGGCGCGCTGCCGCTGCTCGACGGCTACCAGGTTGACTCGGCCGCGCTGATCGACCTGCGGGAGCTGCGCTACCAGTGGTTCGACTACATCCTCAGGGGCGGCGTAAAACCCGCCGCGCTGCAGGATCGCGTCAACTACCAGGTCATGGGCGCCAATACCTGGGAGCACGCGCCGTCGCTCGACGCCATGGCGAGTGGTTCGCTGCGCCTGTTTCTCGACCCGGCTGCCAGCGGGGATGTGCAGCGGCTGGCGCCGGCGATGCGCTCGAAAGCGCTGTTCGTACGCCAGAGCGTCAGCCTGTCCGATCGCAGCGATGTGGCCTGGATGCCAGGCTCCGATCTGGTCAGCGGCAGCCTGCGGCTGAATGACGCGACGCTATACGTCAGCGATCCGTTGCCGCAGCCGCTCGCGGTCAGCGGCCTGGTTTCCGGACTGCTCGACTTCACCACCAACAAGATGGACATGGACATCACGATCGCGCTGTACGAGCAGTTGCCGGGCGGTGAGTACCTGCGGTTATTCGATCCGGCGTACAGCTTCCGGGCCAGCTACCTGAAGGATCGCAGCCATCGTCACCTGCTGCAGGCGGGCGTGCGCCAGCAGTTGAGCTTCAGGAGCGATCGCATGACCAGCCGCATGTTGCAGGCGGGCAGCCGGCTGGTGCTGGTCCTGGGCATCAACAAGCGCTACGACCAGCAGATCAACTACGGCACGGGCGGGGACGTGAGCGATGAATCGATCGCCGACGCCTCCACTGCGCTCAAGATCCGCTGGTACGGCAGCAGCTATATCGATATCCCGACCAGGCACTAGTTAGTGACAGGGCCCGCTAGTTACAGGGCTCGATCGGCTTGAGCTCGACGCGGCGATCCAGTGCGTCGCTGTCGTCGTCGCGGCCGGTGCCAATCAGGTTCTCGCGCGATCCGACGCCGGTGGCGACCGTACGCTTCTTCAGCTGCGGCGCGTCGGTCTCCAGCCGCGACTGCACGTATTCGGCGCGCAGCTGCGACAGGCTGTCGTTCATCGCCGCCGGCCCGGTCGGACTGGTGTGGCCGGTGATCTGCAGGCACGCCTGGCTGGCTACCGCCTGGCTGGCTATCTGCTGCAGCCACATGCCGTAGCTGCCGCTGAAGGGATTGTGGTCGGAGACAAATCTGACCGAGCCGGGCCGGAACAGGAACTTCACTGCCACGCGCTTGTGCCGCAGACCGAAATCCACCAGATCGCGATAGGCCGCGGCTGACTGTTCGGTACGTCCAAGCTTGTGCAGCGTCGCGTAGATGCCGTCGTAGACGCGCAGCTGGTCGCCCGCCGGCGTCTTGCGCGCCGTGTTATACAGGTCGAGCGCCTCGGCGTAGTGTCCTTCGTTGTAGGCGTCCTGCGCCTCGCTGACCAGGGCGGCGGCCAGCAGGCCATCGAAGTATTCCGGCTTGATCGCATCGCCTACCTTGCTCGCCTGGCAGGTGGCGATATAGGCCAGCACGTTGGGATCGTCGGTCCACACCGGACTGTCGGCGAATATGGCAGTCGGGGTCGAATCGGCATCCTCGATGCGGGCCCGCGCCACCGACTTGGCGACGATCTTGCCGGTCTTCAGGTCTCCCATCACCAGGCAGAACCGGTAAGCTTCGCGCTCGCCAGTGGTTTTCATCTGCGCGTTCACCGGCGTGAACGTGCCCACCAGCACGCGCGGCTGCTGCTTCAGGCTCTCCGGGGTAATGCGCTGCACCGTGTAGCCCGGGAAGTCCTGCCTCACGATCGCCGTGATCCGATCCTGGATGGTGCGCGTTGCCTTGGACTGATAGCCGGTCATGCCGTCGACCAGCGGATCGATCACGACCATGCCGGGACCAGCATCAGGCGCCGGCGCGTTCTTGAACACCGCGTGCGCCGCGTTGCCCACCGCATCATCGAATGACAGCACCGGGGGCGGCGGCGGGGGTGCGGGCGCAGGGGCCGCCGCCGGGGACGCGGCGGAAGCTGGCGGCACTTGAGCCTGGTTGGCGGGCGCAGTAGCGGGCGCCACCGCCGCGCGAGCCGCCTTCTGCCCCGCAGCGTCGACGTTCGCATCCAGCGGTACGCAGCCTGTGGCCAGCGCGCCGATCATGATCACCATTGCCGTCGCTATGGTCATGGCCAACGCCGCCAGCGGGCGGCGCCGGTCGCTACTGGCACTTCTCGCGAATATACGTTCGATCATCGTCACTCAGACTCTCCCCTAGTTGTGCATTTTCCAGGATTGCATCGCAACGTTCCCCGCGCTGCTTTCTGCTCACCGCCGGTACGGGACTGGCCGCTGCTGGCACTTGACTCACGACCGGCGTCGGCGTCGCCGCTGTCGCCGCCGCTTTGGGCGCCGCATGTTGTGGCGCCGGCGCCTGCTTCGCCCGCTTGGCCGCCAGGTCAGCGAATTCCCCGTGCGGATATTTCTTCAGGTAGTCCTGGTAGTCCACCGCGTCGCGGCTGTCCTTGATCGACTCCCAATAGGCCAGTTCGAACTGCCTGGGATCAGCCGCGGAAGGCGTCACTGCGGCCCCGGCCTGGTCGGCTGACGGCGGGATAAAAAAGAAATCACCGGTGAATTGCGAGTAGTAGCCTGGTGTCTGCGTATGCCCGACGCTGCTGGCCAGCTGCACCACCTGGTTGCGAACGTCATGAATGACCTGGTCGAAGGACTGGCCGGGAGTTCGCATTTCCTTGATCAGTACGCGCGTGAACACGCCGTTGGGGTCTTTGTCGCGCGGGCCGAGGTTGTCCAGGGCCTCCTGGCCCGCGCCGGCCGAATACAGTACCGCCTGGCCGTCGGCAGCCATGACCGGCGCCAGGCCGCGGGTGCGCAGCGCCCGGCCGTTGCTCTTGAACGGATTGTCGCGGCAGGCATCGATGATGGCGAGCGTGAATTTTGCCTTCTGATCCTGCATATCGTCGAGGACGCGCTGCAGCGACACCGAATCGTCCTTGAGCTGGTCCGGATTCTCCCCGGCGGTATCGATCGGGATCATGTAATTCATGCCGTCGAGCTGTACGCCATGACCGGCGTAATAGAAGATCACTTCATCCCCGCCGGTCACCTCGCTCTTGAAGCTGCGGATCGCCTCTTTCATGGCCTGTTGCGTGACATCCTGGCGCAGCGTCACCTTGAATCCGGTTGCCGTCAGGGCATCGGCCACCGCACGGGCATCGGCGCGTGCGCTGTTGAGCGCATCGGCATGCTGGTAGCTGTCGTTACCGATCACCAGTGCCAGCCGCCTGGCATCGGCGGGTGAGATCCCCGCCAGCAGCGTGAGTGCAGATACGACATAAGCCGGCCCGGCCAACGCAATGATTCTGTCCCGCAGTCCCACGCGACCGAGGATATCAGGACGCTGAAATGCGGCCAAATACGCGAACGCCAGCGCAACGGCCGTGGCAGTTGCCTGTCCAGGGCTTTTGCAACAAACTCGCTCGCACAGCATTCCAATAGCCATCTACTCACAGCGCAGGTCAGGGCGTGCGGTTTTCTCTCGGACTTTGCCTGTTGTTCACCCTGGTGGCGGCGCTGCCGTGCGTAGCCGCCCAGACGCGTGTCGCGCTGATCATCGGCAACAGCGACTACGCCAACCCGAATCTGAAACTCACCAATCCCGCCAACGATGCAACCGCCATGCAACGGGCACTGAAGGCGGCCGGGTTCGAGACCATCGTCAGGCTCAACGCCAAGCGCGTGGACTTCTATCGGGCGGTGGATGAATTCGGGACCAGGATCGGCCGCGACCCGCACGCGGTGGGCCTGTTCTACTACGCCGGACATGGGGTACAGGCGGAGGGTGTGAACTACCTGATCCCGGTCGATGCCGATATCCAGTCCGAAGCGGACCTGGATGCCAACGCATTCGATGCCGGCCGGGTGCTGCGCGCAATGAAGACCGCGCAGAATGAAATGAACATCGTGATACTCGACGCCTGTCGCGACAACCCGCTGCCCAAGACGCGTGGCATCGAGCGTGGACTGGCTCGCATGGACGCACCGAGCGGTACCTTCATCGCCTACGCGGCAGCGCCCGGCCAGAGTGCGCAGGACGGCGCCAGCGGCACCAATGGCGTGTTCACCGGCGAGTTGGTGAAGGCGATGGCCGAGCCTGGTGTGCCGCTGGAGCAGATGTTCAAGAAGGTCATTGCCGGTGTCAAGGCGGATACCCATGGGGGCCAGCAGCCGTGGTCGGAGGCGTCGATCCAGGGCGACTTTTATTTTCATGCCGCCGGACAGGCGCCTGCCAGCCCTCCCCAGCAGGCCGAGGTCGCGCCCCCGGCCGCCAGCCGCTCCCCCCCGGCGGATGAGATCGCGGCGTACAAGGCTGCTGAATCCAGCAACACGCTGGCCGGCTGGCAGATATTCAAGCGCAACTATCCCAACAGCGCCTACGACGCCACCGCCGACATCAGGATCGCATCGCTGACGCCGTCGCGTGCCGCAGCGCCGGCTCCGCGCGAAGCGCAAGTGCAGCCCCAGGTTCAGCCGCAGCCCCAGCCGCAGCCGCAAGTCCAGCCTGCATGGTCCCCGGTCGATCCCGGGATGGTCGGGACCTACGAATACGATAACGTCTTCAACTACTACGACCAGCACTTCATCGCCACGGTCGGCGCCGACGGCAGATGTCACCTGACGATCATCCAGGAAGAAAGCGGCACCTGGCAGCAGGCCTTCGGAATATGGCACACCACCGGCGCCAAGACTCACCACTCGCGCACCGGCACCTACAGGTCGGTCGGCGGCAACTCCATCGCGTTGACCGGCGAAGCCGGTACGGTGGTGTACCAGCCGATGCAACCGGGCACCACTGTCAATCCGCGCAATCCGATCATGCTCGGGGCATGGCACGCCAGCGTTGTCAGTGGCGGCGCCACCTGGGACGTGATCATTCAGAACAATGCGAACGGCACCTTCGAAGCCAGGGCGCGTTTCGAAGACAGCGCCAACTGCGTCTACAGTAACAATCAGTGGCACTTCAATTCGACCATCACCGGCCATTCCGATGGCGGTACCTATCGAATCATCGATGCGCGTGACGTCGAATTCACCGGCACCCAGGGCACCTCGCTCTGGCGCCGGCGCTAGCGCCGCGTGCCGAGTGCCGGTGCCGCGTGGCGCGTGCCGCGTCAGCCGAGCTGTATCGACAACACGTTGTGCCCATCGACAAGGCGCTCGCGCAGTGCCGCCACGGCTACCAGCGCGGCGCCAGGGCGATGCGGGTTTGCTTCCCGGTCAAACAACAGCGGCTGGCCGTTCAGCGCCAGCTGCTCGACGCCGCAACCAGCCGTACTGATACGGTAGATCAGCAGCAGCGCTCGTCCCAGCAGCGCGCTCTGCACCTGCAGCCCATCGAGCGCGGCCGGTATCACCGGGTCTACGCGCAACAGCTGCGACTGGCAGCTCAGACCCAGCAGGCAACGCATGATCAGCCCCAGCGCGATGCCGGCGCCGCTCGAATACACCCGCCAGCCGCCATCGAGCGCCACCGTGCCCTGTGCCACGCGCTGGTACTCGGCACTCGCCTGGTAGCGATCCTGGAACGCGGCGTCGGAACTGGAGTAGTAGCAATTCGCCTGGCGTCGCGTCGCACTCGGCACGATCGACTCGATGGCAATTGGATTGGCCTGGCACAGCGCGTGGAAGAAGCCCGCCGCGTCGCCGACATGCGCCAGCGCCTGCGCATAGCGCAGGTGCGCGTGCGTGTACATCAAGCCGATTTCGCGCCCGAAGAACGTTGCACTCTCGGCGCGCTGGAATATGCGCTGTAGCCCGCCATGGTAGGACATCGGACGATCGAACAGGCGCGCCCCGTCCGGGCCGCTCAGGTAGGTGGCGATGAGCCGCAGGTGTTCGCGCGCCTGCGCCGGTGTCAGCATGTCCTCCAGGATCGCGTGGATCATCGCCAGCACGCTATAGCTGACCCCGGTGGTGCGATCGAGCGGATGCAGCAGGTAGCGCACCTCGGCGTCGCCTTCGAAGATGGCGTAGCCGGCGAGCACGCCGTCCACCAGCAGCAGGCGCTGGAAATCGCGCTCGACAGTGGTTGCCCAGCCCTGCAGGCGCTGCGCGTCCGGACCCCGACCGATGGCCACCAGGGCGCGCGCCAGCGTCCGCAGGGTCTGCACCTGCAGGGTCACGATCCAGGCACTGCACATGTGATCGCGCAGCGCCGGGTCGGCCGGTTGCAGCGAATCATTCCAGTCGCCATGGCCGTAGGCAGGCAGCGCGGTGCCGGCGATCACGCGCCGTTCTATCAGTGCCAGCGCACGCTGCACGTGCTGCCATAGCGTCGCCTGCTCCCCAGCCGCAGCGCCGCGCGGATCGAAGAACGGCAGCGTCTCTTCCAGCACGCCGGCATCGCCCGAGGCAAGCAGGTACTGGGCCAGCACCAGCAGCGGCCAGAACACGATATCGCCGTGCGAATCCCCGGCGCGGATGCCGCGCTCGCGTTCGAAGAACATGAACCACTGCGGCCAATCGCCGTCGGCGTTCTGCATGCGCATCAGCCGCAGCAGGATGTCGCGTATCGGCGGCAGATGACCCAGCGCCAGCAGCATCTCGACCGGCCCCTGGCACACGTCGCGCGTTCCCCAGCCGCCGCCGGAATACTGCTCCAGGCCCCGCGGCGACAGGTAATGCACCAGCGCATTGTGCGTGTACCACGGCAGCATCTCGGCGATGCGCGCCAACTGCCCGGCGCAGGTTCCCGCCGCGGCCGCCGTCATCGCCACCTGCGGAATCAGCCGTTGATCGGGCGTCAAGCGCTGCGGCGACTGCGAAGCCTGCGCGACCAGCCGACCCCGGATAGCGAGCCCGACCGATGCGGACGGCGCCGTCACCAGGCACAGGTACGGCTCGCGGCGCGATTGCCCATCCAGGAACAGCAGTTCATCCCCGCCGATGCGTTCAATGCGCGTATCGGTATCCGGCAGCAGCGCGAAACTGCCGTCCGGAAAACGGCGACCGATCTCGCTGGCCGCCACCGGCGCGACCGCGATGGTCTCGCCCTCGCGCCACCAGCGTACCGCTCCCGGCACGCTGCCGTCGTCGTCATTGAGCGCCACGTGGTGCGAGACCAGGAATCGCGCCGGTGCGCCATGGACAACAGTGATCGACAGCGTCAGTTGCTGCGGCTCGCTGCATGCCTCGCAGCGAACTTCGATGAGCCGCGCGTCGTGACGATAGATCCAGCGGCAGGCATCGGGCGACATCTCGAACGCGGACGGCACATTCAGCAGCCGCCAGCCGCCCTGAAGCTCGATGAATACCCGCAGTCCCTGCGATCGAAACAGGCCCAGGTAGCTGCGCACCGTGGAAAGGAAGCGATTGATGCTCACGTGCCCCTGGGTGAGCAGCGAGTGAAACACGCCGCTCATCCACACGGTCGATGTCAATGCGCTCTCGTCCGGAGTCAGGTGGCGGCCGGTACGCAGCAGGTGACCGTGGGGACGCAGTACACGCCGCTCCTTCGCGCCCAGCACCACGTGCCGGTCATCGCCGTAGAAGAACGACAGGCGTTCACCACGCTCATCGAACTCCTCGTGTCGCCATGGCAATACGAACAGCGCGCCGAGCTGCTCCACGCTGAGCTCCTGCCCATTGAGGGGCGGCGTCGAGCTGAACAGCGTCGCCGTCTGGAACGTTGCACCGGAACCGGCATCGGTCGTGCCGGCAGTCGCATCGATGGCGGCAGCCGACGCGTTGATCGCGATCGGCGCGGCTTCCGGCAACGCCAGCACCTCATCGACCCGTGCCAAGTCCAGCAACGAACTCGCCAGCGGATGATGCGCCAGGTGATAGCCGAAGAATCCGGCGTCCACGCGAGCGCCCGGGGCCAGCAGCAGCGGCGCGTCGCGCACTACCGCCATGGAATGCTCATGCTGCAGCCGGCGCCCCGGCAGCTCCGCGGCGAGTCCGACCGGCGCGTCGCCCGATCGGCTTGCCAGTCCATTGAACTGCAGGGCGTCGGTGGCGTAGGACACAGCGCTGCGCAGCGAGCCGATCAGGCACCAGGGATTGCGGCCGTCCACTGCCGCATTCTGGCGTGAGGCGAGCACCCATCCGCGCGCCGCATGCTGCAGCGGCATATGGTCGATGTACTGGCTCACATAGTATTCGTTCAGGCGTATCGCGCCATACGGCGCCAACGCCAGATCCTGCGCGTAGGTCAGATCCAGCTGCTGCGCGCTGGCATTGCGGTTCTCCAGCCGCACCTGCCAGAACCAGGCAGGCGCATCCGCGGCCAGCGCCAGCGCAATCCAGTAGCGGATGCCGAGCCACTCACCGCTGCCGATGAGCGCGCCGCTGGCCGCATCGACACGAAAGCGACTGCGGCTGCACGGCCCCAGTAGCGGCAACCATTGAACGGTTTGCGCATGGTGGCGCAGGTACAGGTTCGCCGGACCGCCTTCGATTTCATTGCCGACGAACAGCGCCAGGGAAATCGGATCGCAATCGAAGCGGCGCACCGAGCCGTTGGCATTGAGGGTGGCGTGCAGCCCGGAACGGCTCGTCAGGCAGATCGGGGTCGGCGGCATGGCGCGGGCATCCTGTCGCCGACGCTGCGGCGTTGCGGTACGAGTGCATCGATCGTATCGGGCGCTGCCGGCAAACGCCAGCGCGCCAGCCGCAGCGGTGCTTGACATCTATCCAATATTTTAGACATTCTCTCCATCATAATGGACACGCCCGAGAGCGACATCAACCACCGCATCGCGCTGCAGGCGCGCAGTCTGCGCGCGGCCAGCGGCCTGTCGCTGCAGGCGCTGGCCGCGCGCTGCGGCGTGAGCCGCTCGATGATCTCGCTGATCGAGCGCGGCAGCACCAGTCCCACTGCGGTGCTGCTCGAGCGCCTGTCCGCTGGCCTGGGCGTGCCGCTGGCGCGGCTGTTCGATGCCCCGGCGGATCAGGACGGCCCGCCGCAGCCGATTGCACACCGCGCCGCGCAGCCGCAGTGGCGCGATCCGGCATCCGGTTACCTGCGTCGTAACCTGTCACCACCGCACTGGCCCTCGCCGATCCGGATGGTCGAGGTGCACTTCCCCGCCGGCGCGCGCGTCGCCTACGAGAGCACGCGGCACGATCCGCCGGTGTACCAGCAGCTGTGGCTGCTGTCCGGTCGGCTGCAGGTGACGCTGGGCGAACAGCGCTATCGGCTGGAGACTGGAGATTGCATGGCCATGCTGCTGGACCGGCCCACCGCATTTGCCAACCGCACGCGCCATCCGGCCCATTACATCGTGGTGACCACGACGTGAGTGCCGCCGCTGTTCGGATTCGCGCGGCTCACGATGCATCAGGCGACGCGCCCGGCGGCGCCACCGGCGACGCGCCGGCGCTGGCGCAGGTGCTGCTCGACTGCGTCGAGGCAGGAGCCTCGGTGAGCTTCATGTGGCCACTATCGCAGCAGCAGGCGCTGGCGTTCTGGGACGGCGTGCTGGCCAGTGCGCGGCGCGGCGAGCGCATCGTACTGCTGGCCGAGGACAGCGTATCCGGCGACACCGTCGGCACCGTGCAGGTGGTGTTCGCCGTGGCGGATAACCAGCCGCATCGCGCCGATGTCGCCAAGATGCTGGTCCACCGTCGCGCACGCCGCCGCGGCGTGGGCGCCGCGCTGCTGCAAGCTGCGGAAAGCGCGGCGCGCGCGGCCGGCAGGACACTGCTGGTGCTGGATACGGTCAGCGGCGGCGACGGCGAGCGGCTCTACGCCCGCCTCGGGTGGCAGCGCGTGGGTGTGATCC
>Ga0302157_10000873_pt1 | contig 38427 bp, 38 predicted proteins | sample I_Bog_N3_3_FD_193502 | JGI IMG/M metagenome (GOLD analysis project Ga0302157, IMG submission 193502) | Peat permafrost microbial communities from Stordalen Mire near Abisko, Sweden - I_Bog_N3_3 | ecosystem: Environmental > Terrestrial > Soil > Wetlands > Peat | place: Sweden: Abisko, Stordalen...
ATTGGCGCGGTGGGGGCGAACGTGCGGCGGAAGTACTCCATCCAGTCTGGGTAATCCGGGTGCAGCACGACATATGGCGTCGTGAAGACGACGTGTTCCTGGCTACCGGGGATTGGTGGTGGAAGCACACGGACGTACCACAGTTCGTTCTTCCGACCGCTGTAACCAGCCGGAACGATGGCCCTGTACAGGGCACCTGTCAGGAGATCCTCAATAATGGTCACGTTGCCTTCTCTGCCGCGGTGAATGTAGAGACCCATTCGCGAATCCTGCATCAGACGGATAAGGCGCAAGAGTTCAGTGTGCATGCCGAAAGCTGCGCCGAACTCCAGAATCGTCGTGCCGATGGTCTCGTTGGCCGGCCCTGCACAAGCATCGAAAAATGCCCAGCAGGTGAAGTAGGAGGTGGTCAACGGGCTCATCGGGGGCGCGCTCGGCACATAGAGGTCCTCGGCCTGGGAAATCATGTCCGCGAATGGCGCCATCTCTTTCAAGCCAGTAAGCTGTTCCGACATGACCGATACCTGGTTCTGCGTGTAAACATACGCCGCGTGAGCCGGATCGAGGCTGGCAAGGTCCTTCTGGGTGGCAATCGTCTTCTGTAATCCTTCCGCCATAGCGCGGCCGTCCAGGACCCTCTTGATGTTGACGACCCTGCGTCCCAGATGCCGCCTCACCTTGGCAACGACCTTCTTGGCGATAGGTCCGCTCAATGTCGCGTCGGGCTTCGTCTTGTCCATGTCCTTTACTCTGTTATTGTCTTCCTCGGCGCTTCCCATGCCTGCGGATCAAAGGAGCACTGGCGGATGAGAATATCGCTGAATGCCGCTTCGGGTTGTTTCGTCGCGATGGCGAGCACATCGGCGCGGGCTTGGGAAGCGATCCCGAGCGTCTGCGCCGCAGCCATGAAGTGGTCGTAGGCATCCATGACGTCGACACCGGTCAACTCGTAGCCGTACCCCTCAAGGATTCGCTGGATGGCTAGCCGGCCTACTTCCAGGCAAAACCGGGCATCTTTTTTGAGCAGGTCGCGCGATGCGCGGCTGAGCGTGCGCGGATCCGTTCGGCCCGTGTTTGCAAATTCAAGGGCGAGATCGAGGAATCCCGACGTGGCCAATTCCAAAAGGATCTTCTTCGGGTCGCGGCCGGGATATTTCTTGATGATCGACCGGAACGTCGCGAGGCCAGTTGAAGAGCCGTTCGCGGTCAAGGCATACTTCTGATACGCCTCGTCCGTCCGCCCAGTATCGAGCAGGATTTTCTCGCACGCGGCGTCGATGGCCGTATCCGGTTGAATCAGGCCGCGAGAAGCCTCCGCATAAGCCAACGCCTCTTCGATGCGGCTCTGCGACAGCAACGCCTGCATGCCGAACTGGCGGTCATGCCAGAATGGAAATCGTTGAAGCGCGAGCACCTCAAGCAGTTCCTGATGTCGGCCCGCTGCCACCAGGCTGGAGAGGCAGACGCTGGTTCCGCGTACGTAGTTCCCTGGCCGTGGATCGGACCAAGCAGTCCGGAGTAAACCGAGAAGTTTGTCCGCCCAGCGAGAGGCGACTTCGCCTGAACGGCACAGCTCACCCCACCGCTCTTGGACCATGGAGAGGTAATCGACGCCGTCGTCCTCGATTGCCTGCCAGAGGCGGTCCATCCACTCGTCCCGAGTCTTTCGGTCGGCGGGAGCCTCGATCGCAATGGGCAACAATTCGTGCTGCGCCCAGCACACCGCGCCGCCGAGAGCACCTGACGAAGTATCGACGTCTTGGAATGCCGGCCAGATTCTCTCCATCAGGCTCACGACACCTTCACCAGCAGTCAGAGGATTCATTCTGGCCACCTTCTTGATCTCCGTGACGGCCTCTTTCAAGCGCTGGCACGCGAGATGCGAACCCTTCCATCCGAACGCACGGGAACGGAGCCGGGGCTTGAACGTCCAGGGGTGTCTTGTCGGCATCGACTGAAGATATTTTGGCATACGGCGGCGCCCTGAGACCGTAGGAGAATGGATGGGAGAGTCGATGGAAACAGCCGAAATCCTGCACGAGTTTGAAAGGGCTACCGGAAAGTTCGCACGAGCTGCCGTCGAAGCGGCCATGGTGCGCCGAGAAGAGGTCACTCCAGAGCTTCTGCGCGTCATGGAGGAAACCGTGGACCGGGCAGCGCAAATCGACGCCGAGGGCGATTACATGGCCCATCTGTATGCCATGTTCTTGCTGGCACAGTTCCGCGAAACCCGCGCCTACCCGCTTGTGGTCCGCTTTGCGTCACTTCCGGGCAACCTCCTGGATTCTCTCTGCGGTGACTTCATCACGGAAGACCTCGGTCAGGTACTGGCGTCCGTGTGCGGTGGCGAGTTGGCCGGCATCCAGTCCTTAATCGAGAATGAGGACACCGACGAATGGGTCCGAGGCGCGGCTCTGAGCGGTCTTGTAACCCTGGTGGCCGCCGGGCAAAAGAGCCGGGATGAGATCGTAAGCTACTTCACCGGCCTGTTTCGTGGCAAGTTGCGGCGGCAGTGGTCACACGTCTGGGATACGCTCGTCTCCTATAGCTCCGACCTTTACCCCGAAGAACTGCTCGACGATATCAAGCAGGCTTACGCGGAGGGTCTGGTTGACCCCAGTTACATTGGCCTTGACGATGTCAAACGGGACCTGGTGATGGGCAAGGATCGCATTCTCGCCAGACTCGCCGACGATCCCCACCGACGCCTTGTGTCGGACACCGTGGCCGAGATGGGATGGTGGGCATGCTTTCGTGAGGATAGCCAGAACCGCGCGAAAGGCACAGCCCAGGCTTCGGCAAATTCCCGGCTGAATCCAGCCGCCCCCTCTTCCCCGATCAAAAGGGCAACGCCGAAGACCGGCAGGAACGAACGATGTCCTTGCGGGAGCGGCAAGAAATACAAGAAGTGCTGTGGCGTATAAGCACGGGAGCTTGCACTCTTCCTCGGCCGAACGCCTGGGCAGCAAGAATCGCTCCCTGGAACCTCCAAATGTGCTCTGCCACATCCAGAGAACTAAATTTTGGCACCCTCAAGTTTTCGAGAACGTCCGTCCGGGAGTCGCGCCGGCCCGGTAGTAAAGGACGGAGACCTGAAGGCTGACAACTCGCATTGAACCGGCGGCCAATTTATGCTTCCATTTTGCACTCGTGGCCAGTTTATGCTTCGGAATTAGAAACCAGCGTGGAACCGATTTCTTGAATTTAAGCGTGTTCTGATCTGGCCCCGGCCACTTTATGTTCCCAATCGCGGTCATTTTAAGCTTCAAGTGACAGTAAATCTTGTGGTGAATCCGGGGGACAACATCCTCGTGCAAGTGGGCTATTCCACGAGTTCTCCGCAAGGGTCAGCATGGTTTCTAGATGAAACAACGGAGACATACATTTCTGAGTTGTTCAGTCAGCCGGCGAGCAGCCAAGGCGGCACAGCCTATGCAGGCTACACCGCTGAGTGGATTCTGGAGCGGCCCCAGGTGAGCGTAACGGATACGACTCCCGTAGATCTTGCGGCGACCGGGAGCTCCGCCGTTGTTCCGGAATATTGGGACACCGCTGACGGCGGCATCGGTGGCGTCTGGGAGCTGCCTGGCCTAGATCATTCGGGCACAATTTACCTCGTCGACATGATCTGCACCCCCCTGAACTGGAACCCTAGCAGTGCGTGCCCAAACAACAACACAGTAATTGCCACCGCGACTTATTCTGGACCTGGGTCTGGAACCGTGAATTTCCAGGTGACTGGCCCGGCAGCGAGCCAATAGAAGCGCGGATCGTAGGGGGCGGCCTTACCACGGTGGTGGGCCGCCGCCCCGGATGGCAAATTCGCTTAGGCGGTAGGAGCTAAACGCGCCGGTTGTCGGGTCAGCGCGGGCCTCAGCTCCGGGCTTGGACAAGGGGAAACCGGGGCTACCAGTTTCCATTTTTCCGCAGGTCGGGCACCTGCACCACTCTACAGCAAATCTTCGCGCTTCCGGCGCTCGAGAGCCTTGACCACGTCTCCGACTTGCTGCGCCAGGTCGCGGCGCGCCACAAGCAGAGCGTCGGGGGTATCGATCACGATCAAGTCGTCCACCCCGACCAGCGCCACCATTTTGCCGCGGGCGTCGACGAAGTTGCGTCGCGCGCCCAGGCAAACCGACTCGCCGGCCACCACGTTGCCGTCGCCATCGCCGGGCAGCAGCTCATAGACGGCGTTCCAGCTTCCCACATCGTTCCAGCCGAAATCCGCGGCTGCAATGCCGCGCACGTTGCCCGCTTTTTCCATCACAGCGTAGTCGATGGAAATGTTGTCGCACAAGGGAAATGCCCGCGCCAGCCTGGCCGCGAACTGGCGCGAGCCGAAGCGCGGCAGGGACGCCAGCAGGGTAACTGTCTTCGGCAGATGCTGCCGCAATTGGTCCAGCAGCACGCCGGCGCGCCAGAAGAACATCCCCGAGTTCCAATAGAAGTTGCCCGCCGCCACGTAGCGTTTGGCTTGCGCCAGCGCCGGCTTTTCGCGGAACCGCTTCACCGGAAAGGGATCGGGCGTTCCGGCCTGGACGCCGCGCGGAAATTCGATGTAGCCGTAGCCGGTTTCCGGCCAGCGCGGCCGAATCCCCACCACCATCAGATGTCCGGCGGCCGCGCCCCGAAAGGCGGCTCGCACCACGCTGCGATACACCGCCGGCCGCGAGACCACGTGATCGGCGGGAAACACGCCCATCACCGCATCCGGGTCGAGCGAGCGCAGAATGTGCGCCGCCAGGCCGATCGCCGGCGCCGTGTTGCGCTGCGCCGGCTCGGCCAGCACCTGGGCTTTGGGCACCGAGGGAAGCTGCGCCATAATGGCATCGCGCAGGTGATCGTTGGTGAGGACCCAGAGGCGCTCCGGCGGAATCACCGGCGCGAGGCGGTCCACCGTGGCCTGGATCAGCGATCGCTCACCCACCACGTTCAGTACTTGCTTGGCGGAGCGCCTGCGGCTCCGCGGCCAGAAGCGCGTGCCGCGCCCTCCAGCCAGGATCAGTCCATAACAATGGCGGTTCATTCAGTTCAGCGGGTAGCCATGAATCAGGCGAAAAGTCCGGCTCCATCGAGTCTTGGTGGGAAAATGCTCCACCAGATCCACCATGTGCCGCCAGCCCAACGTAGGTCCGAGCAGCGCCGATGTCGATGCATCGTAAGACCAATAAATCAGCAGCGGCTTGCCGATGATATTGGCCCGCGGTACGAACCCCCAGTAGCGGCTGTCGGATGAATTGTCGCGATTGTCGCCCATCGCAAAATAACAGTTGGGCGGGACCACCACCTCGCCATTCCGCACGTGATTCAATAGCATGTCCTGCGCAGCAGTTTCCAGGTGCACGTAGGGTTCGTTGGGAAAATTGTCGCGGTAGGACGAAATGTAATTCGTCTTGTGATAGACGTAGGGCTCCCGCACCGCTTTACCGTTCAGGATGAGTTGCTTGTCGATCAGCCGGATGTGGTCGCCCGGCAGGCCGATGCAGCGCTTCACAAACGTCTGCTTGATGTCCACCGGATAACGGAACACGATGATGTCACCGCGCTTGAGTTCGGTGTAAGGCAAAATGTACTTCGAGACCGGCCCCGAGGGCGCGTAGGAAAGCTTGTCCACCAGCAGGTGGTCGCCGATCAGCAGCGTGTCTTCCATGCTGCCCGTAGGGATGACGAATGCCTGCACCAGCGAAGTGGTGCCGAACAGCAGCAGGATGATGGTGATGGTCCATTCGGCGATGAATCCGCGTTCCGCCGGCTCCGGCGGAGCCTCTACCGGCGCCTCCGCCGGGTCCTGCAACGCGGCTGCGTTGACTTCTTCCACAGTCACTCATTGTACCCACAATCCCTGTTATCCTGTTCTGGCAGAGTCCGCCAACCGGGCATTTCGAGAGGTTCAGGTCTTGAGTACCACCGCCGCGTCCGTTTCCGTTAACCCGAATTCCGCCGCACGGGGGCGCATGGTACTGATGATGGCGGGCGCCACGCTGCTCAGCGCGTCGGCCCAGATCCTGATGAAAATTGGCATGCAGCATTTCACCCTGAACCTGCTGGCCATTTTGACCAACCTGCCGCTGATCGCCGGGTACGCGCTGTATGGCCTGTTCACGCTGCTGATGGTGCTGGCGCTGCGCGAGGGCGAACTGTCGCTGATGTATCCGATCATCAGCCTGTCGTATGTCTGGGTGACGGCGCTTTCCTACTTCATCTTTCACGACACGCTCAGTCCGCTGAAGCTGGTGGGCATCGCCGGCATCATGGCGGGCGTGGCGATGCTCGGCCGGGGTGAGCGGCAATGACTTCCACGCCTCTCAGTTCCATGCTGCTGGTATTGTTCGCTTCCGTGGTAGGGAGCTTCGGCGCGGTGTTTCTGAAGCTCGGCGCGGTCCGGCTGACGGGGCTAATGAGCCTGCTGAACTGGCGGCTCGCGCTCGGGGTTGGCCTGTACCTGGGCTCCTCGGTGTTCTACGGCCTGGGAATCCGGCATGGGCAGCTTTCCGTGCTGTTCCCCATGGTCGCCGTCGGGTACATCTGGACCCTGCTCTGGGCCCGCCTGTTTTTCCGTGAGCGGTTTACGCGCTCGAAGTTATTCGGGCTAGGCCTGGTGCTGGCGGGCGTCGTTTTGGTCGGCCTGGGCAGCTAAGGTAGGACGGACCATCGTCTCTCGTGGTCTGTCTCGCCTCGGTTTCATGCGACACCCCGACGGACGACACACACCGATCGTCCGTCCTACCTGCCGGTGTACTAAGCTCAAGAGGAGTCTTCTTATGCTTCTCAAGCTTCGACGCGCGCTTTTGCCCGCTTTACTCCTCGTCGCCTGCACCTCGTTGTATGCCGACGTCACCATGCGAATGGCATGGGATTTTAAGATCAACGTGGCGTTGCCCAGCGCGATGCCGCAGTTGCCTTTCAACGAGATCCTGACGCGCATCAAGGGCGACCGCGGCTACGCCGCCATCGGGCCTATCGTCGCCATCACGGATCTTGCCACCGGCAAAGTTACGCTGCTCGACCCCAAGGCCCAGCAATACGCCACGATTGCCATGGTGGATTACCTGTCCAAGGTCGCCGGCGCCAGCGGACAGAACACGCAGAACTTGCCCGAGCAAGCCAAGCAGATTCTGGCGAAAATGAAATTCGACGCCGAATCGCACGATACCGGCCGCACCGACCGCATCCACGGCATCGACGCCTACGAGCGCGAGGTGGTGGTGAACATCTCGATTCCGGTTCCGATTCCTGGGCAGGAGAATGGCCTGCAACTCAGCCTGAAATTCCAGATTTGGAAGCCCAAGCCGTCCGAGTTCGATCGCGTACCGGCGCTGCACGAATTGGCCGCTTACAATGAGCGCAACAAAGGCTTCGGCGACCCCAGCACCGTGTTGCGTCAGATCTTCGGCTCCATGCCTGGCATGAGCGACCATCTCGGCAAGATGGTGGAGGAATTCACCAAGGGCGGCAACGTGTCGCTTGGCATGCACATTGGGCTCTTTGTGCCGGGCTTGGCGAAGATGTTGGAACAGACGGGCGCGAAGGGTCTCCCCGCCCTGCCGCCCGACGACCAGCCGCTGGTGGATGTGAACTTCGATTTGAAGGAACTCTCCACCGGCAACGTGCCGGACGAGGTTTTCGCCGTCCCCGCCGGCTACAAAGAAGCTCCCATGGAAGACATGCTGAAAGGCATGACCTCCGCGTTCACCGGCGGCAAGCCGCAGGAAACACCCGCTCCGCAGCCGAAGCCGCAGCCGAAGAACTAACCCATCGCCGGGCTCCCCGCACAATCCTGCATTCGCGCCGGCTTCGCTGGCGTATACAGGAATGGAGGTTGCCGTGAAGCTTCTGATTCTGGCCGGCGCCGCGGCGGGATTTCTGGCGGCGCAGACGCCCGACGTCAACTCCATCATGGCGCAGGTTGGCATCAACCAGGCCAAGAGCCGGGAAGAGCGCGCGCAGTGGATCTATCAGCAGAAACAGCTACTGCGCATGGTCCGCGGTAGCGGCAAAATCGCCCGCGAGGAGCACCGGGAATACCTGGTGCTGCCGGACCGCCGAGGGATCAAGAAACAGCTCACTAATTTCGACGGAAGATACGCGCAGCACGGCACTTATCACACCTACGACAAGCCTGGCTACGAATACAAAGGCCTGGATCTCGATGGCAGCCTGATCGGCCAGATGTCGGAAGACATGACGAATGAAAAAGACTCCGTGGATGGAATTGAATCCGATTTATTTCCATTAACTTACCATCAACAGCTCAAGTATACGTTTCGGCTTGATGGTGGCGTCCAGGAATATCGCGGGCACCAGGTTTGGAAAGTCGCGTTCGAGCCCAAGCGGCACGCCAGCATTCTCGACGGAGACGACGGCGGTAACGCCATGTGGAAAGGCGAAGCGCTGATCGACACCCAGGAGTTTCAGCCGGTCGTCGTTACCACCAGCATGGCTTGGAAGATGCCTGCCGCAATCCGCATCCTGCTCGGTACCAACATCAAGGGGCTGGGATTCAGCCTGAGCTACCAGAAAGTCGCCGATGGTATTTGGTTTCCAGTCAGTTACGGTGGGGAATTTGAAGTGACGGGTTTGTTTCTATATAAGCGCACGATGAGCATTTCGCTGGTCAATAGCGGCTTTCGTCATGCGGACGTCACCAGTCAGATCGCTTTTGAGAAGGATGAGAAATAGGTGTGCTGACCGAGGCGGTGGAAACCGGTTACGATTTCAGGGCGCTGGTGCGGCAACATCAGGCCACCGTGTTCTCCATCGCGCTCCACTTCTTGCGCGACCGGGCCACCGCCGAGGAAGTGGCGCAGGAAGTGTTTTTCAGCCTGCATCGGAATCTGCACCAGATCGAAACGCCAGCGCACGCTGCCGCCTGGTTGAGAAAAGTAGCCGTGCAGCGCTCGATCGACGAAGGCCGGCGCCGCAGCCGCCGACCGCAAGTGGCGCTGGCGGACGCACCCGAACCGGCCGCCAGCATCAGGCCGGGCGATCCGCTACTCAGCGAACTGCTGCGCAAGCTGGTCGCGACGTTGCCCGAAGCGCCGCGCATGGTGATGGTGCTGCGCTACCAGGAGGACCTGGAGCCGGCCGAGATCGCCGCCGCGCTGGAGATGCCGGTAGCCACGGTGAAGAGTCATTTGCAGCGTTCGCTGGCACTGCTGCGCGAGAAGTTGGCGCGGCGCGGCATAGGAGAAAGTGGATGGACTGGTTAGAAGACGAGTTGCGGCGAGCGTTGGCGCGCGAGGATCCGCCGGATGGCTTCGCGGAGCGCGTGCTGGCCCGCCGCGAGCGTGGGACGTCGAGCGCGCGCCGCTGGCTGGCTGCGGCGGCCATGGTGGTGGTGGCGGCTGGCGCCGCGGGGGCCTGGCGCCAGCACCAGGGGAACCAGGCTAAACAGGAAGTGATGCTGGCGCTGCGGCTCGCCTCCGCGCCGATGGATCGCATTCAATCTGAAATCAGGGGTATAACGCAATGAAATCGCTACTGTTATTCGCGTGTTTGACGGCGCTGCCGATGCTGGCCGCTCCGCAGCAGTTTCAACTCAATCTCGATTCGGTGGCAGCCAAGGCCTCCGAACATGTGGACGTGTCGTTGAACGCGGCCACCTTGCAGTTCGCCGCCAAGTTCCTCGATGCGAACGACCCGGACGATGCGAAGGTCAAGAAGCTCATCGAGGGCATTGAGGGCATCTACGTCCGCCACTACAAGTTCAAGTCCGCGGGCGCCTGGACCCAGGTCGACCTGGAGCCGATTCGCGCCCAGTTGCGCGGGCCGGAGTGGTCGAAAATCGTCGGCACGACCAGTTCCGAAAACGGCGCGGATACCGAAGTCTGGCTGCACCTTGCCGGCAACAAATCCATCGGGGTGGCGATCCTCGCTGCCGAGCCAAACTCGGTAACCGTGGTGAATATCGCCGGCACCATCGATCTCGAAAGCCTGGCCAAGCTGGGCGGACACTTCGGCGTGCCTAAAGTGAAACCAGCCGATAAGGCGCACGAGGAAAAGTAGCAGTGAGGCAGGTCCCCGGCGTTATCACACGTCGGGGACCAGGCTCACTACGGCATCTTGAATGAATCGTCAAACGGCACGGTGACTTCCGCGGTCTTTCCGGGTTCGATCTTCACCGGCTCGGGTGTTCCGGGAGTCTTGGCGTATATGCCCATCGAGGCGCCGGATGGCGGCGGGCCGGATTGGCCGTCATACCCGCCGGTCGGGTCGTAGCAAACGGCAATGTAAATCGGCGAAACCGACAGGTCCGATACCGTCACAGTTCCGTCCTTGGCGGACGTCGAGCCGAAACCGATCGGCATCGATCCACCTTGCATGAAGTCCGGGCTATCGAACACAAACAGAAAAACCTTGTGTTTCTCGTCCACCGTGCCCGCCCCGGTGTAGTTTATCTTCGCCTTCAGGGTGCGGCTCGCGGCAGGTTTCTCTTCGGGCTTCGATTGCTGGGCCCCCGCAACCATTGACGTCAAGCCGATTACGCCGGCAGCCAACAGCACGCGTTTCATAAAAGTCATCCACGTTCCTTCCGTATGGTTATATTGTAGTTTCGATCGTTACTGGATCAAATACGCGCAAACCGGTGGCGAAGTTCCCGAAAGGCGTGCGGCAAAAGCCGCTTGGGCGAATGCACATAATTGAAAACAAGTAAGTTCTTGGTTAAGCTCTTGGTTTTCATTCGTGGCCAACATTTTGCCCGCGGCTCGATCCGGAATCAACGGCTCGGAGCGGTGGTGTGCTTTTTGGCCGGCGGGTGGGTGGCTGGCGCCGGACAACGGTAGCCCAAGTCCGTCAGCCTGGAGCACGCCCGTGCCGCCATGTTGTCCTTGGGAAAACGCACGATGAGATCCCGGTATTCCTTCTGCGCGTCGGTCCGGCGGTCCATCTTCACCAGCACCTCACCCTTGTAAAATAGCGCGTCCGGAGTCTTGTTGTTATCCGAGTATTTCTCCAGCACGGTGTCGAAATCCTGCAGCGCCGTGGGATAGTCGGCTTGCGCAAGATGAATGGTGCCGATGTAGTACTGGGCGTTCGGGGCGAGATCGGTCGAGCCGAAACAGCGCAGATAGTCGCCGAATTCCTGCAAGGCAATATCGGGTTTGCCGCCCTGCAAGTCGCGCCGCGCGTTAGCATACAGGTCCGTCGAGGAACTGGGGCAGGGATTCACCGCGGCTGCGGGCGGCGCGCCGGCGGTGGGTGGCGGAGCGGGCGCCGGCGCCTGCATCACCTTCACGGCGTTATTCAGATCGGTCATCTGCGCTTGCACTTTTTCCACCAGGCTGGTGAGATCCGCGACCGATTGCTGCAGCGCGGTGAAATTGCTCGACAGGCTGTCCATCCGGGTGGAAAGTCCGACCACCGGCGCGACAACCTTGCTTTCCAGTTGGGAACTACTCTGCTGGGAACTACTCTGGATGACGGCCACCGCGGTGGCGGCGCGATTGCCGGCATCCACGGCCTGCTGCACCAGCACGGTGAGGGCTGCAAGCTGCTTGTCTTGCGACTGCTGGAGTTGCCGGACCTGTTCCTGCAGCAGCGCCACATCGCGTTGCAATTCCTGCATTTCCTTGCTGGCGGCGGCGAACGCCACTACGGGCGCGGCCGCCAAAATCAAAACGCACAAACGTCGAAACATAGAACTCCTCTTCGAAAACGGAAAGGGGCGGACGCGCGCCCCCTTCCGGTGTTGCCGTGCGCCGGCGAGCGGCTACTGGCCGGTTGAGAAATGGACGCGCCGGTTCTTCTGCCAGCAGGACTCATCCTGCTCGGTGCACTGCGGCCGCTCCTTGCCGTAGCTGATCGTCTTCAGCTTGTCGGCGGGAACCCCCAGTTGCACCAGGAAGTCCTTGGCGGCGCTGGCGCGTTTGTCGCCCAGCAGTTGGTTGTATTCGGCCGAGCCGCGTTCGTCGCAATGCCCTTCGATGGTCAGGACCGCGCTGGGGAAGTCCGCGATGACGGTCTTCAGCGCGGCGGCATCCTGCGTCAGCGCGGCTTGTGCATCGGCGCGGATGTCGCTCTTATCGTAGTCGAAGTACCCATCCTGCAATTCCGCTACCCAATCCGTCAGCGTCTTGGCCGGCGGTGGTGGCGGCGGTGGGGGCGGTGGCGGTGGCGGCGCCGAAACATTCACGGTCGCGCTGGCCGTGCTGTTGCCGCCCGGTCCGGTCGTGGTTAAAGTGTACGTGGTGGAATCCTCCGGCGACACACGGCGGCTGCCGGTGTTCTGCACGGCGCCGATCCCCTTATCGATCGAGACGCTGGTCACGTTGCCGGAGACCGTCCAACTGAGCAGCGAAGACTGGCCGCGTACGATGGAACTGGGGTCCGCACCAAACTGGGTTACCGACGGCGCGGGCGGTGGTGGAGGTGGCGCTGGCGGCGTCACCACGGGCGGTGGCGGCGGCGGTGGCGCCTGGACCTTCTTCTTGCACCCGCCGGCAAATATCGCCAGGGAAAGTGCCAAAGTGATGAGAGTGATCTGTCGTTTGCTGAACATGAACCTGCCTCCTGATTTCATCTACATTCCCCACGCGGGGCTGTAATTGAGCCCGTCGCGGGTGAGCTGCTGCTGCGCGGTACCGGTCGCCAGCATGCTCCAAATCTGCGATCGTCCGGTGCGGTTCGACATGAACGCCAGGTGCACGCCATCCGGCGCCCAACTGGGATTTTCGTTCCGGCCTTGATCGTGTGTCAACTGCAAGTACTGGCGCGAAACCACGTCCATCGTGAAGATATTGAAATTGCCCTGAGCATAGCCGCGGGTCCAGGCGTAGGCGATCAATTGCCCGCTCGGATGCCAAGAGGGATTCGACGCCTCGCCGGTGCCGTCGGTGAGCCGCTCGATGTCCGCGCCATCCATATTCATCATGTAGATCTGCTCCGGACCGGAGCGGCCGGTGGAAAACACGATCGAGCCGCCTGTCTTGGGGTTCACCTTAGGCTCGGCGTCGAGAGAGCCGACCGATGTGATGGGCCGAAAGCCTCTGCCATCCACGCCTGCAATGAAGATCCGGCAGCAACGCCCCGCCGAGGAAGAGTACACAATCTGTTTTCCATCGGGCGTGAACGACGGCTGCCCGTTCATCGACGCGACCTGATTATAAAATCGCAAATCCCGAACCGGATCCACTGAAAAGACAAATATAGCAGGTGAACCCTTGGCGTAGCTAGTGAATGCAATTTTCGTGCCGTCCGGCGAAACCGAAGGCTCGATGGAAAGCGAGTTGAAGCGGGTGACATAATGCTGGTTCTGGCCGTCCGGATCCATCACCCAGATCTCCTTGGGAGTCTTGAAGCCGGCCTGATGGACGTAATAGATGTGGGTGCCGACGAGACTCTTGGCGCCGAACAGCGCCAGGATGTCGGCGGCGAATTGATGCGCCATCTGGCGCGCGCCCTTCTGGTCGTCAGTCGTGGCCAGATACCGCTTGCCGATCATCTGCGCGTTGGCCGGAGTATCGCGGCTCAAATCGAACAGGTTGCCGAAGAGCATCAGCACGCCGTTCTGCTCGGCGGCATAACCGAAGGCCAGGTAATTGGCGCTGGCCGGCGGATTGGACCAGTCCTTCATCCAGAACCCGCCGCCATTGGGCGCCGCTACCAGTTCGCCCTGCCGCGACCGGGCCGCAACGGCGGTGGGCGGAGGCTGGCGAAAGTCCGCGGGCTGCTGCGGAACGCCCTTGGGGTACAGGGTCTTCGGCGCCATCTTGAGCACGCCGGACCCGGCCAGGTCATCCCACAAAGTCTGGTTGAACACCACCGTGAAACTCTGCGCCGAGCCCGCACCGAGCAGATCCGGAACCGCAATGACCGGAAGCCCCCCTTCTTTATTGACGAGCCCTTTGAGGTCCGGCCCCTGCTGGGCGTACCCCATCATCAGCGCCGCGGTCGATGCTAACGCGATCCACACGAGCCTGTTCATGGTTTTCCTCACTTTAGGCTGAATCGCAGTTCCACTTCCGCATCGTTGCGCGGAAACTGGGGCGGCAGCGCGGGAAAAGGCGAGGCGTCGAAAATCGCGCGCTGCGCCGAAAAATCGAGCGTCGTATTGCCGCTGGCCTCGGTGATGTGGACGTGGCTCACCGAACCGTCGCGCTTCACGGTGAAGGTTACCGCCGCCACCTGCGTGACATTGCGCAGTTCGCTGGTGCGCCAGGAGCGGCCCACCTTGTCCACAATCAACTTGGCATACCAGCCGAACTGCGTCCCAAACGGCGACGAGTCTCCCACTCCGACACCGCCCCCACCCTGGAGGCCGTACATCGGCGAACTCACGCGCTGGCCGGCGTCGCTATAGAGCTGGTTGGGCCGGTCCTGCTGCTGCGCGCGAAACTTGTTGGGCGTGGAGGATTCGAGCGTGTGCTTCAGCGCGTTGCGTCCCTGGATCGGGATAGCATCCGGCTCCGGTTCGACGACTCGCGCTTTGGAGTGCGGCTTGGGCGGCGGGGTGGGCACCTGCGATTCGGTCTGGTTGGCCACCGGATTTGCGGGAGACTGGCGGGCGGGCAGCGGAATGCGCGCCACCGGGTTCACCACCACCGCGCCCATGCCGCCGCCGGTGGGGCTGCCCCACTGTTCAACCTTGTGACGGAATAAAACGCCGTAAAACAGCAGCGACAGGATCAGCAGAACGTGAAACCCGAGCGAGCCCAGAAACGAGCTGCCCAGGCGATCCGGTTGATCGAGGATGTCGACGTGCTGGGCTATCATCTTCTGCCTGCTGCGGAGCTATCCTCCGGTTGCGTCACCATGTTGACCTGGAAACCGCCCGCGCCCAGTTCCGCCGTCACCTGGGCGATCACGTCCCAGATGGCTTCCTTGTCGGCGCTTACGTACACACCCTTGGCCTTGCCAAAGCGCCGGTGAATGGCCGCGCCCAGGTCGCCGATGTTGGTCGGCTTGCCGTTCAGATAGGAGGTGCCATCCTTGGTGATGCTCACCACCGGCATTTCCTGCGCGGTATCTTTCACGAACCTGGTGTGCGGCACGTCCACTTCCAGGCCGAACTGCATCACGTGAGCGGTGAGCATGAAGATGATCAGCAGTACCAGCAGCACATCGACAAACGGCGTGATGTTGATCTCGGCGAGGCCGGTACCGCCTCGCCGCCGCGAAGCGTGACCGTTGCCGCCGAAGGAAGAGAATGCCATGGCTACTCGCTAAAGCTGCGCTCCGCCAGGTTCAGAAACTCGAGCGCGAAATCGTCCAGGCGCGCGCCCATCTCGCGGATGCGGTTGCCGAACAGGTTATAGAACAGAGCCGCCGGGATGGCGGCAAACAGGCCCAGCGCGGTGGCGATCAACGCTTCGGAAATGCCAGGACCCACCGCGGCCAGGCTGGTGGCGCCCTGTTGGCCCAGCGCGTTGAAGGTGCGAATGATGCCCAGCACGGTCCCGAGCAGGCCGATGAACGGCGAAACCGAAGCCGTGATCGCCAGCCAGTGCATGTTGCGCTCCAGCTTGGCCACTTCCTCGCTCACGCCCAACTGCAGCGCCCGCTCGAGCGCGGTGCGGTTGGTCAGGCGGCCGCGCGCCTTCACCTGCCGCTCCACTTCCTCGTAGCCGAAATCGAACACGGAAACCAGCGGGCATGGCCGGTACTGCTCGCTGGCCACCATCACGGCTTCGAGCGCCGCCGCCTTGCGGAAAGCGCGCAAAAAGCGCCAGTTGGTTTTGCGCGCGCCGCCGAGAGCACTCAACTTGGAGAAAATCACGGTCCAGGAAAAGATCGAAAATACGATCAGGATGACCAGGACCACCCAACCGGCAGGACCGGCTTCCTGAACCATCTGGACAAGATCAGTCTGAAGAAGGAAGGCAGCGGGAGCTTCGAAACTCAATGCATCTCCTCTCTAAAAGCTATCACATAGACGCTCGACGGCGCAGAAAAAGCCGATTTCTCTAGTAACGGAATGTACATGCGGATGTGAAGTTGCGCCTTTGACATCCCAAAACAAAAGGCTGGAGCGTTGTTTTGGGCCGAAGCCTGGCTGTGAGCGGAAAAAGCTGGCGGAGCCTCAGTTCCTGGCGAGTGGTATGGGCAAGCTAAAGGCATGATGGGCCACAGATAAACACAGATGAACACAGATTGGAAAGAATGGTTTATCCGTGTTCATCTGTGTTCATCCGTGGCCCAAAAATGTTTTGTCGGACTTTTTCAGCAGCCTCGAAAGCATGCCCTACCTAAGGCACGCATAGCTCTGCTGGGGCATGCTTTCAGCTTGCCCGTTGGCGCGTGGTAGCGTGGTAGAGATCGGGAGGGATCATGCGAAGGCTATGGATTTTGACCTTGTTCGTCGCGGCAACCGCGGTGGCCGCCGAACGCGGCGAGGAGATACGGCTCTGGCCCAACGGCGCGCCCGGGTCGGAGGGGGAGACGGCGGCGGAGGTTTTCAAAGGAGACGCCAGGCTGCCCAGCAATTTCACGGTGGTCCACTACCCATCGATCTACGTGTTTCTGCCGCCCAAGGACAAGGCCAGCGGGATGGCGGTGGTGGTGGCGCCGGGCGGCGGGCATTCGCAATTGGTGATCGACAAAGAGGGCTGGGAAATCGCCGACCTTCTGAACCGCAACGGGATCGCGGCGTTCGTGCTGAAGTACCGGCTGGCGCGCGCGCCGGGCTCCCATTACACGGTGGAAGGCAATGCCCTGCCGGATGCGGCGCGGGCCATGCGGACGGTGCGCAGCCGAGCCGCCGAATGGGGCGTCGATCCGGCGCGGATCGGCGTTATGGGATTCTCGGCGGGCGGCGAAGTGGCGGCGTTGATGGAGACGCGTTTCGACGCGGGTAACGCGAACGCGGCCGGTCCAATCGATCGAGCCAGTTCGCGCCCCGATTTCGCGGTGGTCGTGTATCCCGGCTACCGGCCGGGAACCATCACGGTGCCCAAGGACGCGCCGCCGACCTTTCTAGTCTGTGCCGATGACGACCGCTCGCACGTGGTGACCACGGTCAACCTCTACCTGGATCTCGAGAAGCAGCAAGTGCCGGCGGAAATGCACATCTATGGGAGCGGCGGCCACGGCTTCGGCCTGCGGTCGAAACTACCGGTGGGCAACTGGCCGGACCGATTGCTGGATTGGATGCGCGACCGCAAGCTGCTGCAGCCGTGAGCGCCCGGCGGGGAATAGCCAGGCTAATCGGCGGCGACCGCTCCCTTTGGTCGCGGCTCCGTGCGGGCTCACTCGCCGGCGGCATGGAGACGGCCTGTCCAGCGCGCCAGATAGGATTCGCTGGCCAACTCTTCCAGTTCCTTGTCACCCGCCAAGCGCCAGTCCTCCAAACGGCGTTGTTTGAGACGCTCGAGAAGGCGGAAACGGCGGCGCGCTTCCAGCATGGCGCTGCGGCCGGCGGCCATGCGCTCGGCGCACTCGGCGCGACTCGCTGCCAGTTCCTGGTTCTTCTTCTTCACGTGAAGGCGGAAGCTGCCGAACGCCGCCAGGTCGTGGCCGCACACAGGGCTCCAGTCGCGAACCAGGATCTCTGCCCGGATGCTGGCCGTCTCCAGTTCCGCGAGCGCCTTATCGACCGCCGCCACGGCGGCCGTCAACTGCTGGAACTTGAGTTCTGCCAGATCGAGCTGGCTGCGGCGCCATTCGAGCGCTTTTTGGAGCGGGAACCGAAATGCATTCATGCTAGGAAAAACCGATTGGGCCACGAATGAACACGAATCAACACAGATAAGTTCTTGTTTTTACATTTTGGTTTTTTCATTCATGGTTATACGTGTTCATTCGTGGCTAACATCTTGCTACGATTTCGCCGGTTTCGCCACCACCATTCGTTCGCCGGCTTCCAGGCCCTTGGCTAATTCTTCCATCCGTGAGAGGGTTTCTTCGATCGGGGCGCTTACGCCCTGGTCCTGCCGCAGAAAGTCGATCAGGTCGGGCCGCAGCCGTATACTGGCGTCGAGCTGGGGATTGGAACCCGCCACGTAAGCGCCGAGCTGAATCAGGTCCTCCGCGTCACGGTAGGCGGCCAGCGCCTGGCGCATCTTCCGCGCCGAGGCCATTTGCGCCGGAGTGGAGAGCGCCGGTGACAGCCGGCTGACCGAGTGCAGGATGTCGATGGCCGGGTAGTGTCCCTGGCCGGCCAGTTGGCGCGACAGAATGAAGTGGCCGTCCAGAATGCCGCGGGCCGCATCGCAAATCGGCTCGTTGAAATCGTCGCCTTCCACCAGCACGGTGAAGAAACCGGTGATGGAGCCGCGGCGGAAATTTCCCGCCCGTTCCAGAACCTTGGGCAGCAGGTTGAAAACGGAAGGCGTGTATCCTTTCTGGCTGGGCGGTTCGCCGGCCGCCAAACCGATCTCTCGCTGCGCCATGGCCAGCCGCGTGATCGAATCCATCACCAGCAGGACATTGGCTCCCTGGTCGCGAAAGTATTCGGCCACGGCCAGCGCGACGAAGCAGGCGCGCACGCGCAGCGGCGCCGGCCGTTCCGAGGTGGCGCACACGACGACGGAGCGTTGGCGCCCCTTTGGCCCCAGCTCATTCTCGATGAAGGCGCGGACCTCGCGGTTGCGTTCGCCGATCATCCCGATCACGGTCACATCGGCCGAATTGTCGCGCGCCATGGCGCCGAGCAGGGTGCTTTTCCCCACGCCGCTGCCGCCGAAGATGCCGATGCGCTGGCCCTTGCCGCAGGGCAGAAGGCCATCGATGGCGCGCACGCCGGTGACCAGCGGCTGGGTGATGTGCTCGCGATCGAGTGGATTGACGGGCACGCCGTAGAGGCTGTATTGCGCCTGTTCCGCGATGGGAGGGCCGCCATCCATCGGCAGCCCGAAACCATCGATGACGCGCCCCAGCAGTCCCGGCGAGACCGGAACGCGAGCCTCCTGGCTGCGCGCCGCCACCAGATCGCCCAGTTGAAGGCCGTCGATCTCCTCGAGCGGCATGGAAAGCACGCGCCCGTTGCGGAAGCCGATCACCTGGGCGCGAATCCGCCGGCCGCCGGCGGTTTCCAGTTCGCAGAAATCGCCCACCGCTACGTTTGGCCCGTGCGACTCGACCAGCAGCCCCACCAGTTGGGTCACGCTACCCGTCCAGCGCATCGGGGACACGCGATCGAGCTCCGCGAAATACGGCGCCAGCGAGATGGAATTGGTCAAGCGCGCCTCCGCAGGCAATCCGCCAGCCCGCGCTCAATCTCGCGAAGCTGCGCATCCACCGATGCGTCCAGATTGCCGCGCTCGGTTTCGAAGACCACGGCGCCCGGCTCCCGCGATGCATCCGCGATCACCTCCACCGGCTGGCCCGCCCCGCTCTTGCGCAGCAATTCGCCTATCAGCGCGGCATGAGAAGGATGCACCTTCACGCGGGAAACTTCCTGCCCTTGCAGCTTTTCGAGCGCCGCCAGCACCAGCCCGCGAATGGCATCCGGATCCACCGCCATCTCGCGCCGCAAGACGCGGCGGGCGATCTCGAGCGCCAGCCGCAGCATGTCGGCTTCGGCCTCGCGCCGCATTTCGCCGCGCAAACCGGCCATCTCGTGGATGGAACGAGCCAGACGATCGAGCACCGGATCCAGTTCCGCGGCGGCGCGCTTCTTCCCGGCCGCCTCACCCTCGCGGAACCCGGCGGCGTGCGCCTCACGCGCTCGCTGTTCGCCCTGGCGCTCCAGGCGCGCCGTTGCCTCGGCCAAGTCCGGCGCTTTTCCCGCGGGCCCCCGCCCCGCGTCGGTTTCCGAAAGGGGCACTTGCTTCCAGGCGAAGCGGACCGCGTTGGCGGCATCGTCCGCCGGCAGCACCTTAGACGACATACTGCTCCCCGACCGTGCCCTTGAGGCTGATCGTACCTTCCGATTCGAGTTGCCGCACGACGGCGATGATCGACTGCTGGGCCGTCTCCACCTCCTTGATCTTGACCGGGCCCAGCGCTTCCATGTCTTCCTTCAACATCTCGGCACCGCGTTGCGACATGCATCCCAGAATCTGCGCCCGCAGTTGTTCGCTGGTGCCTTTGAGCGCCACCGTCAATAGTTTGCGATCCACCTTGGCCAGCACCTCCTTGAGCCCCATGGGATCGATCAACAGCAGATCCTCGAACACGAACATCAGGTGCCGGATGGTCTGCGCCAGGTTGGTGTCCGCCTGCTCGATGTGATTGAGAATCTCGCGGCTCGAGGTGGAATCCAGGCGGTTCAGCACTTCGGCCACCGCGCGCACGCCGCCATAGGACTCGCGGCTGAATTCCCCGAGGGCCTGCAGCTTCTGGCCGATGACGTTGGCGATTTTGAGGATGATTTCCGGGGAGATCTGGTCCAGACTCGCCATGCGCTGGGCCACGTCGGAGCGCAGCCCGGCCGGCAGCGAATTCAACAGCGCGGCGGCCTGGGAAGCGTTGAGATGCGACAGGACCAGCGCGATGGTCTGCGGGTGTTCGTTGTGAATGAATTTCGCAAGCTGTTGCGGGTCGGCTTTTTGCAGCGCATCGAAGGAAGCGGCATCCGCGCCCAGGGCTTTGGCCAAGCGATCCAGCATCCGTTTGGCGGTGTCCGGACTAAATGTCCGCATCAAGAGTTTGCGCGCGAAGTCGATGCCGCCGCGCGCGACGTAGTCGCCCGCCACTGCCATATGGTGAAAATCGTTGAGGACGCTTTCGGCCTGGTCGCTGGAGATGGAAGTGACTCGGGCTACTTCGCGGCTGACCCTCTGGACATCGTCCTCCGATAGCTGCTGCAACATTTCCGATGCCGTCTGTTCGCCCAGCACAATCAGCAGCATCGCTGCCCTGCGCAGCGGCGATAGCGTCTCGGTGTCCGGCTTGGCGTTAACGATCATCGCCTATCCACCACCCCCGGGCGTCACATATCCTCCTCGCGAATCCACGTCCGCAGAACCTGCGCCGGCGTTTCCGGGTCCTGTTTGATCTTTTCCCGCAAGTGTTTGGCCAGCACTTCGGCGGTCTTAGTGATGACCGGCGCCATGTTCAAAGCGTTCAGAGCCTGCGCCTCCATCTTCTGCTGCATGGCGTCGCGCGCGGCCAGCTTGGATTCAATCTGTTGCTCCACGTTGGAGCCGGGGGCCGCAAGGCCAGGCGCCGCCGGCTGGGCGCCCTCCGGCGCGGCGGGCAACGCCTGCTGCAAGGCCACCTTCCCGCGCTGCGTATGGCTCTTTCCCCGCAGCAGCCAGGCGGCTACGAAACCGAGGACCACCAGGCCCAGCGCCGCTCCCGCCGCCACCGGCATGGTCTTGCGGTCGATGGGCAGGCCGAAGGGGCCGGCCGGCCTGGCCGGCGGCGCCGAAACCTGCGGCTGCGGAGGCTCCAAGGTCAGCGTAGTCTCGAACGGCAGCGACTCGATGGTAATCTGATCGCCCCGCTCGGCGTTGAACCCGGTGACTCCCGTCACCAGATCGCGGACCACCTTCAGCTTGTCCGCGCTCGGGGGCACCAGCACGCGCTGGTAGCCGGTCTTGTCCTTTTGCCAGCTCAGTTCATGGTCTACCAGAACCGCCAGCGACATCCTGCGCACGGTTCCCGCCGGAAGACGGGTCTTTTTCACCGTTCGACTAGCCTGGTAGGTGATATTTTCCGTCACGCGCGTGTTGCGCCCCGCCCCGTTGCCCGGGCGCGACGTGGGTCTGGGCAAACTGGAGGGAGTTCCCGGCACGCCGGCCGCGAACGCGGAGCCGGAGTTGTCTTCGCTGCGTTGGGAAGTGAGCATCACGGAGCGGGCGGGGTCGTAAAGCTCCTCGCTCTGCTCGCCGGCGGCGAAGTCGCATTCGACGGAAACTCCTGCGCGGTACTTCCCCGCGCCCAGCAGGGGCTCGAGTGTGGAAGCGATCTTGGCCAGCAGGTCCGCCTCGACTTTGTGCCGGTATTCGAGCGACGCTTCGGAGGAATCGGGACCCTCCAGCCCGCCCGCCGCCGCAGGCCGGCCCAACAGGTTGCCGTTCATGTCCAAAACCGACACCGCGTCCGGCGCAAGCCCCTCCACGGCGCTCGCCACGAGATGGTCGATGGCCTGGACGTTCTCCGCCCCCAGGTGCGCGCCGGGCCGGATCTTGACGAGCACGCTGGCCTTGGCCGGCTCCTGCGAGTCCAGAAAAACGGATTCCTTCGGAAAAGTGATGTGGACGCGGGCTTGTTCCACTTCCGCCAGACAAATAATGGACCGTTCGAGTTCCCCTTCGAGCGCACGCCGGTAATTGACGTGTTCGGTGAATTCGGTGGCCCCGAGGTTCGCCTTGTCGAACAGCTCGAAGCCGATGCGGCCCGATCTCGGCAGGCCCGCCGTCGCCATGGTTAAGCGCAATTCCGCCAGCCGGGCGGAGGGAACCATCACCACGCCGCCCGACTCAGGCAGGCGGTAGTCCACGCCGCTCTCCTTCAATTTCTGGACGATCGCGCCGGCGTCTTCCGGGGCCAGGCCGGTGTAGAGGGGCTTGAAGTCGGCTTCCTTTTGCCAATGCACCAGGGCGTACAGTGCTGCTGCAACGGCTACCACGATCAGGCCGATGGTGGCGCGCTGGCGCAAGCTGAGGTTGGCAAATACGCTCTTCATGCCGGTTGCTCCGGCACACTGCCGGTGTATTCCATAGATCGGTGGGAGGAGCTCAAAACCTGAGGCCAATGAGCGCGAAACAGCAGAAAGAAGCTCTTAAAGGGCTAAAAGGGACTCACGGGAACCTCCTGCGACTCGAAATCGTATCGGATAATGGATGCTTTCCGAAGAGGCTATTATGGCTCGTTCCTTCCGTTCGGAGATTGGCCGCTGGAGTGCGCTACTCTGGCTTGCAGTCTCGACGGTTTATCTAATAGTTTTGTCGGTTCTGATCTGTGGTAATGCGCGATTTCCACTGAACCTCGGAGCGATCAGGACGACGGGCCGAGTCGGTTTATTAGTGACTCTGGCACCTGCCATTGCCGGCTGTCTTGCATTCATCCTGGTGTTGTTTCGCACTCGTGCCGGCGCAATCGTTCTTGGCGCTTATTGCGGGGTCTGGATAATCGTCCTCGCCTGTGGGCTGCCTTGGGTCTGGAACGCCCGCGAGTCCTTTTGCGTGCGCACCGTGTGCATCAGAACCCCCTGGATCGGACGGATACTGGTGTTCGCGCTGATGACACCATTTGCGATCATCGCCAACTGGGCAAAGCATGAATTCACCAGGCTGCGGCAAACGCATCTTTCACAGTAACAACAGTTTTTCGCAAGCAGTCCTGCAGAAAATGGAAATCCTGAACGATAATCCTTTCGCCCCTGGACCTTCGGGCTGAAGTAATGATGTCCTCGGTCCTGCGCGAAAGCCAAAACCGCAAGGTGATTCTCATCTGGCGATATCAGACCAGCCACTCTCCCAGGTGCCTGCAGTGTCCCAGTTCCGACAGAATCCCCTAGAGTTGCATGCGCATGATTTCCTGATAAGCGCTGACCGCTTTGTTGCGCGTCTGGAGGAACATGTCGAAGGCCATCTCAGCCCTGGTGGTGGCCAGCGCCGCAGTATGGAGATCCTCACCATCGCCGGTGAGGAAGCGGTCGACCGATGCCTGCGCCTGTTGGCCCGCGCCCTCCACCGAGCGGATGGCGCTCGAAAAGACCTGGCCGAAATCACCGCCGCCTGTCCCGCCCGCCACCTGCAGCGGTTCGACCAGGGGCGGCGCCGAAATGGGAAGAATGGGGGACGCCATGGTTCAGCCTCACTTCAACAAGTCGATGGAGCGCTGGATCATGTCCTTGACCGCGCCGATGGCCGCCACGTTGGCTTCGTAGCCGCGTGCCGCACCCATCAGATCCACCATGTCTTCGGCCGGGTTCACCCGCGGAAAGGCCACGTACCCGTTGGCATCGGCATCGGGATGCCCCGGCATGTAACGCTTCTCAGGGTCGCGCGTATCGGTCACCACCGAGGCCACGGCCACGCCGTTGGCCGCTTCAATCTCCTGGCCGAATACCGAGGAAAAGGGCGAACCGACCGTCGTGCTTTCGAACACCGCATCCTTGCGACGGTACGGCCCTCCTTCGGGCGTGCGCGTGGTTTCGGCGTTGGCCAGATTCTCCACCAGCAGTTCGGCACGCGCCCGCTGCGCCGCCATGCCGGATGCGCCCACCGAAAGCGCGGAGAACAGGCTCATGAGGACTGTCCTTCTTTAATCGCCGAGCGCAGTTGCTGAATCTGCGAATGCAGCAGGGTGGAAGCCGCCTGAAAGCGCAACGCGTTCTCCGACAGCAGTCGCGATTCGCGGTCGATGCTGACGTTGTTGCCATCGTTCTTATTGGCCAAGCCAGCCACGGGGACCGCTTGGGGCGCGCCCAGCGCGTTCTGGAATTCGGACTGAAAGTCGATGTCTTGGGTCTGGTAACCGGGCGTATCCGCGTTGGCGATGTTGGAAGCCACCAGCTTCTGCCGGGCGCTCAGCAGATCCATGTAGCGTTCCAGTTCACCGGCCATTGGACCGAGCGTCACACCCCAGTGCCAAGCATGAAGGTGGCCATACGGCAAGTCTTGTGGCGTCATCGCGCGGAGGGATCGAGAGGCGGCATTTTTCTGCCGTGCGGCAAGATCTTGGCGCGGGCAAACTAAGCTGGCTGCTGAAAAAATCCGACAGAGGATTCCGAGCCACAGATGAACACGGATGAGCCAATCCTTCTCAATCGGTGTTCATCAGTGTTTATCTGTGTTCATCTGTGGCCGTTATTGTTTTTGGTGTTTTTGGGCAAGCTAAAGCGTGCCCTACCTATTGCTGAAAGCGGAGGCAGGCGCGGCCGAGGTGGATCTCGTCGCCGGGGCGCAGCTTTTCGCCGCGGCGGTTGCCGGCGGGGACGTCGATCGAGCGGCCATCGCGGAAGACGCGGGTGCCGAATTCGCTCCCGTCATCCGCGATGCGGTATTCGCCCGCCGCAAACTGGATGTGCGCGTGCTTGCGCGACACGGTGTTGTTGGACTCGTCGGCGCCTTCGAGAAAGACCACGTCGTTGCGGCGTACCACGCGCGCTTCGGCATCGGTCAACTCCGCCAGGCGGCCGATGTTGGTGCGCGGTTTCGAGAGCGGGTAAGTTTCGCTCTCCGCCTTACCCTTCACCACTACCAGGCTTGCCGGCGCGGGCGGAGCGGGTGCCGCGGTGCCATACCGAATCTCGAAGGCGCCGCGGCCGGATTCGGCGGTTTTGACATCGACCGCAAAGGCACTTGGCAACTGGCAGCCGGCGCCTTCCAGAGCCTGGCGCACGTCGTTCGCGAGGCGGGCCTCGGCGCCGAAAGCCGCGGCGTAGAGCGCGCGCCGGTCGGCGTCGGCGGACATCAAAGTGACGGTCACCAACGAGTAGGGGAAGACACGTTGGCCGCGGCCGGCGGTCTGCACTTTGGTTTCGATTTCCTCAAGGATGGCGCGATGCACCAGCAGCAGCTCATCGGACTGTGCGGCGCCGAAGACATGCTCGGTCCACTTGCGAAAGCCGCGTTCGATGGTCTTTTCGATATCGGAAAATAGTCTCATGGCTGAATCAGGCCCAGTTCGAGCGCCGCTGCGACGATCTGGGCGGCAGCGGGCGCGGCGGTAGTGCCTCCGTACACTCCATTTTCCACCAGGATGGAGAAGGCAATCTTGCGCGGGCCGGCGCCATAAGGAGCGAAGCCGATGAACCAGGCATGGGAAGGCGCGCCGGCCAGCTCGGCGGTGCCGGTCTTGCCGGCGATGGGAACAGAGGACTCGGCTCGGCGTCCGGTGCCGGAAGTCACCACTTCCCGCATGAACTTGCCCAGCGTGGCAGCGGCGTCGGCGGTCAACACCGGCTGCGGCGGCGCGGTGCGCGGATTGGTCTCGTCGGCGATCCAGCGGCCCTGCGGCATGGCGCCGCCGGTTGCCACGGTGGCAGCCACGCGCGCCATCTGGAACGGCGACGCCACCACCTGCCCCTGCCCGTAGGAAGATTGCGGCAGCGACTTGCGCAGTTGCGCGGCGGTCGCGGGCGCGGCCACGGAGATGCCGAGCAGACCGGCGGTTTCGAGCAGCGGCTCGGCGCCCACGTCATACGCGCCCAATTGCGCGAAGTAGGCGTTGCAGGAAAGCACGATCCCGCGCTCCATGTTGACCGTGCCATGCGGCGCCCGATCCTGAATGTCGTCGCGGATAGGGCGCTTGGACCCTTTGATGAAGTTGCCCACTCGCCCGTCGGCGAGGCGGATGCATTCGTAGGTCTTGCCGGCGAGCTGCGGGTCCTTGCGCAAAGCGGCCATGGCGGTGACCACTTTGAAAGTGGACCCGGGCGGGTAGAGGCCGAAGCGCGCGCGGTCGAGGAACGGATTGGCCTGGTCGCTTGCCGGTTCGGCTGGCGGCGTGTCGGGCGGCAAGGGCAGGCTCACGGCGGCCAGCAGGTCGCCGGAGGAGGGATCGAGAACCACGGCCGCGCCTTTCTCGAGGCCCGCCGACTTCAGCGTGGCGCGCAAAATGGCCGCCACGCGCACGGTGAGGCGCGCGTCGATCGACATATGGATGTCGCGCGGCCGGTCGAGCACGCGGCGCACTTCGGGGCTGTTTGGTTCGTAACGGTGGCGCACCAGCGGGACCAGTTCGCGGTAATCGTAACGGATCACGCGCTCGATCGCGCCGGTCTTCGGGTTCTTGACGTCCACCAAGGTGGGGCGGTCGTCATAGCCGCGCAGGCGGCGGGCGGAATCGCGCTCCACAAACGCAGTGTTGCCGGCGGCCCAGCGTGTGCGGGTGCGCAGATCGCCCAGCAGGTCGAACATCAGGCCGCCGAATGGGTAGTGGCGATTGTCGGTGCGGGAACAGGCGCGATCGATATCGATCGCGAGCGCGGCGTACTCGGTGCGATGTTTTTCGAGCTCGCTCCAGTCGGTGGTCGCCAGGGGCAGGCCGTTGCGGTCGTAGATGGCGCCTTTGGGAATTTGGCGCATCACTTCCTGAAAACGCGGATTGTATTCGAATCGGCGGGCGCCGTCAGCCTCCACCACTAGCGCGCCTTCCCCCATCACCGCGGCGGGGTGGAGCAACTCGACCCAGGCGGCCTTGGCCAGCACCGTCGCGCCGGCCACTGCGAGAATGATGCCCGCCACGGCTACGGCCGGGCGAAATGGCGCGGCCTCTTCTTCCGGCCGGCGCCGCGCGGAGATGGATTCGAGAATGCCGATCACCAGGAAATTCGCCAGCAGCGCGGTCCGGCCGTAACTCAGGAATGGCGTCACCACGCCGGAGAGCGGCGCCACGCCGAGCGCGCCGGCGGAGATCAGCAGAAGCTGCAGCGCGGTAGCCACGCCCAGCCCGGCGGCCAAAAAGAATTCATAATCCGACGCGGCGCGCAAGGCGATGCGCAGCGCCCGCCATATGATAAATGCGTAAACGCCGAAGACCGCGGCGACTCCCAGGAAGCCGCATTCCTCGCTCAGGGCTGACAGGATCAGATCGGTGTGCGCCGCGGGAACCAGTTGCGGATCGCCCAACCCGATACCCATGCCGGAAAGCTGGCCGGTGGAAAAGGCCCACAGCGACTGCGCCAGTTGATCGCCGCCGTGAATCAGGTTATCCCAGGGCGAAAGCCACATGGAAACGCGCTCGCCAACGGTGTGCGGCACACCCAAATAGAAGCCCGCCACGAAGCCCAGCACCACCAGCGCGAAGCCAACCAGGGGCACGAAAACGCTCGCGCGCGCGATGCCATAGAGCGTCAGAAACAGGCAGCAAAAAACCAGCGCCGGGCCCATATCTTTCTGCAGGAAGAAAAACAGCAGCGAAAGCGCCACGCACGCGGCGGCCGGCAGAGTGTATTCGACCGGCGGAATATCGATGTGACGAGTGAGCCGGACAAGCGAAGCGCGGGTTTCGTGCGCGTGCCGCAGCACGTCCCAGCGCCGCGCAAAATACCCGGCCAGAAAAAACACCAGCAGCACGCGGATGATCTCGACCGGCTGGAAACCGAGCAGGTTGACCTTGGCGTCGCTCGAGCCGGGACCGGAGCCGAAGACGATCAGCAGTGCGGAAAGCGCGAAGCTGGCCAGCAGCGGCACGAAGCTCAAGCGGCCGGTGAGGCGTTCGAAATCGAGCAGCGCGGCAGCGGCCATCAGCACGCAGCCGAGCGCCGCGCCCTGGGCGAAATCGGCGAACAGCAACTGATCGCGCAGCGGATCGCGCAGGCTGATCATCAACACCAGGCCGACGCCGGTAAGCAGAACCAGGGCGGATACAAGGTATGGATCGCCACGGAAACCGCGCGCGCTCCAGACCACGTTGACCAGCAGAAAGGCGGCGAAGAAAAGCGCGATCCAAATTTCGAACGAGCGGCGGAACTCCTCCGGCCGGCGCACCACCAGCGAGGGTTTGAGCAAGCGCAGTTGGTCGCCGCTCACCAGCGGCATGGACTCGCGGTCTTTGAGACGGTCGCGCAGCACCTGTAATCCGCGGCCGGCGAGTTCCTCGCGGGTAACGCGAATGCGGGCGATGGCGCCGACGTTGGCCAGGCCGCCGGAGATGTTGTAAATCTTGCGAGCGACGAATTCGCGCTCGGCCGGATCGGGATACAGCGCGAGCACGGGCAGCAGATCCTCGCGGACGGAAAGCTCGTTCAGGTTGACGATCTGCTTGGCGGCCAGCGCCTGTTCGGCGACGGGAAAGCCGGCGGTCTTGGCGCGCCACGCCAGCCACAAACCGGCGGCCACAACCAGGCCGGCGGCAACCATCCACAGCAGCTCGCGGATACGCCACGCGACGCGGCGTTGGGGGCCGCGCCCGGCGCTCGGGCGGTTGGCGGCGCTGCTGCGGGTGACGGGCATGTTAGCGGGTGGAACCTGGCCGTCCGCAACCAGCGCCAATGGTGGGACGGACCATCGCTTTTCGTGGTCTGTCATGTCTCGCCAAGGCGCGACAACTTGACAGGGTCGAAAAACCGCCTCGAAGCTCCGAGAACCCCGGCAAATCACCGGCGGCAAGACCGCCGGCGCTACCGGAGTTGTTCATGGAATTTCGCGGGCCGGCGGCCGATCCTAACAGACCACAGAAACTGATCGCCTGTCCTACCTCTGACTTGACGAGGATGTACGAGCGCCGGGCGTCGGCAAGATTGCCGACGCGGCACGCACGAGTGCGTGCGCCACGTCTGCCGAACCGGGCACGCCCGCAGAGCCGGCGGGGGGGCCGGCTGCGGACGAGGGCGTCCGCCCCACGTTTTATGTAGGCCGTCGTACAGCCCCTCATTTCTGCGCCGTGCCTCCAGTGTCCGCGATCTGTTGCAGGCGTGCGTTGACGATGAGCAGGCTGGCTTGGACGCGCACAATGCCGACGCTGGCGTTGCCATACGGGGCGACGTTCTGGTACAGGTCGAGCGCGCGGCGGTAATCGGCGGCGGCGCGATCGTCCTCGTCCTTTTCCTGCGGCAGGCCGCGAACGTTGCGCGAGTCCCAAAACGTGAGGTCGGCGCGGTCGCGGTAGCCATCGGCCAGTTGCAGCTTGTCGCGGTTGGCGAGCTGATAGCCGCGGCGCTCGGCCTCTTCGAGCGCGGCAGAGGTCTTGTCGATGTCTTTCAAGTTGTAGTAAGCGCGCGCCAGCCCAAGCTGGGGATCGGGCGAGTGCGGCAACAGGCGGTCGGCCTGGCTGAAATCGTCTACGGCGGTCTGCAGTTGCTTCGCGTCATGATGAGCCGCGCCATTGATGCGGGTCACGTGCCCTTCGGCCAGGCGCAGCTTGCCCCGCACCTGGTCGTCCGGATCCATCGCGAGGGCACGCGCCAGGGCGTTGCGGGCGCGTTCCCAATCCTTCTCATAGATCGGCTGGCCGTCGGCCTTGCGATAGGCGGCAATCACGCGATCGGCTGTCTCCACCAGGTTTTCCTTCACGGCTTTCCGCGGCGAGTACAAGAGAAGAGACGAAGGATTGCGCTTGGAAAGTTCCGTCCAACGGTCCCAGATGCGATCGGGGTCGGTCACCTGCTCGGCCTGGATGTCACGCTTGAGCTGCTGGCCGTGCTGGTACATCAGGTAGTTGGCAAAGAGCTCCCAGCCGCCGTACAAGATCGCCGCTACGGCCAGCAGGGACACCACGCGCATGACGTTGCCGAATTTCGTGCGCGGCCGCTTGGGAAGCTGGGCGGTGAGAGGCCAGTTCCGCGCGGGCGGCTTGCGGCGCGTGGCTTCGCCCTGGGGCGCGGTGCGGCGGGTGGCATCGTCAAGCTCGGCGCGCGTCGTGCGCCGCGTCGCATCCAGGTCCTCGGTCGCCGCGCGCACGGTGCCATCGTGGCGGAACGCGATCAGGTCGTCGGCGAACTCGCGCGCGGACTGGTAGCGCATTGCCGCATCCGGCGCGGTAGCCTTGACGATGATGCGCCGCAGCGGTTCCGGGCAGGGATCGGGCGCGGGCGGCGGCGGAATGCGCGAGCGGATCATGCTCTCCAGGCGCTCGGTCGATTCGGCGTGATAAGGCTGCAGCCCGGTCACCATTTCGTAGAGCATCACCGCCAGCGACCACAAATCGCAGAGCGCGTCCACTTCGCCCGAATCGAGCCGCTCCGGCGACGCGTAGGGCACCGAGCCGAATTCATTGCGAGTCAGCCGGCGCGAAAGCGAAAGCGCCTTCGCAATGCCGAAATCGAGCACGCGCACTTCGCCCCGGCTATCGATGCGAATATTCTTGGGCTTGATGTCGCCATGCACCACGCCGCGAAATTCCTTGCCGTCGATAGACGCCTCCAGGTTGTGGGCGTTGACCAGCGTCTCGGCCACCGCGATGGCGGTATCGACGGCGAACTCGACAACCAGCGGACCGTGGCGCAGCAACTCGGCCAGGTCCTGCCCGTCGATATACTCCATGGCGACATGGAAATAACTCTCCAGGTCGCCGGCCTCATACACGCGGACCACTCGAGGGTCGACGGCGGCCAGGCGGGCCTGCAGTTCCGCGCCGCGGCGTTCGGCTTCGATGGCATCGACAGTGTCGGCGTCCGCGCCGTGTTCGATCAGCTTCAGCGCCACCGTGTGCCCGGTTTCGGTGTCCTCGGCCAGGTACACGTCGGCCATGCCGCCGCGGCCGAGCTTGCGGCCGATTTCGTACTTGCCGATACGCCGGTCAGCGGGGGCAATCATGGCTTCCCTCCCCTCCGCGCCGGGGCGGGTTTCGCATCCAGCAGGAAATTCTGCTCGCGAACGCTCTCCGGCTTGAGGTCGGTTGGTAACTCCAGCGTACTTTTATCGAACACGTTCCCGGTGAGCGAAGGCTGCGCGCCATCGCGCGCCGCGAGGTTGACGCCGTGGTTGTGCAGAAACGAATTGTGCGACAGCCACAGCGAGCTGGGGCCGGAGGCGAGCAGCCCCTCGGCCAGCGAATCGCGGATGGTCGAAGCGCGCATGAGCAACCGGCTGGCGCCGCGAACTTCGATGCCGATGGTAGCGCCCTCGATTTCCGTATCGTCGATCTCGATGCTGGAGTCAACTAAGAGAATGCCCTGAGGGAGCGGCGCCTGCGGGTCGGCGAGGATGCGCAGGCCCTGAATGCGGACGTCGCGAACGTTGTCGCCCAACACAGCCGGGCCGGCCGCTCCAGGCGCGAGACGCAAGATGGCGCGGGAGCCATTCGCCATTTCGCCCCACTGGCTGCCACGAAACGTGACGCCGGATTTCAGCCGCACCGGCTGATGGTATTCCCTGCCCGCGGCGAACTGAACGATATCGCCGGCCTGGGCTACTGCCAGCGCCTGGGAGACAGCTACGCCGAGAGTCCCGGGCCCGTTGTCGGAGGCATCGACCTGAAGGACCCGCGGTCCGACCCTAACCGAAGTCACGAGCTTGGAGGGCTGCAAGGTGCGCAGAACTCCGACGACAAAAAGCGCCACCAGCAACACGCCCGCGGCCAAAGCCACCGCACTGCCCACGCGGAACCCCAGGCGAGGAGCATCCGCGCTAGCCGCGGCGAATTTCGAGCCCTCCACCAGCACCACCGTGACATTGTCCTTGCCGGCGGCGGTATTGGCGGCCTCGATCAATTGGCGCGCGGCGGCGGCGGGATCGCCCGCGTTGCGTTCCACCAGCAGGCGTATGTAATCCGATGTCACTTGGTCGCTGAGACCGTCGGTGCACAGCAGCAGCGCCGCGTCGGACTCGAACGGCACACGTTCGATGTCGATGAAATCCGCGTCGTCGGGCGAATGCTCCTCGCTGCCCACGTCGCGAAAGACTTCGTTGCGGCGCGGATGGAGCATGGCATCGAGCTCGGACAGTTCGCCCGCGTCTTCGCGCGCCCCCACCGGCGAATGGTCGTGAGTGATCTTGCGGATCGCACCACGGCGGATCTCGTAGAGTCGCGAATCGCCGACGTGGCCCACCACCGCCGAACCGTCATCCATCGCCACCAGAGTCAGCACGCAGGCCATGCCCTGCCACTGCGGATTGCCGCGCGCGGCGCGCAGAATCTCGTTGTTGGCCACGGTGATGGCCTCGCGCACGCGCTGCTCCACCGAGCCGGTTTGGCGTTCCAGGCGGGCGCGGATGCGGTCCACCGCGATTGCCGCCGCCTTCTCGCCCGCCGCCTCCCCGCCGATGCCATCCACCACCAGGAAGATGCCGCGCTCGGCGTCCATGTACCAGGCGTCTTCGTTGTTGTGGCGCACGCGGCCCAGGTCGCTAGCCCCCGCGCATTTCAGCATCGTGTTAGAGCCTGTCATGAAATTGCCACATCGATCACCGTGACCGCTCCCTCTGGGGTGCCCTCTGGTCGCGGCTCCGATCGCGCGCGAAATCGGAGCCGCGACCAAAGGGCGCGGTCGGTACTGTTGCCGCTGAGCGGTTTCTTAACCATGCGCGGCGCTTCGGAATTCCAGAAAGCAAACGCCGGCCAGACCGAGACGCGCCTGCTCCGGCACGGGCGCTTCCACGTTGCGGTCGCGTTTCTCGGTGCCGGCCACTTCGATGCTCGAAGGAGCGGCGACGCCATTAATGGTCGTGCCCAGCCGGCTCAGGTCCTTCAGAAAGAACTTGCCGGTCTCCGGATCGCGGCGCAACCGGAAGTGCTCGCGCGAAACATCGGGCAACGTGTCCAGTTTCAAGTCCGTCCAATAATCGCGCCCGCCGCGGCCCACCACGATTTCGTTCTTGGTCATGTAGAACGTCTTGCGCACGCCGCGGTCTTCATATTCGATGTACGCAAACGCGCCGGCGGGCGCCGCCGCTGGCGTCTCGGGCGCCGCCTGCGCCGGCTGGTAGGACGACTCGGCGCTCGCTGCCGTTCCCGCCATGCGGCGCGTGGCGATGCGCTTGGTCATGCTGCCGGCGCCGAGTTCCTCCTTGGCGGGCAGGGCCAGCTCGGAGTAAATGACGATGTCGCCCGCATCCACATCGTCGTCGGTATTCTCCAGAATGCGGATCTGCCATCCGCCCTCGGGTGCGGCCACCTTAGGCTCGCCGCGCCGCGCAAGTTTCAGCCGCTTGGCGAGCCCGCTGCGGTTGAGCGATTCCATCTCCGCATCGAGGGCGCGGCGCGCCTCATCGACAATGCGCGGCACGATGCCGCGCAGCCGCTCCATGTCGTCCGGGTGCAGGTAGACGTGATAGATGGCCGGCGCCAGCGTGGAATAATGCAGAGGCTCGAGGCCCTCTCGCATGTTGCGCACAATCTCCAGAATGATGTCCCGCGCGGTGGCGGATGTAGCGGCGGCAGGTCGGTCCATGGAGGCCTAATAGAGAGTTTAGCAGTGCAGACGTGGCGCGGGCTGTCAAGCCGGGCTTGACAGCCTGCGCCACGGACTAACGCCCCTTCCGCCGCCTTGGCTTCGATTCCTCAAACACCGCGAATTGCAGTTTGCGTTCGTTGGCGTCGATTCGCACCAGGACTACTCTTACGCGGTCGCCGATGGAAAACTCGCGTCTTGTGCGTTTGCCGACTACTTTGCGCACGTTTTCGCGGTAGGTGTATTCGTCGCCGGGTAGTGTGTCGATGGGCACCAGGCCTTCGATGAACAGCTCGGTCAGCTCGACGAAGATTCCGTACTTGGCGGTGCTGATGACGAGCGCGTCGAAATCCTCGCCCACGCGGTCCGCCATAAAGCGCACCTTCTTCCACTCCACCAGCTCGCGCTCGGCTTCGGCGGCGCGACGTTCGGTGTGGGAACACTCGGTGGCGATGGCACTGAGTTCGGGCTCGGTAAGAGTTGTGGCAACCGCTCCCTGACGGTCGCGGCTCCGATCGGCGTCTAGCGCCTCGCGCAGCAGGCGGTGCACCACCAGGTCGGGGTATCGGCGGATGGGCGACGTGAAGTGCGTGTAAGTGTCGGCGGCCAGCGCGAAGTGGCCGACGTTATTGGTCGCGTAGCGCGCCTGCTTCAACGACCGCAGCATCAGGTAACTGAGGATGCGCTCCTCCGGCTTGCCTTCGATCTTCGCCACCAGCTTCTGGTATTGGCGCGACGTGATCTTCAACTCGGGCGCGGCCAGTTCGATGTCGTGCCGCCGCTTGCCGCCGTCGCGCCGCTTGTCCGTGACGCCGAACCGCTGCACGGGAATCGCTCCCACGCCGAGCGAATAACCGAAGTGCGCGGCCACTTCCTCGAAATCCATCACGCGCTTGGGGTCGGGCTTTTCGTGGATACGATAGATGCTGGCGGGGACGGCGGTGGCCAGGTGCGCGGCCACCGCTTCATTGGCGGCCAGCATGAACTCTTCGATGATGCGGTGGGCGATGTTGCGCGCGGCACGGCTGACGCCGGTCATGGCGCCCCATTCGTCGAACTCGATCAGCGGCTCGGGCATGTCGAAATCGATCGAGCCGCGGCGCACGCGCTTGCGATTCATCAGCAGCGCCAGTTCCCGCATCAGCTCGAAGCGCTCGACCAGCGGCTGGTAGCGCTCGCGCTTGGCGGCATCGCCTTCGAGCACAAGATGAACATCGGTGTAAGTCATCCGCTCGACGCTGCGGATCACGCCGGTGGTGAACTCCTGCGCCACGGTTTCACCGCGAGCGTCGATTTCGAGCAGCGCTGAAAGGACCAGCCGGTCCACCTGCGGGCGCAGCGAGCAGATGTTGGTCGATAGCTCGAAAGGCAGCATGGGTACCGCGCGGTCTGGGAAGTAGACACTCGTCCCGCGCAGGCGGGCTTCGACGTCGATCGGCGTGCCGGGCCGCACATAGTGGCTCACGTCGGCGATGTGGACCTGCAGCGCATAGTTGCCGTTTGCCAGGCGTTCCACCCACACCGCGTCGTCAAAATCGCGCGCGGTTTCGCCATCGATGGTGACGATATCGAGCCCGCGGAAATCGCGGCGCGAGGCCAGTTCGGCGTCATCGATCGAGTCCGCAATGGCACGCGCCTGCTCCACCACTTCCGGCGGAAAGCAGTGCGGCAGGTGATGCTGGCGGATGACGATCTCGACATCCACCCCGAAATCGTCCGGGGTGCCGAGAATCTCGATCACGCGGCCCACCGGATGCTCTCCGCGCTCCGCGTATTCGACCACCTCGACGTTGACGATCAGGCCGGCCAGTTCCGCGGGCGAATTCACCTGGCGCGGGGTGACGCCAATGCGATCAATAGTGCCGCCGGCCGGCGGGATCTCCATGCCTTCGGGAATCTCGATCCACTGCCGGATGCGGCCATCGTGCGGCACCACATACTGCCCGCGCCGGCCAATGCGGAATTCGCCGACCACGGTCAGGTGCGCGCGCTGCAACACCTTGACGATTTCGCCATCGGCGCGTCCGCCGGCTTCGATGCGTGCGATGCGGACCACCACGCGGTCGCCGTGCATGGCTTTTTCAGCCGTTTCCGGCGGCAGGAACACATCGCCCTGGATGCCTTCGAGGGGACGGTCGGAAATCAGGAAGCCGTAGCCGTCGCGGTGCATGTTCACGCGGCCGACGGCGAATTCGCGGCTGCGCGCGGTGGCCGTGTAGTGGCCGGAGCGCAGCTCGATGAGATCGCCGCGGGCGGCCAATCGGGCGAGCGCGGTTTCCAACTCGGCGCGCGTTTCACCCCTGGTGCCCAGCTCCCGGACAAGTTGCTTAAAGTTAGCACGGGCGTGCGGCGAGCGGGCAATTTGTTCGAGCAGCGCGGCGTCGGTCACTCCTCGATTGTACAGTTCAGTGAAGGCCAGTACCGGCACGACAGTTGGCCGCCAATCCGCCGAAGTTCTTTAGTCTTCAGGCGAAGCCGCGCGGCGTTAACGATGAAGCGCGGAAGAAGATCGCGCCGGCTGCGCCGCGCGACGCGGCAACCGGCGGAATTTTTTGGAAATTTCCGTTGCAATCGGCGCGGGAAGCGCTATGATTTGGAAGGCCCCCCCGAGTGAAAATCCAAAGGCACCGTGCATTCCATACAGAACCCGGTTCTCTTAACGACTGATCTTCCTGGCATCGAACTTCACGCCCACGGCAAAGTGCGCGATGTTTATCGCGTTGGCGAGCAGCTTCTGATTGTCGCTACCGACCGCATCTCGGCATTCGACTACATTCTTCCCACCGGCATCCCGGACAAGGGCAAGGTCCTGACCCAGCTTTCCATTTTCTGGTTCGACTTTCTGCGCGACCTGACGCCAACGCATTTTCTGACGGCGCAGGTTGGTGAGTACCCGGCGGCGCTCGCCGCGTTTCGCGATCAACTGGGGGGCCGCTCCATGTTGGTGAAGCGGGCCAGTATGATCGACATCGAGTGCGTGGCGCGTGGCTATCTTTCCGGTTCCGGCTGGAAGGAATACAAGCAGCACGGAACCGTGTGCGGCATTTCACTTCCGGCGGGTCTGCGCGAAAGCGACAAACTGCCCGAGCCGATTTTCACGCCATCCACCAAGGCGCAGGCGGGACACGACGAAAACATCTCGTTCGCGCAGACCGTTGCGCTGATCGGCGAGGACCTCGCCAAACGGCTGCGCGATTTGACGCTCGAAATCTATTCTCGCGCGGCCCGCTATGCCGAATCGCGCGGCATCGTCATCGCCGACACCAAGTTCGAATTCGGCTTCGTGGATGGCACGCTGGTGCTCGGCGACGAAGTGCTGACGCCGGATTCCTCGCGTTTTTGGCCGGCAGACACGTACCGGGCCGGCGGCGCGCAGTTCTCGTTCGATAAGCAATTCGTCCGCGACTACCTGGAATCGATTCACTGGAACAAGCAGCCGCCAGCTCCGCCGCTGCCGCAGGAGGTCGCGGCGAAGACCAGCGAAAAATACTTACAGGCCTACCAGGCGCTCACCGGCCACCAGCTATGAACTGGCTGGATGTGGTGCTGGCGCTGATTCTGGCGGCGTCGGTGGTGGCCGCTTTCCGCAGGGGCTTGACGCGGGAAGTGATCGGGCTGGTTTCGGTGGTATTGGGGTTCGTGTTGGGGTTATGGTTTTACGGCTGGGCGGGCGGCTTTCTGGAGCCACACCTCAAGTCGCGCCAGGCGGCGAATTTCGCCGGCTTCATCCTGGTGTTCTGCGGCGTGCTGCTGGTGGGCGCGCTGGTCGGTTTTGTGGTGGGCAAGTTTCTGAGGGTGACCGGGCTGTCTTTCTTCGATCACCTTCTGGGTGCGGGCTTCGGCGTATTGCGCGCAGCCCTGATCTCGGTGGTGCTGGTTTCCGGACTGATGGCGTTTTCGCACGGCGACACGCCGCCGGCCGCGGTCGAGAATTCCCGCCTGGCTCCTTACCTGGTGGGCGCGGCCAACTTGGCGGCGGACATGGCTCCTCACGAGTTTAAAGAAGGTTTTCGCAAGGCATACGGGCAGGTCAAGCAAGCCTGGGCGACCGCCCGGCGGCACATAACAACGCCCGAGGCGAACAAGGATAAGAAATGAAAAACGAATTTGACGGTTTGGTGGCTCGACTGTTAAACGGAGGCGTTTTTCTCACGGATGCGGTCGCGCTCCTGGAACGGAGCATGATCGAAGCGGCGCTCGGGCACAGCAAAGGCAACCAGTCGGCGGCCAGCAAGCAGTTGGGCATCCACCGCAACACGCTACAGCGCAAGGCCCTGGAATACGGCCTGGATAACGGACGCATTCGTTCGCGGCGCAAGCCCGCCAGCCGGGAACTGCGCGCGCGCAAACGGCGGACCGGCGCGGCCTAGGGTAGTGCGGCACGCAGAGTGGGGCAGGCGCTTCCGCCTGCCAACCGCAGTAGCAACATGTCTCACAACTTCGCAACGTGATTCCAAGGCTTTTCATCAGGACGCTTGGTATCGGGAAGCGTCGCATCAGGTAGCTTTGTATCAGGGCACGGCTTCAGCCGTGCCGCTATGGCAGCTACTAAGCATGGCCTTTAGGCCCTGCGGTTTTGGCCACTAACCTCAGAGACGGTATACCAGTGTTCGACCTGCTAATCTTCGACCTCGACGGCACGCTGATCGATTCGCGCCTGGATCTGGCCAACGCCGTCAACGCCACCCGCCAGTATATGGGGATGGCGGCGCTCGATAACGAGCGCGTCTATTCCTACGTCGGCAACGGCGCCGCGGTGCTGATCCACCGCGCCTTGGGCGACCAGGCGACAGAAGCGGAAGTTGAGGAAGCGCTCGAGT
>Ga0302157_10000875_pt1 | contig 38264 bp, 35 predicted proteins | sample I_Bog_N3_3_FD_193502 | JGI IMG/M metagenome (GOLD analysis project Ga0302157, IMG submission 193502) | Peat permafrost microbial communities from Stordalen Mire near Abisko, Sweden - I_Bog_N3_3 | ecosystem: Environmental > Terrestrial > Soil > Wetlands > Peat | place: Sweden: Abisko, Stordalen...
GAGCCCGGACGCTGCTCAGCGACCTCGAGGACCTGTCTCTCGGCATTGCCGAGAGTGCCGAAGGCTGGAGCGACTGAAAATCAGCGGGAAGGCGTCACGTCACCTGCGGAAGATGGGTTATGACACGAAAATGACACAGCATGTTCGTTCCATGCCTCGTCAATCGCCGCCCTGGTCGTCTCCTCCGAGCCAGGCCACAGGTGGGCGTAGATGTCGAGGGTCATCTTCACCGACGTGTGTCCGAGACGCTTCCCCTCGTCCGTCTCGGCACGGCGGACCCACAGCCGCAGGGTCTCCCGGTTGATCGAGAGCATCTGGGCCACCGATCCGATCGCCGCCCACTGCGACGGGTACTCGTCCTGGTGGTCGAGGACCATGCGGATGGCCCGCTCCCTCGTTTCTGCCGGGTAGGGCGTGCGCCTCCGGCTCTTCTCTTCTGACATGGCTCCATCCTCTCAAGAGGTGGAGCAGTCACCAATCCCGGGGCGATTCACCCGGTGGGGAAGCACGGACTGGGTTGCACCGGATCTCAGCACGTCGGCATGGTCGATGTGGCTGCCGCCCGCCACCATGGCGTGCACCAGCGTCAGCACCTTGCGTCCAGGAAGTGCTCCGCCGACCCGGCCAGTGAGGCCGACCATCTCGTTGATCAGGCGTTCGAGACGAAGCCGGACCACCAGGGTGGCCACCAACAGCAGCCCGGCATTGGCCACCAGGTTGGGGTCATCGAAGGTCACGTCGATGCGGTCGATTCCGCGCGATACTGACGTCACAGAAAGTGCCTCCTTTGGTTGACGGAAATGCGACTTCGAACATCGTCATTTTCCCAGCTGGGGAGGCTCTTTCCGCGGATGCGCGGACTTCAGATCAAGCGGCTGATCGGTGGATCAAGGGTTAGTTCAGTGAGGTATGTTCGGGATTCCCGGCGTTGGACCTCTCCATTGATCCCGCTTCTCCCGTGTGATGAGAAACGTAAAGAAGCCGCCGACAGTTCCTCCAGCGACGGCCGCTGCTGCCCCTAGTGCGAAGTCGACCCCGAGCACAGAGGACGCAATAAACTGTGCGAGACCATATGACACTCCGGTGACCATGCCCCAGGCACCTGCATGCGCATAAGCCCACTGGTTCATGCTCCGAATGCGGTTGGCGACTAATGCCATTTGGCGATACTACTGGTGGAGACCGCTTGGAGATGGGTGGGTGAGTAGTTGCTATTCGATGCTCCCCACGTGCACACGTCAGGTTGCCCAGTCGGACCTTGGGTGATCGGACCTCCGAGGATGGTTGCCATCGTAGAGGTCGAGAACCAGCAGTAGTTCGCCTGGTAGGTCGCAGTTATCACACTGGGTGGCGGTGACGTCGAGGCGGTGGTGCTCGGCATGGGCGTCGTCGAACTCGTCGTTGGTGATGTCGTGTTCATCGTTGATCGAGGCGACGCCACAACTGAAGCGGGCACAGTCGTGGGTGATGTCGTGTTCATCGTTGAGCGAGGCGACGTCGCAACTGAAGCGGGCACAGTCGTGGACGAAGAGGTCGCGTGACCAGGCACAACTGTCGTTGCCGGGACTGAACTCGATGACGATGGTTGCTTGATCGTCGGATAGGTCTTGGCAGTGGAGGGCGAGGAGCAGCCGACCATGATGAACCCTGCCACGATCAACATGATCAGGAGAGTTCGTCTCATGGGGTGATTCCTCCGAGAGTTCGGCAGCACTACCGAAGATGCTCCCAGATTTCGGCGCCACAAGGTCCTCGCCGTCCGCAAGCTCGGCCTGAGACAGGATGGGTCGGCGATTGATGGACGGCACTGCTAGGCGCCGGACCCCCGCAAGCTGAGATGGTGTCCATCGACACGCCCGACTGGGCCGGCGACCCGCACCTGTAGCCGGCGATCGCCGCCGGGCTCACGATCGCCAGCGTCAGCGCCAGCGCTCCAGACACCAACCCCGAGGCGATTTCCCTGGATGCCAGATCGGATCAGCCTGGGCCTCCGAGTGCGCCGGGTCGCTCGGGCCGATCCACCGACACCCTCCCTGTCACCCCAGGCCCAGAAGTACCCCGGCCATCTTCCCTTCGTCCGTCTGTCCCACGCGACCGTTGGAGGTCCGCCACAGCACCGTCACCCCCAGGCCGAAGGCCCATCCCACAACGATGGCCTGGCTCACGAGGCCGACGAGGGACATCTGGAGAAACGAGTCCCACGACCGCTCGGAATAACAGATGACCACGACAGCGTTCCACGCCGCCCAACTCACGAGCCACAGCGGCGTGGCCGATCGGTCCATCGCCGCGACCAACAGCAGCAGCACCGCCACGGCGGCGAAGTACCACAGGAAGAGCTCCACTTCGAAGAGGAGGCGGAACGTCATGCACACGGCCAGAACGGATAGGAGCGGCACGACCGCCCATCGGCGGTCCCCCAGGCGCCGTCCAGCCCCCCAGGTGAATATCGCCGCGGCGAGGAGCGGAAGTCCCCGCGAGACGACCACCAGGAGCACCCCGTGCAGATGGATCTCCAACACGAACGTCGGAGTCGCCCCGCCCGCTTGCGTGGCCGATGAGCCGGAAAACGCATGGAGGAGCCCACCGGGATCAGTGATGAGGAAGGGGAGGCAAACGGCCGAAGCGGCAGCACCCGCCCCGGCCAGTACGCGGGCACGCTCCCCCCAGCCCGCCAATACCACGATCGGAACGACGGCGAGAAGCGCGAACTGCTGGGAACAGGCGGCCAGCCCGAACAGCACCCCGACAAGCACGTCACGGCGGCGGGTCGACCTCGCCACGGCGGCGAGGCACAGCCCCACGGCCACGAGGTCCTCAGGATGGATCGATGTCGTGAGCGCAGCCGATACCGGAGGGAGCACCGCCAACCCGAGAACGCCGGCAGCCTCGCGGATGGTCGGTGGGCGCCGGTCGGATCGGAAGACCAGGACGACCCCGCAGAGGAGGACGAACCAGGCCAGAAAGCCGATCAGGGCCGCGTCGTGGAGAGACGCCGCAGTGCTGAGATCGGCCTCGTCCTGTCGGCAGTCGACCGTGGGGTACGGGCGGGCGGCGAAGAGCCTGCGGTCGAGGGAGTGCACGGTGACCTCGACTCCTCCGACCAGCTCGGGAAAGAGCGGGGGCGGTTCTGTCTGGAATCCGAACCGGTAGGAACAGGACGGCTGGCCGTGGGCGAGCGTCCACGCCGGCGTGTCCCACTCGATGGCGTCGTGGTTGGTGGGCCCGAACTGGCCGACGACCACGAGGATGAAGAGCGCGCTGGCCAGCGTCCACCAGAGCACCGCCTGTCCACGCCCGAGGGGACGATCGAGCAGCGGTTGACGGGGACGGTCCTCCTCGTGCATCGTCCCCATTGACATCCTCCCGAATCGATCCGTGTCACCATGCCACACCAGGCGTCACACCGACTTCGGATCTCTCGGCGACGACGGGGATTCCGGCGACCGTCGGGCACGCTGCCGCATCCTCCCGGTGGAACTGACGGGCGGTATCTCCGCCGAAGCAGTGGAAGGCGTTCGTCTCCGGGGCGATCCCGTGACACTATGAGTCTCCCGACCGCCGAACATCGCCACGTACGAACAGCCCTTGCGACAACGCACACGTGGTGGGAGTCTGGAGGCATGGACCCACTTTCTGGCGGTGCCCGTGTACCACCAGCACCGCCCAGGCCTCCGGCACCGCCGGCGACGGGCGGTGGGCCACCGGCTCCGGACGGACCTGCGCCGAGTGTTCGGGCCCTCGGCGTGCCGCTCCTGCGATGGATCCGTGAAGTCGTCGCCGGAGTGCGGTCGGTCACGTGGCCTTCCCGCACGTCTGCCTCGGCGAATGCGAGGATCGTGGCCGGCACCCTCGGCGGATTGGCCATAGCGATCGGCGCCCTCGATGTCGCCTTCGGAAGTGCCATCGCTTCGCTCGTCCGGTAGCCCCGAGTCCGGATACCCGTGCCTGTTCCCGACGTCCCGAGCCCACCCCACCGGGCCACCTGCCCCGAGGGGACCCGGCGAGCCCGCAAGCGAACAGACCGCACGGTCCATCAACCACGTCGGGGTCCCTCGCCACGGAGCTGACCCGGGCCGTTCTCCGATGCTCAGACCGATCCGGGGACACCGCCATGGCATCTTCAGGATTCCGTCTGACGTGGTCGGGACACCGGATCCGGATCGGACGCTGGAGGGCTTCCGTCTTGACCCTCCGGGTGGGGCATGTCGACCTGCCCTTCGCCCTCCCGGGCCTGTACGCAACGTTGCTGAGCGCCTCGCCGTGGGCCCTGACCGTCGGGGCGTTCACCGGACTCGTCGCCGCCGTCGCCGTTCGACACCCACGCGTGTGCTCGTTCGAGCCGAAGCACCCCGTTATCCGGTGGGCACGACGAGGCCTCCTGGCCCACTGGCCACGGACACGGGTGACGTGGTCCGAACGCAGCGATTCAGCATGTCCTTGGTGCATCCGGATCGTCTCCGAGATCGCCGGCCACGCTCGCCACGAGCCACGTAGATACGGACCGAACGGCCGGTGGGCCACGCTTGCTCGAACGACTTCGATGCTCCCGCCGCCCGCCGGCTCCCGAACTACGTGAACCAGCCGACCACGTCGACGATCACGTCCGCCGACCCGTTGAAATTGGTGACGTTCACGTTCTCTCCGGTACCGACGGTGGCGATCACCAGGTTGGGCACCGTCCTGCCGGCGGTCCAATTGAGATCGGAGACGGTGGGGAGCGGCTGCCCGGCCGGATAGACCGTCAGGTGGCTTGGTGTGGTGGTGGCGGTGACCGTGACGTTCAGCACCACGGAGGAGGCGTCGGCGGGGATCGAATCGGTCCCTCCCACCGCCACGGTGATGGTGCCCCCGGCACCGAGCGTCCGGCCGGCACAGGGTGTGGCGTAGGACAGCCCGCTCCTCGTGTCGCACACCCTGATCGGCGTGACGGCCGGGGTGAACTCGGCCCCGGTGGCTGACGAATCGGAGTCGTCGGTGTACCACCCGGCCACGTCCACCAGGATGTCGGGGCTTCCGTAGGAGGAGAGGACGTCGACCACCCCGCCGGGCCCCACCGGCACGATCACCCGGTTGGGCACCACCTCGCCGGCGGTGAAGTTGACGTTCGAGGCCAGGGGGGCGGAGGCGTCAGCCGGGTACACCGTGAGGTGCCCGGCGGCCGTGGCGTCGACCGCCGTCAGGTTGAGGACGACGGCTCCCACCCCGGTGGCCGGCACACCCCCCAGTACGTCGACGGCCAGCGAGTTGCCCGGTGACGGTGCCTGCCCTTCGCACTGGGTCAGGACGGTACCGCTGAGACCCGACGGGTTCCCCGCCCGGGTGTCGCAGATACGGACCGGGGACGGCAGGGCGTTGTAGAGACCTTCTCCCGGTGCACCGGCGGCGTAGTACCCCTCCACGTCGATGATGACATCGGTCGAGCCGTTGAAATTCTCGGCCTCGAACGTGCCGCCCGGAGAGAGCCCCACGGTGACCAGGTTCGGGACGGTCTGGCCGGCGATCCAATTGAGGTTGGACGCCGTCGGCTCGGGCTCCCCCCCGGGGAACACCGTCAGGAAACTGTGGGATGTGGTGTGCACGGCGGTGACATTGACCACGACGGCGCTCACCCCCGATGCCGGCACCCCACCGTTGCCCGCCACATCGACCGTCAGCACCCCTCCGGCCCCGAGCGTCGTCCCCGAGGCGCAGGCCAGCTTGACCCCGCCGGTGCGGGTGTCGCAGACCCTCGTCGGAGTGAGCGCGAAGTAGGCCTCGGGGGTGGCCGGGGTCACGTAGGTGTACGGGGTGATCGACGGGGTCAACGAGGTCGAAGTCGACCCGTAGGGGTTGGTGACGCCGATGGCCACGGACCCGGCGGAGCCGGCCGGAGCCACCACGTCGCAGTCGGTGTACGAGCAGCTCACGATGGTCGCTGCCGTCGATCCGAACTCCACGGACGTCGTGCCGGTGAGACCGGTCCCGCTGATGGTCACCGGGGTCCCACCGAGCGTCGATCCGAGCGACGGGGAAATCCCCACGATCAACGGGGCCGGATCGGGCACTACGACGATCGACAGGATGGTGAGCCCCTCGAAGCCGAAGGCATCGGTCAGTTCGAGCGCCACGTAGTCCGTGCCGGCGTTCGTCGCGGTGCCGGATAATTCCCCGGTGGAGGAATCGAGACTGAGCCAGTCGGGAGCGGTCTGGGAGATGATCGACCACCGATACGGGGCCGTCCCACCTGTCCCCTCGAGGGTCGCGTCATAGGGGATGTTCGTCGTCGCCGACGGCAGCGACGTCGTGGCGACCGAGGGGGGCACGCCGTAGACGACGATGAACGCCCCGTTGTCGATGGCCCCCGGATAGGTGATGACCTGGTTGCCGCTGTCGACCAGCGACAACGACGTGTAGGAACCGGCGGACAGGTCGACCCCGGACGTGGCGAGGTTCGTGAACTCGACGGAGCCGAAGTCGGCGAAGGGGAAGAGGCCCAGGGTCTCACCGTTGGTAGGATCCTCCTCGATCCACTCCGCCGACGCACCCGGACCGCTGTAGACGTAGTCGTTGGTCGACCCCTCACTCTGGGTCAGATCGTCCACCGTGATGGCCCAGACCTCCGGGAACACTTCGGTGATGGAGACCGCCATGTGGTCGCCGGGTGCGACCTCTCCGATCACGATCGAGGCTGCGGGAAGAATCTCGTACCAGGAGAAGTAGTCGGTCTCCCCGTCCTCACTGGCTTGCGTCGTGCCTGCCTGGATCAGCGACGAGTTGGTGGCACCGTCGATTCCGATCCAGGTGGACGACACCTCGGTGGACTCCGTGGGCGGGACGGACGGGACGACCCAGTCAGCCGAGACCCCGGTGAACCGTGTCCCGGTCTCCACCCACCCCGCCCAATTGTCGGACTGGGCGTCCGCATCGTGCGCGAGCCCGAACCCGGAACCCGCCGTCGACGCCGGTCGGAACGGTTCCGGCTGACGGTGGGCCACGGCCGGGTCCCCCGAGCTGCGCCACGGGACCAGGGGCTTCGTGAGGTCCGGCACCGGGCTCCGACCGGCGGAGAACCGGCCGACCCCCTCCGGGCCGGCACGGCCGGCCGTCGACACCCCGGTGGTGGGCGTCGCACCGGCCCGCTCCGCCTGCGGAACAGTCACCCCGACCGTCACGGTCACACACAGCAGCAACGACAGCACCCGGTTCACCCGGACGAAGTGCCTGGACCCGCCCGGGCGTCCTCCCCCTACCCCGGCTCTGCCCTTCGGGTTCGCCTGCACCAGGTCCCCGACCGCCTTTTCGTCGTCGCCAGCCGCCTGGTTCGCAGGCTAATGCACCGGCTGACTCCTGCCGCAGGCGCCCGCCGACCGGCCGTAGGCCCCGGGGACGGACCACGCCCCACCTCCAGCGACCGGGGGAGGAGCGTGGACCCGGAGTGGACCCGACCCTCGGTGTGGCGGACGGGTCCGGGTACTGCCGGCCGACCGGGACGTCACCGGCGATCGGCATGACCGCGTCGATGGGCGAGACGATCGGCGAGGCGCCGTCAACGACCGCACCGAAGGACAGAACCGGCAGTCGACATCGATCAACTCGGCTGCGTCGTGGACGGCACCCGCGAGGGCACCGGCACCGGCGACGCCGTTGGCCACTCCCCGCTTCGAACTGCGGGGACGCACGCGCCAATTCGTACCATCCCGGAGACGCACCCGTCGGCGACGGGTCGGAGCGACCTGCGTGGGGGGTCCTTGTAACGCGGGGTCGCGCACACCAGACTGGTGGCATCGTGAGCAACGTCGAATGGTCCTCGACGGCGAGACCAGTGGACCGAGGGGCACGACGTCGGACGACACGACTCCGGTCGGTCGTGCTGCTCCCTCTGGCCATCGTCACGGCAGGCACGTGGGTGCTGGTCGCCCCGACCGCCTCCTCCGGCGCCGACCAGCTGGCCAGCGCCAAGGCCCAGGCGGCGCAGATCGAGGCACAGATCCAGTCGGAGGGGCAGCACATCGACGCCCTCTCCCAGCAGTACGACGCGGCCAACTACGAGCTGCAAGAGGTCGACGGGCGCATCACCACCGCCCAGGCCCAACTGACCAGGGACCAGGCCCAGGTCACGCAGGACGAACTGCAGCTGCGGCAGCAGGCCGTCAGGGACTACATGATCAACGGCACCTCCGACACCATGAGCCAACTGTTCTCGGGCAATCAGGACGCGTCCGAAGTGCGCAACGAGTACGACCAGATCGCCACGGGCAACGTGGACACGACGGTGTCCACCCTCCACACCGCACAGACCCAGCTGCAGTCCGAGCAGGCCTCGTTGCGCGGTGAGCAGTCCCAGGCCCAGGCCGCACGGGCCAGCGCAGCCACGTCGCAGCAGCAGGCCCAATCGGCCATCGCCGCACAGAAGGTCACGCTGAGCTCGGTCAACGCCTCCATCAACGCCCTGATCGTCCAGCAGCAGCAGGCCGAGGCCGCAGCGGCCGAGGCGGCGTTCAACCAGAAGGTGGCATCCGAGCGGGCCGCGGCAGCGCAGGCGGCCGCCCGGGCGCCGGCGGCGGTGTCCGGGACGGCATCCGGCCAGCACGACGTGAGCACGGGGACGACCGTCGGCGGCGTCCACATCTCGACCGGACCGGCCGGCGGAGGTGGTGGCGGCAGTGGCAGTGGTGGGGGCAGCGGTCCGCAGCCGATCGTGCTCCCACCGCCGCCTCCGGCCAACAGCGCCGGCCAGGCCGCGGTCAATGCGGCCGAGACCCAACTCGGCGTGCCCTACGTCTGGGGCGGCGAGACTCCGGGCGTCGGGTTCGACTGTTCGGGCCTGGTGGCCTGGGCGTGGGGACAGGCGGGCCACCCGCTGCCCCACTACTCGGGAGCCCAGTACGAGGAGACCACCCCGGTCCCGCTGGCCGACATCGAGCCGGGCGACCTGCTGTTCTACGGGCCCGGCGGCGACACCCATGTGGCCATGTACATCGGCGGCGGCGAGATGATCGAGGCACCGTACACCGGCGCCTGGGTGCACAACACGCCGGTCCGCACGGACGACGGTTTCGTCGGGGTCGGCCGGGTCGAATAGTCCACGGGCCCGGCCGGGCCCGGTGGTCCCGGGTGGTCGGATGATGCACCCGGTGGCGTGCCGGTGACATCGGCGGTCCGGCTGCGGGTCGTCCTCGAGCTCGTCGTCGACGACGACAGCGGGCGGTTCAGGGATCACGACGTCGACGGCCGCCGGATCGTCGACCTCCGTCACGCTGCCGACCTACTGCCCGACACCGGCCCAGCTCGCCGGGGCCGCCGGAACGACACTCCCCGAGCCCCAGTCCCAGACCTCCCCCGGCACCCAGGTGTGCAACTACAGCGACCCGGCCACCGGCGCCAACGTGGTGGTGACCCTCTCCCAGGAGACCAACGCCAGCATCAGCGAGGTGGAGGCGTCGGCGAGCAGCCAGGCCAAGACGCTCGGCGCACCGCTCTCGTCCCTCCCGGGACTGGGCGAGGCCGCCTTCTTCTTCACCCAGGACGATGCCAGTGAGAACGTCAACGGGGTCCCCACGATCACGATCGTCGCGCTGAAGGAGCCGTTCGTCGTCAACGTCACCGCCGATCTGAGCCAGGCGAATGCGGAGAACGTCGCCCGCTACGCCCTCAGCCTGGTGTAGTTCCCACTGACCGCCGGACACGGTGGAGCCGACGGGTCGGTCCGTGTACCGCCCCGGGTCGGCCGGCGGCCCATCCGGCCCGTGGTGGAGCCGGCACGGGTACTTGCAGCCACACTGTCACCATGCTCTGATCTCCCCCGTCGGCACCCTGCCTCCCGGGCGACCGGCGTACCGGGCACCCACCCCGTCACCATCGACCGAATCGAGGATCCCATGTCGTCCACCCTCCCGGCCCGACGCACCTTCACCGTGGCCTCACTGTGCATCGGTGCGGTCCTGCTGCTGGCCGGCTGCAGCTCGTCGAGTTCCTCCTCGGGAACGACGGCCGCCTCGACCTCGACCACCGCGGCGTCGGGCTCCGGCGCCACGACCACGACGGCGCAGACCAGCGGATCGACCACGTCGGGCTCCGGCAAGGTGCCGTCGACATGTCCGACACCGGCCCAGCTCGCGCCGGCCGCCGGCACGACCCTCCCGGCGCCCCAGGCCCAGAACACGGGAGGGACCCTGGTCTGCAACTACAACGATCCCAACACCGGCGCCAACGTGGTGGTCGACTTCACGGCAACGCCGCACACCTCGGCGAGCGACCTGGCCATTGCGGCCGCCTCCCAGGCCAAGGCCGAGAACGTGACCGCCACCCCACTTCCGGGACTGGGCAAGGCGGCGTTCATCATCACCCAGAACGACGCCAGCCAGAACGTCAACGGGCAGGCCACCACTGGGATCCTGATCCTGAAGGACGGGGTGATCATCGGGCTCGAAGCCGAGTTGCCGGTAGCCAACACCAAGGCCGTGGCCACGTACCTCACCGGTCTGGTGTGAACCTCGGCATGGGGACCGGGGTCCGGGTGACGGCGGTCGGTACCGCCGAGACGTCCCTGGGCGGCACGGATGCCGTGCCCGGTAACGTACCCCGGTGAACGCGGACGACACCGCTCCCGCCAGCCGGCCGACCATGTCGACCGACTGAGCCGGGGGCGCACGGGGAGGGACGATGCAGGCACTGCGCACACCCGACGAGCGGTTCACCGCGCTCGACGGCTACCCCTTCGAACCGCACTACCTCGAGGTTCCGGACGGTGACGGCACGGGAACCCTCCGCCTGCACCACCTCGACGAGGGGCCGGCCGACGCCGCCGAGACCGTGCTCCTCCTCCATGGCGAACCGTCGTGGTCCTACCTCTACCGGCACATGGTCCCCCTGCTGGCCGGGGCCGGCCACCGGGTGGTGGTCCCCGACCTCATCGGCTTCGGGCGGTCGGACAAGCCCACCCAGCGGTCCGACTACACCTACGCCCGCCATGTCGAGTGGCTGCGCTCGGCCCTGTTCGACGGCCTCGATCTCACCGGGGTCACCCTGGTCGCCCAAGACTGGGGCGGTCTGTGCGGCCTCCGCCTGGTGGCCGAGCACCCCGGGCGCTTCCGACGGGTGGTGGTGGCCAACACCGGACTGCCCACCGGTACCGAGCCCCTGTCCGAGGCCCTCCGGGCCTGGCAGCAGTTCTCCCAGGCCGCCGAGACGCTGCCCATCGGGACCATCGTCGACGCCGGCTGTACCACGGCACTTCCCCCCGAGGTCGTCGCCGCCTACGACGCCCCGTTCCCCGACGAGTCCTACAAGGAGGGCGCCCGGCAATTCCCGGTCCTCATCCCGACGTCGACCGACGACCCGGCTTCGGCGGCCAACCTGCGGGCGTGGGAGGTCCTCGAGACCCTGACCCTCCCGTTCCTCACGGCGTTCTCCGACGGCGACCCCATCACCGGAGGCGCCGACGCACCGTTCCGGCGCCGGGTGCCCGGCGCGGCCGGGCAGGCCCACACCACCATCGAGGGCGGTGGCCACTTCCTCCAGGAGGACCGCGGCCCGGAGCTGGCCCGGGTGGTCCTCGACTTCATCGCCGCCACCCGGGGCTGACCCCGCCGACCACCCGCTCCCACCGACCAACCGTCCATCCCACCCGGGACGACCCCAGGAGACCGACATGGGCCGCAAGATCCTCTTCATCACCACCGACCAACAGCGCTACGACGCCCTGGGCTGCAACGGGGGGCGCTTCGCCCGTACCCCGGTGGTCGACGGCCTGGCCGCCGCGGGCGTCAACTTCCGGCGGGCCCACAACCAGAACACCGTGTGCATGCCGGCCCGGTCGACCATGGTCACCGGCCGCCACGCCCGGAGCCACGGAGTGGTGGCCAACGGGATCCCGCTCCCCGACGACGCCCCGAGCATCGCCGCCTGGCTCCACGACCGGGGCGGCTACCGAACCGCGCTCATCGGCAAGGCCCACTTCGAGCCGGCCTTCGACCTGGCCGGGAGGTGGGAGGAGAACCGCCTGGCCGGCGAGGGGAGCACAGGGCCCCACCGGGGGTTCGAGCACCTCGAGCTGGCCATGCACGGCTACTTCGGCCCGTGGCACTACGACAAGTGGCTGGAGGAGCACGGGCCGGCCACGGGGCTCGACTGGCGGCACGCCTTCTATCCCCTGCTCAACGCCGAGCGCACGGCGCTCAACGCCGAGGGCGGGGGCGACACCGGCGCGCCGGAGTGCCGTTACAACATCCTGCCGCCCGAGCTCTACCACACCGACTGGGTGGCCGAACGGACGATCAGCTGGTTGGACTCACTGTCGCCCGACGAGGACTGGTTCTGCTGGATGAGCTTCCCCGACCCCCACCACCCGTGGGACCCGCCGGCCGAGGCGGCCCGCCGGTTCGACTGGCGGGAGCTCCCCCTCCCCGACGGCCACCCCGGCTCCCCCGAGAAGATCGTGGAGATCCTCTCAGGCAAGCCCCACCACTGGCTCGACTGGTACGAGGGACGGTTCGACAACGGCGAGGGCGGTCCGGCCCACTTCCGGCCGAACGAGATGACCGACGACCAGCTGCGCGAGGTCAATGCGCTGATCTTCGCCGAGAACGAGCTGATCGACGAGGCCTGCGGGCGGGTCCTCGACCGGGTGGCCGCCCGGGGCTGGGCCGAGGACACCGACGTCTTCTACACCACCGACCACGGAGAGCTGCAGGGTGACTTCGGCCTGCTGTTCAAGGGGCCGTACCACGTCGACGCCCTGATGCGGGTGCCCCTGGTGTGGCGGCCGGCCCCGTCGGCCGGCGTGACCCCGGCGGTCATCGACGACCCGGTCGGCCACGTGGACCTGGCCGCCACGTTCTGCTCGGTGGCCGGGGTGCCCGCACCCGGGTGGTCGGAAGGCAGCCCCCTGCCCACCGCGCCCGGTGAGGGTGGACGCGAGCGGGTGCTCACCGAGTGGGACAGCCAGTTCCCCCACGTCGGGATGCACCTGCGCACCATCACCCGGGACGGGTGGGTGTGCACGGCCTACGAAGCCGGTCCCCTCTACGAGGGCACCGAGGGCGAGCTCTACCACCTGGCCGAGGACCCGAAGCAGTGGGTGAACCTGTGGTCCGACCCGTCCCACCGGGCCGTCCGGGACGATCTCGTCGCCGACCTCTACGCCTCGCTTCCCCCGGCCCGGGAGCCGGCACTGACCGTGGAGGCACCGGCCTGACCGGACCGCCGATCCCCGGCGCCCTGTGGGGAGTGGAGGTGTCGCCCGGCACCGGCGCGTCGACTGGTCCGGCGCCCGCGGGCTCGCAATTGGCCGGCCGCCCGGTGACGTCGGAAGCAGTGGCCTGCAGCTGTCGGCGCGGCACCGTGTGCGGCGAGACCCGCGCCGATCCCGGCGTTTCCCCGTCGGGGAGACGTCATGGGACGGTCCACTCGACGATGGATCACGCGGCGACGGACCCCGGGGAGGGGTTCAGAGCTGAACGATGACCTTCCCGGTGTTGGCCCCGGTGAAGAGCATGTTGAGGGCGGCGCCGGCGTGCTCGAGGCCCTCGACCACGTGCTCGCGGTGGTGGATCTGTCCGGCCAGCACCCACTCGAACATGGCGGCCTGGGCCTCGGGGAACCGGTCGAAGTAGTCGAGGATGAGGAATCCCTCCATGCGGGCCCGCCGGAAGATGAGCGAGACGTAGTTGCCAGGGCCGGAGGCGGCGCGTTCGTTGTACTGCGAGATGGCACCGCAGATCACCACGCGGGCCTTCAGCGCCAGGTTGCCCAGGGCCGCGTCGAGGATCTCGCCGCCCACGTTGTCGAAGAACACGTCGATCCCCTCCGGACAGAGGTCGTGCAGGCGGGTGGCCACGTCCTCCGTGCGGTAGTTGACGGCGGCCGTGAAGCCCAGTTCGTCGACCAGCCAGGCGCACTTTTCGTCCGAGCCGGCGATGCCGACCACGTTGGCGGCACCCTTGATGCGGGCGATCTGGCCCACCACCGAGCCCGTGGCCCCGGCTGCTCCCGAGACGACCACCGTGTCGCCCTCACGGGGCTGACCGATGTCGAGCAGGCCGAAGTAGGCCGTCATGCCGGTGGTGCCGAACACGCTCAGCACCAGGAGGGGATCGATACCCTCGGGCACGACCGTGGCCGGCTGCCCGCCGCTGACCACGGCCAGCTCCGACCATCCCAGCATGCCGAACACGGTGGCGCCGACGGGGAAGGAGTCGTTCATCGACTCGACGACCGTGCCCAGTCCACCGCTGCGCACGACCGCACCGATCTCGATGGGGGGCAGGTACCCCGGGGCGTCGTTCATCCAGGTACGGATGGTCGGGTCGATGGAGAGGTACCGCACCTCGACCAGCGCCTCGCCGTCGGTGAGGGTGGGGCGGTCGACCGTCTCGAGGCGGAGCGTCGAAGGGTCGACCTCGCCCTCGGGGCGTCGGGCCAGGACGATACGACGGAAGGTGTCGGTCATACCGCACTCCTAGCACGGCCGGGGTGTCCAGGGGGCCCGGAGTGCCCCTGTGGCGGTGGTCCGCCCGGCCCGTGCCTCCCCGCCGCGGCACGCTCCACCGGTACCACCTGGCCGGTGCCGGCGCCGATCACCCGGGGGGATCGGACCACGGGGTCTGGTTGAACCCGTGGAGGGTCGGGCCGCCCGGACCCCAGACGATGCGGGTGATCGAGGCGTTGGCCAGGTAGAGGCGCCAGGCCCCCTCGTCCCCCGTGCCCAGTGCCCAGCACGCCGCGGCCTTGATGGGCGACACGTGGCTCACCACCACCACGTCACCCGGGCCCCGGGCGTCCTCCCCGTCGGTGGCCATGAGCTCCTCGCAGGCGGCCCGTACCCGGAGGCCGGCCTCGGCCAGCGACTCCCCGCCGGCCGGGCGGAACGTCGGGTCGCGGCGCCACGCCTGCCAGATCTCGGCAGGCACCGAGGTGAGCGGTTGGCCGTCGTACTCGCCGTAGTCCACCTCCACCCACCGGTCGTCGACCTCGACCGGGAGGTCGAGCCCCAGGGCGTCGGCCGTCTCCCGGGCCCGTCCCAGCGGACTCGAGATCAGTCGGGTGGCTCCCCGGACGAACGGGGCCAGCGAACGGGCCTGGGCCAGGCCCCGTTCGGTCAGCGGGGCCTCCATGCGGCCTAGCAGGAGGCGGGCGGCGTTCCCCGTGGACTCGCCGTGGCGGACCAGGATCAGCACCGGGTCACCGGGACCTCCCGGTCGTGTCGGCAGCGGCAGATGTGGCGGCGGCGACGGTCGTGGCGGCGGCGACGGTCGTGGCGGCGGTGGGGGCACCGGCGGGGCCGGTCAATGGACGAGGATCCGACCGCACTGGTCGCAGGTGGCGAACTCGTCGGGCGGGAGATGGCGGATCCGCTCGACCTCCATCGACGGCAGGGTGAGGTGGCACCCCTCGCAGTGGTCGCCCACCAGCCGGGCCGCCCCGACGCCGCCGAGGCGGGAGCGCAGCTGCTCGTAGCGGTCGGCCAGGTCGGACGGGAGGCCCGCGGCCACAGCGGCCCGCTCGGCCTGCTCGCGGGTGACCTCGTCCTCGATGTCGCGCTCGGTCTCGGCGATGACCCGCAGCAGGCGCTCGGCCTCGATGGCCAGCATGGCCATCTTGGTGTCGTTGGCGGCCAGGGCCACGTCGAGGGGCTCTTCCTCCTCCAACAGGGCCAGCTCCTGCTCCTCCAACAGGGCCTGGCGCTCCGACAGGTTGTGCACCTCGGCGTCCATGGCCTGGAGGTCCCGGGAGTCGGAGACGCCGCCGGACAGCATCCGCTGCTCGATCTCGTGACGGCGCCGGGCCGAGGCGGCGATCTGCTCCTCCAGGACGGACTGGCGGCCCGACAGGTCCTCCACCTGTCCCCGCAGCTCGTCGGCCCGGGCAGCCAGCGTGGCCCGCTCGGCCTCCACCGTGGCCAGCTCGGCCCGCTCGGGGAAGGAGGCCTTGCGGTGGCGCAGCTGGTCGATGGTGGTGTCGTGGTGCTGGACCTGCAACAGGGTGTCGAACGGCTCGGCCATGGGCGGTCCTCTCAGTCTCGGGGCGGGGTGCCGGGGTCGGGTGCCGGGGTCGGCTCGGTCGGCTCGGTCGGCTCGGTCGGCTCGGTCGTCACGGGGCCGAGCGTACGGCCCGGGACGGACTCCAGCGACCGCCGGGCCTGGGTCAGCGCCCCCCGCAGGGCGTCATCGGCCACGTCGGCGGCGTCGTCCCAGTCGAACCACTCGACCTGTTGGCTCTCCCCGGGCAGGGGATGGGGGTCCTCGTCGGGCGCCAGCACCAGGTAACGGGCGTCGAGGTGGACGTGCCCCTCGGCCGCCTCGTGGACGTCCACGTGGACCAGCCGGGGGCCGCCGTCGGGATGGCGGCAGGCCAGACCGGTCTCCTCGGTGCACTCGCGCAGCACGGCGTCCTCGGGCGACTCGCCGGGGTCCACGTGGCCGCCGGGCTGCAGCCAGCGGTGGAGCTTGCGGTGCATGTGGAGCACCACGCCCCGCTCCCCCACCACGATCCCCGAGGCCGTGACATGGGTCAGGTCGGCGTCCTCGTCGAAGGGCCGGTCGAGGTGGTCGAGGGCGTCGAGGATGGTCAGCCGGGCGGCCCGCTCCCGGTCGTCGACCGGATCGAGGGCGGCCACGGCCGCCCGCAGGCCGGCGGCCCGGGTCCCTCCCGGGGGGGCCGTGGGCGAACCGGAGCCCGTCGGCCCGACGTCTCCCGGGTCCGGGACCGCGGGCCGCCCGGACGGGTCGGACGCCGGCGACGGGGCGGGGGTCGGACTGTCGGGTGGGTCGTTCATACCGGTCCCGGTATCCCTACCACACCGCCGGGGCCAGGAACCGCCCCCGAATAGGTTGCTTCAAGAAACCCACCTCGGTATAGTGAGTTTCATGAAAGAATCCACTCGCCGTTGGTCCGTCTTCGTCGTCACCGCCCTGGGCGCCTTCGTGGTCTCCTTGGACCTGTCCATCGTCAACGTGGCCTTCCCGGCGATGGAGGCGTCGTTCCCCTCGGTGAGCCGGTCGCTGCTGGCCTGGGTGATCACCGGCTACAGCGTGGTCTTCGGGTCCCTCCTGGTGGTGGGGGGACGGACGGCCGACCGGGTGGGGCGGCGGCGGGTGTTCTTCGTGGGGATCGCCGTGTTCACCGTGGGGTCGGCCCTGTGCGGGCTGGCCCCGACGGTGCCGCTGCTCATCGCCGGGCGTCTCCTCCAGGGGGCGGGGGCGGCCTTCGCCCTGCCGGCCTCCCTGGGCCTGCTGCTGGGGGTGACGCCGGCCGGCAAGCGGTCCCAGACCGTGGCCCTGTGGGGCGGGATCGGGGCCCTGGCCGTGGCCACCGGCCCGTCGCTCGGGGCCCTCATCATCACCCTGGGCGGGTGGCGGTGGGCCTTCGTGATCAACATCCCGGTGGGCATCCTCACCCTGGCGTGGGGCCGGACCGTGCTGGTCGAGGCCCGGGAGGCCGGCGACCGGCCGACCCCCGACTACCTGGGCGTGGTCCTCATCGCCGCGGCCCTGGCCTCGCTGGTCCTGGCCATCTCCCAGGGTCCGACCTGGGGCTGGGACGACCCGAGGGTGCTGGCCGCCTTCGCCGTGGCCGCCGTGGCCGGGCCGGCCTTCGTCTACCGGTCGGCCCACCACCCCGAGCCCGTGCTGGACCTCAGGCTGTTCGCCAGCCGGTCGTTCCGGGCCTCCAACGTGGGGACCGTCTTCTACGCCATGGGCTTCTTCGCCATGCTGCTCGGGAACATCCTCTTCCTCGTGGGGGTGTGGCACTACTCCATCCTGCGGGCCGGTCTGTCGGTCACCCCGGGGCCCATCGTGGTGGCCGTGGTGGCCGGCCCGGCCGGGCGGCTGGCCGGGCGCATCGGCTTCCGCATCCCCCTGGTGGTGGGCGCCGCGGTGTTCGCCGGGTCCCTGGTCTGGTTCGCCCTCGGGGTGGGGCCGACCCCCGACTACGTGGGGATGTGGCTCCCGGCCACCCTCCTCCTGGGGCTGGGCATCGGGCTGACCTTCCCGGTGATCAGTGCGGCGGCCGTGTCGTCGCTGCCCCCCGACCGTCTGGCCGTGGGCAGCGCGGTGAACCAGACGAGCCGACAGGTGGGCGGCGCTCTGGGGGTGGCGGTCCTGGTGGCCATCTTGGGGGAGCCGGCCACGGAGGCGCTGGCTCTCGCCTCGTTCCGTCACCTGTGGCTGTTCGCCGCGGCCATGGGGGCCCTGTCGGGGGTGGTGGCGCTGTTCCAGCCGGGGCGGCCGGGGCGTGCGGGCTCGGCGGTCGCGGGACCCTCGGGGCGGCGGGTGTCGGGGGTGGAGGTGGCGTCGGGAGTGGAGGCGGCGTCGGGAGTGTCGACGTCGGCTGAGATATCGGAGGTCTCGGCCCTACCGGCTGCGGCCGCACCGGTCTCCCCGTCGGTCGACGCTCCGGGCCATGTGCCCGCCGGCCGGTGACACCGTCCTCGGGTCGGAACGTCGGCGTGGCGTGTAGGTCCGGTGTGGCACCCCGGGGCGGGAGGGTGAGCTCAGTCCCCCGGTTCGGCGGTCGGGAAACCGGAGCCGGTGGCGCCAGTTGTAGCGGCGGCGGCCGTTGTGGCGGTGGCGCCCGTTGGAGCGCCGGCGGCCACCCGCTGGTGCCACCGCTCGGTCCGGGCCAGCACCCGCTCGGGGAGGAGGCTGGGGTCGCTCATCCCGGGCCCCGGTTCGATGTGGAACTCCCGGGGACGCACCTCCTCGTGGCACACGCTGCAGGTCGGCACGGTGGTGAAGGTGTGCCCGCAGGGCTCGTGGACGGCCACCACGGGCTCGTGGCCCGGGCCGGTGATCCACTCGTCGCCCCACTCGCGCAGTGCGGTCATGACGGGCAGGAGGGCCCGGCCCTTCTCGGTCAGGCGGTAGTCCGACCGGGGCGGGTTGTCCTGGTAGGGGGTGCGCTCGAGCACACCGGCCCCGACCAGGGTGTCGAGGCGGGACGACAGGACATTGCGGGCGATCCCCAGCCGCTGCTGGAAGTCGTCGAAACGGGTCACGCCCATCAGGCAGTCGCGGAGGATGAGCAACGTCCACCACTCCCCCACGATCTCGAGGGACTGGGCGACGGAACAGTTCATGTCCTCGAAACTCGAGCGCTTCATGGCCTCCAGTGTATCAGTTTCATGATAAGACTCAATAGCCCACAGAAAGAGGCAGCATGACCATCTCCCAGAGATCCGGTACACCGACGGCCGGGGCCGGGGCCCACGCGGAGGACCATGCCGTTGCCGGCACCAGTGCCCGGGTCGCGGCGGGGGCCACCCGGACCCGGACCTACACCTGGCAGGACCCCCTGGCCCCGGGGCCGGTGTCGGCGGCGCCGGCCGACGGGCTGGCCGCCCTGCAGGGGCTCATCGCCGACGGCAACCCGCCCCCCATCGCCCGCACGCTGGACTTCACCCTTACCGAGGTCGAGCGGGGACGGGCCGTGTTCACGGTGGTCCCGGGCGAGCACCACTACAACCCGATCGGGAGCGTCCACGGTGGCCTGGCCGCCACCCTGTGCGATTCGGCCTGCGGGTGCGCCGTCCAGAGCACCCTGCCGGCCGGGGCGGCCTATACGACGATGGACCTGACCATCAAGATGCTCCGGGGGATCACCGTCGACACGGGGACGCTCTTCTGCGAAGGGACCATCATCCACGCCGGTCGGCGTACGGCACTGGCCGAGGCCCGACTCACCGACACCGCCGGGAAGCTCTACGCCTTCGCCACCAGCACCTGCATGATCTTCCCGGCCGGGGGCTGACGGCAGACGGGTCACAGTCCGACCCTTCCGACGGTGGTGCAGTCACGCACGGTCTGGCACGATTGGCGAATGGAACGCGTGGACGGCATCGGTGGGTACTTCATACGGGCTTCGGATCCGGCAGCGCTGGGCCGGTGGTATCGAGAGTGCCTGGGCCTCGACGCCGACGAGAACGGCCTGTGGTTCCCGGGTACCGGGCCGAGCGTGTTCGCCACGTTCGAATCCGACACCGAGTACTTCGGATCGCCGACCCAGCAGACGATGGTGAACTTCCGGGTCCACGACCTCGACGCCATGCTCGCCCAGCTGCGCGACAAGGGGGCCGACGTGGCCGACGAGACGCAGGAGATGGAGGGTGTCGGTCGGTTCGGCTGGGTCACCGATCCCGAGGGAAACCGGATCGAACTGTGGCAACCGGCCTGACCGACGTGGCGGTCGGCCGGCCACGACGGCACCGACCGATTCGGACACGTCTCACCCGCCCTGCGTAGGAGGGCGTCTCCCGACTATCGACAATCTTGCATATGTCCCACTGGTTGAATGGTGGCATGACGCTCTATGCACTTACCGATGGCCGGCCTCGAATCCACCCGGATGCCTTCATCCACCCCGAAGCGGTGCTCATCGGCGAGGTCCGGGTGGGACCGGGCGCCAGCGTCTGGCCCGGTGTGGTCATCCGGGCCGACAACGGACCGATCGTCATCGGCGCCCGGACGTCCGTCCAGGACGGCGCGGTCATCCACACCCAATCCATCAACCAGACCCGGATCGGCGACGACTGCGTGATCGGCCACCTGGCCCACCTGGAGGGCTGCGTGCTCGAGGACCTGGTGCTCGTCGGGTCCGGCGCGGTCATCCTCGAACGGGTCGTCTGCCGTTCGGGTTCGCTCGTGGGGGCCGGCGCCGTCGTCGCCGCGGGGACCGAGGTACCGTCCGGGGCGATGGCCCTCGGAGTCCCCGCCCGTATCCGACCAGGGACGGTGGACCCGGAATCGGTACGGGCCAACGCCGAGGCCTACTCCTCGAGGCACGTTCCCCAGCACCGGGACGGTAGCCACGTGGTGTCCCTCGCAGAATGCCTCGAGGTTCGCCCGACCGGTGCCACCTGAGCCGGGATCCCGAGCGGCTCACACGCTCGTCATGAGCGGTTTACACGCTCGAATCGGGCGAGTGAGACGCTCGTCATGGACTTCCAGGTGGAGGCACCGGAGGAAGCGCCGGAAACGCCAGGCGCCATCCTCCAGGACCGCCGGACCCCTGAGGAGCTGCCGGCAATCGGTGGGCGCAGCAGCCTCTTGCTACTCGGCCTCATCGACCGGCCGACTGGTGATCTCGACATCCTTGCCCTGTTCAAGGGCGGAGCAGTCCGCAAGCTGGACGAGCTGCCTGAGCCTCTGAACGCAGCAGCTCAGCTAATGGCTGCGGCCCGTGGCCTCTCCGAGAATTGGCTCAACACAGGCCCGTCGTCGGGAGGCGCCCACCAGAGATCTGGGCGACCAGGATGGCGACGCTTGAATCCCACCGGGTTGCGATGTCGATCAAGGAGGACGTGGTGGACCCGATGGCCCCGTACCTCACCGGTTGGCCGGCCTCCCGCCGTGCCGTGACCCGTACGACGATCGCCGACGAGCGATCGAGGTGCCGAGGGTCAGGCGGACTTACGCCGCTGGCGGTGGATCCGCCGACGCTCGCGCTCGGTGGCCCCGCCCCAGATCCCTTCGCGCTCCCGATTGGCCAGAGCGAATTCCAGGCAGGCTTCGCGCACTGCGCACTGGTCGCAGATGGCCTTGGCCTCCCCTGCCTCCTCGTCGGAAGCCGGGTAGAACACGTCTGGGTCGATTCCCCGGCAGGCTGCGTGCTTGCGCCAGGTGGCACTCATGGGAACGTCTACTTCCTGGTTGCGGATAGGATTCTGCGGTAGCTCCGTACGGGCGCCTGGTGACCTGGGAAAAGTCGGCCGACCTGCGAAAACGTGCGGAACAGACAGTATGGCGCAACGCGCGCGCCTGTGTCCACCGCAATCGGGGTGGAATCTCGGAAATCAGGGACCTCCCGGACCCGATCGGTCCGTAGAACGTCCCCTTCTGTCTGGTCCCGTGATTGTACGACGGTACGGGCCCGCCGTCACCCCCCTTCCCCGACCGCCGTCGGCACGGGGACCCCGACGGCCGGGCCTCCGGCAGCGGACAGGCCCGGGCCGTAACATTGCCGTTCGGCGCGGCCCGGAGAGGGGTCCCCGGTGGCCCAGGGGGTGGATTCTTATGATTTTCTTCGAATTCGATCAGCAATCTCTCAGGTTCGGAGCAGAGTGTGATGGTCACGAGCTGTTCCACGTCGCATCTGGAGGATCCATGACGTCCCACACCGAGCAGCACCCGCCGGCCGCCGGCCTGCAGACCGACCCCGCCGCGGGCCGGCGAGCGCGGCACGGTGCCCGGATCGCCGGGGTCTCAGCCGTGGCGCTGGGACTGACCCTCGGAATCGGTGCCATCGCCGGCGCCACGACCTCAGCCGGCTCGACCGGCACTCCCCCGGCGGGCCACGCCCCCCATGGTGCACTGTCGTTCGGCGGCAAGGCTCCGGCGGCGTCGGGGAAGGTGGCGACCATCGGGACCGACACCTTCACGCTGACCGGCTTCTCCGGCGCCACGACCACCGTCGACGTCTCCAGCTCGACCACCTATACCGATCCCGGCGTGACGTCGGCCACGTTCGCCGATCTGAAGACCGGCGACCTGGTGGCGGTCGTCGGCACCCTCTCCTCCGGCACGGTGACCGCCACCGCGGTCTACCTCGTCGGACCAGGCGCCTTCGGCGGCCACCGGGGACCGGGCGGTCCGGGCGGCTTCGCCGGTGCGGGTCGAGCGGGTGGTGCCGTTGGTCGTCCCACCGCCTCGGGCAAGGTGACGTCCGTCGGAACCGACAGCTTCACCATCACCGGTCCGAAGAGCTCCGTGCTCACCGTCGACGTCTCCGGATCGACGACCTACTCCGACCCCGGCGTGACGTCGCCGTCGTTCAGCAACGTCAAGGTCGGTGAGCAGGTCGCCGTGGTCGGCACCAAGACTTCGGACACGGTCGCCGCCACCAAGGTGCTCATCGGGCGTGCCGGCGGGCCTGGCAGGTCGAGTGGCAAGCGCCCCAGCACCTCGTCGGGCAGCCACGCCTCGCACGCGAAGCCCGCGGCGAGCGTGCCGTTCACGGCCGGCAAGGTGAAGACGGTGGGCACGGACTCGTTCACGCTCACCAACGCCAAGGGCACGGTGGTCACCGTCGACGTGAGCTCCTCGACCAAGTACTCGGACCCCGGCGTCGCCTCGGCCTCGTTCAGCGACGTGAAGGTCGGTGAGCAGGTGGCGGTGTCCGGCAAGGACTCCTCCAACACGGTCACGGCCACCTCGGTTTTCATCGGCGGTGCCGGCGGACACGGATTCGGCGGCCACGGAGGTCCCGGTGGACCCGGGGGCTACGGCGGCGGTGCCGGGTTCGGGGCCGGAGCGCCCGTGGCCTCGGGCACGGTGAAGACGGTCGGCACGAACACCTTCACCCTCACCGAGTACAGCGGCACCGTGGTCACCGTCAACGTGACGGGAACGACCGCCTACACGGACTTCGGGACGTCGTCCCCGACCTTCGCTGACATCACCGTCGGCGCCCGGGTCACGGCGATCGGCGCGGACACCTCGAACACGGTGACGGCCACCCGGGTGGTCATCGGCGGCTTCGGCGGACGCGGTGGCCCCGGCCACGGCGGGCCCGGTGGCTTCGGCCCGGGCGGTGGACCCAACACGTCGTCGTCCGCCATCAGATCGGCCGGGACCAACGGCGGCGGATGGTGGGGCGGCGGCTCCAACGGGGGCGGCACCACCACCGGCTGACCGACGAACGGACGCCCACGCCACGATCGGCACGGCACACCTCGACCGCTCCGCTCCACCGGTCCCCCCGACCGGTCGGGCGGAGCGGCCGCGTTCGGGCATGCGAGTAGCCCCGTGCCTACGATGAGGACGTTCGGGAGGGGGGCTCATGACGGGTGGCGAGGGTCCAGACAGCGATGACGGTCCCTACGACGGGCCGGGCGACGCCCCGGGGTGGGGTAGTGCCCCCGCACCGGGTGCCACGGCGTTCGCCCCGCCGGGGCCACCGGGGCCACCGGGGGTCGATGACGCTCCGCTGACGCCGCTCCAGCAGGCGGTCGTCGACGAGGTGGCCAAAGGGCAGCATGCGCTCGGCATCGAGGAGCGGTGGGCCAGGCGGTCCTCGATCGCCCTGGACGGCGGCCTCTACAACGACGGGCTCGGCGGTAGCTTCACCAACGCCGCCGTCGACAACCTGCTGGCCCAGCACGCCGACGATCAGATCGACGACGCCCAACGTGCGGCCGAGTTGGCGGCTGCACAGTCAGCTGCCCCTGCGGGAGCGGATCCCCACTTCCCGGCCGGCGGCCCACCGACCCCGGAGGAGATCCACGAAGCCGAGATGCACCCCTGGCCGCACCACGGCATGGCCGAGACCATCGAGCACAACCGCGAACTGCGGGCCGCGGCCGGAGGATCCGGGGCGGACGACGGTTCGCCGGGTGCCCCTCCGACGCCTGGCTGAGCACCCGATCCCGGAGCGTCGTGTCCTCCGGGGGACCGGGCCGGGTGCTCAGGACCTCGGTGACGACGTCCGCCGTCGGGGCGTCCAGCCCCTCCGGACAACCGTCGGCACCGGCAGCGGGGACGCCCCGACGACGGGTAGCCCGCTGCCCAGAGGCGACTGGAGTGTGGCGTGCCTGCCGATGGCGATCGCCACCTGGCACCGCGACACCATGTGCCTGCTACGGATGGGTCCCTTCGAGTGGATCGGCCTGGGTCTGACGGGGACTCGGCTGTTCGGTCTACACGAGGCGCAGCTCCGTCGTCTGCGGCCAGGCGCCGCATCGGTGGCGTGTGGAATAGATCTGCCGAACAACCGTCCATGCCCACCTCATCGTGGCCGCAGGTCGTCGATGTCCCTGGCGACGTTGTCGATGGTCTCGTGGTCCACCCCGGCGATGCCGGCGAACTCTGGCCATGCATCGATCGCCTCCGAGACCTCGCGAATCGATGCTTCGATCCCGGGGACTCCGTTCGAGTCGGCGAGGACCCGGAGATCATCGAGCGTGATCCCGTCGAATCGTCCGTTGACACTCATCTGATGGTTCTGCGTCCACTCACCGTCCCAGATGGAATGCGTCACGTCGTACGCAGGGGCCAGTTCCCAGCTGCCTCCTTCTCGAAGCAGAAACGAGAAGTTCTTCGTGTGGTCGTCGCGGTTCGCGCCCATCACGTTGAAGACGATGCGGCGGAACATCTGTTCGAAGTCTGCGGGCAGTAGGCCGAGCTCCCTCGCCACGAGGAAGTAGCTGGCGTAGGAGTGCGTGCGGGCCATGGCGAAGTCGAGGTGGCCGAGCGCGCAGAGCGTCTGGGCGTGGATGCGCTCGTTGTCGTCTCCCCGGTCGAAACGCTTGGTCAGAAAGTGCGCCCTCGGACCTTCAGGGAGCAGCGTCGAAGGGCTGATCTGGACGCCGGCCTGCGTGGCCATCAGGTAGTAGGCGTACTCGACTCGGCAGTACTGCTGCGTCTTGACCAAGTGGTCTCCCCGTCCAGCGGGATCGCCGACTCCGTCGAGCTTCAACAACCACTGCTCATATCCGGGCGGCGCCTCGAGCTGGCCTGAGCGCATCTGTCCGGTCGCAGGGTTGTAGGCGACGACCGCCTTCGCCCGCGCTCCACCGGCCGTCGATCCGACGGTGATGAGCTCGTTGAGGGCATCGTGGATACCCTCGTCGTCGAGGGATCCGGAGATCTGAGCCCGAGCAGCGGTGACCAGATCAGCGACCTGAACGAGGCTCGGTCCTGCATTCGGCTCGCCGACAGGTGGCATGTATTCCAATGCCCCCATCGCCCGGGACCCGGCGTACGCCAGGCGATCGAGCGGGGTGACTTGGTCTTGGGCGATTCCGTTGTCCGCCATCCACGCATTGACCAGGGCATTGCCGAAGGCATCGGGTAGCGAATCAGCGAGCATGGCCGGAAGTCCGTGGTAGGTAGCCCTCGAGAGCTCGGTGAACACGAAGGTGCCCTCGCGCCGCGGAAGCACGATCGGCGAGAGATCCGCCCCCGAAGCCACCCAGTCGTCGTCGTACTCGAAGGCGTAGAAGCCCGTCCCTGGGTCGCGTGCGACAGCTCCAACCGTGCGGCCCCACGCGCGTACCTCGATGGCATCAGCCGGAACGTAGGGCATCACGCGTCGGCCGCTCGGCCCGACCGGCGAACGCGCTTCGGCTGGCTCTCGTGAGCCCGGCGCTGTTCACGCAGGACAGCCATCGGACTGATCGTCGGCTGGGGCGGCGCGAAGGAAGCAAGCCACTCTGTTCGGTCGAGTGCTCTGGCCACCTTGACCAGGGTGGCCAGCGATGAGCCCCTCCCGGCTTCCAGATACTTGATTGCCGACGGCGAGACGTTGGCGAGCTCAGCGAGCTCGCTCTGGGTGAGGCGCTTTCGGTGCCGAAGAGCTCGAATGTCACCTCCAAGTTGCTTTTCCCAGCCTGCGACTGACTTCACTGGATTAGAATTCATCCCTTATCTCCTTCCAGAGCACCTAAGAGACTAGATCTCACCTCTGATTTTGTCCAGCGATATTCCGTATGCCAACAAGAGACTACATGTAGTCCTAATCACCCACGATCAAGGCGAGCTGTCGGGTCCGAGGCCTGCCCGGAGGGCCTCGAGCGATGCCGAACGGGAGTTTCCGGGCTCTCCGTCGTTGATTCCGCATCGTCCCTGGTCAAGGTGGGTCTTGCTGGTCGGCCGGCGTGATCCCTACGTCAGCGTTTCGGGGCGAGGCCAGCGAGGTCGGCGAGGTCGGCGAGGTCGGCGAGGCCGGCGAGGCCGAGGATGTCGGAGAGGCCTTCCGGGGTCGGGTCCGTCCCGGTGAGCAGTCACCAATCCCGGGGCGATTCACCCCGCAGCGCGGCCCTCCACGAACTCTTACGTCGTTCCTCCCTCGTCATCAGCTGGGTCACAGACCCGGGGCACAAGGTGATGACAACGAAGAAGCACCCACCAACCAAGGAGGAAACAAGACATGGAACCCACCGACGAAGCGCTCACCCAAGGGGACACCCTCAACGAGACGGCGAGCCGGAGCAATCGGAAGAGACCGAGGACGGCCCGGATCGCCGGAGCTTCCGCTGTCGCACTGGGACTGGCCCTCGGTGCCGGTGCCATCGCCGGGGCCGCCACCTCGGGGAGCTCCAGCACGCCGGCGTCGAGCACGCCGGCGTCGGCGTCGGGGTCGGCATCCGCCCCGCACGGTGCGCCACCGATGGGCGGAACCCCACCCGCCGCGGCCGGCACGGTCAAGTCCGTAGGCACCGACATCTTCACCCTGACCACCCATTCGGGCACGGTAGTGACCGTGGACGTCAGCTCATCGACCACCTACGTCGATCCCAAGGTCACCTCGGCGTCACTGTCGAATGTGACCGTGGGCGAGCAGGTGGCCGTGGTGGGCACCGACACCTCGAACACCGTGACCGCCACCAAGGTGCTCATCGGAGCCCCCGGTGGGCCCGGTGGCCAGGGCGGACCTGGTGGTCCGGGCGGCACGGGCGGTCCCGGTGGTACCCCGCCCACCGCTGTCGGCACGGTGGCGTCGGTCGGTATCGACTCGTTCACGCTGACCACCCACTCGGGCACGGTCGTGACGGTGGACGTGGGTTCCTCGACCACCTACCAGGACCCCAAGGTCACCTCGGCCTCGCTGTCGAACGTGACCGTCGGCGAGCAGGTGGCCGTGGTGGGCACCGACACCTCGAACACTGTGACCGCCACCAAGGTGCTCATCGGGGCCCCGGGTGGGCCCGGTGGCCAGGGCGGACCCGGTGGTCCGGGCGGCCAGGGTGCACCTGGCGGTCAGGGCGGGACGCCCCCCACCGGCTCCTCGAAGGGAGGTGCCAGTAGCTGAAGACGACCAACTGAGTAGTACTCGACACGTCAGATCCCCCAGCGGATGCTCCGCCCCTACGGTCTCCCCCGGCCGGACAGGGCGGAGCTTCCGCGCCCTCCCTGCTCGCTTCAACGTTCGACAATCAGCGGGCGCTGACCTGGTGATGTTCGCAGGACCAGTGGCTTCCGATCAGGTACCCCGATCGGATACTTGGTCCTTCGAAACGATCCCGCCGCCGGAGACACCGTCGCATCACCCGTGGTCCGTCCACTGCCGACACTCGTGTCGCCGCGTCGGGTCCGCAGACCATCCTGCAACCACGGGCCACGTCGACGGACTCGATCCGGCAAAACCCGACGTCGATCTCAGGGTCGCGAGGTCGGGCCTGAGAAATCCCAAATCCGTGTTGGCGACCGCCGACGTCCAGCGTGCCTTTCGATTGAGTACTGCGAGAAGCACGATCGCCCCAGCGAGCGGTGCAAGCGTCAGGTGGCCGACGGCCACGTTGCCGTGTTCAGCGACACAGGATGCGACGGCGACGGTAGGTCCAGTTGTCAGCGTCAGGCCATCGCAGACACGGCAATTTCACCGAGACCTTGGCTGAACGTTGCACCGATCGCACCCGGACCGGCTCCTCACGCCGTCGAGGCCAGGGACCTTCTCCTGGTAAGTGATCGGTAGAGGCCCATCGTCTCGGGGTGCACCGAGTCGTAGGGTTCGACATCGTCCGCGACCAGACGCACCAACTCCGCCATGACTGCTTCCACCCCGGCAGGGTTACCGGCCAAATCAGCCGCTCGCAGAAGGATTCGGTACAGGCGTTCGTCGTAGGGGCTGACAAGGAGTCCTTTGCGCGCCGCCCATTCAGCGCGACGCGGATCAGCGACACTGAAGCAGTGTTCGGCGAGTCGCGTCGATACATCCACGACCCGCGCCTCGATCATCGGCGCAATTCCCTCGAGTATCGGCCAATCTCCGGATCGAAGACCTTCGAACGGTCGCCCTCGAACCAGGTCGAGTGCCTGACTCCACATTTCCGGATCGTCCGACGACACCAATCGTTCGAACCGACCCCAGTCGGTGCCGACCGAGGCTCCGAGAACAAGTCGACCGTGTCCACGCGGCAGGTGGTCACGCCCTGAACGCGACTGACCCAGTGAACGCCTCGCCACTGATGCCGTCGAGTGAAGACTTGACGGTGCCATCAGTCGCTCGGGCCACAGCGCAGTCGCCCACTTGTCGTTCGTGGCCCCCTCAGGGTGCATCGAAAGGTAGACCACGAGCTCTTCAGCCCATGCACGGGTGAACGGCCGATAGGCGCCTCGGATCTCGACAGGGCCGAGCACCGCGACCTCGATCTCGACATCCCCCGGTGTGATCACCTCTCCGTCGCCGTTCCGCCGATGAGGTGCCGGGAGTCCCTCAGGGCGCGGTAGGCCGTCCGGATTCAGGGCACCGGACGCGCCCGAGGGATGTTCACCGATCGGCATCACCTCACCGACCGGGGAGATCGATTCGTACGGATAGGTCGAATCATCGACGGCGTGCCTGTCGGAAGCCGTCTCCACCAACGAAACGATGGAGGAGAGTTCTCCCGATTCGAGCCGGTCGGCATGCTCGATCGGACGTACTCCGTCGGAACCGGACTCGGAGGCTACGTCGGTAAGACGAAGGATCCGTCCGGCGTCCGTCGAGTCGGTCAAGGCAACGACGAGTAGCTCCATTGCTGTCGTGGAAGCCGTCGAGCTGTGCAGGGCTGAGGAATAGGACAAGAGCTCGTCGACCTCGTCTCGACCGACGTCGGGGCCACAGAGCACGACGACCGGTAGCGCACCTCGATCCGGGTCGGAGCCGCCAACATGGGTCGAGCCCATCCACTCCCGGTCCACCCGTCCGGTACTGCTGTACAGGCGATCGGCGCTTCTGCGATGGTGCAGTAGTCCGAGTATCTGGCTCACATCGTCAGCGACACGGACCCAGGGGAAGACCCTCAATTCGCCGGCAAAGCCCACAACCACCAACTCCGAGTAACCGGGTTGCTCACCGGCAGCCAGCTCAACGGCGATCGATCGGAGCAGATCGGTACAGACAGTCCGGTCTCCGACGAGCGCGAGGGAGCCCACTGTGCTCAAACTGAGCAGATGAACTCCCCGGTCGGTGTGACCGACCGTTACAAGCACGGGTCCGGCAGCCCCGGTCCAATTCCCATCCGATCCGATTGCCGACGAGCTCACGATGAGACCGTCGTCGGTGAGTGAGAAACCAAGCGGCGTCTGATCAGCTGGCAATGGATGTTCGAGCACGAGATCGACCCGATCGTCCTCCGAACGCACCTCGAGGACGCGGGGCATCCTGTTGCCGTCAGCGCCGTCCATCGACAGGTACGCAGCGAGCGTTCGATGGATCGAACCGGGTACGCCAACTGCTGCGCCTGCCCGGAGCCGCCGTTCGAATTGGATCGATTCCTCCTCTGGGAGCCGTATGAGCCCACCCGTCGTTCGACGCCGTTGCTGGACACGCCGGAGCCGGTCGATCGAACCGACGACTGCCGCCCCGGCCATGGCGAAGGCAATCCCCCTCGCGGGGGACCCCCGCCACGTGTCGCCCAGATCCACGGTGGCACGACTCGACGTCGGCACATCTAACGTGCCGCGTTGGTCAGCAACAGTCGGTCCGTCGGCCACGGGGAGCTCGTCATCGACGGTTCGCATCGGCACCCGCGTGGTTGCCGACCTCTCCGGGACGGGCTCTCTGCCTTCGGCCGACGGTCCCCGTCCATCCGGCAGAAGCAATGACCAGCCCGGACGTACCCAATGGTCGTCGGTCAACGTGTGGCCGTCTCCTTGTGTCCTGCCGTAATTCAACGCGGCAATCTCACGCCACCGCAGGGGTGAGCCCAGTTCGCGCTCAGCGATCGACCAGAGCGACTCACGGGCATCGACCACCACATAGCGCTCCGGTGTCCTCACCGAGGTCCTCCGATGCTCCATGGCGCGTTCCGAGGCCGTCCCATGCTCCGCAATGCCATCCGAGGAAGGTGAACGCTCCACACCGGAACCTGCGACCGCGGCTCCTTTCATCGTACCGCACTCCTCCGGAATGGCCACCTCCGTCGATGCGACCACCGGTCGATCCAGGGCCATTGCCCGCAGGCCGAGCGGGGCTCCGGTACCGGGCGACAGCCTTCCGAGCGACAGCGCAGCAAACGTCGTGCCCACCAGCAATGCTGCCACGGCGTGCATCGTTCGACCCCGCGACGATCGAGAGGATCGCCCGGTCAGCCAACTGACCACCTCCAAGACGACACACACCGTGAGCCACAGCCAGGCCAGCCAGGCACCGAGGAGCACAACATGAGCGATCCACTCAACAACGAGGTGCTCGTTCGAGACGTGCGGGCTCCCCTGCAGGCTCGTCCGGAGGACGGATCCGATACCCGACGGGATCGGAGAGCTACCGACGGCCATCAAGACGATCGGAACACCGATCACCAATACGACCAGTGCCACGCCAGCGAGCACCGAACGCAGCACCGATCCGGACCGACCGGACGAGGCAACTAATCCACGCACCGTCTACCCTCCCTCTGTCACACCGTTGACGTTGACCGCGGTGGCTGAAGCCGACACCGGCAGCGAACTGATACCTACGATCCCCAGGATCTCGGTCGGTATCCGATACTGAACGAGGACGGTCACCGAATTGCCGTCGACCGACGTGGAGCCCGGATGGCCGGCCTCCACGGTGAAGGCGTCGGCTGTGGCCACTGCCTGCTGCACGTCCACCGTGACCGACCCTGCACGCAACGCATCTACCGATATCGCCCCGGCACCTGCTCGTGCCGCCTGCTCGGCCTCCACCGATGCCGCCTGTTGCGCAGACACCTGTGCCCCCCCGTCGACCACCAAACCGAGCAGCGCGAGAAGTGCAACGGCCAGCAGCGCGACGAACGCACTGATTCCACCCGATCCATCCCGAACTCGTCGCGTACCACCGGGGACGTTCATTGCACCGACCGGTACGGATCGATCGGAGCCGCGGCCGTCGACTGCACGGTCATGGTTCCGGGAAGGCCGGGGAACACGATGTCCGACAGATCGACCTGGCACTTCACGGTGACCTCCACCGAACCTCCTGGCTGAAACTGGGTGACGTCCGCGGTGATCGTGGACTCGGCACAGGTGTGGGTCCTGTCGAACAGGTCGATGACTGCATTTGCGCTCGCCGCCCACTGAGCCCCTGCCGCCGACGGCATCACTGCGGCCGCCTGCGCTCCACTTCGTGCCGACTCGACAACCTGCTGCTGAGCCTCTGACAGGCGGCCGAACGAGAGCGCCGCCAGGGCGAACATGACCACGACGGGCGTGAGGATCACCAGTTCGGCCACGAGGCTCCCCTGGTCGGACCGCCGAGCAGCTCGCCGGGTCATTCGGCGGCCCGGAATTCCTGGATGGGACCGACCTGCACCGCGGAGACGGCCAGGGTCAGTCCGGGAAGCACGGTCACAGCATCTCCGGTTACCTGTACCTCGACGAGGTCGCCGGCGAGCACGGTGAGTGTCACGTGGGCGTCGGTGACCGATGAGCCGGAGTCCTGCAGCATTGCTTCGGCCTGCTGAACACCCGAGCTCTGCTCGCCGCCGTAGGAACGGGCCACCCGATCACCCTCTGCCGCCGCGGCCTGTACCGACTGGGCGGCGTGTGACCAGAGGACGAACTGGACCACCAGAAGGAGCAGGACCATCAGGACTGGGACGACCAGAACAGCCTCGACGACCGTCGAACCCCTGTCCCCGGGTGTCTGATGCAGTACGCCCTGATCAACTCGGCTGTATCGACCCAACCGCACGGCCCGCCCCACCCGGCCGGCGCGGAGGCCACCCCCGCCGGCCGAGTCGACCGGACCTTCACCGCAGTCGGCAGGCTGTGCCACATGCCGATCGGCCGGCAGGGGAGTTCGGGATCCGATCATCAGTTGAGGGTGATCGAATTGGCCTTACTGGTGACCTTCGCCACGATGATGGCACCGACGGCGATTGCCAGGGCCGCGAAGATCGCCGTGAGCACAACCTTCTCGACGACCGTGCCGGCATCATCGAAACCTCCCGAGACACCGGCCCGAGCTCGGAGATAGGCCCAGAGCGCAACTACCTGACTTGTCAACATGTTTCTTCCTTTCTCATTGGTCTGTCTTGATTCCCACGTGGGATCTCGTTCCGCCAGTAACTGGCGTGCTGCGGTTGCCGGCTGTTCCGACCACCGATCGATGCACCGGCTGTGGCCGCTCAGAAACCTGTCAGGATCCGACTGAACGCCGGATAACCGACGAAGAGGAGGAATCCGATGAGCAGGAGGGCACCGGGGAAGAACAGTCGCTCGGTCATCGAGTTCGCTGCGCTCTCGGCTTCGGCCTGCTCATGTCGCCGGAACGAGGCAGCCCGAGCTGACAGGGCTTGTCGAATCCGAGCGCCTTCAGTACCGGCCAGCCCGAGCGTGGCGGCAAGTTCGGTCAGCTCGGCGACACCGCACCGTTCACCGAGACGACCGAGTGCCTCCCAGGGAGAGTCACCGCTGTCCCTGGCACGTTGGAGCACCCGGGCGATCCGTGTCGAAGCCCAGTCGGAGCTCACCGACGCCGCCGCCTGCAATGCGCCCTCGATGCCGACGCCTCCGGCCAGGCTCAGGACCACGAGATCCACGAACGATCCCACAACGACCCTGAAGTGCCGCCGCCGCTCCCTCGCCTCGGCGAGGACCGAAAGCGCCGGGATCGACGCACCCAGCGGCACGGAAACGAGTGACAGAACGACGGGCACGACGAGAGGGACCTCAATCCCTCCGGCTGCCATGACGATCCACAGCACGGGAGGCAGCAGCAAGCCGATACCGGCATCCACGAGTGACGTGGAGACGACCTGGTCGAGGGTCTGTCCTGTGAGTTCGAGAGCATTTCGGAACTGGCGGCCACGCGGTGGAGCCAGCAACTCGCGTTTCTCGACGACCGTAGCGATCCGGTGTCCGACCTCCTGGGTCGCGGCCAGAAAGGGAAGCCAACGGCTGAGACTTCCGGTGAACCCGGGGATGCCGGAGTCCGGGACCTCCGCAGCCGTCGGGCCAGCCGTCCGACCGCCGCTCCTCTCGGTCCTCCCGACTCTGGAAGGAGCTCCTCCCGAAGGGCTGAACGGGAGGGGAGCCCGTTGGAGCGAACGCCAGCAGCCGACCACACCCATTCCGAACACCAGTGCACAGAGTGCGACGGCGGTCACGAGTGAACCCCTGATCCCAGAAGGCGGACCGGCTCCGGTGGCCGTGACATCGTGACCATCAGCGACAGTCCTCCCGCGTAGAGAAGGCCGATCGCCACCAGGACGACCTGACCGACCGGGCTCCCGAACGGAGCCAGGTACGACCGAGCGAGAAGTGCCAGTCCCCCGGCGAAACAGACCGAGAAGACGAGTACGGTCCGGACGCCGCTCCGGACCGACGCCCGGCTCGTCTCGACCCGCAACCGAAGGGCGACTTCGTCTCGCGTTGAGTCGGCCAGAGCCGACAGGAGATCACCGAGACGCTGGGCTCGTGATGCCGCTGCGAGTACCAGGGCACAGACCACCCGGTCGGCACTGGCATCGTTCAGGTCATCGGCAAAGACCAGCAAAGCGTCCTTCGTCGGTGTGCCCGACTCGAGTCGTCCGGCAAGTCCCTGAGCTGCCGGCCTGATCGGCAGTGGCGCCAGTGGTGCCGTGACGACGATCGCCTGGTTCAGCCCCGCCGAAGCTGCGAGGGTGCTCTGGAGCATCTCGGTCCACGCGGCGATGGCCTCGATCTTCCCGACGGAAGTCGACGCAGCGGTTCGTCCGTAGAGGACCGGGAGCCCCAACGCGGCGCCTGCAGCGATCGGTACCGCGGCGATCCAGCCGGTGAGCAAATAGGCGAGCGTCCCGACGACCACCGCCAGTACCAGCCTTCGCACGGTACCGGCGCCGAAACTGTGCCCGAAGACCACCACGATCCCGCCCGATGCCACGGTTGCCGGCTTCGATCGTCCGGGTGCAGCCGGATGGGACGGTCGACCACCAGCCTCCAGAGCACGCACGACGCTGGCGGCGCCGATGCCGGCGCCCACGGCACACAGCAGCACGCCGACGATCACCACGACATCTCCCCGGACGGACCAGTACGTCGGATCCGGACGCCGCGCTCCCGTACCCCTCCGAACGGCATATAGCCGTGCTCAGCGAGGTCTCTCGCCGTCTCGGGCCGGAGCGGCGCACCGGGGACGGCCCTGCGACTCCCGTCGGGACGGTAGACCTCGTTCGAGATCACCTGGACCCCTTCGGCGTCCACCACCTCGCGGATCGATGAAATGAACCGCTGACGAGGCGCAGTCGCCTCGAAGAGGAGCCCCTCCTCTGGTTCCCCGATCCCGTCGGCCACGGAATCCGGGAGACCGCTCCCTCGCTCCTCGTGGTCAGGTGCCTTCGAATCGAGGAATACGACGAAGTCGATCGCGCCGGCGATCAAGAGATTCGACGCTTCGAGTGGAAGCCGCTCCGGAGCCTGGACAGCGTAGGACGCAATCCTTCTGAACACTCCGGCAGAGGAATCAGCGTGGATCGTGCACATCGAACCCGACCGACCCTGGCTCATGGCGTTGAGCATCGGGAGCACTTCATCGCCCAGCACTTCACCAACGATCACCCGGTCGGCGTTCATGCGGAGAGCCCGCCTCACCAGATCGGCTACGGAGATCCGGCCTTCACCCTCGAGATTCGCCTGGCGCGCTTCGATCGCCACCATGTCCGGGTGTCGGTCACTTCCGGTGTCGAGCCCGAGCTCGAATGCCTGCTCGATCGTGACGATCCGCTCCCGGCGCGGTATCTCCGACGCGAGCGCCCGGAGCAGCGTCGTCTTACCCGAATTCATTGCACCGGCAACGACGATGTTCTTCTGGGCCCGGACCGCAGCCGCAAGGAACGACGACATCTCTTCATCGAGCGTCCCGAGATCAACGAGATCGTCAAGGGAGAGGTCCGTGTAACGGTGCCGGCGTATGGAGAGCGCCGGGCGCGCGGTGACTGCCATCAGCGCAGACAGGCGACTGCCGTCCGGCAGACGAAGGTCCAGCTCGGGCTGGGCCAGATCGAAACGTCTCTCCGAAAGACCGAACCGAACGGCAGCGGACCGGACCAATTCGACGAGCTCCTCATCCGTCGTCGCGACCGGCGCAACAGAGCGCTTCACACCGTCGGCGTAGGTGACCCATACCTGGTCACACCCATTGATGTCGATGTTCTCCACGAGGGGATCGTCGACCAGCGCCTGGATGCGCCCCATGCCGAACAGCGAGTCGAGCACGGTCCGGGCGACCTCATGTTCCTCTTCCACCGTGGGGGGTTCTGCCCCCTCGGAGAGTCGGGAGCCGACCACTTCGTCCAGATGCAGGAAGATCCGCTGACGGGCAAACTCCCGCCGGTCGTCGGCCCCCAGGCCGATGAGCTCGGGAGTCGAAAGGTCTTCCGCCACGGACGTCCGTATCACTGCGGCAAGGGCGTCCGTCATGGGATCACCCGTACCAATCCGTTGGTGGTTGATCCGGCGTCCTCCGGGGCCAGGTCCACGGCCGTCGGTCCCGGGACTGACGGCACGCCGACCGGTGCGGCTCGATGATCGGACGAACGCCTCACGGCGTTTCCGGTCACCGTTTGCTCAGCGGGACCACGTGGCCCTGCGTCGTCGTCACGGTCTCTGCTGGTGACGCTTTCGTGCTCGGTTGCTTCGTCGGCTGCCCCGGCTCCTGGGATGCCGGTCCCATCGTCCTCCGGCATGACCGACCGTCGAATCGGACCGTCGGCGAGGGATCGGGCGATCCGTCGCGATGCCGCGACGACCGGGGAACGTTCGAGTCGGCGAACCGAACCACTCTCGCCTGCGACGACCGCAGCGGCCGCCGGGTCGAAGGGGATCACGCCGAGCAGTGGAATTCCTGTGATCCGTTCGATCTCGCGTGGGCGCCGGGAGCCCCCTCCGATCACGATCAGTCCGGGCTGTCCCGAGATTGCCGAGCCGATAGATTCACTTCGTTCCTCGAGAAGCGCGACCGACGCCGAGTCCCTCCGAGTGGCAATCAGCACCGTGTCAGCTGCGGAGACAAGTTCCTGAACGCCGGCGAAGCCGGGAAGCAGCCTCCCCGCGTCGACAATGATGTCGTACGAGTGGGCCGCGACCACCAGTGCCTGTGCAACGTTGCTCCTCGCCGTGACGTCGCCGGGGGAATTGTCGAGACGCCGTACGCCCACCAGCACCTCCAGGCCGCCGCTGAGGGTCTGCAGGAAGGGATCGAGAGCCGGAACACCGGTCTCACGTCGAGCTGCAGCCGATAGAGCCGACCATCCCGGTGACGTCGCGAGACCGAATCGGATCGCCAGATCACCGCCGTTCGGATCACAGTCCGCCACGACAACTCGGCGACGGTCGGGCCATGACGCTCCGATCAACGTGGCCGCGGTCGTCGTTCCCGGTGCACCGTTCACTGAGGCCAAGACGATGAGCATCACTGGTTCTCCGATCCCGAGGGCAACAGGACGAGACTGATCTGTCCAGATGCCGCTGATTCCGTCACCAGGGGGGCCAACGTCGACGACACTTCGATCGACACGAGCTCAGCCGTCTCATCCGCCGAAGCTGCCGATGCCGGCGCGACATCGAAGACTCGAGCCTGAGGAACGAGTACTCCTGCGGCGGTCCCTTCAGAGGTCGCCGGCGATGACGAAGTCGCGGAACCTGACGAACCGGAGGACTCGGAAGTGGAGGTGCTCCCACCTGAACCCGGTGTCCCGGTGACAACGCTCGGAGCCGGCGATCCCGGCGTCGAGGTTTGGACGACCATGACCTCGTCACCCGGCTCGACGCCGGTCGCCGGGAGCTGTCCGGCCTTGAGGGCGACACCGACGACCGCCAGTCCGGACCCTAGGGGCGATGTCGTGGTCACGTCATGCACGTCGAGCAGAGATCCGGGCTCGAGTGTGACCGTGGCGTACTGACCGATCACCTGACCGATGTCCGACGCAGGAACCGACGACACGGATCCACTCGACGAGATCTCGGCGGTCTCCAGTTCACCGGCGGCGATCCGCTGACCCGGATAGACGGTGCTCGTCACGACGACGACCGGTTGCTGATGATCGGCACGCGTGTACAGGCCAACGAAGACAGCGAGGCTGACGAGTACCAGCGCTACCGATAGCACTGCCTGTAGTGGTCGCCGCCGGGTCTGCAGACCCGACAGGCGAAGAGACGGAGGGTCCTCATTGGCGTGTGAGCGCTCCGGCGCCCGGCCGAACAATGTCGTCATCAGCTCCTTGCTCCTTGTTCGAACGACTCCTCGATGACACTCGGTCCTCCCGCGGTTCCGACCTGGCTGACCGCAGGGATCCTGATGTCACCCGCCACGTGACGGTCGAATGCATCGGTATTCACGCTCTCGATCTGCTCTACCCTCAGCCCCGCCCATCGGGTCGTCGTGAGCGTCGGGAGCGAACCTCCCCCCGCTCCGTTCGA
>Ga0302157_10000876_pt1 | contig 38167 bp, 28 predicted proteins | sample I_Bog_N3_3_FD_193502 | JGI IMG/M metagenome (GOLD analysis project Ga0302157, IMG submission 193502) | Peat permafrost microbial communities from Stordalen Mire near Abisko, Sweden - I_Bog_N3_3 | ecosystem: Environmental > Terrestrial > Soil > Wetlands > Peat | place: Sweden: Abisko, Stordalen...
AACCCTCAGGGGCGCCGTGGAGCGGCAGGCGGCGGCGACGCCGGGGAACGCCAAGCTCGAAGCTGCGCTCGCCGAAATCGCTGAGAAGCTGGAACGCGTCGCGGCGGCTCCGACGCTCGATACGCGGCCGATTGAAGATCTGTCCCGCCGTTTCGAAACCCTCAGGGGCGCCGTGGAGCGGCAGGCGGCGGCGACGCCCGGGAACGCCAAGCTCGAAGCTGCGCTCGCCGAAATCGCTGAGAAGCTGGAACGCGTGGCGGCGGCTCCGACGCTCGATACGCGGCCGATCGAAGATCTGTCCCGCCGTTTCGAAACCCTCAGGGGCGCCGTGGAGCGGCAGGCGGCGGCGACGCCGGCGAACGCGAATCTCGAGTCTGCGCTCGCGGAGTTGAGCCGCAAGCTGGACCGGCCCGTTCCGGCGCCGGAGTTCGATACGCGGCCCCTGGAAGACCTCGCGCAACAGATGGAAGGCCTCAAGGCCGCGGTCGAGCTACAGGCGGAAGCCGCGCAGGGCGGCAAGCTGGAAGCGGCGATCGCCGAAATCGGTCGTAAGCTCGATCGGCCGCCGCAAGGCCTCGCCGACCAAATGGCGATCAAATCGACTCTGCAGGCGCTTTCCGCGCGGGTGGAAGACGGGTTCCGCAAGATCGGCTCGGCCCCGCCGGACTCCGGCAAATCCGTCGGCGCGCTCGAACTCGAGCTGCTCGACGAGATCGCTCGCGGGCTCGAAGACATGCGCGGATCGATCGGCCGCCAAGGCGATTTCAGCGCCAGCGCGATCCGGCTCGAAGCGGCAATCGCCGACCTGTCGAACCGAATGGAGAGCGCGAACGAGCCGGCAAGCGACCGCGCGGCCCTCAACGACACGTTGCAGATGCTGCTGTCGCGGCTTCGCGATTGGGCCCCCGCTCCCGCCCCGGTCGGCATCGCCGAAGGCGCCGGGCTACAGGCGTTGACGAGCCGTTTCGACGCGCTTCACGCCTCTTTGGCGAGCCATGCCGAAATCGTTCCGCAGCTCTCCAACCTCACGGCGGAACTGGCCGAAATCCGCGAACACATGGGCGCGCAAGGTCAGTCGTCCGACGACACGCGCGCGCTCATAGACATCGTCCAGGACCTTTCGAACAAGATCGATCAGAAGGATTCCTCGGCTTCCGACTTGCGGGCGCTGGAAACTCTGGCGCGCGAAGTGCTGGCCCGGCCGATGCGCGTCGACACGTCGTCGATCGAGTCGATGATCGGCGAACTCGGCCACAAGATCGATGCCGCGGCGGGCGCGAATTTCGATCTCGGCCCCCTCGTCGATTGGATGAGCAGGATCGACTCGCGGCTCGAATCGGTCGACCCCGCGCCCTTCGAGCAGGCGATCCGCGACCTCGGAGAGCGTATCGACGCCCGCGAACCCGCCGGACTCGACTCGGGTCAGATCGAGCAGGCCGCCGAACTCATCGCCCAGCGCCTGGAGCCGCGCTCGAGCCTCGGGGTGGACGCGGAACTGTTGCTGCAACAGATCTCGGAGATCCACGAGCGGCTCGACGGGCTCGGCGGCGGCTCGAGCTCCACCGCGGCGCTGGAAAAATCCGTCGCGGAACTCGCCACGGAATTCGAGAGCACCCGCCAGCTCCTGGCTTCGGTCATCGAGCCGGCGGCTCAGGCCGGCGCCATCATCGACGACATCGCCGACCTGAAGGCCGAACACGTCAATGCCGAACGGCGCATGTCGACGCGATTGACGCGCGTGCAGGAGATCCTCGAACAGCTCTCGGATCGCCTGCGCCTGATTGAGGAAGGGCAGGACGATCAGCCTCGGCCGACGAGCGCGCAGGCGCAAGCGCCGGCGGCGGCCAGCGGTTTCGACTTCAACGAAATCCCGGACCGTCCGCGCAGCGCCGTTGGGCGCCCCGTCCCGGCGCCGGTCGCGCCGCCGCAAGCCGCGCGCCCGATGGCTGAGCCCGGCGGCTTCCTGCTCGAACCCGGCGCGGGCGCGCCGCGCGGAACCGCCAAGAAGCCGGAAGAGCCGCGCCGCGCAGCGGCCGAAGCCAACGACCCGGCGCAGTCGACCGATCTGCAAGCCCATATCGCCGCGGCGCGTCGGGCCGCGATGGCGGAAATGAACGCGCGGCGCGAACAGTCCGGGGCCAGCGCCGAGTCCGCAGCGAAACGCGCCGGCAGTCCGACCGCCGCGCTCAAACAGGCGCAGAGCGTTGTAGCCGGCCGCCGCGTGCCCTTCCTCATCGGCGCGACCTTGCTGGTCGCCGCCGCGACCGCGGCCGTGTTCGAGATGCGCGGCGGTCACCTGCCGCTGATCCAGAAGTCGGAGATCGCGCCGGTCCTCGACGCGCCGCTCGCTCAGGCGCCGGCGCCGGCGCCGGCCGCCGAAGTCGCCATAAAGGACGTCGCGCCGAGCGCGGCGCCGAAGATCGACTATGCGCCGACCGGCGCGGTCAATCCGACCAAGCCGGCGGAGGACGCGGCCAAGGCGAACGCCTCCGCCGCCCGGGTCCCCGCCGATCTCGTCGCCGCCTTTCCCGAGGGTCAACCCGACTCGCTCAAGACGGCCGCCCTCGCCGGCGACGCCCTCGCCGAGACGGAATTGGGCCTGCGCTATGTCGAGGGGCGCGCGCTGACGCGCGACCCCAAGACGGGCGCGCGCTGGCTGGAACTCGCGGCGAACCAAGGCGCGACTTACGCGCAATACCGCCTGGGCGCGCTTTATGAGCGCGGCGTCGGGGTCGGCAAGGACGCTCCGCTGGCCCGCGCCTGGTACAAGAAGGCGGCGGACGGCGGCAATGCGCGCGCAATGCACAATCTCGCGGTCATGGACGCCGAGGACGCGGGCGCCGGCAAACCGGACTATGTCGAAGCCGCCGCGGGCTTCCGCGCCGCCGGCGAATTCGGGGTGCGCGACAGCCAGTACAACCTCGGCGTACTCTACGGACGCGGACTGGGAATTCCGCAGGACCTCGCCCAATCCTGGATGTGGTTCTCGCTCGCCGCCCAGCAGGGCGACGCCGACGCCGGGAAGAAACGCGACGAGGTCTCGGCGAAGCTCGACGCCAAGCAACTCGCCGCCGCCACGAAAGCGCTCGCCGATTTCAAGCTGAAGACGCCCGCCCCGGTCGCCAACGAAGCCCCGCAGCCTCCCGGCGGCTGGGAGACCAAGGCGCCGGCGCCGCAAGCCGCCAAGCCGGCCGCGCCCGCCGCTTCGCCGACGCCAACGGCGCCGGCGGTGAAGGGTTGATGCAAAACGTCAAGTCCGTCAGCGCCCTTTCCCCTCGCGGCGAATAGGGAAACGCCAAGCGTTTCCCGAGGGGGCGCGGAACGGGGCTGCGCAAGCCTCCCTTTGTCCAGCGCAAGGGGTCGGCTCCCCCATTCGTTCGAAGGCCTCGCCGGGCCGCCAGGGCGTAAGGCCGGCGACGGGCGCCTTGTCTATGCTCATTGAGTACCCGGCCCCGGGGCAAGCTCAGGCCCCGCTCGCGACCCAAGCTTCGCTGCCCTTCCTGTAGTCAGGCGAAAAGCAGGCGGTGCTCCCGCCTCGCGAGACCCAATGACCGGGCATGAACGGGCCGCCCGTCGGTCTCGAACGGCCAAGCGGCGCGGTGCGCATCGACTGCAAACCGTGTGACACGATCGTCGCCGGACGAGTTCTTGCGCTTTCGATCGCGGGAAGCGTACATTGTTGCCGAAGACTTCAAAGGTCACGCGGGGTGTTTCGCGGGCCAAAGGGTGGCCATGCTTTCTAATATTCAATCCTTGCGCGCAATTGCCGCCTTCCTCGTATTTTTAACACATTTTGAATTGGTTCGTTATCGGTTCCCTTATTTTCCGGGCTTCAACGCGCACCGTGGTATCTTCGGTGTCGATTTGTTCTTTGTTATCAGCGGCTTTATCATGGTTTATATCACCCGCGAAAACTGGGGGCGTATCGGCTCGTTTTCGCTGGGGAGGGCCCTGCGCATCTACCCGTTGTGGTGGGTCTGCCTGCTGATCTCGGCGCCCGAGACGTTCCCTTACCTTTTGGGAAAGTCCGACGCTTACACTTCATATTACGTATCTTCCTTTTTTCTGCTCCCGGCCCTGTCAAACGGAAATCTTTATCCGCCCCTGGTTCAGGGTTGGACGCTTTCTTACGAGTTGATGTTTTACGCCTTGTTTGCGCTCGTCATGGTGACTCCGCGACGGTATGTAGCGTTGAAAGTATTGGCGGCGCTTGTGGCGGTCTACCTGTTCGGGCAGTGCGCTTCCAACGCCACAGCGCGCCAGTTTCTTGCCAACCCGGTGTATTTCGAATTTTTCTTCGGCGCAGTCATCGGCGAACTCTTCGTGTCCCAGCGTCTGCGTATCTGGCATCTGGCGCCGATTGCGGCCGCGGCGGCGATAATGGCCGTCGCGGCCGCCCATTGGCGGCTCAACGATGGCGGACCGTGGCGGACGCTCTATTACGGATTGCCCGCCGCGCTTATCGTCACCATCGCGTTGCTTCTCGAGAGAGTTCATATAAAAAGCCCGCGTCCGCTGGTTTGGATGGGAAGCGCATCCTATTCCCTGTATTTGATCCATGGAATCGTCTTTGACAAAATCGGCCCTTGGCTCTCGCTGACGCCGACCTGGCTCATACTGCCGATAACTTTGGTTGCTGTTGTATCGGCGTCGTTTATTTTGTATTTCATCGTTGAGCGACCTATGCAAAAATTCACAAGATTTACGACGAGGCGAATGACCTCGGTCCCAAGGCGCCTGAACGTCGTCTTCGAGCCCCCCTCTTCGGGCTCGACGAAATGATCAATCAATACCTTCGGCGGGCGGACGCCTTCGCACGTACAGAAAAGTGCAGTTGTAAATTCGACAAATGGCTCGGCGACGCTGAGGCGTTGGGCTAGCGCGATTTCCGTTCAAATAGAAACGTCTCTCGTTATTCCGGCGTTCTTCGACGAACTTAGAAACGGGAATCCATGTCCACCACATGTCGCGTCCCACTGGATCCCCGATTTCGCGAGGATGACACCGAAGTCGATGGACGCTGAAATTCGTCCAACGTCGAGTCCGATTGATTGGATGCCGCTCTCGTGGCGCGATTCGCTGAAATTGAGGCGGTTGGTCCCTGCTCCCGCTTTAGGGGCGCCGCGAACGCCTTGCATTCGCTCAGGGTGGCGCGAAGCGCCGGATGAAGGCCTGCAATGCTCTCGCTCCGCGGGAGGCCCTCACTCCAACCGTCTCGAACAAGCGGCAGGGGCGAAATCAACGCGGCGCGGCTCTACGTCAGCCGATACGTCGCAATCGCCGTCTCGCGATAGAACTGCCGCAACTCGTCCTCGCTGACGCCGGCCAAGACTTCGTCGACGATCGCGACCCAAACGGGATAGCGGTGCGTCAGTTCGGAGACCGTCCAGTCGCTGCCGAACATCGTTCGTTTGCAACCGAACGTCTCGATCACGTGGGAGACGTAGGGCTTGATCTGTTCGGGGCGCCACGCCGCGTGATCGGCCTCGGTGATCACGCCGGAGACCTTGACGACGACGTTCGGGCATTTCGCCAGTTCGACGATCTGCGACCGCCAGGGCTCGGTGAGGCCGTTCTTGATGTCGGGCTTGCCGATGTGGTCGAGCACGAAGCTCACTTCGGGGCATCGCCGCGCCAGTTCGAGCGCATAGGCAAAAGCGGTGTGTTTGATGCATATATCGAACGTCAGGTCGTATTTGGGCAGCAGGCGCAAGGCGGCGAGAAAGCCGGGCTCCAGACAGAAGGCGGGATTGCGCTCGGTTTCGATCAACCGGCGAATGCCGCGCACATTGCGCAACGCCTTCAGCGCGACGAGATCGGTCTCGACGCGGGCGCCGATTTCCATCGGCGCATGCGCGACGATGCCGCTCAGTCTCGGGTCGTGGTCCGCCATCCCCTGGATGAACTCGGCCTCCTCGATGTGCAGGCCAGGATCGACCGCGACCTCGGCGAACACGATCTTGTCGACCACGACGCCTGCGCGGGCCGCATCGAATTCCGCCAGCCCGTAGGTTCGGTTGAGGACGGGAACGCCCGCGAGCCAGCCATAGTTCAGACGCTCGACGTCGTAGAGATGGACGTGGGCGTCAACGATCGGAAAGCTGGGCATTTTTCAAACCTCCTGAGGCGCGGTCGAAGCCGCGAAAGGCAATCTGGTCGCGGGAAAGATCCGACAGCCGCGCGACGCCCATCAGGCCCATCGCGCGATCGATCTCCTTGCGGAACAATTCGAGCACGTGCGCGACGCCGGCCTCGCCCGCGATGGCGAGGCCCCAGAGCTGCGGGCGCGCGATCAGGCATGAGGTCGCGCCGAGCGCGAGCGCCTTGACGACGTCGACGCCGCGCCGGATTCCACCGTCCACCAACACCGGCGCGGCGCCGGCGACCGCTTCGACTATGGCCGGCAGCGCTTCGATCGAAGACGAGGCGCCGTCCAATTGCCGCCCGCCATGGTTGGAAACGATGATCGCGTCGACGCCGCAGCCGAGCGCCTTGCGCGCCTCGGCCGGATGCAGGATTCCTTTCAGCAGCAGGGGACCCTTCCAGGCCTTGCGCAACATTTCGACATCGCGCCAGGACATCGACGGGTCGAGCATCGCCGCCATGCGTCTGGCGACGCTCGCCGCGTCGGAGGGCAAGTCGGGACGCACGTAATTGCCGAAGGTGATGCGCGGCAATTCTTCGCGCATCCGCCACAGCCAGCGCCATTTCGTCGCCATCGCCGCTTTGTCTCTCCAGCGAAAACTCGGCGGGATCGTGAAGCCGTTGCGCAGGTCGCGCTCGCGATTGCCGGTCAGTTGATTGTCGATCGTCAGCACCAGCGCGTCGTAGCCGGCGGCCCGGGCGCGCGACGCCAGTTCCCAGGTGAAGCCGCGGTCGCGGTAGATGAACACCTGCATCCAGCGCGGGGCGGCGCCGGTCGCGGCCAAATGCTCGAGCGTGCAGACCGAGCCGTGGCTGAGGCAATAGGGCACGCCGGCATGCGCCGCGGCGCGGGCGGCGGCGGCTTCGCCGTCGGGCCACAGCAGGCCGGCGATCCCCGTCGGCGCGATCATCAGCGGCATCGTCTGGCGGCGGCCGAACAGCTCCACGGAAAGGTCGCGCTCGGCGGCGCCTTCGAGGGGGCGCGGCAGCAAGGTGATTTCGTCGAACGCAGTTTCGTTGCGGCGTAGCGTGCCCTCGTCCTCAGCGCCGCCGTCGGTGAAATCGAACACGGCGCGCGGCAGCACCCGGCGCGCTTCGGCGCGCACAGCGGCGACGCTGACGCAGCGCTTGCGCAAAGCCTCATCCACGGATCGTCTCCGCGTTTGCGTCGCGACAAAAACGCGATAGCTTCGCCGCAACGGGGCCGCTCGAGCCCGCCGAGGGAGATTGGTCATGATTACGGATCCGCCCGCGCTTCGCGTCCGCCGTCACTTTGAACGCCCTCCCGCCGAACAGGTGGCCGCCTTGCAGGGCGCGGCGACCGGACATGTCGTCGACGCCAGCGGCGGCAAGGCCGCATTGGCCGCCGAGATCAAACCCATCGCCGGCGTGCGGCCCGAGTTCTGCGGCGTGGCGGTCACCTGCGACGCCGGGCCGAGCGACAATCTGGCCTTGTTCGGGGCGCTGGACTGCGCCCAGCCCGGCGATGTGCTGATGGCCGCGACGGAAAACCATCGCGGCGCCGCCGTGCTCGGCGATCTGCTGGCCGGCATGGCGCGCAACGCGGGCGTCGTGGCGATCGTCACCGACGGCATGGCGCGCGACGTCGCGGGCCTGGAGGCCGTCGGACTGCCGGTGTTCGCCGCGGGAGTGTCGCCGAATTCGCCCTCGCGCTGCGGACCCGGACTCGTCGGCATGCCCATCGTGATCGGCGGCGTCACGGTCGAGTCCGGCGACATCGTGGTGGGCGACGCGGACGGGGTCGTGGTCGTTCCGCGCCGGCGCGCGGCCGAGATCATCGCCCGGCTGCGCTACGTGCGCGCCGCCGAGGCCGTGGCGGAAGCCAAGGTCAAGGCCGGTTTGCGGATGCTGGAGAGCGTCGCCGAGTTGCTCGCCTCGGACCGAGTGGAAAACATCGATTGACCCTGGGTTTTCCAGTCGCCCGCGGTCGCCAAGTGCAGATTTTTCGCCGCGCGCTGCGGCGGCGCGGACCTGCGGCATGGAACGTCGCTCCCCCCGAAAGGCCCCGTTTTCGGGGCTGGACCCGCCAATGGCCGTTGCCGCCGACTATGCGGCCGAATGCGGCGGGGTTCAACCGCAAAACCGCCCGCTAGGCGATGCGCTCCCAGATGAGTTCGCGCACGACCCCCTTGACTTCCCGCACCCCGCCCACCGGGCGCAGGATCAGCCGGTCTCCCTCGAAGCGGGCGTTGCGCACCTGCGGCGCGTCCCGCAAACGGGGATCGGAAGCGCCGTCGACCTCGGTCACGAGCCGCGCGCCGTCGAAAGCGTAGCGGCCGCAATAGGATATGTAGCTGCGCGGGCCGTCGATCGGGTCGGGGCGTCCGTCGGAGATGGCGACGATCATGCGGCCGGCCGGCGTGAAGCTGACGAATCCGAGCGGCATGGGACCGTGGAGGGGCTGACGGACCTGGCCGGTCGCGTCGGTCGCGGTCTCCGCGACGAGGCGCCAGTCGCCGACGATGGTGTGCATCCGCTGCTCCTCAATTGTCCAGGAATCCGCTCATCGCGGCCTGTAGTCGCCGGTCGAAGGCGGAAAACCGGTATTCGTCGCGCCAGTGCGCGTGTCCGGCGGCTCCGAGCCGCGCGGCGGCGTCCCAATCGCGCAGCAGGCTGATGATCGCGTCGGCCCATTGCTCGGGTTTGTCGTGTGCGATGTTGAATCCTGTGACGCCGTCGACATTGATTTCCTGCCCCGCGTCGGCTCGCGAGGCGATCACCGGCACGCCGCGCCGCATCGCCTCGATGAACACCAGGCCGAAACCTTCGCCCAGGCTCGGCATCGCCATGACCGAGGCGCGGCGCCAGATCGCGTCGATCTGGTCGGCGGGCGCGAAGCCGACGACGTCGATCGACGCCGCGACCCGGGAACGCGCGGCGATTTCGCGCGCGTCCGCAAGCGCCGGGCCGCCGCCGACGAACATCAGACGCGCATCCGGAACCGCGGAAACCACGCGCGGCCAGATCGAGACCAGCAGGTCGTGTCCCTTCGGAAATTTCGGGTCGATGCGCCCCAGCAGCAGGACGGTCGGCGGCCCGTCCGAGATCCCGACGAATTCGGGGACGATGTCGTGCGTGGTGCCCAGGCGGCAGAGTTGGACGTTGCGGGCGCCCGAAAGCGCGCGCGCCGCGCGCTCGATCGTGTAGGCGCTATTGACCAGCACCAGATCGGATCGACGCAGGGCCTCGGCATGTTCGGGCCGCGGCTCGCCCCAAACCTCGATCCCGTGCGCCCAGACCGCATGCCGCTTCCCGCCCCCGAGCGCGAAGCGCTGAGCGCGCGCCGTGCCCACGAAATCATGAACGATATGGGTGGCGTGGAGCGAGGCGAGGGCGAAGCCGGCGACGAAGCGCGGGCGCGAATTCTGATAGGCCCGGATCGCCACGGCGCCGAACTGGAAATCTTCGCGCTCCTGGCAGGCGAGCGCGCGGGTCGGAAATCGCCCCGCCAGCGACTTTGCCGTCATCCGCGCGACTTCGGCGATGCCGCCGTTGCCTTCGCTCATGAATTGGGTCGCGAGCAGAACAGCGTGGTTACGGTCAGATTGCACAGATACCGCCGTGTTTTTTGGCTCGATTGGACCCGCGCCTTGTGTCCGCGCCCCAGTGCCAGAAAATCGCCTGCGGCGCCAACCCCGACGGCGGCCTTTTCAACGCCGCGGCGCCAAACCGCCCTGCATTCGAGAAAAGCGGAGTTGACACACCCCGATCCCGAACTTAGGCGAAGGCCCTCGAGACCCACAGCTTGCTTGCAAGGATCAGCGAGACTATCCGTCGGCGGCCGCGAAAGCCCGCCGGCGATCACGATCCTTTGGTGAAGCGTCGAATATCCAACCCCTCTCCTCCGTCTGGGCGTCATGCGAACGATCTCCGAATTGAAGTTGGCGATAATCGGCCTGGGCTATGTCGGCTTGCCGTTGGCTGTCGAATTTTCCAAACACCGGCCGGTCATAGGCTTCGACATCAGCGAACGGCGGATCGCCGCGCTCAGGGAAGGGCGCGACGCCACTCGTGAACTCGACGAAGGCGAACTCCGGGCCGCCAAGGCGCTCAAATATTCCACCGATATCGCCGATATCGCCGACTGCAACGTCTACATCGTCACGGTTCCGACCCCGGTCGACGAACACAAACAACCCGACCTCGGCGGGCTGATCAGCGCATCGACGACGATCGGCAAGGTCTTGAAGCGCGGCGACATCGTCATCTATGAGTCGACGGTCTATCCCGGCGCGACCGAGGAGGATTGTATCCCGGTCATCGAAAAAGTCTCGGGCCTCAAGTTCAACGTCGATTTTTTCGCCGGATACAGCCCTGAGCGCATCAATCCGGGCGACAAGCTGCGGCGGGTGGCGACGATCAAGAAAATCACTTCCGGGTCGACGCCCGAGGTCGCAGAACTGATCGACCAGCTCTACCGCGAGATCGTCACCGCCGGCACCCACAAGGCGCCGAGCATTCGAGTCGCCGAAGCGGCCAAGGTGATCGAAAACACCCAGCGCGACCTGAACATCGCCATCGTCAACGAATTCGCCATGATCTTCAACCATTTGGGGATCGACACGGAGGCGGTTCTGATCGCCGCCGGCACCAAGTGGAACTTCCTGCCGTTCCGGCCCGGGTTGGTCGGCGGACATTGCACGGGCGTCGACCCCTATTACCTCAGCCACAAGGCGCAGGCCGTCGGTTATTACCCGGAGATCATTCTGGCGGGACGCCGTCTGAACGACAGCATGGGGCCTTATGTCGCAAGCCAGTTGATCAAAGTGATGGTGAAGCGCCGGATCCACGTCGTCGGCGCGCGCGTGCTCGTGCTGGGACTCGCCTTCAAGGAAAACTGCCCGGACCTGCGCAATACGAGGATCGTCGATTTCGTCCGCGAACTCACCGATTTCAGCGTGCAGGTCGACGTCGCCGATCCCTGGGTCGTTCCCGAGGAAGCCAAGCGGGAATACGATATCGACTTGATCGCAAAGCCTGAATTGGGCTCCTACGACGGCATCATCATCGCGGTCGCCCACGACGATTACAAAGCGCTGGGCGCGAGCGGAATTCACGCCTACGGGAAGGATTTACACGTCGTTTACGACTTGAAATATGTCCTTCCTGTGACGGAAACCGACCTGCGTCTCTGATCCCATGTGACAAGATCGCACTGCGCAAAAAAATTGTTAGCAAATGCGAAATTTGTCATTTTCTGGCGCGGTTCTAAGTGTTAAGGGCTCTCGCCTTTTCATGACACATCGATAAGAGACGGGAACCAGTGGCATTTCTGGCCGAAACCGACCTGCGCGTCTCCGGTGGGTCGAAGGACAAGCTTCCGGCTGCGACGTCGCAGCGCGAACCCTTGCGCGGACGCGGAGCGCTCGAGGGACCACGTCCAGCGCTGATCTCCCGAATCCGGTTTCAGCTTCCCGGCGCTCTGCTGGTCGCGGGTCTGCCGCCGTTCTTGATGGACCAGGGAATGTCCTGGGAAGGAACGACGGCGGGCACCGTCAATACCGCTATCGGCATATTCGTGGCGATCGCCTCCGGCTATTACGCGCTGCGCAAGATCTCCAATTTTCCGACGATGCGCGAAGTGGGATCGGTCATTCCGGTGTTCACGGTTTCGTTCCTCGCCGTGATGGCGGTGTTCTTTCTCGGCCGGTTCGAATATTCGCGCTTTCCCTTCGTCGGCGGCTACATGCTGACGGTCGCATGGTTCACCGGCGTTCTCATTCTGGCGCAGCGGGTGCGCAAGCGCCGTTTCGTGCTGGTGCCGGTGGGCGAGACCCGCTCGATGCTGAGGCTGGCGGGCGCGACTTGGCATGTCGCGGATTCCCCCGAGACCCTGCCGGGATCGTGCAATGGCGTGGTGGCGGATCTGCGCGCCGAAATTCCGACGCACTGGCAGCAATTCCTGACCTCGTGCGCGTTGGCCGGCATTCCGGTCTATCACTACAAGCACATTCGCGAAGCGATCACCGGGCGGCTGGAGATCGATCATCTCTCCGAGAATGTCCTGGGTTCGCACAATCCTCAGAACGGCTATCGCAAGTTCAAGCGGATCGTGGATTTCGTCACCGCGGCGATTGCGATCGTTGTGCTCGGGCCGTTCTTGCTGGCCGTCGGCGTGCTGATCCGCTTGGATACGAAAGGCCCGGCGCTGTTCCGTCAGGCGCGGATGAACCAGGGCGGCAAGAGCTTCACGATCTACAAGTTCCGCACGATGGCGGTCGGCAGCGCGCGGCCCGGCTCGCGACAGGACGCCATCACCATCGACGGCGACCCGCGCATCACGCGCCTGGGCGCGTTGCTTCGCAAGACCCGGATCGACGAGTTGCCGCAGATCATCAACATCCTCAAAGGCGAGATGAGCTGGATAGGGCCGCGCCCCGAGGCGGTGCCGCTCGCCAATTGGTATCAGGAACAACTGCCGTTCTATCAATACCGCCATATCGTGCAGCCCGGAATAACGGGGTGGGCGCAGGTCAACCAGGGCCACGTCACCGATCTCGAGCACGTGCTGGGCAAGCTGCATTACGACTTCTACTACATCAAGAATTTCTCCATCTGGCTCGACATCATGATCGTCCTCAAGACGATACGCACCATGCTGACCGGATTTGGCGCGCGCTGAGGCGGGACACGCAATGAAATCGACGTCCGGCGTGGCCGCAGCGCCCCAAGCGGGCTCGCAGGCCATCTCCTATCACGACACGCTTGCTTCAGGCTGGACGCAGCGCTACGCGAGCGGCGGCTTCAAACGGCGCGCGGATTTCTTCATGCGCGAAGTGCTGCCCAAGGCGAAAGTCTCTGGCGAATGGATCGACGTCGGTTGCGGCAGCGGCTTTTTCAGCCGCATTCTCGCTCGCGCCGGCGCCAAGGTTCTCGGCGTCGACGGCTCCGCCGCGATGATCGCCGCGGCCAAGGCCTTTCCCGGGGCTGGCGAGCCGCCGCGTTATGACGTCAGGACGGTCGAGGAACTGTCGGACGCAATGGGCCGATATGACGGCGCCTTGTTTCTGAGCGTCCTGGAATATCTCGACGACCCCTCGGCGAGCCTCGGCGCGGTGGCGCGATTGCTGCGTCCAGGCGGGACTCTGATCCTTTCCGCGCCGAACCGGAATTCTGGATTGCGCCGGGCCCAGGCAGCGCTTCGCGCGATCGCCGCTAAATCCGGCTCGAAAGCCTTTCCGTACCTCGCCAGTTCCCGCAACGCCTGGTCTCGCCAGGAACTGGCGGCGTTGGCGGCGGGGCAGGGGCTTTCCTGCCAGTTCCTCCTCGGGTTCGATCCCGTCGCCCCACGCCCGTTTTGGCCCCTCGTGTCGCCGAGTCTGTGGTTCGCCGTTTGCGTGAAGCGGGCTTGACGGCTATTCACGTGCGCGAATGACCGCGGCGACGCGGCCGTTGACAACGGGGCCGACGGCGCCCTGATAGCGGTTTCCCCGCCGAGACGAGTCCATGTGCGGAATCAACGGACTGTTTGCCTATAAGGGCGCCTTCGTCGACCTCGACGAATTGCGGCGCACGCGCGACGCCATGACCAAGCGCGGGCCCGACGGCTACGGCGAATGGGCGAGCGAGGACGCGCGCGTCGCTTTCGGCCACCGGCGGCTGGCTATCGTCGATCTGACGGAGAGCGGCGCCCAGCCGATGCAGAGCGTCGATGGCCGGATCGTCGTCACCTACAACGGCGAGATCTATAATTTTCCGCAATTGCGCGCCGATCTGGAGGCGCGCGGCTGCGAGTTCCGCAGTCGCGCCGACACCGAAGTCCTGCTCCATCTTTACCGCCTCTATGGCGACGAAATGCTGCCGATGTTGCGCGGGATGTTCGCCTTCGGGCTTTGGGATGCCGACAAGCGCCGCCTGCTTCTGGCGCGCGATCCCTATGGCATCAAGCCGCTCTATTATGCCGACGACGGCGCTTGCGTGCGTTTCGCTTCAAGCGTCAAGGCGTTGATCGGCGGCGGCGGCGTGTCCCGAACGCCGGACGCGGCCGGCATGGCCGGCTTCTATCTGTTCGGCAGCGTGCCGGAGCCCTGGACCTGCTACAAGGCGATCCGCAGCGTGCCCGCCGGCGCCTCGCTGGTGGCGGACGCCCATGGGCTGAAAACGCCGCGCCCGTATTTTTCGCTCAGCCGCCTTTACGCCGAAGCGGAAAGCCATACGCCTGCTGCCGATGTCGAAGCGTCTTTTCGCCGGAGCGCGCTCGAAAGCGTGCGCAGCCATCTGATGTCGGATGTTCCTGTCGGCGCCTTTCTGTCCGCGGGCGTCGATTCCGGCGCCTTGTTGGGCCTGATGCGGGACGCCGGCCAGCAGACCGTCAGGGCCGTGACGCTGGCTTTCGAGGCCTTTCGCGGCACGGCGCAGGACGAGTCGCCGCTGGCGGCGGAAGTCGCTCGCCAATATGGCGCCGAGCATACCGTTCGCTGGGTCGGGGAAACCGAGTTCAAGGGCGATCTGCCGAAGATTTTCGCCGCGATGGATCAGCCCAGCATCGATGGCGTCAACACCTGGTTCGTCGCCAAGGCGACGCGTGAACTCGGCCTGAAGGTGGCCATTTCCGGCGTCGGCGGCGACGAATTGCTCGGCGGCTACAGCACGTTCGCGCGTTTGCCCAGGATCGTGCGCGCCTTGAGCTTCGTCCGCCATCTTCCTGGGCGCGAGGCGTTGAGCCAGGCGGGGCTTGCCCTGGCGCGCGCCGCCGGTTTGCGGACGCATCCCAAATCCGCCGGTTTGCTGGCGCTGGCTCCGACCTTTCCGGGCGCCTATCTACTGCAGCGCGGCGTCTTTCTGCCGTCCGAGTTGGGCGAGGCGATGGGCGATCCGGATTTCGCCCGCGCCGGCCTGGAGGAGCTGCAACCGGTCGCAGGAATCGCGGAGGCGCTGACGCCGGCGCCCAAGCGCGACTTCGGCAAGGTCGCCGTTCTCGAGTCGATGTTCTATCTACGCAACCAATTGCTGCGCGACGCCGACTGGGCCGGGCTGGCGCACAGCCTGGAAATTCGCACCCCGCTCGTCGACAGCTTCCTGGTGAACCAGGTCGCGCCGCTGTTCGCGGGCGCCGCCCCGCCCAACGGCAAGACGCTGCTCGCCCGCGCGCCGACCAACCCATTGCCCGACAGCATCGTCAACCGTACCAAGACCGGGTTCGGCATTCCGCTGCGGCGCTGGCTCGAGGGCGGCGAAAGGATAGAGGATCGGCTTTGGAGCCGCCATTGGCTGCAGCGGGTCGCCAAGCCCTACATGCCATCGGGTCGATTTCCCGCCGGGGGCGTGCAACACAAGCCCGCGACCGCATGATTTGCAGGGCATTCTGCCGAAGCGAATCTTCGCTCAACGGGGCTAGAGTTCGGGTTCATGCGTATTCTGTTTTTCTCGCATTACTACGCGCCGGAGGTGAACGCCCCTGCGTCGCGAACGTCCGAACATTGCCGAGCCTGGGCGGCCCGAGGGCATGAGGTGACGGTGGTCACCTGCGCCCCCAATCATCCCCACGGCAAAATCTATCCGGGCTATCGCAACAGGCTGTTTCAGTCCGAAACCATCGACGGCGTCCGGGTCATTCGCGTCTGGACGGCGCTGGCTGCCAACGAGGGTTTTGCGCGCAGAATCCTCAATTATGTCTCCTATCTCGCCAGCGTCATGCTGGTGCTGCCGTGGCTGCCGAGAGCGGACGTGATCGTCTCGACCTCCCCGCAGTTCTTCTGCGGCCTGGCGGGGTTGTTCGTTCGCCCGTTCAAGCGCGCGCCCTGGGTGCTCGAAATCCGCGACCTCTGGCCGGAAAGCATCGTGGCGGTCGGCGCGATGCGCAAAGGCCTGATTATCCGTCTTCTCGAAGCCCTCGAGGGCTTCGCCTACCGGCAGGCCGATGCCATCGTCTCCGTGACCCGCTCCTTCGTGCCCCATATCGTCGAACGCTGCGGCGCCCCGGATAAGATCGCAGTCATCATCAACGGCGCCGATCTCAGCGCCTACGTTCGCGGCGACAATGGCGCCGCCGTTCGCAAATCTTTCGGCTTGCAAGGAAAATTCGTCGGCGCCTATGTCGGCACGCATGGCATGGCGCACGGGCTTTCGACGATTCTCGACGCGGCCGAATTGCTCAGGGACGATCCTCGCTTTGCCTTTCTGATGGTGGGCGACGGCGCCGAGCGGGCGCGACTGCAGGCCGAACGCGAAGCGCGTGGGCTCGACAACGTGCTGATCCTGGGTCAGCGGCCGAAGGCGGAAATGCCGGGCTTCTGGAGCGCCACCGACGCCAGCCTCATTCTGCTCAAGCGCAGCGACACGTTCAAGAAAGTGCTGCCGTCGAAAATGGCCGAGGCGATGGCGACCCAATGTCCGATCGTACTCGGCGTCGAGGGCGAAGCGCGCGCGCTGCTCGAAGATGCCCGAGCCGGAATCGCCATCGAGCCGGAGAATGCCCGGCAACTCGCCGACGCGATGCTGAAGCTCGCCGACGATCCCGCGCTCGCCGCGAGCTTTGGCCGGGCGGGGCGCGAATTCGCCACGGTGAATTTCGACCGCGCCAAGGTCGCGGCGCGCTATCTCGACCTGCTCGAGGACGTCGCGGCGCGTCGTCCGATCAAAGGCGCCGCGCAAATCCCCGCCAGCGTCGGTCCCCTGGGCCGATGACGGACAATTCCCCATGGCGCCGCCTCGGCCGGATGATCGCCTTTGCGCGCCATGTGCCGTCCGGCCAATTGTGGCGCCGCGCCCGCCTCACCGCGCGGCGCAAATATCGCGACCGGAGCGGTTGGCCCGAGCCGAGCGCCGCCGGGCCGCTCCGCGCCTCGGCCGCTCCGCCGGCGCCGCTGTTCCCGCCGCGCAAGGGAATGATCGCGCTCAGTGAAGCCGGTGCGACGTTCACCTTCATCGGCCGGGCGTGGGTGATGCGCGGCGAAGTCGATTGGCGCGCGCCCAGCCTTGCGCCGCGCGATCAATTGTGGCGGATGCACCTGCACTACATGGAATATCTCGAGGAGGTCGACGATTCCACGTTCGTCGATCTCGTCGAGGCCTGGATCGCCGCCAATTCTCCGGTCCGGAGAGGTCTCTGGCGAGACAGCTGGAATTCCTACGCCTTGTCGCTGCGCGTCGTCGTCTGGATGCAGCAACTGGCGGCGCGACGCAACGGAATCGCGCCCGCGTCGCTGTCGCGGATCACGACCAGCCTCGCCGGGCAAATCGCCTTTCTCGCCGACAATCTGGAGACGGACATCGGCGGCAATCATCTGATCAAGAACATCAAGGCCTTGATATGGGCCTCGGCGTTCTTCGAGGGCGACGCGGCGCAGGCCTGGCGGGCCTTGGGGTTGCGCGGACTGGCCGCGGCGCTGGCCGAGCAAGTGCTGCCCGATGGCGTCCATTATGAACGTTCGCCGTCGTACCACGCGCAGGTGTTCGCCGATCTGCTCGAATGCCGGCGGGCATTGACGGCCGGCGCCGCGCCCGCCGGGCTCGATTTGGCGCTCGCTGCAATGGCGCAGGCGACGGCCGATCTCGCGCATCCCGACGGTCTCGCGGCGCAGTTCAACGATTCCGGGTTGCACATGGCGTATCCGCCGGGGGAATGTCTCGACGCTTTCACGGCGCTGTTTGGTTCTCGTCCCGCGGCGCGGCGCGGCTTCGCTCTGCCCGACGCGGGCTATTTCGGCCGGCGCGCCGGCGGCGATTGTCTCGTCGTCGATTGCGGTCGGATCGGGCCCGACGCCCTGCCGGCGCACGCCCATGGCGATATCCTCAGTTTCGAATGGTCGGTGGCGGGCGAAAGGATCATCGTCGATCCCGGCGTTTACGAATATTTCCAGGGCGCGCGACGAACCGCGTCGCGCGCCGCTGCGTCGCACAATACCCTGTGTTTCGAGGGCGCCGATCAGGCCGACTTCTTCGGCGCGTTCCGTTGCGGGCGCCGGCCCGACGTCGAAGTGCGCCGTTGGGAGTGCGACGAAGCGCGCCTGATCCTCGAGGGAACGCACAATGGCTTCGGTCGGCTCGGCGCCCACATCAGGCGTTTCGAAGCCACGGACGCGAAACTCACCATCGTCGATCGGATCGAAGCGGGTACGGCGCGCCGGGCGGCAATCGGATTTCTGGTTCATCCTGAAGTCATGATCGATCGGCTAGGGGAAGCCGTGATGCTTTCGCGGGGCGCGGCGCGGATAATCGCACGATCGACGGCGAAATTTGTCTGCGACGATGCGGTCTGGCAGCCGGATCTGGGATATGAGCGGGCGACAAAGCGCCTCCGCTTGGCCTGGGATGGCGGAAGCGGCGAGGTCGTCACGACATTCGAGATACGAGCGAGCTAGTCGCCTCGCGCAAAAAGAGTTCAGCAGGGGCCTCGTGAAGCAAGTTCAACAAAACTACCGAAGCGGCGAACTCAAGGTCGCGGACGTGCCCTCGCCGCGCGCCGGCGACGGCGAAGTGCTGGTCGCGACCCGCGTGTCGCTGATCAGTTCCGGGACCGAGCGCCAGTTGATGCAACTGGCGAAATCCTCGCTGGTCGGCAAGGCCGCCGCGCGCCCGGATCTGGTGCGCCGGGTGATCTCGAACGTGCGCAAGGAAGGCCTCAAGCCGACGCTCGACAAGGTGTTCGCCAAGCTCGATTCGCCGATTCCGCTGGGTTATTCGCTGGTGGGCGAAATCGTCGCCATGGGGCGCAACGTCACCGGCCATTCCCTGGGCGATCGGGTCGCCTGCGCCGGCGCCGGGCTCGCCAACCACGCCGAATTCAACGCGGTGCCGAAGAACCTGACCGTCGCCGTGCCGGCCGGCGTCGATGATGAGGACGCGAGCTTCGTTACCCTCGGCGCGATCGCGCTTCAAGGCGTGCGGCAAGCCGCGCCGACGCTCGGCGAAACCGTCGTCGTTATGGGCCTCGGGCTGATCGGCTTGCTGACGGTGCAGATCCTGAAGGCCAATGGCTGCGTCGTCATCGGCTTCGACCCCAACGCTGAGCGAGCCGCGCTCGCCAAGAGCTTGGGCGCCGACGTCGCGGTGAGCGAGTCGCTCGCCAATGTCGTCGCCAGCCGCACCGGCGGTCTCGGCGCCGACGCGGTGATCGTCACCGCGTCGTCGAAGTCCAGCGAGCCCGTCAACACCGCGGCGGAAATCTCCCGCATGAAGGGGCGCATCGTCGTCGTCGGGCTGGTCGGCCTGACGATCGATCGCGAGCCGTTCTACAAGCGCGAACTCGAACTGAAATTGTCGATGTCCTACGGCCCGGGCCGCGGCGATCCGACCTATGAACTCAGCGGCCACGACTATCCGCTGCCCTTCGTGCGTTGGACCGAACAGCGCAACATGGCGGCGTTCCTGACCCTGATCGAGCAGGGGCGGATCACGCCGAAGGCCTATGTCACGCACCGCTTTGCGATCGAAGCGGCCGAGAAGGCCTATGAACTCATGGAGAGCGGCGCGCCGCATCTGGCGATCCTGCTGACCTATCCCGAGAATGCCGCGCGCCCGCTGGTGGCGGCAATAGCGCCCAGGCCGCGCGCGGAAAAAGCGACGCTCGGCGTCGCCTTCGTGGGGCTGGGCAATTACGCCAAATCGGTGCTGCTGCCGAAAGTGCGCGGCGCCGAGGGCGTCACGCTGACGTGCGTCGTCACCAAGACCGGCATCAGCGCCAATCATTCCAAGGACAAGTTCGGCTTTGCCGAGGCCGCGACGGACCCGAAGGCGGCGCTTGACGATCCCTCGACCGACGCCCTGTTCGTCGTGACGCGACACGACACCCACGCGGCCTTGACCGCCCGCGCGCTGCGCGCGGGAAAACATGTGTTCTGCGAAAAGCCGCTGGCGATCGACGCCGCCGGCCTCGAAGACGTCATGGACGCGGCGAAGAACGCCTCGGGCGTGCTGACCGTCGGCTTCAACCGGCGCTTCGCGCCGTTGCTGATCAAGGCCAAGCATGCGCTGGAGCCGCGATCCGGTCCGCTGATGATGATCTACCGCGTCAACGCCGGCATGTTGCCTTCGGATTCCTGGATCCAGCGCGACGAAGGCGGCGGCCGCATTCTCGGCGAGGTCTGCCATTTCGTCGACAGCCTCACCTATCTCTGCGGCAGCCTGCCGATCGAAGCGCAAGCGGCTTCGGCGGTCGGACAGTCCGACGCGGTTTCGGCGATCCTGCGCTTCGCCGACGGCTCGGTCGGCACGATCGTCTATTCCTCGCTCGGCGATCCCAGCCTGCCGAAGGAATATCTGGAGGCGTTCGCCAATGGCCGCGTCATCAGGCTCGACGACTTCAACCAGCTGACGATCCATGCCGGCGGCAAGACGCGCGTCGAAAAGGCGAAGCAGGACAAGGGGCAGGCGCAACTCGTGCAGGCGTTCCTCGACGCGGCGCGCGGTCGCGCCGCCCAGCCGATTGCGCTCGCCGAACTCGAAGCGGTGTCCGCGGCGACGCTGGCGATCGAGGAGGCGCTGCGCAGCCGATGAGCGTGAACGCCGCCAACGCGGGCAAGCTGCCGATCACGGTCGTCATCCTCGCCTTCAACGAGGAGATCCATATCGAGCGCTGCCTGACGCGCCTCGCCCCGTGGGTGGAGCGGATCGTCGTCATCGACAGTTTTTCCAGGGACCGCACGGTCGAGATCGCGCGGGCGCTGGGCGCCGAAGTGTTGCAACATCCGTTCAAGAACCATTCCGACCAGTTTCGCTGGGGGCTGCAAGCCGCCGCGCCGACCACGCCCTGGGTGATGCGCGTCGATTCGGACGAATATTTCGAGGACAACGTCTCAGACCTGTTGCGAAGCCTGCTGCCGACGCTGCCTGACGAAATCGCGGGCGTCACGGTCAAGCGCAAATTCATCTTCCGCGAGCGCTGGATCAAGCACGGCCGCTATTATCCCACCCTCCTGTTGCGCCTCTGGCGCAACGGCGCCGGGGACATCGAACAGCGCTGGATGGACGAGCACATCATCCTCAACCGTGGCCGCGCGATTCTGCTGGAGGGCGGCGATCTCGTCGATCACAACCTCAACTCTCTCGATTCCTGGATCGCCAAGCACAATCGCTACGCAACGCTGGCGATGGTCGACTACCTCAACCGCGAGCATCGGCTGTTCGACGAGGATGAGCGGATCGGCGCCACGCAAGGCGCCGCCAAGCGCAACCGTTTTCTCAAGAATTCGGTCTACGCCCGGCTGCCGCTCTACGCGCGCGCGTTGGCGCTCTATCTCTATCGCTACGTGTTCCGGCTCGGCTTCCTCGACGGCCGCGTCGGGCTGGTGTTCCACTTCATGCATGGGTTTTGGCTGTTCATGCTGATCGACGCCAAGCTCGACGAGGCCAGGGATTTCATCGAACGCGATGGCGTCGAGGCGTTCAAACGGAACCTCCGCCAGGTCCACAGAATCGATCTATGATGGCAAGCTCCCCGCGTCCCGTCGTGCTCGTGCTGCTCGGCTGCTTCTGGCCGGGAAACGATTCCAGCGGACCCAATCAAAGTTTCAAGGCGCTGGCGACGGCGCTGGGCAACCAGTTCGAATTTCGTCTGGCGGCGCGCGATCGCCCGACCGGCCCCGACGCCGCGACGCCGGCGCGCGCTGACCCATGGGTCGATCTCGGCTTCGCGCGCGCCCATTATTGCCCGATCGGCGCCTTCGGCGCCGAAGGTTTGCGCTCGCTGATCAACCGGACCCCGCACGACGTCTTGTGGTTGAACAGCGTGTTCGACCGCGAGTTTTCCCTGCCGGCGCTGGCGATGCGGCGGCTGGGGTTGATCAACGCGCGTCCGACGCTGCTTTCGCCGCGCGGCGAATTCGGCCCGGGCGCGCTCGGCCTCAAGTCGGCGAAGAAGCAGGTGTTTCTCGAAGCGGCGCGTCGGCTGAACCTGTGGCGCGGAATCACCCTGCACGCCACCAGCGAGGCGGAGGCGCGCGACATGGCCGCGGGCGCGCGGGGCGCGGCGCCGATCGTGGTCGCGCCGAACATTCGCTTGCCCATCGACGCCACTGCTTTCGCCGCCTCGCCGGACGGCGCCTTGCGGCTGAGCTTCGTCGGCCGCATCGTGCCCGTCAAACAATTGGATTACGCGCTGAACGTGCTCGCGCGGGTGCGAGCAAAGATAGAGTTCAACGTCTATGGCCCCGCCGAGGACGCGGCCTATTGGGCGCGTTGTCAGGATCTGATCGCCAAACTGCCGCCCAACGTCCGCGTCATCTGGCATGGAGAAACCAGCAACGACGGCGTCGTCGCCGCGATGGCTTCCACCGATCTGTTCTTTCTACCTACCGCGGGCGAGAATTTCGGCCACGCGATTTTCGAGGCGCTGACGACCGGCGTCCCCGTGCTGATCAGCGACAAGACGATCTGGCGTCAGCTCGCCGCTTCGCGCGCCGGCTGGGATCTGCCGCTCGCCGATAGCGACCCATGGGTCGAGGCGATCGAGACCTTCGCCCAATGGCCGGAGCAACGGCGCGCGGACTACCGGCGAGGCGCCGCCCATGTCGCGCGCCAATGGTTCCAGGAGAGCGGGGCGGTAGAGAAGAGCGCGCAAATGCTGACGGCGTGCCTGGCGAGCGCGCGATGACACGCAAGCGCATCGCGGTCGTCGCCTCGCATCCGATTCAATATTACGTGACGCTCTATCGCGCGCTGGCGGCATCGCCAGCACTGGAAATTCGGGTGTTTTTCGCCTCGCGCATCGGGCTCGACGAGACGTTCGATCCTGAAATGGGCGTCAACGTCGCCTGGGCGACCGACCTGACCGGCGGCTTCACCCACGAATTCCTGCCCGAAGCCGAGAGCATTCGTCGGATCGGCTTCCGATCTGTCGACAATCCAAGCGTGGGCGCGGCGCTGGCTCGGTTCCGGCCGGACGCCGCCGTCATCCATGGCTACGCGATGCTGACAATGTTGCGCGCGCTGCTGTGGTGCCGTCTGCACGGCGTCAAGGCGATCATGGCGTCTGACAGCTCGGCGCATGCCGCGCGGGCCGGGTTCCGGCGCTGGGCGAAGTTCGTCCTCGTGCCGCTGCTGCTGCGCCAGTTCGGCGCGGCGCTGACGATGAGCGACCGCGCCGAGGCGCATCTCGCGAGCCTTGGCTATCCCCGCGCCGGCATGTTCCGCACGCCGATGATGATCGACGCGGGGTTCTGGCGCGCTCGGGAAAGGCGCGCCGACATCCGCGCCGGTAAACGCGCCGCGCTGGGCTTGAGCGACGAGGATTTCGTCTTTCTCAGCGTCGGCAAATTGCATCCGCGCAAGCGCATGATCGACGTGCTCGAAGCGTTGGCGCGCTCGAGCCGTCGGTGCGTTTTGCTGATCGCCGGCGACGGCGAGGAGCGCGAGATGTTGCAGGCCTTTGTCGCCCGTCACGACCTCGACGTCCGGTTCCTCGGGTTCATCAACATCGACGGCTTGCCGGCGCTCTACAGCGCCGCCGACGTTCTGGTTCACTCGGCGGAAATCGAGCAATTCGGCATGGTCGTGCTGGAGGCCGCGGTGCTCGGCCTGCCGATGGTCCTCAGCGACCGCACCGGCGCCATCGGCCCGAGTTCGATCGCCCGCCCCGATGTAAACGCTCTGGTTTATCCGTTCGGCGATATCGATGCGCTGGCGCGTTGCATGGCGCGACTGCGCGACGACGATGCTTTACGGCGGCGCATGGCGGCGGCGTCGCTGGGAATCTCCGCCGATCACAGCGGGCCCAAGAGCGTGGCGAGCGTCGTGGCGGCGAGCGCTTGAGAGGGGTTGAAATGGGTTTGTCGTCATTCCCGAGAAAGCGGATGGGCCCTAACTTAAGGGTTTTCCGCCGCTTACAACCGTCCTTTCCGTCATGGCCGTGCTCGTCACGGCCATCCACGTCGGGCCGGGGCACCGCTTTCGGAGGCTTTCCAGGGACATCCCGACGTGGATACCCGCGACAGGCGCGGGCATGACGGCAGGCCGCGGCGCTCAAGTTGGCGCCTGTGCGCTTTCGCGGAGATGACTGTTCGTAACTGTGGATGCAAATGCCCTTGTCCAAACTTCAACATTGCACGCTCTGGGCGCGCGACAACAAGCTGCGCGCGCTTGGGCTTGCGCTGCTGGGCGCGCTGGCGATCGCGTCCATAGGCCAGGGGTTTCGCTATGCCGTCGTCTACAGCACGGACTTTCAGTGGAGCCCGACGGTTCTTTTGACGGTGGGCGTCAACCCTTACGAAGTTGCGTTGTCGGGGAACGTCGATGGCAAAATCCTGATGTCGCAGTTCCCACCCTATCTGCATTTGTTATACATCGTGTTTCTTCCCCTCGCCTATCTGCCTTACACGGTGGCGAAACTCGCCTGGGCGATCGTCAATTTCGGCTTCGCCTGGGGCTCGATCGTCGTCCTGAAGCGTCTGTTCGGTCTTTCCGTCGTCCAGGCCCTGGGGCTGGCGGCGCTGTTCTTCGTCTCGACGCCCTATCGCAACGCGATAGGCAATGGGCAAACCTCGCTGCTGTGTCTGTTCGCGCTGCTGATCGCCTGGATTTATCAGAACCGCAGCCAAGCGGGGGCGGGCGTCGGCCTCAGCCTGCTGCTGACCAAATATTCCTTCGCGCCTCCGGTCCTGTTGTGGTTTTTTCTTCGTGGCAGAGTGAAAATGTTGATCGCCGCGCTGATCTGCCTGACGGCGGGCTGGTTGCTGTTTTCCTGGATTTGCCAGGAGAACCCTTTGATGATCTTGGGTCAGCCGCTGCAAGTCGCCAGCATGTATTCGGAGGCCGAGGGCGGCGGCGACATCATGACACTGATCCAGTCGTTCGGGTGGGAGCGTCCCATTGCCGGCGTCCTTCGGCTCAGCAGTTTCGTCGGGATCTTGACGACCTGCCTGTGGATCGCCGTGTTGCGGCTCGAGGCGCCCCGCCTGAGCGAGGCGGAGGCGTTGGCGGGTCTCTGCCTCGTCTCGCTGCTGGCCATCCGTCATCTCGCCTACGACTTCGTCTTTGTGGCGCCCGCGGCGGCGCTGGCGTTCACCCTGACGCGGTTTTGGCAATTCGCCGCCTTCGCGCTGCTCGGCTACCTCTGGTTTGGCGTGAAGCTGTTGAATAGCTTCAGCATCAACGGCAAATGGGTGGAATTGGCGAGCTTTCTGACGCTCAATTGTCTGGTCGTCATCGTCCTCTCGCGGGCGCGGGGGACGAGATGGCCAGCCTGAAGCGGATGACGTCCAACATCGCGGCGCAAATTTTCGCGGTGGCGGCCTCGCTGATCGACCGGATCATTCTCGTCGGCTTCCTGCTGCGCGGCTGGGGCCCAGACGTGTTTTCGGATTATTCGGTCATCCAGTCGGCCTCGACTTTGCTGCTGATCGCCGAACTCGGCATCCAGATCTATTTCCAGAACGTCCAGCAGGCCGCCTTCGTCGCGCGTGACAAAGCGGCCTTCCGGCGCGCCGCAGCGATTCATCTGGGCGTCATCCTCACGATCGTCGGCGCCTTGGCGGCGATCTTGTCGGCGCTGACGCTGATGGGCGCGACGGACGGCTGGCTGCATCTCAACCAGATCGACGCCCGCACGGGGAGGATCGTGTTGTGGTTGCTGGGGATAGGCAATCTGCTGACCGTCGTCAGGTCGACGACCACGAGCATCTATTCGGCAATGGGCAACTTCGCCTTTACCGTCGTCATGACCGCGGTGGCGCTGATCGTCACCACCCTGGCCTCGATCCTGGCCGTCCTCCTCGGCGCCGGTCCGACGACGCTCGCCGCGCTCTATCTCGTCGTCAGCGGCGCGGGCTCGCTGATCTATTTCCGTTTCGACATCGCCCGCCGCTTCCCCGATTGGGTCAGCGGGCCGGCCGCGCCGACGTTGACCGAATTGCGCGCCGCCGGCGTGCACCTCAAATGGTTCAGCCTGCAGATCATCGGCCCGACCGTGTGGCTGCAAGCGCCGGTCCTTGTGTTCGACGCCTTCGACGTGTCGGGCCGCGACATCACTTCGTTTCTGCTGATCCGCACCATGGTCAACCAAATCCGCCAGGCTTTTCAGTTCGCGACGATCGGCGCCGGCATCGAAATCGCGCCGCTCGCTCACAGCGGCGACAGAGCCGGCGCCTGGCGGCTTTCCGCGCGGGTCGGATTGATGACCACGGTGCTGTGCGGCGTGATGGTCGCGGCGGTGCTGATCTTCGGCGAGGACGTGACGCGCTACTGGGTAGGCGACGCGACGCTGTTCTCCGAACCGATCTCGATCGCGCTGTTGGCGCCGTTGCTCGCGGTGGTGTTCCTGCAACAGCCCGTCGCGCTGTTGCAATACGCCAACATGTCGCTCGCCCCGGGCTTGCAGCGCCTGTTGCAGATCGTGCTCGGGCCGCTGCTATGCATCGCGGGGCAGAGGTTCTACGGCGTGACCGGCCTCGTCATCGGGCTGGCGATTTCGGAAGTCGTCGCCAATTGGGCGCTGCTTCCGTTGCTGGCGGGCATGAAGATGTTTCCCGGCTTCGTCCGCTATTGCCTCAGTTCGGCGGGCGCGGGGCTGGCCGCGGCTGCGGCGTCGCTGGCGGTCGGCTGGGGATTGTTGCATGCCTATCCTGCCTCGTCGTTGTTCGCCCTGGCGGTCAAGATGGCGGTCTGGACGCTGCTGACCCTCGTGCCGATGATGTGGGTGACGCTGCCCGAACAGGTTCGCCGGTCCCTCTGGCGGCGCCTTCACGCTTTGGCCAAGACCTGACGGGACGATAGGCAACGATGTTTTTTTGGCTTTCCAAGGCGCTGTGGACATTCGCCGATCCGGCGAACGCCCTGCTGCTGCTGAGCGTCCTCGGCGCGGTTCTGCTTTGGACGAAGTGGCGAAGGGCGGGGCGTGGGCTCCTGTCCGTCATCCTGGGGTTCCTGCTGTTGATCAGCGTCGTGCCGCTCGGCGGCTACATGATGGCGTTGCTGGAGGGACGATTTCCGCCCGTCCGGGAACAGGCCGACGTCGATGGCATCGTCTTGCTCGGCGGCGCGATCGACGCGGCGAACTATTACGAACGGCCGGGCTCGGGTTACACGAGCGCGATGGGCCGCATCGTCGAGGCGGCGCGCCTCGCCAAACGCCATCCGTCCGCGAGGCTCATCGTCGCCGGCGGACCGCAGCCGGAACAGGGTCACAGCGAGGCCGACGCGACACGCGAACTGTTGCTCGACCTCGGCGTCGCGCCGGAACGCATCGAACTCGAGGTCCGTTCGCGCAACACGTTCGAGAACGCGTTGTTCGTCAAACAAATCGCCAAGCCCAGACCGGACGAGCATTGGCTGTTGGTGACTTCGGCCTTCCATATGCCGCGCGCGATGGGCTGCTTCCGGTCAGTCGGTTTTTCCGTGTCCGCGTTTCCCGTCGACTACAAATACGGCTCGCTCACGACGCCGAGGCTGGACTTCTTCGACGGCCTCTCCGAATTGAAATACGCTATCCACGAATATACGGGTCTGATCGTCTATCGCCTGTCCGGCAAGACGCCAGACTTCATCCCCGGCCCGTGAGGCCGGGGTCGAGTCGCGATCCTAGCGCCCAAGCATGTCCTGCCAGATGCCGCGCGTGTCGAGCACCGCGAGGTGGCGGCGGTCGGCGAGCGGCGCCAATTTGAACTGGTCGTGATCGACCAGAACTATCGCCACCTCGCAGGAACGTATGGCGTCGTCGAGGTCGGTGAGCACCGCGCCCGCGCGCGCCAAGGCGGGCGGCAATTCGTCGATGTTCGGCTCGACGACTTTTACGCGGGAGCCGTATTTCTCCGCCAGCTTCAGGGCGACTTCGAGCGCCGGGCTCTCGCGGAGGTCGTCGACGTTGGCCTTGAACGCCAGCCCCAGGCAGGCGATCGAGGCGAAGCCGTTGTCTTCGATCAGCGCCACGGCGCGCTCGAACGTCGCCTCCATCTTGTGATCGTTGACTTCGCGGCCGGCGCGAATGAGCCGGGCGAGATCGGGCGCGGAATCGACGATGAACCAGGGGTCGATGGCGATGCAATGCCCGCCGACGCCCGGGCCGGGGCGCAGAATGTTTACGCGCGGATGGCGGTTGGCGAGGTCGATCACTTCCCAGACATTGATAGCGAAGCGCTCGCAGATCAACGACAGCTCGTTGGCGAAGGCGATGTTGACGTCGCGGAACGCGTTCTCGGTCAACTTGACCATCTCCGCCGCCGCCGCCGAAGTGGTTACACAGGCGCCGCGCACGAACAGTTTATAGAACCGTTGCGCCTGACGCGAGCACGCCGGCGTCAGACCGCCGATGCAGCGGTCGTTGTTGATCAGTTCGGTCAGGATCCGTCCAGGCAGTACGCGCTCGGGGCAATAGGCGATGGCGAGCGGCTTGGCGTCCTTGTCGCCCGGGCGGGTGACGAGGTCGGGGCGCTTTTCGTAGATGCGCCGGGCGATCTGTTCGGTCGTGCCGATCGGGCTGGTCGACTCCAGGATCACCAGATTGCCCGGCGCAAGAACGCCGCAAATGCTCTCGACCGCGGCGAACACCATTTGCAGTTCCGGCCGCTTCTCGGCGTCCATCGGCGTCGGCACGGCGATCATGAAAACGTTGGCGGGTTCGGCCTTGGTCGAGACTTTCAGCGTCCCATTCGACACCACTTTCTGCACGAGACCGTCGAGGTCGGGTTCGGCGATATGGATCGCGCCGGCGGCGATGGTCGCGACGATCCGCTCGCTGATGTCCACGCCATGCACGCTGATGCCGCGACTGGCGATCAGCGCGGCGGTCGGCAGGCCGATATAGCCCAGACCGATGACGGAAACCTTCGGAAATACGGTCACTGTGCGATGATCCTTGCAATTCGCTCGCTCGCGTGTCCGTCCCCGAAGGGATTACCCGCGAGGGCCATGGCTTGGTAGTGTTGTGGGTCGTCGAGCAGGCGATCGACCTCGGAAACGATGCGGTGGGTATCCGTGCCGACCAGCAGCGCGGCGCCCGCCTCGACGCCCTCGGGACGTTCGGTGGTTTCGCGCATCACCAGAACCGGCTTGCCCAGAGCCGGCGCCTCTTCCTGCACGCCGCCGGAATCGGTCAGCACCAGATAGGCCGTCGAGAGCAGGCTGACGAAGTCGAGATATTCCTGCGGCGGGATGATTTCCGCCCGGGGATGCGAAGCGAGCCGGGCGCCCAGGACATCGCGCACGTTCGGGTTGGGATGCACCGGCAGGACGATGACGACGTCCTCGCGCTCCAGGATGCGTTCGAACGCGTCGCCAATCTGGATCATGCGGTCGCCGAAGTTTTCCCGTCGGTGGCAGGTGGCGAGAATGATCCGGCGGCCTTTGTGCTTCGCGGAGATCCTGGGGCCGAGCACGGAGAGCGCAGGGTCGGCGTCGATCATCGCTCGCGACGCCTGAAGCGCGTCGATGATCGTGTTGCCGGTGACGTAGACCTGAGACTTGGGCACGTTCTCGAGATACAGCATCTCGGCGGCGCGCGGGGTCGGCGCGAAATGCTGGTCGGCGATCTGGGTGACGAACTTGCGGTTCACTTCTTCCGGCCAGGGCTCGTAAATGTTGCCGCTTCTGAGGCCGGCCTCGACGTGGCTGACCGGGACGCGCCGGTAAAAGGCGGCGAGCGCGCCGATCATGGCGCTGGTCGTGTCGCCCTGGACGACGACCCGGTCGGGCCTGGCCTCGTCATAGACTTCGCCGAGCGCCAGCAGCAGCCGGGAACTGAGCTGATCCAGGGACTGATTGGGTTTCATCACGTCCAGATCGAAGTCCGGTTTGATCTTGGTCAGTTCGAGAATCGGATCGAGGAGATCCCGGTGCTGAGCGGTGACGCAGACGAGGGTGCGCAGGTTTTCCTGCGCCTTCAGCTTGTAGACGACGGGAAATAACTTCAGCGCCTCCGGCCGAGTGCCGATGATGACGAGGATGTTCTTTTTCATGAATGGGTTTGTCCCGTCGATCCCAGAGGCCCGGTTTGTGGATCGGCGCCTCGAAATCACGATGCAGATGATCTTGCAATAGGCAACGCTCGAATTTTGCCTGAGCCCTGCGGGCAATGGGGAGCGGGCAAGGCCAGGATAGGCGCCTGAGAGCCTCATCTGCCTGGCGGAGGGGCGGGAATAGGGCCTTACCCCACATCTCCCGGGTCGATCAACCGATGCAACCGATCCGCCGCGGCCAAGGCGAACCGCAGCAACATTGCCCGCCGGGTCGCCGGCGCCATCGCGCGCGGCTCCGGCTCGCGTAAAATCTCGGCGCCATAGCGGTCGGCGACGATCAGGCCGGCGTCCACCGGCATGATTTCGGCGGGCATTTCGTGGGGAATGGCGAAATAGAGCCGGTCGCAATTGGCGACGTAGTCGCGCCATTTCCGGTCGGCGCGATAGTCGGCGATCGAGGATTTGATTTCGACGATCCACAGCGCGCCGTCGCCGTTGAGCGCGACGACATCGGCGCGCCGTCCATCGATCAACGAAAGTTCGGTCACCGTGGCGAACCCTCGCGAGCGTAACAGGCGGCGGACGCCGCGCGCGACGGCGAACGCGGTTTCCGATTGCCGACCGTCCGCGAGAGGGTCGGCCATGGCTCTAGGCCCTGAAGTCGGCGAGCATCGCCTCGGCCGCCTTTTCCGCGATCATCAGCGTCGGCGAATTGGTGTTGCCCGAAGTGATGCGCGGCATCACCGAGGCGTCGGCGATGCGGCAGCCGGGGAGGCCGCGCAGACGCAGGCGCACATCGACCACGGCCATAGGATCGTCGTCGCGACCCATCTTCGCCGTCCCGACGGGATGGAAGATCGTCGTGCCGACATCGCCGGCGGCGCGCGCAAGATCGGCGTCGGACGTGAGCTTCGCGCCGGGCAGATATTCCTGCGGCGAAAACCGCGCGAGCGCCGGGGCGTGGGCGATTTTGCGCGCCAGACGCAAAGAATCAGCGGCGACGCGGCGATCCTCTTCGGTGCTCAGATAATTCGGCTGGATGCGCGGCTGCTTGCCCGGGTCGGCGCTTTCCACATGCACGAAGCCCCGGCTCGACGGGCGCAGATTGCAGACGCTGAGCGTGATCGCCGGGAATGTGTGCAAGGGATCGCCGAACTTGTCGAGCGACAGCGGCTGGACGTGGAACTCGACGTTGGCGGTCGCATAATCCGGCGAGGACTTTCCGAATATGCCGAGTTGCGAGGGCGCCATGGTCAGCGGCCCGCGACGATTTATTGCGTAGTCGATGCCCATGCCGATGCGTTTCCACAAAGATTGGAACTCGACGTTGAGGGTGCGCGCGTCCTGGATTTTGAAGATCGTGCGCAATTGCAGATGGTCTTGCAGGTTTTCGCCGACGCCTGGCAGCGCATGGGCCACCGACACGCCGATTCGCGATAGCGCGTCGGGGCGGCCGATGCCCGAGAGCTCCAGCAATTGCGGCGTGCCGATCGCGCCCGCGGTCAGCGCGACTTCACGCCGCGCCCGCGCCACCTCGATCTGGCCGTCGCGGAAAAACTCCAGGCCGGCGACGCGGCCGTTTTCGATGACGAGCTTGCGGGCCTGGGCGCCGGTGACGAGCTTCAGATTGCGGCGGTGGAGCACCGGCTTCAGGAACGCCTTGGCGGCCGAGACACGCACGCCGCGCCGCTGGTTGACCTCGAAATAATCGGAGCCCTCGTTGTCGCCGCGGTTGAAGTCGTCGATCTTGGGGATGCCGGCTTCCGCAGCGGCATCACGCACGGCGTCGAGGATTGCCCAGGAAATGCGCGGCCGCTCGATCCGCCATTCGCCGCCGGAACGATGCAAATCGCCGTTGCCGCCGTGGTGGTCCTCGTGGCGGAGAAAATAGGGCAGCACGTCGTCCCAGCCCCAGCCCTCCAGGCCGAGTTGCCGCCAGCCGTCATAATCGGCGGCCTGTCCGCGCATATAGATCATGCCGTTGATCGCCGAGCAGCCGCCGATGACCCGGCCTCGGGGATAGGCGATGTCGCGGCCGTTGAGGCCTTTTTCCGGCGCGGTGCGGAAACGCCAGTCGGAGCGCTTGTCGCCGATGGCGTAGAGGTAGCCGACGGGAATGTGCAGCCAGATCCAATTGTCGCGCCCGCCCGCCTCGACGAGCAGCACGTTGGTGTTGGGATTGGCGCTCAGCCGATTCGCCAGCAGACATCCCGCCGTCCCCGCGCCGACGACGATGTAATCGAAAATCTCGCTCATGCCTCAAACCACCCAACACGCGACGTCCCGTCCCGACTTGGTCTCCAACGGCGGTTTCTCGACGCGGCAACGCTCCATCGCCAGCGGACATCGGGGATTGAAAGCGCAGCCCGCGGGCGGGTTGAACGGGGAGGGCGGCTCGCCTTTGAGGATCGTCCGTTCGCGTTTGGCGCCCGGCTCGGCGATGGGCGTGGCGGACAGCAAGGCCCGCGTATACGGGTGCTGTGGAGACGAAAAGATCGCCTGTTTGGTTCCGATCTCCACGGGATTGCCGAGATAAATCACCATCACTTCGTCGGCAATGTGTTTGACGACGGAGAGATCGTGCGAGACGAACACGTAGGCGAGCTGGAACTCCTCCTGCAATTCGGCGAGCAGGTTGAGCACCTGGGCGCGGATCGACACATCGAGCGCCGAGACCGGCTCGTCGAGCACGAGGATCTTCGGCCGGAGCACGAGCGCGCGGGCGATGGCGATGCGCTGGCGCTGGCCGCCGGAAAACATGTGGGGATAGCGGTGGTAGAACTCCGGCCTGAGGCCCACCCGTTCCATGATCGTCAGCGCCGCGTCACGCCGCTCGGGCGCGCTCATCTGGGTGTTGACGAGCAGCGGCTCCTCGAGCGCCTTGCCGATCTTCTGCCTTGGGTTCAGCGAGCCGTAGGGGTTCTGAAACACCATCTGCACTTCGCGGCGCAAACGCCGGCGACGCTCGGCGTTGGCATGGGCGACGTCCTCGCCTTCGATGATCAGCGCGCCCGCCGTGGGCAGTTCGATCAGCGTCAACAGCCGCGCCAGCGTCGATTTTCCGGAGCCGGACTCGCCGACGACGGCGAGCGTGCGGCCCGCCTTCAGGCTGAAACTGGCGTCGGTCAGCGCCTTGACGGTCGCCTTGGGCGCGAACACGCCGCGCGCGACCGAATATTCGCGCGACAGGCCGCGCGCTTCGAGGACGGCGCTCATGCGGCGGCTCCAGGTAGGCGCACGGGCTGGCCTGCTTCGAGCGGGGTGAAGCAGCGGGCGCGGCCCAGCGCGGCGCTCGCCGGTCCCGGCGCGGAGCGTCGGCAGGCGTCGAAGACGAAGGCGCAGCGCGGCGCGAACAAGCAGCCCGGGGGCCGGTCGAATTGCCCCGGCACGACGCCGGAGATCGCCGGCAACCGCCGCTGCGTCGCGCGCTCCGGCAGCGCGGCGAGCAGCGCGAACGTGTAGGGGTGGTGCGGATCGGAGAACAGTCCGGCGGTCGTATTCGCCTCCACCTGCTGCCCCGCATATTGCACGATGACGCGATCCGCGGTCTCGGCGACGACGCCCATGTCGTGGGTGATCAGCACCAGCGCCATGCCGTTCTGTTTGCGCAGCGACATCAGCAGATCGAGGATCTGCGCCTGGATCGTCACGTCGAGCGCGGTCGTCGGCTCGTCGGCTATCAACACCTTGGGGCGGCAGGCGAGCGCCATGGCGATCATCACGCGCTGGCTCATGCCGCCCGACAGCTGATGTGGAAAGGCGTGGACGCGCCGCTCGGGGTCGGGAATGCCAACTTCACGCAAAAGTTCGACGACGCGCACGGCGCGCTGTTTGCGGTCGAGCGGCAAATGGGTCTTCAGCGCCTCGTCGATCTGGAAGCCGACGGTGAAACAGGGGTTGAGCGAGGACATCGGCTCCTGAAAGATCATCGCGATGTCCTTGCCGGCGATCTGTCGCCGCTCGGCGGCGCCCATGCGCAAGAGATCGCGACCGTCGAACGCCATTCGGTCGGCGGTGACCTTGGCTGTGAACGGCAGCAGCCCCATGACCGCGAGCATCGCCACCGACTTGCCGGAGCCGGATTCGCCGACGATCGCCAGCGTCTCGTCGCGGTCGACGCTGACATCGACGCCGTCGACCGCCTTGAACGCCCCGTTGCGGGTGGCGAAAGACACCGAGAGATTTTTCACTTCGAGCAGGGGCATGGAAAATTCGCTGGTGAGGGTGTATATTCAGTGTGTCACTTCGAACTCTTGGGAGCCAGGTCACATGTCGAAGCCCATTCTACCGCCGGTGTGAGGCTGTGCTCGACGAACGCGTTGCCATCCGCGATGGCCGACGGGCCGATCGTCGCGGCAGCGGCGGCCAAAGTAACGCCGTAGATGACCTTGAGCGTTCGTAGTCTTTGGGCGAGCGCGGCTTGCGCACGCGCGGATGCCGCGGCGATGATGCCGCCGAGCGTAAAAACCTGCTGGATGAGCTTGACTTGCCGGTCGTGGCTGAGCTGCGCGTAGGCCTCGCTCCGGAAGTCCGCGAGCTGCGCTGTCAGGCCTGCGGTCAGGTTGTTATAATATTCTACGAGCGCCGCTATCACGTCGGCGGGCAGCCGATTTATCGCTTCCTTGATGTTGTCGAAGACGAAATTGGCGTTGACGACGGCCACGTAGGGCGCCCACGGTTTGCGGGGCCCTGGGTCAACGCTCAGTTTCGCGATCAACTCTTTGCAAACCTCAGGATTCGACCAGTTTGTCTCGCTGGCGGCGTTGCTGGCGATTTCCGCCGTAAGTCCCTTGATCAGTTCGTATTCGCGTCGTCTCTCCGAGATTAGCCAGACGAGCCAGCGTATAGCGTTGTTGAGCAGCCAAGCCAGCGCCGCGCCCAAGATCCCTATCGACGCGCCGAAGGTCTTGGCGAAGGCTATGACTTCCGGCTCGTGCTGGCAATCGATCGCCATTTTCAGCTCCGCCGCATCTTCGGGTCGAGCGCGTCGCGCAGACCGTCGCCGGTGAGGTTGATGGCGACGACGGTGATCAGGATGGCGAGGCCGGGCAGGGCGACGATCCAGGGGTCGGAGCGGATGAACTCGCGGGAATCGGCGAGCGCCGCTCCCCATTCCGGCGTCGGCGGTTGGGCGCCAAGGCCGAGAAAGCCGAGGCCGGCGGCTTCCAGGATGGCGTCGGAGACGCCGAGCGCAGCCTGGACGATCAGCGGCGCGAGGCAGTTCGGCAGGATCGTCGAAAGCGCGAGGCGCAGCGGGCCGACGCCCGCCGTGCGCGCGGCGGTCACGTAATCCTTGCTGAGTTCGCCGAGCGCGGAGGCGCGCACCAGCCGCACGTATCGCGGAGTGTAAACAATGGTGACGGCGACGATGGTGTTGGTGAGGCTCGGTCCCAAAATGGCGACCACCAGGATCGCCAGCACCAGGCTCGGCACCGCCATGATCAGGTCCATGACGCGGGTGATCGCGACATCGGCGATCGTGCCGGCCATCGCCGCGACGAGGCCGAGCATCACGCCGACGACGAACGAGACGCTCATCACGGAAACGCCGATGAACAGCGAAACGCGCCCGCCGTAGATGAGGATCGACAGCATGTCGCGGCCTTCGCCGTCGGTGCCGAACGGGAAGCGCCAAGTGCCGCCGTCCCAGACGGGCTTGGCCCTGACCGCGTCGCGGAATTGCTCGATAGGCGAATGCGGGGCGAGAAAATCGGCGAACACCGCAGCCAGCACGACGATCGTGACGATGGTCAGCCCGATCATGGCGCCGCGATTCTCGCGGAACGCGGACCAGAAGGCGGCGAGCGGCGAGGGCTCGGCGAGGACACGGCGGCTCTCGTCCGGCGTTACCGCGATGGTCACGTCAGCGCCCATGTCGGATCCTCGGATTGATCGCGCCGTAGAAGACGTCGACGAACAGATTGACCAGGATGACGACGGTGGAGACCAGCATCACGCCGCCCTGAAGCGCGGGGTAATCGCGGCGGTTGATCGAATCGATCAGCCAATGTCCGATCCCCGGCCATGAAAAAATCGTCTCGGTGAGCACCGCGCCGGCGAGCAGGCTGGAAACCGACAGTCCGATGACGGTGACGACGGGCAGCAGCGCGTTGCGCAACGCATGCAGGCCGATGACCCGAAACGGCGACAGGCCCTTGGCGCGGGCGGTGCGGACGTAGTCCTCGCTGAGCACTTCGAGCATCGAGGAGCGCGTCATGCGGGCGATGACGCCGAGCGGCACAGTGCCGAGCACGATGGCCGGCAGGATGAGGTGGTGCAGCGCGTCCCAGACCGCGCCGGGTTGATCGGACAAAGCGGCGTCGATCAACATGAAGCCGGTCGGCGTGTCGTAGTAGTAGTTGATGAGGTCCACCCGGCCCGATACGGGGGTCCAGCCGAGTTGCACCGAGACGAACATGATCAGCATCAGGCCCCACCAGAAGATCGGCATCGAATAGCCGAACAGCGAGATCGACATCAGCACCTGATCGAAAATGCCGCCGCGATTGACGGCGGCGGCGGCGCCGGCGGGCACGCCGATCAATACGGCGAACATCATGGCGAAGAAGGTGAGTTCGATCGTCGCGGGAAACAGGGTGAAGAATTCGGTCAGCACCTTGGCTTGCGTCGACAGCGAGACGCCGAAATCGCCGTGCAGGATTTGCCAGCAATAATCGAGAAACTGCTTCCACAAGGGCTGGTCGAGGCCCAACTGGTGTCGAAAGAAGGCCAGGCGCTCCGGCGAAATCCCGTGTTCCCCAACGCGCACCTCTACGGGATCGCCGGGGACGAGGCGAATGGCGGCGAAGGTAACGAACATCAGGGCGACGAACGTCGGGATGGTCAGCGCCAGCCGGCGGAAGAAATAGATCAGCATGAGAGGTCCAAATTGGATCGGCCCCGGCGTACGACCGCCGGGGCCGAAACCGCGTTACTTGACGTCGACGCCTTCGAAAGCGTGCGTGCCGAGCGGGCTCTGCAAGTAGCCGGTGACCTTGGCGCTCGTCGCCTCGAACACGGTCGAATGCGCCAGCAGCAACGACGGCGCCTCGTCATGCTCGATCTCCTGCATGCGGGAGTAAAGCTTGGCGCGGCCGGCCTGATCGGGGATGACCCGCGCCTTGACGAGCAGGTCGTTGAATTCGGTATTGCACCATTTAGGAATGTTGTTCTGGACCGCATGGCCGTCATTGCAGGCGAGCAGGAAGAAGAAGTTGTCGGGGTCGCCGTTGTCGCCCGTCCAACCCATCTGCCCGGTTGTGTCCTCGGCGTTCTGCAGCCGCTTGCGATATTCGCCCCACTCGTAAGTGACGAGCTTGGCGTTGACGCCGACCTTGGCGAGATCGGACTGCATCATTTCGCCAATGCGCTTGCCGTTGGGATTGTAGGGGCGTTGCACTGGCATGTACCAGAGGTCGATGTCGATCGGGGTTTTCACGCCCGCGTCGGCCAGCATCTTCTTGGCCTTCTCGGGGTCGTAGGGGTAGTCGACGATCGAGTCGTTGTAAGACCACATCGTCGCCGGGATCAGCGTCTTCGCCTTGACGCCGGCGCCGAGATAGACGTCGCGAATGATCGCGTCGCGGTCGATCGACATCGAAAGCGCCTGACGCACTTCCTTCTTGTCGAACGGCGGCTTGGTGTTGTTGAAAGCCCAATAGGCGATGTTGAGGCCCGAAGCGCTGATTACCTTCAGCGACGGGTCCTTCTGCATTTCAGGCAGATCGGCGGGGCGCGGATAGCCGTTGACCTGGCATTCGCCGGCTTTCAGCTTGGCATAGCGCGATGTTGCGTCTGGCGTGATAGCGAACACGAGGTCGTCGACCAGCGCCTTCTCGCCGTAATAGTCGGGGTTCTTCTTGTAGCGGATGACCGCGTCCTTCTGATAGGTGACGAAGGAGAACGGCCCGGTGCCGACGGGGACCTGATCGAGCTGTTCCGGCGTGCCCTTCTTCAACAGGAAGTCGCCGTACTCGGCCGAACTGATGGCCGCGAAGTCCATCGCCAGATTGGCGAGGATGGCGACGTTCGGCGTCTTCAGATGGAAGACGACAGTGTAGGGGTCCTTCTTCTCGATCGTGTCGAGGATCGAGGGCATGTCCATGTCGTTGAAATAGTCGTACTTGCCGCCGGAAACCTTGGCATAGGGATGGTCCGGCTTCCACTGCCGGTCGAACGAG
>Ga0302157_10000878_pt1 | contig 38140 bp, 35 predicted proteins | sample I_Bog_N3_3_FD_193502 | JGI IMG/M metagenome (GOLD analysis project Ga0302157, IMG submission 193502) | Peat permafrost microbial communities from Stordalen Mire near Abisko, Sweden - I_Bog_N3_3 | ecosystem: Environmental > Terrestrial > Soil > Wetlands > Peat | place: Sweden: Abisko, Stordalen...
GAAGGTGGAAGAGCTGATCGCCCGCCTGGCCCAGAAGGCGCGCGCCGCCGGCATCCACCTGGTGCTGGCCACGCAGCGTCCCAGCGTCGACGTGATCACCGGCCTGATCAAGGCCAACATCCCCACGCGCCTGTCGTTCCAGGTGTCGAGCAAGATCGACAGCCGCACCATCCTCGACCAGATGGGTGCCGAGGCGCTGCTGGGCCAGGGCGACATGCTGTACCTGACGCCCGGCGGCGGCGTGCCGGTGCGCGTGCACGGCGCATTCGTCAGCGACGACGAAGTGCACCGCGTGGTCGAGTACCTGAAGTCCCGATCGCCGGCGAACTACATCGAGGGCATCCTCGAGGGCGGCGTGCTGGAAGGCGACGTGGACGGCGACGGCAGCGGCGGTGGGTCAGCCGATGCGGAGGCTGATCCGTTATATGACCAGGCGGTGGCGGTGGTGCTGCAGAACAAGCGGGCGTCCATCTCGCTGGTGCAGCGCCATCTGCGCATCGGCTACAACCGCGCGGCGCGGCTGCTCGAGCAGATGGAGCAGTCGGGGCTCGTCTCCAGCATGTCCGGAAGCGGCAACCGCGAGATCCTGGTCCCCAAACGGGACGAATGAGCCTGCTCCTCGCCTGCGAAAGAACCCGATGACTGTTTCCCGATTGACTCGCACCACGGTGCTCGCGGCGTTCGCGTTCTCGTGCGCCGCGGCGTCCGCCACGGCCACCGACGAGCTGCGCGACTTCGTCAAGAACGTGAAGTCGGGCAAGTCCACCTTCACGCAGACGGTGACCGCGCCCGACGGCAAGCAGAAGCTGTCCAACGGCAGCTTCGCGTTCTCGCGCCCGAACCGCTTCCGCTTCGTCTACGAGAAGCCGTACGCGCAGACGGTGGTGGGCGACGGCACCAAGGTATGGATCTACGACCCCGACCTGAACCAGGCCTCGTCGCGCAAGATGGGCGACGCGCTCGCCAACACGCCGGCCGCGCTGATCGTGTCCAACGACATCGACAACGTGTTCACGCTGGCCGACCAGCCGGGCACGAAGGACGGCCTGCAATGGGTCGTGGCCACGCCCAAGCAGGCCGAAGGCACGGTGCGCACGTTGAAGGTCGGTTTCAAGGGTCACGCGCTGGCGCAACTCGAGATCGACGACAGCTTCGGCCAGCACTCGATGATCGTGTTCAACGGCTTCGAGCCGAACGCGAAGCTTCCTCCGGACACGTTCGTGTTCGTGCCGCCGAAGGGGGCGGACGTGGCGGAGCAGTAGGCTTTTTGCCGCAGGCAACGCATCCCAACAACAACAACAACAACAACAACGCCAACAGCCGACAGAAAAGAAAACGGCCACCACAGTCTCCCGTGGCGGCCACCCAAAATCCTTCGAGGAATGTGTCCGGAGTCCAGGCGCGGTGAGGACGCGCCGTCGTTCGCCCCGGATCAACGCATCAGTGAACCAGCGGGTCGTCCATCAGACCCATGTCGGGGGCAGTCATCATCTGTTCGATGTCCATCAGGATCAGCATGCGTTCGCTGTCGCCGCTCTTGATCGTGCCCAGGCCGGTGATGTAGGTCGATTCGATGGCGCCGTTGAACTCCGGGGCCGGCTTGATGGCGTCGCCGCCGAGCTCGAGCACGTCCGACACCGAGTCCACCACCATGCCCACCGTCCGGTTGGCGATGTTCAGGATGATGACGACGGTGAAGCTGTTGTATTGCACGTCCGACAGGCCGAAGCGCAGGCGCATGTCGACGATCGGCACGATCACGCCGCGCAGGTTCACGACGCCCTTGATGAAGTGCGCCGCGTTGGCGATGCGGGTCGGGTTCTCGTAGCCGCGGATTTCCTGCACTTTCAGGATGTCGATGCCGTATTCCTCGGCGCCGAGCTTGAACGACAGGTATTCGCGCGTCGCGCCGTGCAGGGCCTTGGTGGCAGCCTGCGCGCTGGTGCGGGGGTCGGTGGCGGTGATGGCGCTCATGGGCGGATTTGCTCCTTGCAACGGGACGTGTGGCTCACGACCCATGCATGAAACCGGGCCGCGTCAGTGCTATGCAGTGTGAAGCCAGGCCGGCATCCCGAATGCCTTGAAAAGACCGCCGCCATCCCGCCAATTCGCAGGATGAGCGCGCCACGCGCCCAAGGGGTGTTCGTCGGGACTGACACAATGAACATCATGACGCCGCAGGACAACCTCTTCGGGGACGATGCCCCCGTGCCCCGCCGCAGCGCGGCCGTGCCGGCGGATGTCGAGCCGTCGCCCGACTCGATCCCGCTCGCCGAGCGACTGCGCCCGCGCACGCTCGACGAAGTCATCGGCCAGCGGCACCTGCTGGGCGAAGGCCATCCGCTGCGAGTGGCGTTCAGCTCCGGGCGGCTGCACTCGATGATCCTGTGGGGGCCGCCGGGTGTCGGCAAGACGACGCTGGCGCGCCTGATGGCCGGTGCGGTGGATGCAGAGTTCATCGTGCTGTCGGCGGTGCTGACCGGCGTGAAGGACATTCGCGAGGCCGTCGTGCACGCGCAGGAGGCGCGCGCGCGCGGCCGCCGCACCATCGTGTTCGTGGACGAGGTGCACCGTTTCAACAAGTCGCAGCAGGACGCCTTCCTGCCGCACGTCGAGTCGGGCCTGTTCACCTTCATCGGCGCCACCACCGAGAACCCGTCGTTCGAGGTCAACTCCGCGCTGCTTTCGCGCGCGTCCGTGCACGTGCTGCGCGCGATGGAGCCGGCCGACCAGGCGCTGCTGCTCGATCGCGCCGAGGCGCTGCCCGGCTCGCCGCAGCTCACGCCCAAGGCGCGCGAGCGCATCATCGGCTATGCCGACGGCGATGCGCGCCGGCTGCTCAACGCGTTCGAGAACCTGGCAGTGCATGCCACGCCGGGCGAGCCGGTGGACGAGAAGCTGCTGGAGCGGGCGCTCGGCGAGCAGATGCGCCGCTACGACAAGGGCGGCGATCATTTCTACGACACGATTTCGGCGTTGCACAAGTCCGTGCGCGGCTCCGACCCCGACGCCGCGCTGTACTGGTTCGCGCGCATGCTCGACGGCGGCGCCGACCCGCGCTACATGGCGCGCCGCCTGGTGCGCATGGCCAGCGAGGACATCGGCAACGCCGATCCGCGCGCGTTGCGCATGACGCTCGATGCCGCCGAGACCTACGAGCGCCTCGGCACACCTGAAGGCGAGCTTGCGCTGGCCCAGGCCGTCGTCTACCTGGCCGTGGCGCCGAAATCCAACGCGGTCTACAAGGCCTGGAACGCGGTGCGCGAAGACGTGAAGCGCGAAGGCACCTTGCCGGTGCCGGCGCACCTTCGCAATGCGCCCACCAAGCTGATGAAACAATTGGGGCATGGCGCGGAGTATCGATACGCTCATGACGAGGCCGGGGCCTTCGCCGCAGGCGAAAACTACTGGCCCGAGGGCAAGCGTGCACAGGCGTATTACCAGCCCGCGCCGCGCGGCCTGGAGACGCGCATCGGCGAGAAGCTGGCCGAATTGCGTCAACTGAACGCCGCGGCGAACAAAGCACGCGCATCGGACTCCTGAATAGTGGGTCGTTCGGTTTCTCGCGGGTAAGTCCGTTCGCTGCGGCGGCAGCGCGCTCCTAGAATCGCGCCAAAGAGCAGGGGTTGCCAGCGCTCTGTCATCGAGGTGCCGTCCGGCGCGCCGGTGGCCGGGTTCTTGCAACGCCTGAACGCGTCGCCTGCGGGTATTGCCCGTGGCGGCAGGTTTCAAGCATGTCGATGCTGAGGCTTGAGTTCTAGGGCCGCGCACCACGTCCGTGGCGTCGCGGCGGTCACGACCAGGAGACCCCTGATGGATATTTTTCTGCAGCAGATGATCAACGGCCTCGTGCTCGGGAGCATGTATGCGCTCGTGGCACTCGGCTACACGATGGTTTACGGCATCGTCAACCTGATCAACTTCGCGCATGGCGAAGTGTTGATGGTGGGGGCCCTCACCAGCTGGTCGGTCACCGTGTGGCTGGGTCCGCTGGGCCTGCCCGGCTGGCTGTTGCTGCTGATCGCGCTGCTGTGCGCGGTGGTCGTCTGCTCGGTGCTGAACTTCGCCATCGAGAAGATCGCCTACCGCCCGCTGCGCAACGCGCCGCGCCTGGCGCCGCTGATCACCGCCATGGGCATGAGCCTGCTGCTGCAGACGCTGGCCATGATCATCTGGAAGCCGAACTACCACTCCTATCCGACGCTGTTGCCGCGCGACCCGATCTTCATCGGCGGCGCCGTCACCAACTTCACCCAGCTCACCATCCTCGTCGTCACGGCCTTGACGCTGTTCGGACTGATGTGGCTCGTCAACAGGACCAAGCTGGGCCGCGCGATGCGCGCGACCGCCGAGAATCCGCGGGTCGCCGCGTTGATGGGCGTACGTCCCGACAACATCATTTCCGCCACCTTCGTGATCGGCGCCGCGCTGGCCGCGCTGGCCGGGGTGATGTGGGCTTCCAACTACGGCACCGCGCAGTTCTCGATGGGCTTCCTGCCCGGCCTGAAGGCCTTCACCGCGGCCGTGTTCGGCGGCATCGGCAACCTGGCGGGTGCGATGGTGGGCGGCATCCTGCTGGGCATCATCGAGTCGCTCGGTTCGGGCTACATCGGCGACCTCACGGGCGGCGTGCTGGGCTCCAACTACCAGGACATCTTCGCCTTCATCGTGCTGATCCTCGTGCTCACGCTGCGCCCGAAGGGCCTGCTCGGCGAGCGTGTCGCCGACCGCGCCTGACCCCGACGCAAGGAGAACTCACATGATGAAGAACAAGCTTGTCCTCTTCGGCGCCGGCGCGCTGGCGCTGCTGCTCCTGCCGTTGTTCGCGCAGTACTTCGGCAACGGCTGGGTGCGCATCCTGGACTCGGCGCTGCTGTACATGATGCTGGCCCTGGGACTGAACATCGTCGTGGGCTACGCCGGCCTGCTGGACCTGGGCTACATCGCGTTCTACGCGGTCGGCGCCTACATGTTCGCCCTGCTCGCCTCGCCGCATCTCACCGACACGTTCGACTGGTTCAAGAACACGTTCCAGCACGGGTTGCACGCGCCGATCTGGGTGGTGATCCCGCTCGGCGCTCTGGTGGCCGGCACCTTCGGCGTGCTGCTGGGCGCGCCCACCTTGCGTCTGCGCGGCGACTACCTGGCCATCGTCACGCTCGGCTTCGGCGAGATCATCCGCGTGTTCCTGAACAACCTCGACGCACCGGTGAACATCACCAACGGCCCGAAGGGCATCGACACGATCGACTCGATCAAGTTCTTCGGCGTCGACCTGGGCCAGGACCACACGCTGTTCGGCATCGAGTTCCATTCGGTCACGATGTACTTCTACCTGTTCGTGATCCTGGTCGCCGTGGCGGTGCTCATCTGCACGCGGCTCGAGCGCTCGCGCATCGGCCGGGCATGGATGGCGATCCGCGAGGACGAGATCGCAGCCAAGGCGATGGGCATCAATACCCGCAACATGAAGCTGCTCGCATTCGGCATGGGCGCCACCTTCGGCGGCGTCTCGGGCGTGATGTTCGGCGCCTTCCAGGGCTTCGTGTCGCCGGAGTCGTTCTCGCTGGCGGAGTCGGTGATGGTCGTCGCGATGGTCGTCGTCGGCGGCATCGGCCACATTCCCGGCGTGCTGCTGGGCGCACTGCTGCTGTCGGCGTTGCCGGAAGTGCTGCGCTACGTGGCCAGCCCGCTGCAGGAGGCCACGGGAGGTCGGCTCGACGCGGCCATCCTGCGCCAGTTGCTGATCGCGCTCGCGATGATCGGCGTGATGCTCTCGCGTCCGCGTGGCCTCTGGCCGTCGCCGGAGCACGGCAAGGCTGCGCCCGTCGCCGTTCCCGTCAAGTAAGAACATCAGGGACACTCACACCATGAGCAACGCAGTTCTCCAGGTCACCGGCGTCTCCAAGCGCTTCGGCGGCCTCCAGGCGCTGTCCGACGTCGGCATCACGATCAACGGCGGCCAGGTCTACGGCCTGATCGGCCCCAACGGCGCCGGCAAGACCACCTTCTTCAACGTCATCACCGGCCTGTACACGCCCGACTCCGGCAGCTTCATGCTGGGTGGCGCGCCGTACCAGCCCACCGCCGTGCACGAGGTGGCCAAGACCGGCATCGCGCGCACGTTCCAGAACATCCGCCTGTTCGCCGAGATGACGGCCATCGAGAACGTGATGGTGGGCCGCCACGTGCGAACCAAGTCGGGCCTGATCGGTGCCGTCTTCCGCACGCGGGGCTTCAAGGCCGAAGAGGCCGCGATCCGTGCCCGCTCGCAGGAGCTGCTCGACTACGTGGGCATCGGCCGCTTCACCGACTACAAGGCGCGCACGCTGTCGTACGGCGACCAGCGCCGCCTCGAGATCGCCCGCGCGCTCGCCACCGATCCGAAACTGATCGCGCTCGACGAACCCGCGGCCGGCATGAACGCCACCGAGAAGGTGGTCTTGCGCGAGCTGATCGACCGCATCCGCAAGGACGGCCGCACGATCCTGCTGATCGAGCACGACGTGAAGCTGGTGATGGGGCTGTGCGACCGCGTCACGGTGCTGGACTACGGCAAGCAGATCGCCGAGGGCACGCCTGCCGAGGTGCAGGGCAACGAGAAGGTGATCGAGGCTTACCTCGGCGCCGGCCACAAGCCGCATTGAGGGAAGCACGCACATGACAGCAAACGTAATGTTGGAAGTCGAGAACCTGCGCGTCGCCTACGGCGGCATCCAGGCCGTCAAGGGCATCAGCTTCAAGGTCGTCGAAGGCGAACTGGTGAGCCTGATCGGTGCCAACGGCGCCGGCAAGACCACCACGCTGAAGGCCGTCACCGGCATCCAGCCGATCGCCGCGGGCGACATCAAGTTCCTGGGCAAGTCCATCGCCGGACAGGGCGCCTGGAACCTGGTCAAGCAAGGCCTCGTGATGGTGCCGGAAGGCCGCGGCACGTTCACGCGCATGACCATCACCGAGAACCTGTTGATGGGCGCCCACGTGCGCAAGGACAACGAGATCCAGGCCGACATCGACAAGGTGTTCACCACGTTCCCGCGCCTGAAGGAACGCGCCGCCCAGCTTGCCGGCACGATGTCCGGCGGCGAGCAGCAGATGCTGGCGATGGGCCGCGCACTGATGGCGCGTCCCAAGGTGCTGCTGCTCGACGAACCGTCGATGGGCCTGTCGCCGATCATGGTCGACAAGATCTTCGAGGTGATCGAGGCCATCCACAAGCAGGGTACGACGGTGTTGTTGGTGGAGCAGAACGCCAGCCGCGCGCTGGGCATCGCCAACCGCGGCTACGTGATGGAGTCGGGTGAGGTCACGATGGACGGTCCGGCGGACGTGCTGCTGAACGATCCGAAGGTGCGGGCGGCCTACCTGGGCGAATAGCCCGTCGGCTCGCCGCTTCGGTTTCAAGAAAAGCGCCTGCGGGCGCTTTTCACGTTTTTGGGGCTCGAGTGCACCGTCCTGGTGAAAAGCTCGGGGTTCACGATATGTTCATGACATTAACGAAAGGTTATCTTTGAATTTATAAGAAATTCCGAGAAAGCACCCGACCGTCCCGGTTTGGCTGACTGTTCCGGGCGGAGACGACCTTGTTGCTGAATATTTCATTACGACGGCTGGCCGTCATGGTGGCGTGCGTGTCCGCCACATTCACCCTTCCGGTGCACGCCGCCGATGTCGAGGTGTTGCACTGGTGGACGTCCGGGGGCGAAGCCAAGTCGGTGGAGGAGCTCAAGCGCATGCTGGCCCAGCAAGGCATCGGCTGGCGCGATTTCGCCGTGCAGGGCGGTGGCGGCGATGCGGCGATGACCGCGTTGAAGGCCCGCGTCGATGCCGGCCGGCCGCCGACGGCGGCGCAGATCAAGGGCCCGGCGATCCAGGACTGGGGCCGCAAGGGCGTGCTCGCCAATCTCGACGACGTGGCCGCAGCGGGCAACTGGGACGTCAAGCTGCCGCGGACCGTCGCGGCGCAGATGAAGGTGGACGGGCACTGGGCCGCGGTGCCGGTGAACGTGCACCGCGTGAACTGGCTGTGGATCAACCGCGACCTGTTGCGCAAGGTGGGCGGGCGCGTGCCCGACTCGTGGGATCAGTTCTTCTCGCTGGCCGATCGCTTCAAGGCCGCAGGCATCGTGCCGCTGGCGCATGGCGGGCAGCCGTGGCAGGACCTGACCACCTTCGAGATCGTCGTCCTCGGCGTTGGGGGCCCCGACTTCTACCGCCAGGCCCTGGTCACGATGGACCCGGCCGCCTGGCGCAGCCCGACGATGACCCGCGTCATCGACACCTTCCGCCGCCTCAAGTCCTATACCGACGCCGGGGCGCCGGGACGCGACTGGAACAAGGCCACCGAGATGGTGATCAAGGGCCAGGCCGGCATGCAGTTCATGGGCGACTGGGCCAAGGGTGAGTTCCTGGCGGCCGGCAAGAAGCCGGAGACCGATTTCGTCTGTACCGCGGCGCCCGGCACGTGGAGCGCCTACATCTACAACATCGACAGCTTCGCGATGTTTCGCCTGAAGGACGCGCAGGCCGTCATCGGCCAGAACGCGTTGGCGGCGACGATCATGAGTGGCCCGTTCCAGGAGATCTTCAACCGCAACAAGGGGTCGATCCCGGTGGCGCTCGGCGCCAACATGGCGTCTTTCGACTACTGCGCGCGTGAATCGAGTGGCTACTTCGTGGCGGCTTCGCTGGCCAATTCGCTGGTGCCGTCGTTCGCGCACAAGATGGCGCAGTCCGAAGCCCACGTGGCCGTGGTGCAGGCCATCGTGGCGCGACTCTGGGACGAGGATGCCTGGCCGGTGGCGAAGGCGCAGGCCGAGCTCGTGGCGGCGGCGACCGCCGCCCATTGACAGCTTCAGGAACAGGCGCCGGCCAGCCCGCAGCCGGCCACCAGCGTGGCGAACGGCGCCACCACCACCGCCACGGCGGCCACGAACAGCGCGGTCGCACGGGCATAGCGCGCAGGCATGCCTGCGCGCGCGAGCGACTGCCCGGAGGCCACGCACACCGCGTCGGGGAACACGAGGAACAGCGGCAACACGACCCAGTCGAGCGCGCGGGCGATGGCCCAGCGCAAGGTATCGGGCCGCACGGGCGCAAACGCGACGCCGTGGGTATCGAGCGCCACGCAGGCCACGATCACGAACAGCGAGAGCGCGAGCCCCCAGCGGCGCGGCGCCTTCACGGCCCATTCCGACAGCGGCCACAGCGCCGCGACGGCGAACACCTCGGCGCCGATCGTCAGCGCGAGCAGGAGGTCCTTGGCAGAAACGTGCATCAGGGGTGCGTCGTCAGGCGCCGTGCTTGTCTGCTTCCGACGTGAAGCTGTCGGCATAGAACTCGCCGTCCGGCAGGCCGCACTGCGCGACGAAGTCGCGCTCCGCCGACTTCACCATGATCGGCGCGCCGCAGGCGTAGACCTGATGGCCCGACAGGTCGGGCAGGTCGCTCATCACGGCCTGGTGGACGAAGCCGGTGCGGCCCGTCCATGCATCCTCGGCGGCCGGCTCCGACAGCACGGGCACGTACTCCAGCTGCGGCAGCAGCTCCCTGGCCGTGGCGATCCAGTCGGCCAGGTAGATGTCGGCCTGGCGGCGCGCGCCCCAGTACAGGCGCACGGGGCGGATGCTGCCCAGGTGATGCAGGTGTTCGATCAGCGCCTTGATCGGTGCGAAGCCGGTGCCAGAGGCGAGCAGCACGATGGGCTTGTCGCTTTCCTCGCGCAGGAAGAAGCTGCCGAACGGGCCTTCCATGCGCAGGATGTCCTTCTCCTTCATCGCGCCGAACACGTGGTCGGTGAACTTGCCGCCGGGCATGTGGCGCAGGTGCAGTTCGATGGACGGCGGTATTCCGAGCTTGTGCGGCGCGTTGGCCATCGAGTAGCTGCGACGGGCGCCGTCACGCAGGATGAACTCCACGTACTGGCCGGCGCGATAGCGGAACGGCTGCGTGGCGGGCAACTGGATGCGCACGATGGCCACGTCGGCGCTCGGCCGCTCGAGGCTCAACACGCGCCCTGGCATCTTGCTGATCGGGTACTCGCCGGCGCCCACCACCATGCGCGCCTCGACCACGCAGTCGGTCTGCGGCGTGGCGCAGCAGGTGAGGATCAGCCCGGCTGCCTCCTCGGTGTCCGACAAGGCCTTCTGCTGGTGCGCGCCGTGGATCACGCGGCCGTCGCGCAGCTTGCTCTTGCACGAGCCGCAGGCGCCGTCCCGGCAGCCGTAAGGCAGGCCCACGCCGGCGCGGATCGCGGCCGACAGGATGGTCTCGTCGCGGGCGACGTCGAAGGCCCGCTCGGCGGGGTGAAGAGTGACGGTGAAAGTCATGGTGTGGGGTGACGCACGCAGGGATTCGCGGTGGGTGCCAGGCGACACCGGATGCCGGATTATCCCGCGCCGGCGGCGCGAGCCTCTAGACTCGCCAACATGTCCCACCCTCCGGCGCCCCTCGAACCGCAGTTGAGCATCCGCTCCTACAGCGGCGAGCAGACCGTGCACTCGCATGACCACGCCCAGGTGCTGTTTGCCTGGCGCGGTCGCATGGACATCGACGTCGGCGCCCGTGCCGACTTCTCGGACAACTCCTGTGGCCTGATCATTCCGGCCGGCGTCACGCACGCCTACGCCGCGTCGCCCGACCTGCGCATGGTGGTCATCGACGTGCCGGCGCAGCGCGGGCTGGACCGCACGCGGCGCTTTGCCGTCACGGCCGGCGTGCGCGAGCTGGCTGCCGGCGCGAAGGCCGCGCTGTTGCTCGATGCGATCCTGGAGGCGCCTCGGGTGGGCGTGCGCCGCGGCATCGCGCTCGACAGCTTGCAGTCGGCGCTCGCGGCGGCGATGCACGAGCCGTGGACGACAGCTCGCATGGCCGAACGCTGCCTGCTGAGCCCGCAGCGCTTCCACGCGCGCTGGCTGGAGCTGACCGGCCTGCCGCCGCAAGCCTGGCTGCGCGCGTTGCGGCTGGACGAGGCGCAGCGGCTGCTGCGGCGCGGGCTCACGCTGGAGGCCGCCGCTGCGCGCGTCGGCTACGCCGGCGCGAGCGCGCTGGCTTACGCGATGCGGCGCGATCGCACCATCGGCGTTCGCGGCGTTCGCAGCCAGGGCGACGATTGAGCAAGTCGAGAGTCTCTCGACAAACGCCGCGCCCGCAAGCGCCACGATGAGCGCATGAAGACTGCATCCTGGCCGGGCATCGCGCTGGCGTTGTCGGCCGCCATGCTGTGGGGTACGACGGGCACCGCCCAGCATGTCGCGCCCGCGCGCATCTCGCCATATTGGATCGGCGCGCTGCGGCTCGCGATTGCCGCGGTCTGCTTCGCGTTGCTGGTGGCGGCCACCGAGGGCGGCCGCGCCGCCCGAGAGGCGGTGCCGGGCCTCTGGCGCCGCCAGTTGCTCGCGGGCGCCTGCATCGCCGTCTACAACCTGGCGTTCTTCGCCGGCGTGCGGCTGGCCGGCGTCGCGGTGGGCACGACGATCGCGATCGGCAGCGGGCCGCTGTTCGCCGGCGCGGCGCAGGCGCTGCTCACCCGTCGTCCGCCCGTGCCGTTGTGGTGGCTGGGCACGGCGTTGGCGATCGCCGGCGGCGCGGCGATCGCGCTGGGCAACGGCGGCGTCGCAGCAACCGACAGCGGCGGCGCCGCGTTGTGCCTGACGGCCGGCCTGTCGTATGCGATCTACACGTTGACGGCCAAGTCGCTGTCCTCGCATGCGTCCCCCGCGCGCGCCAGCCTGTGGGTGTTCGGGACGGCCGCCGCGATCGCGGTGCCGGCGGCGTGGCTGATCGCGCCGTCCGGCGGCGCCGACCTGGTCGCGGCCGGCAGTCGCGGCTGGCTCGTCGTCGCGTGGCTGGGTGTCATGGCCACGGGCCTGTCCTACCTGCTGTTCAGCAGCGCGCTGCGCTTCATCTCGGCCGCCACGGGCGTGGCGCTGGCCATGGGCGAGCCGCTCACCGCGTTCACGCTGGCGGTGCTCGTGCTGGGCGAGCCGCTGCGCGCCGGCGGGTTGATCGGCATCGGGCTGATCCTGGCGGGCCTGGCGCTCGTGGTGACGGGAGAGCGCAGGAACCCGTGACAATGCGAGCTACATGGCGCGCAAATCCTCCCTGTTGATCATCGGCTGCGGCGACGTCGGCCTGCGCGTCGTGCGCGCGCTCGGCACACGCCTGCGCGTGTTCGCGCTGACGTCGTCGCCGCAACGCTGCGACGCGTTGCGGGCGGCCGGCGTGCGGCCCGTCGTCGGCGATCTCGACGACGCCGCCACGCTGGGCCGACTGGCGGGCCTCGCCGACGCCGTGCTGTATCTCGCGCCGCCTCCCCCGACGGGCCACACCGATCCGCGGCTGCGCTCGCTGCTGGCCGCGCTGAGCCGGCGCGCGCTGCCGGCATGCGTGGTCTACGCGAGCACGACCGGCGTGTACGGCGATTGCGGCGGCGAGTGGGTCACGGAGACGCGCCCGCCGAATGCGACGACGGATCGCGCCCGCCGCCGCGTCGACGCCGAGTCGCACCTGCGCGCGTGGGGGCGCGCGACGGGCGTGCGCGTGACGACGCTGCGCATCCCCGGCATCTATGCGAGCGACCGCGAAGGCGGCCGGCCGCAGGATCGCGTCAAGCGAGGCACGCCGGTGCTGGCGGCCGAGGACGACGGCTACACCAACCACATCCACGCCGACGACCTGGCGCGCGCGTGCATCGCGGCGCTATGGCGCGGTCGGGCGCAACGCGTGATCCAGGTCTGCGACGACAGCGACCTGAAGACGGGCGACTACTACGACCTGGTGGCCGACCTGAGCGGCCTGCCGCGCCCCGCGCGCGTGCCGCGCTCGGCGGCGAGCGAGCATTTCAGCGCCGCGCAGTGGAGCTTCCTGAACGAGTCGCGCCGGCTCTCGAACGCGCGCATGAAGCGCGAACTGCGGTTGAGGCTGCTCTGGCCGACGGTGCGCGAGAACTTGGTGGCTGAGCGGGTCAATGGACGCGCCGGATATGGGACGGCGGCTTCTTGCGCTTGAACGACGGCGGCCGCCAGCGCCAGTACAGGATCATCAGGTAGCCGCCGAGGGCGCCACCGAATTGGGCGACGGCCGTGACCCAGGCGCCGGAGCCGTTGAACACCGATCCCAGCATCATGACGACTTCGATCCCGACGAAGACCCACACGGCAGTCCGCATGGTCACCTCGGCGACGAAGTACAGCATGAGGCGTTGATGGGGGAACAGGATGCCGAATGCCACCAGCATGCCGAAGGTCACGCTGGCCATGCCCGTCAGCGGAAACGCGGTACCGAACAGCAGCGTGAGCAGCAGGAACGTGACCGCGCCCGCCACCGTGCACGCCAGCAGGAACTGGATGTAGCGTCGCTGGCCCCAGATCTCTTCCAGCCTCGATCCGAAGAAGTAGAGCATCAGCATGTTGAAGAACCAGGCCAGCCCATCGACGTGCACGAACGGGTAGGTGACGATCTGCCACGGCCAGAATCCGCCCGAGAGCGGCGGATAGAGCGTCAGCCACTGCAACTCCAGCCCCTGGAGCGGCCGGATCGCCGCGGCCAGGAACAGGGCGATCGTGCAGGCGATCAGCAGGGCGCGGGTGATGAGGGGCGGCAGTTGCATGGCAAGGCGAAGCAGTGAGGGACTCAGTGTGCCACGGGGGCGTAGCGAGAACTGAAGCAGGGGCGGAAGCGCCGCGGCGCCGTGCGTGCAGGACGGCACGGCGATGCGAGGCGCGCGGCTGTGTTCGGAAATGATGGGGAGGCACGTCCGACGAATGCGGGAAAGCCATTTGGTGCCTCGGGTCGGACTCGAACCGACACCCCTTTCGAGACCAGATTTTGAGTCTGGCGTGGCTACCGATTACACCACCGAGGCAAAGCGCGAGAGTTCGCGCCAGGGGCTGGATTATCACATGCCGGCCTTGAGGTTTGAAGGTCGCTGCGACAATGGGGGCGTCCTGTCCAGCACTCATCCCCCGGAAATCCTGCCTCCATGCCGACGTACAAGACCCTTGAAGATGCCATCGGCCACACGCCGCTGGTGCGCCTGCAGCGCGTCATCGGTGCCGAGATCGCGGCGCGCGGCAACGTGATCCTGGGCAAGCTGGAGGGCAACAATCCGGCCGGATCGGTCAAGGACAGGCCGGCGATCTCGATGATCCGCGGCGCCGAGGAGCGTGGCCAGATCAAGCCGGGCGACACGCTGATCGAGGCGACGTCGGGCAACACCGGCATCGCGCTCGCGATGGCGGCGGCGATCAAGGGCTACCGCATGGTGTTGATCATGCCGGAGGACCTGTCGATCGAGCGCGTGCAGACGATGAAGGCCTACGGCGCCGAGCTGATCCTCACGCCCAAGTCGGGCGGCATGGAATACGCCCGCGATCTCGCGACGCAGATGCAGGCCGACGGCAAGGGCCTGGTGCTCGACCAGTTCGCCAATCCCGACAACCCGCGCATCCACTACGAGACCACGGGCCCGGAGATCTGGAGCGACACGGCCGGGGAGGTCACGCACTTCGTCAGCGCGATGGGCACCACCGGCACGATCACCGGCGTCTCGCGCTTCCTGAAGGAAAAGAACCCGGCGGTGCGCATTCTCGGCGCGCAACCGGCCGAAGGCTCGCGCATTCCGGGTATCCGCAAGTGGCCCGAGGCCTACCAGCCCAAGATCTACGAGCCGTCGCGCGTCGACGAACTGATCCTGGTGAGCCAGGACGACGCCGAGGACATGGCGCGTCGCCTCGCGCGCGAGGAAGGCCTGTTCGTGGGCATCTCGGCGGCCGGCGCCTGCTGGGTCGCGCTGCAGGTGGCGCAGCGGCTGGAGAACGCGACGATCGTGTTCGTGGTCTGCGATCGGGGCGATCGCTACCTGTCCACCGGCGTGTTTCCGGCATGACGGGGCCGACCCAGTGGCGCTACTGTCCGCAGTGCGCCAACGCGCTCGCGTACGTCACGCAGGACGAGGACGGCGGCCCGAAGGAGCGCCTGCGCTGCGCCCACTGCGGCTTCACGCACTGGAACAATCCGACGCCGGTGCTGGCGGCCATCGTCGAATGCGCCGACCGCGGCGGCCAGGTGCTGCTGGCGCGCAACGCGGCCTGGGCCGGCCGCATGTTCGCGCTGATCACCGGCTTCATGGAGGCCGGCGAGACACCCGAGGCGGGCATCGCGCGCGAGGTGCTGGAAGAGACGTCGCTCACGGTCGAGTCCGTCAAGCTGGTCGGCGTGTGGGACTTCCAGCGCATGAACCAGATCATCGTCGCGTACCACGTGGTGGCGCACGGCGAGATCGTGCTGTCGCCGGAGCTGGCCGAGTACAAGCTGTTCGCGCCCGGTGACATCGTCTGCTGGCCGGCCGGCACCGGCTACGCGGTGGCCGAGTGGTTGCGCGGCAAAGGCATCGAGCCGAAGTTCATGGACTTCGCCGAGAGGGCTGCCCAGGCCGCGGCCAAGCCCGACGCGTCATAGAATGAGCCACGCTCACGAGGTCAAGTCAATGGAAGCCAGCAAGGAAATCGATACGCGCGGACTGAATTGCCCGCTGCCCATCCTGAAGGCCAAGAAGGCGCTGTCCGAGATGCAGACCGGCGAGATCCTCAAGGTCGTGGCCACCGATCCGAGCTCCACGCGCGACTTCCAGGCATTCGCGCGGCAGACCGGCAACGAGTTGCTGGGGCAGTCGCAGGACGACACGGACTACATCCACTTCATCCGGCGACGCTGAGCGTTCGCTCGTCGCGCGACCGAGAGGTTCGCGGCTGATCGGCGGCGGCCCTTCGGCGCCGGCCGGGCGAGTCGGCAGCGGTTGATCAGCCGCCCAGTTGCTCGCGTTGCGCCTTCATCCGCGCGACGGTCTCGATGAAGCCCGCCAGGCGGGTGCGCATCTGCTCCACCACTTCCGGCTTGGCCCGCGACACGAAGTTCTGGTTGCCCAGCTGATTGTCGGCCTTGACGATCTCGCCCTCCAGGCGCGTGATCTCCTTGCCCAGGCGCTCGCGTTCGGCCTCGACGTCGATCTCCACGTGCAGTGCCAGACGCACGTCGCCTTGCACGGCCACCGGCGCCATCTTCGTGGCCTGCGTGAACGCGGCCTCGTCGGCGATCACCGCCACCTCGCTGACCTTGGCCAGCGCCTTCAGCAGCGGCGCCGCGGCCGTCACGAAGGCGGCATCGCCGTAGGTGAGCAGCGGCATGCGTTCGGCGGGCGAGAGGTTCATCTCGCTGCGCAGGTTGCGGCAGGCGCCGACCACGGACTTCAGTTGCGCGACCCAGGCGCAGGCCGCCTCGTCGATGCGCTCCAGTTGCGCGACGGGGTAGGGCGCGGTGGCGATCGTCGCGCCATCGGCGGGCTTGCGGCCGGCGATCGGGGCGACGGTGTCCCACAGTTCGGCCGTGATGAACGGCGTCACCGGGTGCATCAGGCGCAGCACGGTCTCCAGCGTGCGGATCAGCGTGCGGCGCGTGCCGCGTGCGGCGGCCTCGTCGCCGGCGTTCTTCGCCTCGGTCAGCTGCGCCTTGGCGATCTCGATGTACCAGTCGCAGTATTCGTCCCAGACGAACTGGTACATCGCGTTGGCGACGTTGTCTAGGCGGTACTCGGCGAAGCCTTGCGCGACGGCAGCCTCGGTGCGCTGCAGCTCGCTGGTGATCCAGCGGTCGGCCGAGCTGAACTTGTTGTACCCCGGGGGGCATTCGGTCTTGTCGCCTTGGAGCAGGCCGCAGTCCTGGTCCTCGCAGTTCATCAGCACGAACTTGGTGGCGTTCCAGAGCTTGTTGCAGAAGTTGCGATAGCCCTCGCAGCGCTTGGAGTCGAACGCGATGTTGCGGCCCAGCGTGGCCAACGCGGCGAAGGTGAAGCGCAGCGCGTCGGCGCCGTAGCCCGGAATGCCTTCGGGGAATTCCTTCTTCGTGTTCTCGCGCACCCTGGGTGCCGTCTCCGGGCGGCGCAGCCCCACCACGCGCTTGGCCAGCAGCGGCTCCAGCGCGATGCCGTCGATCAGGTCCACCGGGTCGAGCACGTTGCCTTCGGACTTCGACATCTTCTGGCCCTGCGCGTCGCGCACCAGCCCGTGGATGTACACGTCCCTGAACGGCACCTTGCCGGTGAAGTGCGTGGTCATCATGATCATCCGGGCGACCCAGAAGAAGATGATGTCGTAGCCGGTCACGAGCACCGACGACGGCAGGAACAGATCCTGTTCGATCGTCTTCTCGGGCCAGCCCAGCGTGGAGAACGGCACCAGTGCCGACGAGTACCAGGTGTCGAGCACGTCCTCGTCGCGCACCAGGTTGCCGGTGTAGCCGGCGGCCGTGGCCTTGGTGCGCGCCTCGTCGTCGCTGCGGGCGACGAAGATCTGGCCGTCGTCGGCGTACCAGGCCGGGATCTGGTGGCCCCACCACAGCTGGCGCGAGATGCACCAGTCCTGGATGTCGTTCATCCAGTGGTTGTAGGTGTTCACCCACTGCTCCGGGTAGAACTTCACCTCGCCGGTGTCGACGGCCTTGATCGCCTTGGCGGCGATCGACGTGCCGTCGGCGCCCGGCTTGGTCATCGCCACGTACCACTGGTTGGTGAGCATCGGCTCGATGACCTGGCCCGTGCGCTCGCAGCGCGGCACCATCAGCTTGTGCTTGCGCACCTCCACCAGGAAGCCGCCGGCCTCGAGGTCGGCCACCACCTTCTTGCGCGCCACGAAGCGGTCGAGGCCACGGTAGGCCTCGGGCGCGTTGTCGTTGATGGTCGCGTCCAGCGCGAGCACGCCGATGATGGGCAGGTCGTGGCGCAGGCCCACGGCGTAGTCGTTGGCGTCGTGGGCGGGCGTGACCTTCACCACGCCGGTGCCGAACTCCTTGTCGACGTAGTCGTCGGCGATCACCGGGATCTGCGTGCCCACCAGCGGCAGCGTGACCATCTTGCCGACCAGCGCCTGGTAGCGCTCGTCGGCCGGGTTCACCATCAGCGCGACGTCGCCCAGCATCGTCTCGGGACGTGTGGTGGCCACCGTCAGTTCGCCCGAGCCGTCGGCCAGCGGGTAGCGCACGAACCACAGGAAGCCGTCTTCCTCGGCGCTGGACACTTCCAGGTCGGACACCGCCGACTTCAGCACCGGATCCCAGTGCACCAGGCGGCGGCCACGGTAGATCAGGCCCTCGTCGAACAGGCGCACGAAGGTCTCGGTGACCGTCTTCGACAGCCCGCCGTCCATCGTGAAGTACTCGTGCTTCCAGCTGACCGAGTCACCCATGCGGCGCATCTGGCGCGTGATGGTGGAGCCCGATTCCTGCTTCCAGTCCCATACGCGCGCGACGAAGTTCTTGCGGCCGAGCGCCTGCCGCGACGTGCCCTGGTCCTGCAGCTGGCGCTCCACCACGATCTGCGTGGCGATGCCCGCGTGGTCGGTGCCCGGCACCCACAGCGTGTTGTGGCCGCGCATGCGGTGGTAGCGCGTCAACGAGTCCATGATGGTCTGGTTGAACGCGTGGCCCATGTGCAGCGTGCCCGTGACGTTGGGCGGCGGCAGCTGGATCGAGAACGAGGGCTTGGCCGGATCCAGCGTCGGCTCGTAGACGCCGCTCTGTTCCCACAGCGGCGCCCAGCGGGCTTCGATGGCAGCGGGTTCAAAGGACTTGGCGAGATCGGACATGTAGGGGCTCAGCTCGTGATTTCTGACCCCGGACTCGGAGGTGCGACGCGCGCGTGGGCGCATCTTGCCGGGGGTTGCCCCAATTGTAGGCGGCGCCTCAGAGCAGGCGAGCGCGCTTGACCGCGTGGTAGCGGTTGACCAGCGTCGTGGCGAGCAGTTGCGGCTCGACGTCGACCAGCAGCTGGTTCTTGCCCGACAGGCGGCGGAAGGCCTCGGCGCGGGCGTTCTGGAACCAGTGCGCGGAGGCCACGTCGACGATGGCGCGGTTGTCGTCCAGCGGCTGCGCCACGATCTCGGCCACGACGCCTTCCTTCAGGCTCGCCAGCAGCACCAGGTGGCGCGTGCGCATCAGCTTGAGCGCGTCTTCCAGCTCCGCGCAATCCTCGTCGCGGAAGTTGGTGAGCACCACTACCAGCGAGCGGCGCGGCACGCGCAGCATCAGGTCGCGGGCGGCGCCCAGGTAGTCGGAGTGCGTCGGGCTGGGCTCGATGTCGTGCAGGCGGGCCACCAGCGTGTTCAGGGCCGCCATGCCCTTGGCGGGCGCAAAGTGACGTTGTTGCGACGGGTCGTGGCCGAAGGTCAGTGCACCCACCGCGTCGCCGTCCTTCAGCGCCACGTAGGCCAGCAGCATCGCGGCGTTGAGCGCCTGGTCGAAGTGGCTGCCTTCGGTGCCGGACCGCTCGTCGGCGCGCATGCGGCGGCCGCAATCGAGCAGGAACATCACGGCCTGGTCGCGGTCGTCCTGGAACTCGCGCACGACGGCGCGGCGATGGCGCAACGATGCGTTCCAGTCGATGTGGCGCGTGGGCATGCCAGGCACGTACTCGCCGAGCTGCTTGAAGTCGGTGCCCGCGCCGCGTGCGGCGTAGGTCTTGATGCCGATCTCGGCCAGGCGACGGTCGCCGGCCAGCCAGGCGTAGCGCGACAGCGCGGCGAAGTTCGGATAGACCTGCGCCGACTGCGCGACGCCGATGCGCAACTGCAGGTCGGCCAGCCCCAGGCGCGAGCGCACGCGGATCGCGGCCGGCTCGAAGACGACCTTGCCGCGCTGCGTCGGCGTGATCTCGTAGCGCACGTCGAGCTTGCTCTGTGCCGGCAGCGTGACGGCCGCCGGCAGCAGGCGTTGCGTCATCGTGGCGGGCATGTGGTCGAACAGTTCGAGATGCCACGGGCGCGTGCCTTCGTGGGCCAGGGTCACCACCAGCGCGTGGGACTGGCCGAGCGCGAAGGCGCTGGGCATCTGGCGCTCGAAGGCGATCGGGCGCCGGCGCAGCTGCCAGGCCGTGAACGCGGCGTCGGCCAGGAACAGCACGCACAACAGCCCGAACAGGCCGCCGCCGGCCAACGCGATGCGGGTGTCCGCCAGATCGCGCGCCTTGGCGATCAGCTCCACGATGGCCGCGCCGGCGGCGATCGCGGCCACCGCAATCACCGTGCGCCGGGTGGGCATCAGCAGGCGTGACAACGCGTGCGTCCTCTTACAGTCGCGGCGCGTCGACGCGCGTGACGATCTCGCGCAGCACGTCGTCCACGGCACGGCCTTCCAGCTGCGCGTCGGGCGACAGCATCACGCGATGGCGCAGCGCCGGCAGCACCTGGCGCTTGACGTCGTCCGGCGTCGCGTAGTCGCGGCCCTGGATCAGCGCCGCGGCGCGGGCGGCGCGCACCAGCGCGATCGCGCCGCGCGAGCCCGCGCCGTTGCCCAGGCCCACGGCTCCGCGCGTGGCGCGCGCGAGACGAACGGCGTAGTCCACCACGCGGTCGTCGACCAGCACCGAGCCGACGCATTGCTGCAGCCGTGCCACGTCGGCCTCGGTCAGGCAGCGCTGCACCTTGTCCAGCGGCAGCGCGTCGCCCACCTGGTCGCCGGTGGCGGCCTTGACCACGTCGACCTCCTCGGACTGGGTCGGAAAGCCGATGTCGATCTTGAACAGGAAGCGGTCGCGCTGCGCCTCGGGCAAGGGGTAGGTGCCTTCGGAATCGATCGGATTCTGCGTGGCGAGCACCATGAATGGCCGCGGCAGCAGCACCGTCTGGCCTTCCAGCGTCACCTGGCGTTCCTGCATCACTTCCAGCAGGGCGCTCTGCGTCTTGGCCGGCGCGCGGTTGATCTCGTCGCCCAGCAGCAGGTTGGTGAAGACGGGGCCCTTGCGCAGGCGCAGCCGGCCAATGCCGCCATCGGCGCCCGGCTCCAGCACGGCGTGGCCGGTGAGGTCCGACGGCATCAGGTCGGGCGTGAACTGCACGCGCGAGAACTGCAGCGACATCGCCTGCGCCAGCGCGCGCGCCAGCAGCGTCTTGCCCAGCCCCGGCATGCCTTCGTAGAGGATGTGGCCGGAGGCGACGAACGCCACCAGCGTCTGGGCGATGACCTCCTGCTGGCCGACGACGGCGCGCCCGACTTCCGTGCGCAGCTTCGCCAGCGCGGTGCCGAAAAATTCGAGTTCCTGGGGAGCGATGGCCATGGTGGTGTCCGAGTGGAATATCAGGAAATTCAGGAAATGACGGGCGTTGCGGGCGCGCGCAACAGCGCGCGGCGGGCCTGCTCGAGGACGGCGATCGCCGCCAGGATCTGTACCTGCGTGGCCCCGCCGCCGACGTTCAGCGAGGAAAGCAAGGCCGCCTTGTCGAGCGTGAAGTGGGGCGCGAGCGCGTCTGCCAACGCGAGGACGCGTTCCGGATCGGTCAGGTCCGACCAGGCCTCGACCCGCTTGCGGGCCCCGTCCTCGAAGGCCTTCTTCGTGGCGGCGTGCAGCGCCTCGGGCGCGAGGCCGGCAATGAACTGGCCGGTGCCGCGCACCTGTTCGCCCATCGACCGGCGTGCCCGCGGCGGCACGGCCTCGCGCGGCCCGAAGCGAACCATCAGTCGCCACAGCGCGAGCGCGATGGCGGCCAGGCCCAGCAGGAACGGCGCGCGCGCGTCATGCCACAGCCAGCCCAGCAGCGGCTCGCGCGCTTCGTCCTCGACGATCCAGACCGCGCGCCCCGGCGCAGCCTGCAGGATGGCCATGGCGATCAGGGCGTTGTCGCCCTGCAGCAGGCCGCGGTTGTCCAGCACCGGGGCCGCGGACACGCCGGTGACGCTGCCGCGGCCCAGGGGAATGCGCATCGCCAGCGTGCCGCGCACGCCTGTCAACTGCCAGGTCGGAACGGCCTCGCGCGCCGGTCGCAGCGCGCCGGTGACGGTGCAGCCGCGGTAGACGCGATCCGGTTCGAACGCGGGCTCGGTGGGAGTGGAAATTTCCTCGAAGTCCGAGCAATCGCGCCACGGATGCTTGGGGTCGAGCAGGCGCGCCAGCGTCTTGCCGTTGTCCGCGATCGGAGGCTTCTTGCGCGTGGCGGGGATGTCGTCTTCGTCGTCGCGCTCGTCCACCGCGGATGCGGCGGTGTCGGGCGCCGGCGCAACGTTCCCGGAGTGCGACACGCCGGGCGCTGCGCGGCGCTTAGTCGGCGTGTAGAACGAGAGCGGAATCCAGCGCAGGTCGCCGTCGCGCATCTGCTGGCCGGTGACGACCAGCCGCCCGCCGTTCGCGACCCAGGCCTGCAGGCGCGCGTCGCGTTCGGGAAAGATGTTCCAAAGGCTCGACTGGAGCAGCAACGTGGCGTTGGCGGGCGGCAGCGGCTCGAGCGCCGTGCGCAGCTCCAGGGTCGCACCGGTGCTTTGGAGCACCTGGCGCAGCGAGTAGTGCTCGTCGGTGGCGGCCAGGCCGTGCGCGCCGTCATCCACCTCGACCTCGACCCATTGGGTGCTGTACGCCAGCCAGCCAACGAGGATGGCGAGGGCCGCGATCACGAGGGCGCGGATGATCCAGGCGTTCTTCATGCCGCGCGCTCCGTGGCGACGGTGATCGACGCGTCCAGGCGTTGGGCGAAGCCCGAGCACAACGTTTCGCCCATCGCCGTGGACAAGGTGCGTCCGCCGTAGATGTTGGCCTCCCAGGCGCGCACGACCTGGGTCACGTAGCGCAGCGCGCCGGGTTCGAGCCGGCTGCGCGCCAGGTCCAGGCACTCGCCTTCGGTGGCGGACGACGTGATCGGCACCAGGAACTTGTGGATGAGCCGTGACAACGCGCCGCGATACAGCAGCGAGAGCGCGGCGGGTATCTGGCCGGCCTGCCACAGCGCCCAGGCCGCGGCGCCCACGTCGTCGGGCAGGCTCTCCGGACGCACGTCGAGGTCGCGTACGTGGCTCACGGCCGACGCCGCCTTGGCGCGATGGCGGAAGCCGCGCAACTGGATCAGGTGGCGCGCGCTCACCAGCAGCAAGGCCACCAGAACGGCCACCACGCCCCAGAACAGGATGCGGCTGGCGTCATTGATGAAGCGCGCGAGCGCCGCGAGCCACGCCAGCAGCGACGAGTCGGGCGGCTCCTGCTTGCTGTCGGGTTCGCTGTGCTTCCAGCGCAGCGTGTGCGTCTTGTGCTTGCCCGAGAGCAGGGGATCGTGGCGCAGCTTGTCGACGGCCGTCTCGATGCGCGCGGCGCGCGCATCGGCGGCCGAAGAGGCGCCGGAGGAGGGAGCGGACGCGCCGAACGGCGATTCGGTCGAAGCGTCCTGCGCCCTGGCCCCGCTCGCGCTGCTCCCGGCGAGCGCCGCGAGCAGCGCGGCGCGCATGATTGCGCGGCGCATGTCAGCGCTGGGCGAACGCATGGCGCAGATCCTGTTCCACATCCCAGGCCTCGAGCTCGACGCGGCGATTGAGGTACATCGCGAAACCGGCGGCGACGTAGAACGGCTCGACGAACAGCACGGCGGTGGCGTGCGCCGCGAACAGCACGCCGGTGCTCAGCAGGCTCTCGCTGGTGAGCCAGCGCAGGGCATCGGTGTTGCGCAGCCCGGGCGTCATCCAGGGCAACAGCGACAGCAGGCCCAGCATCAGGAACAGCTCGATCCAGCCGAACGTCGATGTCACCATCGTGGCAGCGCCCCGGTGATTGCGCACGATGGCCTTCACGCGCTGGCGGCGCGCCGAGCCCGTCTGGCCTTCGAGCTGCGTCACCGGCATCGAGTACGAGCGCCAGAACGACAGCCGCCAGAGCGTGACCCAGCCCAGCATGGGCAGCCACGGCGCGTTGCGGCGCGCCTCCCAGGCGTCGTTGAAGCGCGTTTCCTCGCCGAAGGCCTGGCGCGCGTAGATGTCGAGCAGCGTGCGGTCGAGCCAGGGCTTGAACCACCACAGCAGCGTCGAGGGCAGCCACGGCGCGATCTCGATCGTGGCACCGCACGCCGCCACCAGCAGCAGCGCCAACGGCAGGAAGGCGCGCACCAGCGAACGGCCGCTGCGCTGGGTCATGCGCACGCCCAGATCCACGGCTTCGTAGGCGGGACGCGGCCGCAGCGCCAGCTGGAATTGCTCGGCCTTCATCGCGCGCCGCCTGCGCCGGCCGGAAATGCAGCGTGGCCGCGGCCCTGCAGGCCCAGGTAGGCAAAGACCAGCGCCCAGCAACAGGCGCCGACCCCGTACTTGACGCCGGGCGCGATCCAGCCCGCGGACGACCAGAACGCCTCGATGGCGGCGGCGATGATCAGCATGACGAAGAAGCAGAACACCACCGGCGACGTCTCGCGCGCTGCGCGCATCAGCGCCTGCGTGCGCGTGAGGCGTCCGGGCGCGAGCACGGCATGGCCCAGCTTGAGTCCGGCCGCGCCCGACAGCACGATGGCCGTGAGCTCGAACGCCGAGTGCGTGACGACGAACGAGAAGAAGCGCTCGCTGTCGCCGCGCGTGACGAGAAAGCCGGCGATCGCGCCGAACAGCAGCCCGTTGTAGCCCACCATCACCAGGCTGCCGATGCCCAGCATCAGGCCGGCCGCGAAGCACTGGAACGAGATACCGACGTTGTGCATGATGTAGAAGCCGAACATCTGCCAGTCGTCCCCCGAGGTACGGCCGAGATGCTCCCCCGCCTCCTGGCCGTACATGCCGTCGAACATCCGCACGCTCTTCGCGTCGACCACCGTCAGGACGAAGTGCGGATCGAACCACGTTGCGACGCCGACGACCAGGATAGCCAGCACGAAGACGAGCACCACCACCAGCAGGTGCCAGCGCAACGCACGCACCGCGGCGGGCGCGTCGTAGAGGATCAGGTCGCGCAGCGAACCGAGGCCGAAGTCATGGCGCCGGTAGATGCGCTGGTGCGCGCGCGCCGTGAGCGTCTCCAGGCGCGCGACCAGGTGCACGGGATAGGCGCGCTCGCGCGCCAGTGCCAGATGCTCGCAGCATTGGCGATAGAGCTGGGCGATGCGGGCCGCGCCGGCTACCGGCGTGGCCTCGGTCTGGAACTCGCCGGCCTTGAGCTTGCGCGCCTTCTTGCCCGGCTTGCCCTTGTCGAGTGCGTCGAGGCCGCGCTCGAGCTCGACCCAGAGCGGTTCGTAGCGGGCTTCGAATTGGCGGGGGGTCATCGACATCTAGCGTTGTCCCATCAGCCATTGCGCGACGGCGAGCAGGCGCGGACCCGGACGGATGGGCGGCGGAGACGCGCGGCCGGGCGCGTAGTCGGGTGGCGGCAGCGCGGTCTCGGCGAGTGCGGCCAATTCGTCGACCCGCTCCGACGTGAGTCGACGTGCGCGACCCGCCAGGTGGAGGATGGCCACTTGCTGCGCCCGCGTCAGCGGCATTCGGGGCGCCAGCGGCTCGGCTTGCGGCAGTGCACCGGCCAGGCGCACCTGTTCGGCATGAACCACCAGCGTGCCGGCGACGATGTCGCCGAGGCGCTTGAAGTCGCGCCGCAGGAGCATGGCCAGCAAGCCGAAGGCGAAGGCCACCGGCATGAAATCGGCGACACGCAACAGGTTGCGGGTGACCGCGGCGGACGGCGTGACGGGCAGGCCCGTGTCCATCATCACCTGCAGCCCCAGCGCGCGCTTGCCCGGCGTCGCAGACCCGGGCAACAGTTCGAAGACGATCGGATACAGCCATTCCAGCCCGAAGTAGACGATCAGCATCAGGCCCACGCCCACCCCTTTGACGCTGCTCAGCACCCCGGCCACGATAGCGAACGCAATGAAGCGGATGAACCAGTCGAGCGCATAGGCGAGCGTCCGCGGCACCGCGCCTGCGGGACGCAACAGGATGGCGATGCCTTCGGGGGTTTCGGCGAGGAGCGTGGTGTCGAGCGTCAAGGAGGGCAGTGATGCTCGTCGTGGATCAGAAACTGATCGTGCGCAGGTTCGCGGCGGCGTACTTCGCGTCGCCGGCCAGCGTGGCGTCCACCGACGAGGCGGCCGTCACGACCTTGGTGTCGGCGATGTTGTCGTGCAGGCACTGGCGTGTGTCGCGGAAGATCAGCAGCGGATCGAGCAGGCCGCTGACGAAACCGATGACCGGGACGAAGCCGACCACGAACAGGGGCAGCCAGCGCAGGAAGATGAAACGGCCGAACCCGACGCGGCTGCCGTCGGTGCGGACGACACGGATGCCCATCATCCGCTTGCCGACTGTCTGGCCGTAGCGGTAGACGAGCACGGCGCTGTAGATGAAGAAGGCGAGCAGTGCGAAGCCGGCCAGCCAGGCCCATGTCATCGTCATGTGGTTCGCGCTGCCCAGGGGCGGCGGCTCGATGCCGGGGACGCGTGCCTGCTTGTAGCTCTGGTACGCCGGGATCGCCACGGCGGCCAGGATGCCGATGACGATGGCCGTGGGCAGCAGGCCGTCGATGAGTATCGCGAGGAATCGCGCGCCGCGCGATGCATCGACCATTTCGGCCTGGGCGTCGTAGTGATCGTCGACTTCCGCGCGCGGCGGCGCGAACCGGTTCTGAGCTGCAACTCCGGACATGATCCCTCTTCCTCTGTGTGCGTATTGAATCGGCGACGTCGTGGCGTGCCTTGCTGATTGCGGGCATGGTAACGCGGCCGCACACGGATTCGAGCAGGGATCCCCCCGAATGGGGAGTGACCGAAGTCACACCCCCACGCGGGTTCGCTCAGCGCGCCTTGGAGACCTCGAGGCTGGCGCTCATCGACGAGGCGGCCGTGACCACGATGGTGTCGGCGATCTGGTCGTGCAGGCACTGGCGCGAATTGCGGAAGATCAGCAGCAGGTCGATCAGCGCCCAGAGGCTGCCGATGAACGGAATGAGCGCGGGCACGACGGCCACGGCTCCGCGGCCGAAGAACAGGCGCACGAAGCCGGCACGCGTGCCGTCAGTTCGCACGATGCGCAGCCCCATGATCTTCTTGCCCAACGTGCCGCCGAACGCGTGCAGCGCCCAGGCCTGGATCGCGCCAGCGATCACGTAGCCGGGAAGCATGGCCATGAACATCTTGCCCATCATCGCGAAGACGTCCGGCGCGGTGCCCGGATCGATGTGAGGCGCGAAGAAGATGCTGCTGCCGAACAGCAGGGACACCGGCCAGACCACCAGCATCATCAGCAAGCTGTCGAGGATGACGGCTACCAGCCGCTGTCCGCGACCGGCGAGCTGCAGGCCGTCTCCCATGCTGCCGGGCTCGGCAAGTTGAGCCTTGGGCGGGGCGAAGCGATTGCTGTCGGTGATGTCGGTCATGGTGTGCTCGATGCAAAGCGTGAAGTGGCATGGCGCCGGGCATGGCGCAGCCAGTGACGCGGCGTTCCGCGCATCGACATGACCCTCCCCTGGCGCGCCGCGGCGCATCCCGCGTTCGCGCGTGCACCGTCTGGCGGACCGATGCTAACCGGCGACACAGTCCCGTCTGGTCAGGGTCTCGCCTGAGGCTGGGCAGAAAAATGCCGTCTTGTCGGCGCCGTTGCCCGCTGTCACATGAACAGGTGCTCGCCCGCGTTCTCGCCGCCCAGGATCACGTAGTTCACCTTGCGGATGTCGCCCGCACAGCGTCCGCCGGCGTACGAGATGGAGCTTTGCAGGTCTTCCTGCATCTCGCGCAGCGTGTCGCTGAGCCGGCCCTTGATCGGCTCGAGGATGCGCTTGCCTTCCACGTGGCGGTATTCGCCCTTGTTGAAGTCCGACGCGCTGCCGTAGTACTCCTTGTACAGCTTGCCGTCGACTTCCACCGTCTGCCCTGGGCTCTCCTCGTGGCCGGCGAACAGCGAGCCGATCATCACCATCGTGGCGCCGAAGCGCAGGCTCTTGGCGATGTCGCCGTTGTGGCGGATGCCACCGTCCGCGATGATGGGCTTCGTCGCCACGCGGGCGCACCACTTGAGCGCCGACAACTGCCAGCCCCCGGTGCCGAAGCCGGTCTTCAGGCGCGTGATGCACACCTTGCCGGGCCCGACGCCGATCTTGGTGGCGTCCGCGCCCCAGGTCTCGAGATCGATCACCGCCTCCGGCGTGCCCACGTTGCCGGCGATGACGAAGGCCTGCGGCAGCTTGTGCTTGATGTGGGCGATCATCTTCTTCACGCTGTCGGCGTGGCCGTGCGCGATGTCGATGGTGACGTAGTCGGCGCCGACGCCGCTCTCGGCCAGGCGGTCGATGACGGCGTGGTCCTCGGGCTTGACGCCGGCGCTGATGGACACGAGCAGGCCCTTGTCGCGCATCGTCTGCGCGAACGCCACGGTGTCCAGGTCGAACCGGTGCATCACGTAGAAGAAGCCGTTGGACGCGAGGAATTCGGCGATCGGAACGTCCAGCACCGTCTTCATGTTGGCCGGCACCACCGGCAGCTTGAAGCGGTGCGCGCCGAGCGCCATCGACGTGTCGCACTCGCTGCGGCTCTCGACGACGCACTTGCGCGGCAGGAGGAGGATGTTGTCGTAGTCGAAGATTTCCATGACGCTTTCCTTGAATCGGATCGGCTTATTTCGGATCGGCGCAGCGGTCGGTGGCGATCTGGGTGATGTGCCCGTCTGCGCCCTCGACCCACGCGGTGGCCACCAGCTGGTCGGCGTGGGCGTTCTCGGGCCAGCGCAGTCCGTACAGCGGCGCGACCGCGTTCTTCGCGCCGGGGCCCGCCGGCAGCTTCACCGGGCCCACCAGCACGCGCACGAGGCGGCGCGGCAGCACGGTGTCGCGGGTGCCCACCGGGATCAGCTCCACCAGCGCGATCCAGGCGGTACTGCCTTCGGGCCACACGCCGGTGGCATGCATCTGCACGCCCATGTAGCCCGAGTGCGGCAGGCTGGAGTGCACATAGAAGCGGCGTTTCGCGCTCGGCGCCTCCAGCGCGGTGCTGCTGTCGAACGCGGCCGGCTGCGTCGTGAGCTTCGCGGCCAGGTAAGGACCCAGGCGCGCGAGCCGGTCGGCGGCCTCGGGCAGCGCGCCCGGCGCCATCTCCGCGTCGTCGGCGGCGGGCACGATCCAGTCCAGCGACCACTCCGACTCGCCGACGCCTTCGGCGCCGGCGGCCGGCGGCGTCGCCTTCCAGCAGTCCATGCAGTCGGCGCTCATGAAATGTTCCACCAGCGCCGTGGCGCGCGCCGGGCAATTGGCCGTTACGCCCGGCACGGGTTTGCCGGCAGCCAGCGCCCCGGACGCCGCCGCGACGGCCACCCCGAAGGCGACGGTGGAAAGAATCCGGCGCCGCGTGCCGCGGGCTTCTAAAATAGGTGGATGCATATCCAGCATTCTGACGCCGATCCGCAAGCCCCGACGACTGATCGGCTGCTTCGCAACCTGAATGCCGAGCAACTGGCCGCGGTCACGCTGCCCGCGCGCCCCGCGCTGATCCTGGCCGGTGCCGGCTCGGGCAAGACGCGCGTGCTCACCACGCGCATCGCCTGGCTGCTGCAGACGGGTCAGGTGTCGCCGGGCGGCCTGATGGCCGTCACGTTCACCAACAAGGCGTCCAAGGAGATGCAGGCGCGGCTGTCGGCCATGTTGCCGGTGAACGTGCGCGGCATGTGGATCGGCACCTTCCACGGGCTGTGCAACCGTTTCCTGCGCGCGCACTGGAAGCTGGCCGGGCTGCCGCAGGGCTTCCAGATCCTCGATTCGGCGGATTCGCTGTCGGCCGTCAAGCGCATCATCAAGGCGATGAAGCTCGATGAAGAGCGTTTCGTGCCCAAGCAGGTGAGCTGGTTCATCGCCGGGGCGAAGGACGACGGACTGCGGCCGAAGAACGTCGAAGTCCACGACGGCCAGACGCAGAAGATGGTGGAGATCTACCAGGCCTACGAGGACCAGTGCCAACGCGAGGGCGTGGTCGATTTCGCCGAGCTGCTGCTGCGCGCGTTCGAGCTGATGCGCGACAACGAATCGGTGCGCGAGCACTACCGGCACCGCTTTCAGCACATCCTCGTCGACGAATTCCAGGACACCAACCGGCTGCAGTACGCCTGGCTGAAGATGTTCGCCGGCCCGGGCGGCGCGGTGTTCGCGGTGGGCGACGACGACCAGAGCATCTACGGCTTCCGCGGCGCGCTGGTGGGCAACATGGCCGACTTCGAACGCGAGTTCAACGTCGACAAGGTCATCAAGCTGGAGCAGAACTACCGCAGCTTCGGCAACATCCTGGACGCCGCCAACCACCTGATCGACCGCAACTCCAAGCGGCTGGGCAAGAACCTGCGCACCGACCAGGGCCCGGGCGAGCTGGTGCGCATCTTCGAGGCGACGAGCGATTTCGCCGAGGCACAGTGGTTCGTCGACGAGGCGCAGCAACTGCACCGCGCCGGCACCGCGCGCTCCGAGATCGCGGTGCTCTATCGCAGCAACGCGCAATCGCGCGTGATCGAGTCGGCGCTGTTCAACGCCGGCATCCCGTACCGGGTGTACGGTGGCCTGCGCTTCTTCGAGCGCGCCGAAGTCAAGCACGCGCTGTCCTACCTGCGCCTGATCGAGAACCCGAACGACGACACGAGCTTCCTGCGCGTCGTCAACTTCCCCACGCGCGGCATCGGCGCGCGCACCATCGAGCTGCTGCAGGATTCCGCGCGCTCGTCAGGCCGCAGCCTGTACCAGAGCGTGGGCAGCGTGGCGGGCAAGGGCGGTAGCAACCTCACCGGGTTCACCGCATTGATCGAACGCATGCGCGAGGCCACGCGCGGGCTCACGCTGCGCGACATCATCGAGCACATGCTGGGCGAGACCGGCCTGATCGACTTCTACCGCGCCGACAAGGACGGCGCCGATCGCGTCGAGAACCTGGAAGAACTGATGAACGCCGCCGAGGCTTTCGTCACGCAGGAAGGCTTCGGTCGCGACGCGGTGGCGCTGCCGGTGGACGAGCTTGCGCCGGGCACGCTGGCGGAACGCAACGTGTCGCGCGACGTGCAGGGCCTCGCGCTCTTGCCCGTTCCGACGACGCCCGACGCCGAGACCGGCGAGATCATGTCGCCGCTGGCCGCCTTCCTGACGCACGCGTCGCTGGAGGCCGGCGACAACCAGGCGCAGGCCGGCCAGGATGCAATCCAGCTGATGACCATCCACTCGGCCAAGGGGCTGGAGTTCGACAGCGTGTTCATCACCGGCCTGGAGGAAGGCCTGTTCCCGCACGAGAACTCGCTGCAGACCGGCGACGGCCTCGAGGAGGAGCGGCGCCTGATGTACGTGGCGATCACGCGCGCCCGCAAGCGCCTGTACCTGAGCTTCAGCCAGACCCGCCTGTTGCACGGCCAGACGCGCTACAACGTCAAGAGCCGCTTCGTGGAGGAGCTGCCCGAGGCCAACGTGCGCTGGCTCACGCCGCGCAACCAGGCCTTCGGCTCGGGCTACGCCCGCGAGTACAAGCAGGCGTGGGAACGCGGCACCGGCCTGGGCTCGATGATAGGCGCCGGCCGCGTCGACACCCCCGCCGTGCCCAAGGCGATGCAGGAAAGCCGCTCCGCCACCAGCAGCAGCGGCCACAAGCTGCGCCAGGGCCAGTCCGTGTTCCACACCAAGTTCGGCGAGGGCGTGATCATGACGCTCGAAGGCAGCGGCGAGGAAGCCCGCGCGCAGGTCAACTTCGGGCGCCACGGGATGAAGTGGCTGGCGTTGTCGGTGGCCAAGCTGCAGCCGGTGGATTGAGCGCGACGTGACCCCCGTCTTCGACGCCGACAACCGCGCCGTCGCCTTCTTCGACGGCACCTGGGTCTTCGACCTGAACAACGACTGGATCGCCTTCCACGACAACGGCCAGATCTTCGCGAGCGATGGGGCCTGGCTGGGGCCGTTGCATCACGGCTCGTTCCTGGATCGCGACGGCCAACCGGTGGCGTGGCTGGTCGGAACGAAGCCGACGTCCGGCATGAAGCCGTCGGCGCCCTTGAACGGGCGGCGACCGTTGCTGCCCAAGCGGCCGCTGCGACCGCGCACGCCGTTGCCGCCGCCGCGACCGCTGCCGCCGGGCGGTGGCTGGTCGAAGATGAGCTGGGTGCACTGGATACGCACTGGCGCTGTTGCCGAAGCGCCGCTCGTCGACAGGGCCAGCCTGCGCATCGAGGCTATTGCCGAGCCTGACTTCGAGGCCTTCTTCCGCTACCTCGGCGAGCAGCTGGCCGAGAACGGCCGCGACGGCATTTATTTCATGCCGATCGCCCCCACCGACGCGGGCGTTCCGCTCGAACGCCAACAAGGATTCCGCGATGGCCTGGCCACCGCGGTGGGGGAGCCTGGGTGGCGGCGCGGCTGGATCGCGCGCGATGCGCGCGGGGGCGTGGCGGGCCACGTCGATCTGCGTGCGCATCCTGAGCCGTTCTCCGGTCACCGTTGCCAGCTGGGCCTGGGCGTGCGGCACGATCATCGGCGCATCGGCCTGGCGAGCCGACTGCTCGCGCACGCGACATCGTGGGCTGCGGCACAAGGCCTGAAGTGGATCGACCTGCAGGTGCTGTCGGCCAACGAACCGGCCGTGGCGCTCTATCGGCGCGAAGGCTTCCAGATGCAGGGCGGCAAGCCGGACATGTTCGTGATCGACGGCGTGTCGCTGGGCGAGATCTGGATGGCGAGGAAGATCACGGCCTGACGGCCGCCTGTCTCAGCCCCTCTCCGGGGGAGTCCGTCACGGATTCTCAGGGCGCCGGCGTGTCCGCGTCGGCCATCACCGTGTGATAGACGACGGTTGGCGTGATCTCGAAGGTGTCGACGAAACAGAACCAGATCGACGTATAGAAGACGGCCGACAGTGCCCACGACACCGGCGTCAGCGCCACCAGCGCCAGCGGTGCCGCGCCGAAGATCGCGGCGAAGACCGAGATCGCCAGCGTGAACAGGAACAGGACGATGAACCAGCCCATGATGTAGACCAGGAACGCGGCGCGCGTGCGCCAGATCGAGACGACGCTGGAGAACATGGCCTGCGCAGCGCCCTGGCGACCCCAGTGCACCAGCGCCGGCGCGTGCCACAACGGCACGGACACCAGGGCCATGCCGAAGGTCTTGAGCAACAGCACGGCCGTGCCCACGCCGCTCAGCGCAGGGATCTCGGGCATCTGGCCATCGGCGCGCGGCGTCATCACCTGTTCCATCCACCGGCTCGCCTCGCCGCCGTCGATGACGTCGCCGAAGAACACGATCAGCACGCTGGCCGCCACGTAGACGAGGCCGATCGTGAGCAGCGCGCGCAACTGGGCGCGCCCCATCGTCAACGGCGCCCAGAACACGCTGGGCCGCAGCGGCAGGTCGTTGAGCACGTCCTCGGTGGCCAGCATGAAGCCCAGCGACATGAGCGGCATCAGCACGATGGCGGCGAGTCGCAACGCGGCCGGCAGCATCATCGACACGACCAGGAGCAGCAGCACGAAGGCGAACAAGCCCATGAAGCCGCCCGGCCGGCGAAAGAACGTGCGAAAGCCGCGCCGCAGCCAGAACAGGCCGGCTGCGGGAGCAAGACTGCGCAGCCGGATCTTGACAGTCGCGGGCGGGGTCGACATCGCGGTCAAAGGGCGGGATGCCATGGCTGGGCGATGCAATCGACGAGCACGCGCTCGAAGTGCACCGGATCCTTGGGCTTGAGCAGCGCCGCCTCGCGCGGCAGATGCCAGTCAGCCAGCCGCGACAGCCAGAAACGCAGCGCGGCGGCGCGGCGCATCGCCGGCAGTGCGCGCAGTTCGGCCGCGCTCATCGGGCGATGCAGGTGATAGGCGCGCAGCAGCGCCTCGGCGCGCTGCGGCTCGAGTCGGCCGGTGGACAGGTCCACGCACCAGTCGTTGACGCACACGGCCAGGTCGTAGACGTGGTGGTCGACGCCGGCGAAGTAGAAATCGAACACGCCCGACAGGCGCGGCGCATCGGGCGGCCCGTCGAACAGCGCGTTGTCGCGGAACAGGTCGGCGTGCACCGGGCCGCGCGGCAGCGATTGCGTGCTGGCGGCGGCATGGAAACGTTGCTGGAAGTCCAGTTCCTCGTCCAGGCGTTGCGCGAGCGCGGCGCTGACGTGCGGGCGCACGACGGGCACCGTCTGCGTCCACCAGGCGATGCCGCGCAGGTTGGGCTGCTGGTGCGGGTAGTCGAGTGCCGCGGTGTGCAGATGCGCCAGCGTGACGCCCAGCAGCGAGCAGTGCGCCAGCATCGGCGTGGCGATGCTCTCGCCGGGCAGCAGGTTCACCAGCGAGGCCGGCTTGCCGGCGATGGCGTGCAGGAAGTTGCCCGTGGCGTCGGTGCGCGGCTCGGGCACCGGCAGCCCCTTGCGCGCCAGGTGCTGCATCAGGCCCAGGTAGAACGGGAGCTGCTCGAAGCCGAGGCGCTCGAACACCGTCAGGACCCAGTCGCCGCGGTCGGAATGCACGAAGTAGTTCGTGTTCTCGATGCCGCCGGCGCAGCCGTGCATCGAGGTGAGCGTGCCGGCGTCCAGCGTGCGCAGCAGCGCTTCCGCCGTCGCGACGTCGACTTCCGTATAGACAGCCATCAGGAGATCCGGGTCAGGGGGGCGCCGGGGACGGCGTCACGCGAGGTGGCCGCAGTCAGCGCGCCGGGCACGGCTCAAAAGCCGAACTTGAACAGGCGCATGCCCGCGCTCTTGTCGTTCGCGGGGTCGACGCCCGGATCGCGCGGCTGGATCTCGTAGCTGCCCATGCCCGGGATCTTGGAGTGCACGACGATCTTCGTGGTGACGCCGCGCACGCGCGTCTCGTCGATGCGAACTTGCGAATCCTCGGTCACCAGGTGTTCGACCTTGGCGTCCTTGGTCTTGGTCGCCGGCGCCGTCTCGACGAGCTCGCCGCTGGCGGGATCGACGCCGGGCACGGGCGCCGGTGCGGTCGCCGTCTCGGGCGCCTTGGCCGGAGCCGGCGTCGACCGGGCGCCCTGCGCGAAGGCGGACGACCCGCAGAAAGCCAGCAGGGCGGCGAGAACGAGGGGCGAAGGCAGGCGTGCGGTCATGCTCCTGATTCTAGTCGCTTGCGCCCCGGCGGGTCTGCGCGGGTGTCGAAGGGTTCTCCTGTCGAGCGCGCCCGGCCCGGGCGCCCGGCACAATGGCGGGATGACCGACAAGACCCTCCTGCTGGTGGATGGCTCCAGCTATCTCTACCGTGCCTATCACGCGATGCCCGACCTGCGCGGCCCCGATGGCGTGCCCACGGGGGCGATCCGCGGCATGGTCTCGATGATGAAGCTGCTGCGCGAACAGATCGGCGCCGACTACGCCGCCTGCGTGTTCGACGCCAAGGGCAGGACCTTCCGCGACGACTGGTATCCGGAGTACAAGGCCAACCGCTCGTCGATGCCGGAAGACCTGGCGCTCCAGATCGAGCCGATCCACGCGGTCGTCGAGATGCTGGGCTGGCCCATCATCATGGTGCCGGGCATCGAAGCCGACGACGCGATCGGCACGCTGGCCCGCGCGGCCACCGCGGCCGGTTGGAAGACGGTGATCTCCACCGGCGACAAGGATCTGGCACAGCTCGTCAACGAGCACGTCACCCTCATCAACACGATGTCCAACGAGACGCTGGACATCGCCGGCGTGCTGGCCAAGTTCGGCGTGCCGCCCGACCGGATCGTCGACTACCTGACGCTGGTCGGCGATACGGTGGACAACGTGCCCGGCGTCAACAAGGTCGGCCCGAAGACGGCGGTCAAGTGGCTGCTCGAGCACGGCTCGCTCGACGGCGTCGTCGCGGCCGCCCCGGCGATGAAGGGCGCGGTCGGAGAGAACCTGCGCCAGGCACTGGACTGGCTGCCGATGGGGCGCCAGCTCGTCACGGTGGTCACCGACCACGACATGGGGCCGCACGTGGAGGGCTGGCCGGCGCTGGACGCACTCGCGCTGCGGCCGGTCGATCACCAGCGCCTGCTCGATTTCTACCAGCGTTTCGGGTTCCGCGCCTGGCGCGACGAGAGCGAGCGGCAGCTCGGCGTGACGTCTGCGCCAGCGCCCGCGCCCGCACAAGTGGCGGTCGGCGGCAACCTGGGCCTGTTCGATGGCCATGCCGACGAGGCCTCCGTGGCGCCCGCGAGCGACCTGGCGCGCGAGTACGAGACGATCTTCACGTTCGAGCAGCTCGACGCCTGGATCGCGAAGCTGCAAGCCGCCGAGCTGTCGGCACTCGACACCGAGACGGATTCGCTCGACGCGATGCGCGCGCGCATCGTCGGCATCTCGTTCGCGGTGGAGCCGGGCAAGGCCGCCTACGTGCCGCTGCGCCACGACTACGCCGGCGCGCCCGACCAGTTGCCGTTCGACGAGGTGATCGCGCGCCTGCGCCCCTGGCTGGAGAACCCGGCCGCGCCCAAGGTGGGCCAGCACATCAAGTACGACACCCACGTGTTCGCCAACATCGGCATCGTGGTGCGCGGCTGGAAGTTCGACACCTTGCTCGAAAGCTACGTGCTGGAGGCGCACCGCCAGCACAGCCTGTCCAGCCTGGCGGAGCGCCACCTGGGCCGCGAGGGCCTAGCCTACGAGGACTTGTGCGGCAAGGGCGCCAAGCAGATCCCGTTCTCGCAGGTGGACATCGAGCGCGCCGCGTTGTACTCGGGCGAGGACAGCGAGATGACGCTGCAGGTGCACCAGGTGCTGTACCCGCGCCTGGCCGCGATCCCCGGCATGAAGTTCATCTACGAGAGCATCGAGATGCCCGCCAGCGAGGTGCTGGGCCGCATCGAGCGCCACGGCGTGCTGATCGACAGCGCGCGGCTGGGCGAGCAGTCGCGGATGCTGGCAGAGCGCATGCTGGCGCTGGAGGGCGAGGCCTACGAGATCGCCGGCCAGCCGTTCAACCTCGGCTCGCCCAAGCAGATCGGCGAGATCCTGTTCGTCAAGCTGGGGCTGCCGGTGGTCAAGAAGACCGCATCGGGCGCGCCGTCCACCGACGAAAGCGTGCTGGAGAAGCTGGCGCTGGACTATCCGCTGCCTGCCAAGCTGCTGGAGCATCGCGGCCTGGCCAAGTTGAAGGGCACCTACACCGACAAGCTGCCGCTGATGGTGAATCCGGACACCGGTCGCGTGCACACGCACTACGCGCAGGCGGTGGCGATCACGGGCCGGCTGTCCAGCAACGACCCGAACCTGCAGAACATCCCGATCCGCACGCCGGAAGGCCGGCGCGTGCGCGAGGCCTTCATCGCGCCGCCGGGGCACGTGATCGTGTCGGCCGACTACTCCCAGATCGAGCTGCGCCTGATGGCGCACATCAGCCAGGATCCGGGCCTGTTGCGTGCGTTCACCGACGGCATGGACGTGCACCGCGCGACCGCAGCCGAGGTGTTCAACCTGGCCGCCGAGGAAGTCACCAGCGAGCAGCGCCGCTACGCGAAGACCATCAACTTCGGACTGATCTACGGCATGGGCGCGTTCGGCCTGGCCACCTCGCTGGGCATCGAGCAGAAGGCGGCACGCGACTACATCGACCGCTACTTCGCGCGTTTTGCCGGCGTCAAGCGCTACATGGACGAGACCAAGGCGCGTGCGGCCGAGACCGGCTACGTGGAGACCTTGTTCGGCCGGCGCATCGAGCTGCCCGAGATCCGCGGCGGCAACGGCCCGCTGCGCGCCGGAGCCGAACGCCAGGCCATCAACGCGCCGATGCAGGGCACCGCGGCCGACCTGATCAAGCTCGCGATGCTGGCGGTGCAGAAGGCGCTGGACGACCAGGGCAAGGGCACCCGCATGGTGATGCAGGTGCACGACGAACTGGTGTTCGAGGTGCCCGAGGCCGAGATCGAGTGGGCTCGGGCCGAGATCCCGAAGCTGATGGCGGGCGTGGCGCAGTTGTCGGTGCCGTTGATCGCCGAGGTCGGTGTCGGGCCCAATTGGGACGAGGCGCATTGATGGACGCCTCCAGCATTCGGCGCATGCCGAATGGCGTGATGCTGGCGGCCATCCTCGTCGTGGCCGCGCTGTGGGCGGCCTGGGGGCTTGTTCGTCATCCGGGCTTCCAGCCCGTCTACGTGCTGCGCGCTTCGGCACCGGTGCTCGCATTGATGCTCGGCGCGGGCTTCACGCACCTGCTGGCCCGGCTGAGGCAGCGTGTCGACGTCGACGGCCAGTTCAACCCCACGGGCAAGGCCTTGACCATGGGCGTCGTGATGCTGGTGGCCACGCTGGTGGCCTGGCTGCTGGTGTCGCAGGCGGTCCCGGCGACGGTGACGTCGCTTGTCGGCGTCGCGCGATTGGAGCCCGGGCTGGTGTCGCGCCGGATCCCGGCGACGTCCGATGCGGACTGCCGGTTCCGTCTCGAGGTCACCAGCGCATCGACCGTG
>Ga0302157_10000879_pt1 | contig 38114 bp, 29 predicted proteins | sample I_Bog_N3_3_FD_193502 | JGI IMG/M metagenome (GOLD analysis project Ga0302157, IMG submission 193502) | Peat permafrost microbial communities from Stordalen Mire near Abisko, Sweden - I_Bog_N3_3 | ecosystem: Environmental > Terrestrial > Soil > Wetlands > Peat | place: Sweden: Abisko, Stordalen...
CAGCATTTGCTGGGCTGGTTCATAGGGCAAATAGCTCATGCCCCAATTTATCAAGTGGTGGCCGACCTGCTAATCGGTCCATACCCCGAGTCAGCTTCTGCCGCCCAGACTCCTAGCTGCAGGCTGCGCGCAAGTCGTCCGGCAACGCCACTGTCTTCTTGTTCGGGAAGTCCAGCCACACCAGCGTGGCGCCGCCGTTGGCGGAGATCACGTCGGGCGCGTCCGCCATCGACAAGGTGAAGTAGGTGTCCAGGCTCTTGCTGCCCGGCGCGGCCACGTAGTGGCGCGCGATGACCTCGCCGGGGAACTCGATCTGCTTGATGTAGTTGCAAAAGCCGTTGGCCATCACCGGGCCGACGCCTTCGGGGTTGGGCTCGGCCTTGAACTTCTCGAGCCAGTCGATGCGCAGCGTCTCGAAGTAGCGGAAGTAGATCGTGTTGTTGACGTGGCCCATCGCGTCGAGATCGCCCCAACGGACCGGGATGCGCATCTCGTGGACGAGCTTGAGGCCTTCCGGCAGGTCGAATCGCATCGTCGTGAAGTGCTCAGAGTCCGAAGCCGTCGTCGGCCTGGAGGACGGCGCCGTTGATGAAGTGGCTCTCGTTGGCGCACAGCATCAGCAGCGCGCTGTCGAGGTCGGACGGCTTGCCGATGCGCTTGCGCGGGGTCATCTGGATCAGCTTCTGGCCCGACTCGGTGGACCAGTGGTGGTGGTTGATCTCGGTGTCGATGTAGCCGGGGCACAGCGCGTTGACATTGATGTCGTAGCGGCCCCATTCGAGCGCCATTGCGCGCGTCATGTGGATCACTGCCGCCTTGCTCATGGCGTAGACGCCGATCTGCGACAGCGGGCGCAGGCCGGCCATCGACGCGACGTTGACGATACGGCCACCGGTATACGTGCCGGGCGCGGCGCCGCGGGCGCGCGCGATCATGCGTTTGGCCACTTCCTGCGCGACGAAGAAGGCGCCGCGGGCGTTGACGTCGAACACGTAGTCGAAGTCCTCGGGCTTGACGTCGGTGAGCTTCTGCGTGGTGCTGACGCCGGAGTTGTTGACGAGGATGTCGATCACGCCCATCTCGGTCTCGGCGTGCGCCACGGCGGCCTTGATGCTGTCGGGATCCGTGACGTCGAGCTCCACCACGTGCGCGTCGCCGCCGCTGGCCTCGATCTCGGCGCGCAGCGTCTTCAGGCGTTCCACGCGGCGCGCGGCCAGCACCACGCCGGCGCCGGAATTGGCCAGCGTCTTCGCGAATTGCGCGCCCAGCCCGCTGGAGGCGCCGGTGACGAAGGCCACGCGGCCGGCCAGGTCGATCTTCATGCCCATGATGCTGTACTCCCCGATGTTCGTTCTGGCGACCCGTCCTGGCGGTGTGGCGCCAGCTCCGCTGACGCGCCCGCATCGGGCGCCTGTGACCTGAACCATAGCATGCGCCAAATTAATAGCACGGTCGTGCTATTTTGTTGGCAACGCCCCGTAGAATGCACGTCCATCGGCCCAAGCTGGCGCCCCAGGCATCTCAATTTCCCCAGGAAAGCTGCTCATGACCCCGCAAGAACTCGTTGCTCGATACGGCCCGCGCGAAGCGATGGAATACGACGTGGTGGTCGTCGGTGCCGGCCCCGCCGGCCTCGCCACCGCGATCCGCCTGAAGCAACTGGCCGCCGAAGCCGGCAAGGAGGTGTCCGTCGTCGTGCTGGAGAAGGGCTCCGAGCCCGGCGCCCACATCCTGTCGGGCGCCGTGATGGATCCGCGCGCGATCACCGAACTGCTGCCCAACTGGAAGGCCGACGGCGCGCCGCTGTCGCAGCCGGTGACCGGCGACGAGTTCCTGTTCCTGTCGGAAACCGGCTCGAAGAGCGTCCCCGAGTGGCTGATGCCGATGCCGTTCCACAACCATGGCAACTACGTCATCAGCCTGGGCAACGTCACCAAGTGGCTGGCCGGTCAGGCCGAGGCTCTGGGCGTCGAGGTCTTCCCGGGCTTCGCCGCGGCAGAAGTGCTCTACGACGACCAGGGGGCGGTGAGGGGCGTCGCCACCGGCAACGTGGGCGTCGGCCGCAACGGCGAGCCGCACGACGGCTTCCAACTGGGCATGGAGTTGCACGGCAAGTACACGATCTTCGCCGAAGGCGCGCGCGGCAGCCTCGGCAAGCAGGTGCTCGCGAAGTTCAACCTGCAGGAAGGCCGCGACCCGCAGAGCTGGGCCCTCGGCATCAAGGAACTGTGGGAGATCCCGGCAGAGAAGGCCAAGCCCGGCCACGTGGTGCACACGGGCGGCTGGCCGATCACGGACGACACCTTCGCCGGCGGCTTCCTGTACCACCTCGAAGGCAACAAGGTGACGCTGGGCTACGTGGTCGGCCTCGACTACAAGAACCCGTGGATGAGCCCGTTCGAGGAGATGCAGCGCTGGAAGACGCACCCCGCGATCCGCGCGCACATCGAAGGCGGCAAACGCATCTCGTACGGCGCGCGCGCCATCAACAACGGCGGCCTGCAGGCGCTGCCCAAGCTGGTCTTCCCGGGCGGCGCGCTGGTCGGCTGCGACGCCGGCATGCTCAACGCGTCGCGGATCAAGGGTAGCCACGCCGCGATCAAGACCGGCATGCTGGCCGCCGAGGCCGCGTTCGCCGCGCTGCAAGCCGGACGCCAGCAAGACGAGCTGACGGCCTACCCCGAAGCGTTCGAGAAGAGCTGGCTGCACACCGAATTGCAGCGCACCAAGAACTTCAAGCTGTGGTTCAAGAAGGGCAAGCTCATCGGCAACCTGATGACCGGCATCGAGCAGTGGCTGATGCCCAAGCTGGGCATGATCCCGCCGTGGACTCTGCACGGCACGATCAAGGACAACGAGACGCTGCGCCCGGCCGCCGAGATGCCGCAGATCGCCTACCCGAAGCCCGACAACAAGCTCACTTTCGACCGCCTCAGCTCCGTCTTCGTCAGCAACACCAACCACGCCGAAGACCAGCCGATCCACCTGACGCTCAAGGACAACTCGGTGCCGGTCAACGTCAACCTGGCCAAGTACGCGGGCCCGGAAAGCCGCTACTGCCCGGCGGGTGTCTACGAGTTCGTGAAGAACGAGGACAACACCGACCGCCTGCAGATCAATGCGCAGAACTGCGTGCACTGCAAGACCTGCGACATCAAGGACCCCACGCAGAACATCGTGTGGGTGACACCCGAAGGCGGCGGTGGGCCGAACTACGCCGGCATGTGACGGCGCCGGGCCGGCGAGCCCCCGCCAGCACCCTGAACGCCCGCCCTGCCGCGGGCGCTCAGGGGATGTCGGCGCGCGACGGCATCCGCGGTCGAGTCTTCGCCAGGAGAGAAACCTGCAACTGCTCGTCATATTGGGCACCTTTTCGGTGCCACGGCCGCCGAAAGTCCGCTAGTCTGTAGGCACCATAACAAAGTGGATCGTCGACAGGACATGGCTTCCCTGCGGGCGTTGTCCAACGCCTTCTTCACCAAGGAGCGGCACCAGCGCCTGCGGCTCGCGCAGGCCTGGCTCGCGTGCATGCTGCTGTTTTGCTGCGTGCTCGTGCTGCATGCCGCGGCGGCGTTCGGGCTGACGGACGACGGGCCGCTGTGGTGGTGGTCGGCGGCATCGCTGGCCGGCATGCTCGCCGTGGTGATCGTGATCCGCAGCGGCCTCAACAAGCAGCTCGCCGATCCGGCGATGACCATCCAGCAGATGCTCTACGCCGTGCTGTGCGCCGCGTGGGCCTACTCCTTCGCCGGCTCCGCGCACATGGTCGTCGGCCTGATCCTGGCCGTCATCCTGATGTTCGGCATGTTCGGGCTGTCCAGCCGCCAGATCGTCTGGGTGGGCATCTACGTGCTGGCGATGTTCGGCATCGTGATGGCGTTGATGTCGCAGCGCAACCCGGAGCGCTACCCGTTCGGCGGCGAGGTGGTGTACTTCATCATGCTGTGCATCATGGTGGCCGGCGTCGGCATCCTCACCATGCGGCTGCACCGGATACGCGACCGGCTGCGGCGCCAGAAGCTCGAGCTCGAGGCCGCGCTGGCCCACATCCACCGCCTGGCCACGCACGACGATCTCACCGGCCTGGTGAACCGCCGCCACATGCAGGAACTGCTGGAGAACGAGCGCATGCGGCTCGAGCGCAGCGAGCAGGACTGGTGCGTGGCACTGCTCGACCTCGACCACTTCAAGAGCGTCAACGACGCCCACGGCCACGCGATCGGCGACGAGGTGCTGCGTGCGCTGAGCCGCCATGCCCACACGCTGATCCGCCGCACCGACGTGCTGGCGCGCTGGGGCGGCGAGGAGTTTGTGCTGCTGTTGCCCAATACCCCGCTGGGCATGGCGGCCACGTCGCTCGAGCGCCTGCGCGAGCACTTCTACGCGACGCCGCTGGTGGTGCGGGGCATCCACCTGCCGGTATCTTTCTCGGCCGGGCTCACCGAGCACCTGCGCGGCGAGACGGTGGCGCAGACGCTGGAGCGGGCGGACAAGCTTTGTTATCGGGCGAAGACGTTGGGGCGGAATCGGATCGAGCGCGGATAGCTCGCGTTCAGAGCGGCTCGACCGTCACCCCGACCCGCGGCGCATTGCCCGAGCCACCGCGAATGACGCCGCGCAACGGCGCCACGTCCGCATAGTCGCGTCCCCAGGCCAGCGTGACGTGATCCTGGCCCACCGGCACGTCGTTGGTCGGGTCGAGCGCGAGCCAGCCGCAGGGCGGGCACCAGACGGCTGCCCACGCGTGCGAAGCGTCGGCGCCGACGAGGCGCGGCTTGCCCGGCGGTGGCTGCGTGAGCAGGTAGCCGCTGACGTAGCGGGCGGCCAGGCCCAGCGAGCGGCAGGCGCCGATCAGCACATGCGCGAAGTCCTGGCAGACGCCGTGGCGCAGTTCCAGCGCTTCCAGCGCACCGGTGGTGACCGAGGTGCTCTGCGGCAGGTACTCGAACTCGTCGTGGATCTGGTGCATCAGCGCCATGGCCAGTTCCACGATGCCGGCGTTGGCCTCGGCGGCCGGGCGGGCCCAGTCGGCGAGTGCCCTGGCGCGCGGCGCGAGCGCGGAATCGAGCGCGAATTCGGCAGCCTCGAACGCGGCGCGCTCGGCGCGGCGATCGTCCGACGCCTCGGTCGAGCTCATCGCGTGCGCGCTGGCGCCCGCATGCAGGCGCAGGTCGCGCGCGACCTCGCGCCAGGGCTGGCTGGCACCGGATGCCGGCAGCTCCGGCACGCTGATGCCGGCCTCGAAGGCGGAGGTGACGTCGAGTTCGTCGTGCACCCGGGAATGCGCGAACACCTGGCGCGCGTTGCCCCAGGAGTCGACCGTCTCGCGGATACCGCTGGCCAATTCGACGCCGGCGTCGGGGTGCGGCGAGACGACCAGCGACCAGGCGCGGATCTGCTGGGTGGCGGTGTCGCGCGGGCGCAGGTGCGCGAGGTGGTGCGCGCCTTCCACCTCGGAGTCGTAGCGATAGCTCGTCTCGTGGCGCACGCGCAGCCAGCGCACCGCGGGCGCGGGCATCGCCTCGGCGGCGAGGTCGCGATCGTCGTCGTGCTCGCAGGCGTTGTCCGCTGCAGTTCGCGGTTCGGGATCGTCGGCGTCGAAGCCGCCATCGACGGGCAGCGGCGCAGTGCCCTGCGATTGGGACTGGGACTGCCCTTGCGACGCGCCGTCCTGCGATTGGGCCATCTGCTGCGGCTGCCACTGCAGTTGCCAGCTGAGCGGCACTTCGAAATCGTCGTTCATTGCCACACCGTGTGATCGCCCGGCCCGACATGCGAGAACAGGCGTCGACCCACCTCGGCCGACAAGGCCTGCGTCTTCTCGCTGAGGTTTTTCAGGGCCACAAGCAGCGCTGCATGACGGCCGTCCTCGTCCTGCGCGCACAAGGCTTCCAGCGACCATCCGTCGGGTGCCGGCAGCTCGTCCAGCATCTTCTGCACCCAGCGCGCTTCATGGCGCGCGAGGCGCGCGACGCGATCGCGCAGCGTACGCGCCACGCCCGCGAGCGAGCGTGGGTTGTCCAGCTCCAGCACCAGCAGGTGCAGCAGCGGCGGCAGCTCGCGCCGGGCCTGGAACTGGGCGCGGTAGGTGATCGTGGAGTCGAACAGGCCCAGCAGCAGCGCGAAGCCGTCGTCGCGTGCCGGCAGATCCATCTGCAGGCCCAGCATCAGCGCCTGCGTGAGGAAATCCAGGCGCTCGGTCTGGCGGCCGACGCTCAGCAGGCGCCAACCGTCGTCGCGCGTCATGCGGTCGGCCTGCGCCCCGGTGATCGCGGCCAGGTGCGTGGCGGCGCGTTGCAGCACCACGAGAACGTCGCTGACGGACTCCACCGCATGACTGGTCAAGCCCGCGGCGCGCGGCTGCAGGATGGCGCCCAGGCGATCCTCGAAGTTGCGGCCCACGGCGTCGATCAGCTTCCAGTGCTCCACCGACAGCCGCTCGCGCAGCGCTTGCGCGCAGCTGCGCAGCGCGCGCAGGTTGAAGGCCACGCTCATCGCGGAGGCGTCGGCCATCGTGTGCACCAGCGAGCGCTCGAACACGCGCACCGATTGCGTGGGCATCGGCACGGCGCCGCCGATCAGGCCGTTGCGCAGCGCAAGGCGCCCGAGCGCATCGAGCATCACCGGGTTGGCGTTGTTCAGCGATTCGAGCGTGATGCGGGCCAGGCGCACGCTGTTGTCGGCGCGCTCGGTGTAGCGACCGAGCCAGTAGAGATTCTCGGCGGCGCGGCTGGTGACGGTGCGGCGCGTGCGCGCCAGGTCGCCGGCACTGAGCGGCTTGGGCAGCAGCGTGGTGGCGTCGACCTGGCCGTCGGTGAGCACCCAGGTGTCGACGCTGACGCTGCCGTGCTGCATCGACAGCCAGGCATCCTGCGCGTTGTCGCGCCGCGTGGCGACGCGGGTGAGCGCGCCCGGCATCACGTGCCAGCCGCCGCGGCCGTCGGTCATCGCGTAGACGCGCACCAGCGCCGCGCGCGGTTCCAGCGAGCCCTCGTTCCACACCGGGATCTCGGACGGGCGCACGCGCGCCTGCAGCGTGTATGCGGCCGGGCGCGCGTCGATCGTGTCCAGCAACGCCTCGCGCGCCGCGCGCGAAAGTTCGGCGGCGCCGTGCGGCGCGAAGCCTTCGGTGGTGTCGCTGGTGGGGAACGTGGGCGCGACGACGAAATCGGCCAGCCGCTCGCGCTGCGCGGCCCAGACGCTGTCCTCGCCGCACCACCAGCTCGTGGTGGACGGCAGCAGCAGTTCCTCGCCCAGCAGGCGGCGCGCGACGGCGGGCCAGTAGGCGGCCAGGCCGGGGCTTTCGAGGAAGCCGGCGCCCGGCGCGTTGGCCACCACCACCTGGCCCGCGCGGATGACGCCCAGCAGGCCGGGCACGCCCAGCGCCGAATCGCCGCGCAGCTCCAGCGGATCCAGGTATTCGTCATCAACGCGGCGCAGCAGCACGTGCACCGGCTCCAGGCCGTGCAGCGTCTTCAGGAACAGGCGCTCGCCGCGAACGGTGAGGTCGCCGCCCTCGACCAGCGTCACGCCCAGGTAGCGCGAGAGGAACGCATGTTCGAAATACGTCTCGTTGTGCGGGCCCGGCGTCAGCAGCACCACGCGGGCGTTGTCGCCTTCGGGGCTGAGCCGTTGCAATCCCTGCAGCAGGCCCAGGAAGCCGGCGGCCACGCGCTGCACGTGCAGGTCGCGGAACGCGGCCGGGAACTGCTGCGAGATGATCAGGCGGTTCTGCAGCAGGTAGCCCAGCCCGGACGGCGCCTGCGTGCGCTGGCTGACGACGCGCCACTGGCCATCCGGCCCGCGCGCGAGGTCGAACGCGGCCACGTGCAGGTGCACGCCGCCGGCCGGACGGCAGCCGTGCAGCGCGCGCAGGTACTGCGGGTGCGCGAGTACGAGCGACGCCGGCAGCAGGCCTTCGTCGAGCAGGCTGCGGTTGCCATAGACGTCGGCCAGCACGGCGTCGAGCAGGCGTGCACGTTGCACGACGCCCTTCTCGATGCGGCTCCAGGCGGCGGCGTCGATCAGGAACGGCAACGGTTCCAGCGGCCAGGCGTTGGCGGCCGCCGAACCTTCGGCATAGACGTTGTAGGTGACGCCGTCGTCCTGCACGCGGCGCGCTATGCGCGCCTTGGTCTGTGCCAGGTCGACCCAGCCGTCCGGGCCCACGGCGTCGAAGAACGCCTGCCACGGCGGCGCCAGTTCGGCCCCGGCGGCGGCTTCTTCGGCAATGCGGCCGTGCAGCTCGTCGAAGCTGCCGGGGGTGCCGCGCTGCGCCGCGGCGCGCGCGAGCGCCGCCGCTTCGGGGGCGTCGTCGGGAAGAAAGCTGGTCTGGACGGAAGTCGGCATCGGGAGCGCAAGGGCGGCGGCCAGCGAGGCCGCCGTGCGGGATCAACGGTTGCGGCGCAGATCGAGCGTGAACGGGAATTCGGCGCTGCGCTGCGGTCGCGAAACGTTCATTTTCCCAGGTGTGTGGCCCAGCGCGAAAAAACGCGCCAGACGGCGGCTCTCGGCCTCGTATGCATTGACGGGAAGCGTCGCGTAGTTGCGACCGCCCGGATGCGCCACGTGGTACTGGCAACCACCCAGCGAACGCTGCGACCACAGGTCGACCAGGTCGACCGTGAGCGGCGCCTGCACGGGAATCGTCGGATGCAGGCCCGACGGCGGGTGCCACGCGCGGTAGCGCACGCCGCCGACGAACTCGCCGACACGCCCCGTGGGCTGCAGCGGCACCGGCTGGCCGTTGACGGTGAGCACATGGCGCGAATCGATCAAGCCGGTGACCTTCAGCTCGATGCGCTCCAGCGACGAATCGACATAGCGCACCATGCCGCCGGCGCTGCCCTCCTCGCCCATCACGTGCCACGGCTCCAGGGCGTTGCGCAGCGTCACGTGCACGCCGCTGGACGCGAACTCGCCCACCTTCGGGAAGCGGAACTCCAGGTGCGGTGCGAACCACGCCGGATCGAACGCCATGCCGGCCTCGTTCATCTCGACCAGCACGTCGTCGAAGTCGGTCTGGATGAAGTGCGGCAGCAGGAAGCGGTCGTGCAGTTCGGTGCCCCAACGCACCAGCGGCTGCTCGTACGGCTGCTTCCAGAAACGCGCCACCAGCGCGCGCAGCAAGAGCTGCTGCACGACGCTCATGCGCGGATGCGGCGGCATCTCGAACGCGCGCAGCTCCAGCAGGCCCAGGCGTCCGGTGGACGAATCGGGCGAGTACAGCTTGTCGATGCAGAACTCGCTGCGGTGCGTGTTGCCCGTGGCGTCGACGAGGATGTTGCGCAGGCTGCGGTCGATGAGCCACGGCGGCACCGTGTCGCCGCGCTCGCGCGTGGCGCGCGCGATCTCGGCCAGCGCGATCTCCAGCTCGTAGAGCTGGTCGTTGCGCGCCTCGTCGATGCGTGGCGCCTGGCTGGTAGGGCCGATGAACATGCCCGAGAACAGGTAGCTCAGCGACGGATGGTTGTGCCAGTACGCGAGCAGGCTGCCCAGCACCTCGGGGCGACGCAGGAATGGCGAGTCGGACGGCGTGGCGCCGCCCAGCACGAAGTGGTTGCCGCCGCCGGTGCCGGTGTGGCGGCCGTCGACGAGGAACTTCTCGCTGGACAGGCGCGACAGGCGCGCCGCCTCGTACAGGAACTCGGTGTGCTCGACCAGCTCGTGCCAGTTGAAGGCCGGGTGGATGTTGACCTCGATCACGCCCGGGTCCGGCGTGACCTGCAGCACCTTCAGGCGCGGATCGCGCGGCGGCGGATAGCCTTCCAGCACCAGCTTGACGCCCAGTTCCCGGGCCGTGGCCTCGATCGCGGCGAGCAGTGCGAGGTAGTCTTCCAGGCGCTCCAGCGGCGGCATGAACACGTACAGCACGCCACTGGCGCTGCCGACGCGTTCGGCCTTCGGCCCGTTGGCGCGGCGCGGGTCGCGCACCTCGATGCACAGCGCGGAACGGGTGAGCCAGTTGGCGGATTCGAACTTGGACGGGACACGGTCGTCGACCGGCGACGCGGACACGGTCGTGGACGTCGACGCCGGCGCGCTCGCGGCAGCAGACGCCGCGCGGTTGGCGGCCAGCGCGGCGGCTGCGCCCGTGGCGGGGGTCGCGGGAACACCCATCGCACCCGGCGTGACAGCGCCCACGATGCGGGTCGGCACCGTCCTGGCGTCCGCTGCGGATTGCGGCGCGATCGGCGCCAGCGAACCCGTGGCGCCCATCGCGCCCATCACGCCTTGCGCTGCGGGCACCGAGAACGTCGAGGGCAATGCATCGCGCGGCGCGAACGGGTCGCGCTCGATCATGAACGGGAACTCGGTCTCCTTGACCCAGGCCAGCGAATCCAGCGGCAGCCGATAGCCCATCGGCGAATCGCCGGGGATCAGGTACATGCGCTCGCCGCGGAAGTGCCACGGGCCGGTGACCCAGCGCCCGCCGACCAGGCCGGGGCCCGGTTCGCGGCGCAGCGGCAGCACGTAGCCGACGGGCGCCTCGAGCCCTTGCGAGTAGACGCGACGCAGGCGATTGCGCTCGAGTTCGTCGGACAGGCGGGCGTCGAACGGATCGACGTTGATCGGCAGCTGGCGCTCGCGCCAGAGATAGTAGAAAGTGTCTTCGAAGCCGGCCTGCACCGTGGTGTCGACCAGGCCCAGCTTGCGCGCCAGCGTCGTGCCGAAGCGCTGCGCATCGGCGGCGGTATAGGCCGACGGCACGCGCTCGTCGGCGAACAGGCTCGGATCGGTCCAGCACGGCTGGCCGTCGGCGCGCCAGCAGATCGACAGCGCCCAGCGCGGCAACTGCTCGCCCGGATACCACTTGCCCTGGCCGTAGTGCAGGAAACCGCCGGCGCCGTAGTGATCGCGCAGCCGCAATACCAGCTCCTGGGCGCGCATGCGCTTGGTGGGGCCCAGCGCGTCGGTGTTCCATTCGGCGCCGTCGCGGTCGTCGATGCTGACGAAGGTGGGCTCGCCGCCCATCGTCAGGCGGACATCGTCCGCCACGAGCTGGGCATCGACCCGGTCGCCGAGCGCGAGCACGGCCTGCCATTGCTCTTCGCTGTACGGAAGAGTGACTCGCGGCGACTCCCAGATGCGGGTGACACCCATGTGGTGGCTGAACGCCACCTCGGACTCGTCGACGCCGCCGCTGATGGGTGCGGCGCTGGACGGCTGCGGCGTGCAGGCGAGCGGGATGTGGCCTTCGCCGGCCAGCAGGCCGGAGGTGGGGTCGAAGCCGATCCAGCCGGCGCCGGGCAGGTAGACCTCGCACCAGGCGTGCAGGTCGGTGAAGTCGACCTCGGTGCCGCTGGGGCCGTCGAGCGCCTTCTGGTCGGGCGCGAGCTGGATCAGGTAGCCCGACACGAACCGCGCGGCCAGGCCCAGGTGGCGCAGCACCGCCACCATCAGCCAGCCGGAATCGCGGCACGAGCCGGAGGCCAGCGCGAGCGTCTCTTCCGGCGTCTGCACGCCCGGCTCCATGCGGATCAGGTAGCCGATGTCGCCCTGGATGCGCTGGTTCAGCGCCACCATGAAGTCCATCGTGGCGACCGGCGTGCGCGGGATGCTGGCGACGAACTCGGCGAGCCTGGGCGTGGCCGGCTCGACGACGCGGTAAGGGGCCAGCTCGGTGGCCAGCGCCTCGTCGTAGGCGAACGGGAACTTCTCGGCGCTTTCCTCCAGGAAGAAGTCGAACGGGTTGTAGACCGCCATCTCGGCGACCAGATCGATGGTGACCTTGAACTCGCGCGTCATCTCCGGGAACACCAGGCGCGCGAGGTAGTTCGAGAACGGATCCTGCTGCCAGTTGATGAAGTGGTCGGCGGGTTCGACCTTCAACGAGTACGACAGGATCGGCGTGCGGCAGTGGGGCGCCGGGCGCAGGCGGACGATCTGCGGGCCGAGCGAGACGAGTCGGTCGTACTTGTAGTGCGTGACGTGGTTCAGTGCGACGTGGATGGCCAAGGACAGCTCCCGGAAAAGACATGCCTGCGCGCCGTCGAACGGCGGCTGGGCGAAAGAAACAGGGCGCGCCGCGCGACGGCGGCGCGCCCGGAGCTCATTGAGTGACGAGGAAATCGCGGCTGATGCCCACGCCCAGCTCGCCGACGTTGGCCAGGAACTGGGTCAGGTACGCGTGCAGGCCGGTGGCGAGGATCTCGTCGATGCGGCCGAAGCGCAGGTCGGCCTCCAGGCGGCCGGCGCGCCGCACCGTATCGCCCGAATTGGTGTTGGTCACGTAGCGCAGCGTGCTCGTGATCCGGCTCATGCAGTGCGCCAGCGAGCGCGGCATGTCGCGGCGCAGGATCAGCAGTTCGGCCACCTTCTCCGGCTGGATGACGTTGCGATAGACCTTGCGATACACCTCGAAGCCGGACACCGAGCGCAGGATCGCCGACCAGTGATAGAACTCGTACTCGGTGTCGCGCTCGTCGGCGTTGCCGTAGAAATCGCTCTCGACGTCGTGGAACTTGACGTCCAGCAGGCGCGCCGTGTTGTCGGCGCGTTCGAGGAACGAGCCGATGCGCACGAAGTGGAACGCCTCGTCCTGCAGCATCGTGCCCACGGCCACGCCGCGCGACAGGTGCGAACGGAACTTGACCCACTCGAACACGTTGGCCGGATCGCGCTTCAACTCGCCGGTGGCGAGCAGCTTGTTGAACTCGAGCCAGGTCTGGTTCTGCGTTTCCCACACCTCGGTGGTGAGCGCGCCCCGCACGGCGCGCGCGTTCTCGCGCGCGGCGCGCAGGCAGCTGACGATGGACGACGGGTTCTCCTCGTCGCTCACCATGAACTCCATCAGCTTGCCGGGGTTGATGGCGCCATAGCGCTCGGTGTAGTCGCCCGTCAGCTCGCTGATGGCCAGCAGGCCGCGCCAGCCGAGTTCGGCCACGGCGTCGGACTGCGGCAGCAGCGCGGTCTGGTAGTTGACGTCGAGCATGCGCGCGGTGTTCTCGGCGCGCTCCATGTAGCGCGACATCCAGAACAGGTGGTCGGCAGTGCGGGAAAGCATCTTTGCTGGTCTCCTCAGGCCGATTGCGATTGGGATTGCGACGAGGTCGCGCCCTGCGACTGGGCTGGCGATTGACCTTGCGAAAGACCCGAGCCCGGCGGCTGCTCGGCCTCCAGCACCCAGGTGTCCTTCGTGCCGCCGCCCTGGCTGCTGTTGACGACCAGCGAGCCTTCCTTCAGCGCCACGCGCGTGAGGCCGCCCGGCACCATCTGCACTTCCTTGCCGGAGAGCACGTAGGGGCGCAGGTCGATGTGGCGCGGCGCGATGCCGGACTCCACGTACGTGGGGCAGGTGGACAGGCTCAGCGTGGGCTGCGCGATGTAGTTGCTCGGGTTGGCGACCAGTTGCGCGCGGAAGGCCTCGATCTCGGCCCGGGTGGCCGCGGGGCCTACCAGCATGCCGTAGCCGCCGGCGCCGTGCACTTCCTTGACCACCAGATCGGCCAGGTTGGCCAGCACGTAGGTCAGTTCCTTCGGGTCGCGGCACTGGTACGTGGGCACGTTGTTCAGGATCGGTTCCTCGCCGAGATAGAACTCGATCATCCTGGGCACGTACGGATAGATCGACTTGTCGTCGCCCACACCGGTGCCGATGGCGTTGGACAGCGTGACGTTGCCGGCCTTGTAGGCCCGCAGCAGGCCCGCGCAGCCGAGCGTGGAATCCTTGCGGAAGACTTCCGGATCCATGAAGTCGTCGTCCAGGCGGCGATAGATCACGTCCACGCGCTTCGGGCCCTGCGTGGTGCGCATGTAGACGAAGTCGTCCTTGACGAACAGGTCCTGGCCCTCGACCAGCTCCACGCCCATCTGCTGCGCCAGGAAGGCATGCTCGAAGTAGGCCGAGTTGTACATGCCGGGCGTGAGCACGACGACGGTCGGATTGTTGCTGCCGCCCGGGGCGACGCTGCGCAAGGTCTCGAGCAGCAGGTCGGGGTAGTGCGCGACCGGCGCGACGGAGTGCATCGAGAACAGCTCGGGAAACAGCCGCATCATCATCTTGCGGTTCTCGAGCATGTACGAGACGCCGCTGGGCACGCGCAGGTTGTCCTCGAGCACGTAGTAGTTGCCGCTGCCGTCGGCATTGCCGGCACGCACGATGTCGACGCCGCAGATGTGCGAGTAGACGTCGCCGGGCACGTTGACGCCGATCATCTCCGGACGGAACTGGGCGTTGTTGACCACCTGGTCGCGCGGCACGATGCCGGCCTTCAGGATCTCCTGGTCGTGATAGACGTCGTGGATGAACCGGTTGAGCGCGATCACGCGCTGGCGCAGGCCCTTCTCCATCTCGCGCCACTCGTGCGACGGGATCACGCGCGGGATCTGGTCGAACGGGATCAGGCGCTCGGTGCCTTCGCCGGAGTCCTTGTCGCCGTAGACGGCAAAGGTGATCCCGACCCGGCGGAAGATCAGTTCGGCTTCGTTTCGACGATCGCGCATCAGGTCGGCGGGCTGACGCTCGAGCCACTGCGCGTAGTCCTTGTAATGCTCACGCACCGCGTTGCCCGCGGCGTGCATCTCATCGAAAGGCGAATTCATGGCGAGCTTGGGCTCCCTGGTGCGGCGCCGCGCCGCGCGGCGATCCGTGTGAAGGCATAGCAACAACCGATCCAGCACTCGTCGGGCGGACACCCCGGGCAGAAAGCCCGTGAATCGCGCCGGCAAAGGCTTTTCGGCAGGTTACCAGTCAACCCAGTATCGACGACGCACCGCTGGCGTGCAATGCGGCGTGGCAATGCCGTGCCGCCACGCACCACAATGAACCTGTCGCACCAGGGCAAGGCCGGGCCCGCCCTGGTGCCGGGCGGACGGCTGGAGGCGGCTCGGCGGCTGGACGGGGCGACGGCCTCACGGGTCGGGCAAGATCCCGATCGCGCCCGGTCGCGACGGCGTGAGCGGCTCCTGCGCGCCCGACCACGACCAATAGCGCCGCCGCAGCGCGCGCGTGCACCGGGCCTGGCCATCGATCTCCCACAGCCACGCGCCGCAGTGGTCGGTGCGCACGACGGGAATCCCATGCGCACCGTAACGGGCGACGACATCGGGCGCGGGGTGGCCATAGCGGCTGCGATAGCCGACCTGGATCACGGCCACCCGGGGACGCACGGCGTCGAGAAAGCCGTCGGTGGACGAGGTGCGGCTGCCGTGGTGCGGCACGACCAGGACGTCGCTGCGCAGCGCAGCCGCCGGATCGCTGCGCGCGTGGGCGACCAGCCGGGCTTCGCCCGCCGCCTCCACATCGCCCGTGAGCAACGCGCTGTGCCCGTGATCGTCGACGACGCGCAGCACGCAGCTGAGCGCGTTGGTCGTCGCTCCTCGGCGATAGTCGCCTTCGAAAGGGTGAAGGATCGTGAAGCGCACGCCGTCCCAGTTCCACCCCTGCCCGGCTTCGCACACGATGTGCGGCAGCGCGTTGGCCCGCAGCGGATTGCTGGCGGCCAGCGAGCTGCGCAGCGTGCCCACCGGCATACGGTCGATGATGGACTGCGCTCCGCCCACGTGGTCGGCATCGGCGTGGCTGAGCACCAGCACGTCGACCCGCGACTCTCCGCGCGCCTGCATCAACGGCAGCAGCATCCGGCGGCCCGCGTCGTTGTCGTCGCCGAAGCGCGGGCCGGTGTCGAACAGCAGCAGGTGCGCCCGGGTGCGCACCAGCACCGCGGTGCCCTGCCCGACGTCGGCCGCCACCAGCTCGAAGCGTCCCACGGCCGGCCGCGCCACGAAAGGCAGGATCAGCGGCAGCAACATCGGCAGGCCCAGCGCGCGGGTGCGCCAGGGCAGGGGCAGCATCAGCAACCCGCCGCCGGCGAGGCCGGCCACCAGCGCCCAGCACGGCGCCGCGGCCACGTGCACGCTCGCCAGCCGCCAACCCGCCAACCAGGCCAGGAACCACAACAAGGGCTTCAGCGCGAACGCGGCCAGATGCCACAACGGCGGCAGCACGACGCCCAGCAGCGCCAGCGGTGTCACCACCAGCGTCACCCAGGGCTCGGCGACCAGGTTGGACAGCAGGCCCACCAGCGATACCTGCTGGAAGGCCACCAGCGTCAACGGGGCGAGGCCGACGCTGGCGACCATCTGGGCGCGGAATCCGCCGCGCAGCTCGTTGCCAAGCCCGCGAGCGAGTACCCGCGCCGTCGCCAGGAGTCGCGCGACGCGTGGCGGCGCCGGCACCGCGACGTGGCCCGCCCCGGACGTCGTCTGCGAGCCAGGCCCTGGTTGCGCGACCACGGCCACGCGCGCAGGCTCCGACACCATCAGCAGCCCCACCGCCGCGAACGACAGCCAGTAGCCCGGCTGCAGCAACGCCCACGGATCGAGCACCGTGACGGGCACCATCGCCGCCACCGCCACCAGCGCGGCCGGCCAGTTCAGCCGCGCGCTGCGCAGCAGCGCGGTGCCCGCCAGCATCAGCACCGTGCGTTGCGCCGGCACGCCCCAGCCGGCCAGCAGCGCGTAGAGCCAGGCCACGACGACGCCGCCCCAGCGCGCGGCCACGGGTGTGGCCAGGCACAAGGCCGCGCGCTCGCAGCGTCGCCACAACGCACCGATGGCGGCGCCGCCCAGCCAGCCCAGCATGGTGATGTGCATGCCCGATATCGACATGAGGTGGGCCACGCCGGTGTTGCGGAACACCTCCCAGCCGGGCCCGTCGATGGCGGCCTGGTCGCCCACGGCCAACGCGGCCAGCGCGCCGGTGGCCGCCGCATCGCCGGCGTCGTCACGACCGCTGAGCAGCAGGCGGTCGCGCACCCACTGGCGCGCGTTCTCGATCGGCGCCCAGGTCGTGTCCAGCAGCTGTCCGTTGCCGCGCACGGTGCCGGTGGCGCGCAGGCCCTGGTCGAACAGCCACAGTTCAGCGTCGAAGCCGTCCGGGTTCATCGCGCCGTGCGGGCGCCGCAACCGCACCGGCAGGCGCCAGCGCTGGCCGGCGCGCAACGGCGCAGGGTCGGCCGCAACCGCGCGGTCGTCGCGTTGATTGCGGCTCCATGCGAGCCAGACGCGCGACGGCACGATAGTCCCACCGGCGGCGGGCATCGGCGTCGGCGGGCTGATCTCGTCGTCCTCGCCGTCCTCCGACGCCAGCTGCGTGCGCCGCGCGGCTTCCAATGCCTCTGCGACCGCGCTGGCGAGTGGCCGTCCCGCTGCCGCGTCCAGGGACTTCACCCGCTTCAACTCGCGCGCCGTCATCCCCAGCGCGCGCACCGACTCGACGACGAACGCGAAGTGGTCGCCGTCCGCGGCCACTTGCGGCATGTCGTCGATGACACCCACGACCTCGACGTCGCATCCCTCCCACCCGGGCGCGAGCGCGTCCGCGAGGCGCATGTCCGCACGCCAGCCCGCGTACGCGAAGCCGGCCAGGCCCAGGGCCGTCCAGCAGATCAGCCGGGCGCCGGAGCGCGAGCGAATCCGCAGCGTCGCCCACAGCGCGCCGAGTGCGGTCGCGCCCATGAGCGGATACGCCTCGCCCGGCCACAACGCCGGCTGCTGCAACTGCAGCGCGACGCCGGCGACCCAAGCCAGCGCACCGGCCGCACGAAACCAGCCGCCCGAGGGATCCGGCGGCATGGCGGCGCGGGCAGCTTTCATGCAGTCATCGTAGGAGCGACTCTGGCCAATCGCGCGCCGCCGATCGGCCCGTTTCGGGCCTTCGCGGCGCGAAAGACGCTTCGTTCCACGGCGAAACGTCGAGCCGTCGTTCGCCGCCAGACTGCAGGCTGGCCGCATGGAGTCTGGCGCATGACCTCACCTTCTTCATCCGCTACGAGATCGACCCGTTCAAGTGCAAGCTCCGCGCACATCGGAATACAGTACCTTGACTGCCGCCTGACACCCGAGAACATGGCCACTTCGCGCCGCCCCGCAGCGCCGCCTTCCGAGGCTCCGCACGAACCCCGCCTCGCCCGCGTCGCCGCGCTGGTGGCCGACCCGTCGCGGGCGCGCATGCTCGCGTTCCTGCTCTCGGGCGAGTACGCCAGCGCGGGCGAGCTCGCGCGCACCGCATCGGTCGGCGCGGCCACGGCCAGCGCGCACCTGGTCAAGCTGGTCGATGCCGGCCTGCTGGCGTGCGAGCCGCGCGGGCGCCACCGCTATTTCCGCATCGCCGACGCCGACGTCGCCCACGCGCTGGAGGCGCTCGCGATGGTCGCCGAGCGTTCCTCGCACGACCGCACCTGGTCGGCGCCGGCGCGGCTGCGGCTGCGCGAGGCGCGTTGCTGCTACGGCCACCTGGCCGGCCGGTACGGCGTCGCGCTGCTCGAGCACCTGCTTGGGCAGGGCTGGCTGGTCGATGCGGTCGACGGCTATGCGCTGACAGAGCGCGGCAGCCATGGCCTGGGCCGGCTCGGCTTCGACGCGGCGGCGATACGGTCCAGCGCGTCGCACCGCATCGCGTACCCGTGCCTGGACTGGTCGGAACGGCGCGACCACCTGGCAGGCAAGCTGGCCAGTTCGCTGCTGACGCATTTCATCGAACAGGGCTGGCTGCGCCGCATCGGCAGCGAGCGCGCGCTGGAATTGACGCCACCCGGCCGGCAGGCGCTGGCCCCGCTGATCGCGCTCGCCTGACGCCGTCCGTACCCCCGGCACCGCCGTTCGCATCCCGGCGCCCGACAGGTGATTGGCCCAGCGTGTAGCATCCCAGCCCATCATCGGGTCCGCCCTGCGCCACCGCGTCCAGACGGTGGCGGGCCGGCCCGCACGGAGAATTCACCATGACCGTCGCCGCCCGCCTGCAAGCGCTTGGAATCGAACTCCCGCCGCTCGCGATCCCCGCCGCTGCCTATCTGCCGTTCGTGCAGACGGGCGCGCTCGTCTTCGTCTCGGGCCACATCGCGAAGAAGGACGGCAAGCCGTGGGTGGGCCAGCTGGGCCTGACGATGACCACCGAGGAAGGCAAGGCCGCCGCGCGCGCCATCGTCATCGACCTGATGGGCACGCTGCAGGCCGCGGCCGGCGGCGACCTGGGGCGCGTCAAGCGCATCGTCAAGGTGATGAGCCTCGTCAACAGCACGTCCACGTTCACCGAGCAGCACCTGGTGACCAACGGTTGCTCCGAACTGCTGGGCGAGATCTTCGGCGATGCCGGCAAGCACGCGCGCAGCGCGTTCGGCGTGGCGCAGATCCCGATGGGCGCCTGCGTGGAGATCGAACTGATCGCGGAACTGGCAGCATGAGGATCCGCATCCGCATTCCCCAGGTGCTGACGATCGTCGCGTTGCTGGCGATCGCCGCCGTCGCCATCGCCGTCACCGCGCAGTACGTGTTCGACATGCAGCCTTGCCCGTGGTGCGTGCTGCAGCGCTTCATCTACATCGTGATCGCCGTGCTGGCGCTGCTCGGCGCGTTCCTGTCGCGCAGCGCGCGCCGCGTCGCGATCGGCCTGGCGCTGCTCGGTGCGTTGAGCGGCATCGCGTCGGCGTTGTACCAGCAACTGGCCGCCGTCAACGAGAACTCGTGCGACCTGAGCCTGGCCGAGCGCATCACCACCGGCCTGCACCTGGATCGCATCCTGCCGCAGCTGTTCATCGCCTACGCCTCGTGCGCCGACGCGGCGGTGTCGGTGCTGCACATCCCGTTCGCGCTGTGGAGCTGCGCAATGTACGCGGTCCTGGCGCTGCTGCTGGCGTGGACCTTGCGCACCTCGATGAAGGCGTCGCGCTCGCCGTACTGACGTCGGCGCCGTGAATCCGGGCACCTACTACGCCGCGACCGCGGGACCCGCACCCGAACGGCCGGCCTTGCGCGGGCGCGTGGACGCGCACGTCTGCGTGGTTGGCGCCGGCTTCGCCGGCCTCGCCACGGCGATCGGCCTGATCGAGCGCGGCGTGCGCGACGTGGTGATCGTCGAAGGCGAGACGGTGGGCCACGGCGCCTCGGGACGCAACGGCGGCTTCGTCTTCGGCGGCTTCAGCCTGGACAACGCCGACCTCCTGGCCGACCAGGGCGCCGCCGGTGCACGCGCGATGTACGGCCTCACGCGCCAGGCCGTCGGCACGATCCGTCGCCGCATCGCGCAATACGGCATCGCCTGCGATGCGATCGAGGGCGGCGTGGTGCTCGCGAACTGGTTCGACGACGACGCGATCCTGCGACGGCGCCAGGCGTTCATGGCGCGCGCGTTCGACGTGCACTGGCAGTTGCTGTCGCACGACGAGCTCGGCGCCTACACGCGCTCGCAGCGCTACGCCGGCGGCCTGCTGGAGCCCGACGCGTTCCACTTCCATCCGCTGAAGTACGCACTCGGCCTGGCCGCGGTCATCGCGCGCGAGGGCGGGCGCATCCACGAGCGGTCGCGCGTGACGAGGATCGTCGCGCAGCGCACGCCGCACGGCGGCCACGAGGTGCATGTCGAAGGCGGTGTCGTCCACGCCCGTCACGTCGTCATCGCCGGCGGCGGCTACCTGCGCGGGCTGTCGGCACCGCTCGAACGCGCGATGCTGCCGATCGCGACCTACGTGATGGCCACCGAGCCGCTGGGCGACGCCCTGAGCCGCGCCATCCCGGGGCGCGCCGCGATCTACGACACGCGCTTCTCGTTCGACTACTACCGCGCGCTGCCCGACACCCGCATCCTGTGGGGCGGCCGCATCTCCATCCTCGACCGCGCCGCCGAGCCGATCGCCCGCCTGCTCAAGCGCGACCTGTGCAAGGTCTACCCGGAACTGTGCGACGTGAAGGTGGACTACGCGTGGGGCGGCCTGATGAGCTACGCACGCCACCAGATGCCGCAGATCGGCCAGTTGCCCGACGGCACCTGGCACGCGCTGGGTTTCGGCGGCCACGGCGTCGGCCCCACCACGGCGGCCGGCGAGCTGCTCGCCCACGCGATCGCGGCCGGTACGCCGATTCCGGCCGGCTTCGCCGGCTACGGGCTAGCCCGCGTGTGGGGCGGCGCCGGCATGCTGGCGGCGCAGGCGAAGTACAACTGGTTCGAGTTCAAGGACTGGTTGCGCGAGTGAGCAGGCGCCTCGCCGTCGGTGCTCGCCACAGAAAATGAAACCGCCCGGGCATGCCGGGCGTTTTTCTTGATGGCGCGATGGGCCGCGTCAGAGTGCGATCACGCGCTGACCCTTGATGGACGCATCGATCACCTTGCCCCTGCGCGCACGCTTGCCCGCATGCGAGGCCAGCGTGGCGCCCTTCAGGTCTTCTTCCTTCGCCTTGCCGCCACGGCCGGTGCCGAGCACCTTGACGGCGTTGGCGCAGGTGGCGATCGAGACCAGCGGGTCCTTGGCATCCACGTCCATCAGCGTCAGCCCCTTGCCGCCGTTCGACTGCAGCTTCAGCTCGTCGAGCGGGAACACGAGCAGGCGGCTCGTCAGGCTCAGGCAGGCCACTTGCGTGTGCGTGGGCTGCACCGGCACCGGCGGCAGCAGGCGATCCTCGTCGGCGATGCTCAGGAAGCTCTTGCCTGCGCGCTGGCGGCTGGACATGTCGCCCACCTTGGCCAGCAGGCCGAAGCCGCCGGTGTTGGCGAGCAGCAGCGTGGCGTCGGCCGACGCGGCGAAGTAGTGCAGTGGCTGCGTGCCGGTCTCGAGGTCGATCAGCGTGGTGATGGGCGTGCCGTCGCCGCGCGCGCCCGGCAGCAGGCTGACCGCCACCGTGTAGACGCGGCCCGTGCCGCCCTGGTTGCCGCCGAACACCAGCAGCGTGTCGACGCTGCGGCACTCGAAGGTGCCGTACAGCCCGTCGCCGGACTTGAACGCGAAGCCGCCGGCGTCGTGGCCCTGGCCCTTCATGGCACGCACCCAGCCCTTGAGGCTGACGACGACCGTCACCGCTTCGTCGACGATCTTCACTTCGGCGACCGAGCGCTTCTCGGCCTGGATCAGGGTGCGGCGATCGTCGCCGTGCGCCTTGGCGTCGGCTTCGATTTCCTTGATGACCGTGCGCTTGAGCGCCGTCGGGCTGGCGAGGATGTCCTCGAGCTTCTTCTGCTGTTCGCGCTTGTCGGCGAGTTCCTGCTCGATCTTGATGGCCTCGAGACGGGCCAGTTGGCGCAGGCGGATGTCGAGGATGTCGTCGGCCTGGATCTCGGTCAGGCCGAAGGCCTGCATCAACGCCGGCCTGGGCTCGTCGCTCTCGCGGATGATGCGGATCACTTCGTCGATGTTGAGCAGCACGAGCTGCCGCCCTTCGAGGATGTGGATGCGTGCCAGCACGTTGGCGAGGCGATGCTCGGTGCGCAGCTTGACCGTCTGCTGGCGAAAGAAGATCCACTCGGTGAGGATCTGGCGCAGGCTCTTCAGCGTGGGGCGACCGTCGCCGCCGATCATCGTGAGATTGATCGACGCCGAGCTCTCAAGGCTGGTGTGCGCCAGCAGCGCCGTGATCAATTCCTGCGGCGCGATCGCGCGGCTCTTCGGCTCGAACACGAGACGCACCGGCGCCTCGCGATTGGATTCGTCGCGCGCGGCATCGAGCACGCCCAGGATCGTCGCCTTGAGCTGGATCTGGTCGGCGCTCAGGGCTTTCTTGCCGGTCTTGATCTTCGGATTGGTGAGTTCCTCGATCTCCTCGAGCACGCGCTGCGTGCTCGCGCCCGGCGGCAGCTCGGTGACGATCAGCTGCCACTGGCCGCGGGCGAGATCCTCGATCTTCCAGCGCGCGCGCACCTTGAGGCTGCCGCGGCCGGTGGCGTAGGCATCACGGATGTCGGATTCGCTGCTGATGATCTGGCCGCCGCCCGGGAAATCGGGGCCGGGTATCGCGGTGTAGAGCTCGTCGTCGCTGAGCTTGTCGTTCTTGAGCAGGGCAATGGCCGCCTCGGCCACCTCGCGCAGGTTGTGGCTGGGCACCTCGGTGGCCAGGCCGACGGCGATGCCGCTGGCGCCGTTGAGCAGCACGAACGGCAGGCGCGCCGGGAGCAGCCTGGGCTCCTCGGTCGTGCCGTCGTAGTTCGGCATGAACGTGACGGTGCCTTCGTCGATCTCGTCGAGCAGCAGGCGCGCGATCGGGTTCAGTCGCGCCTCGGTGTAGCGCATCGCGGCCGCGCCGTCGCCGTCGCGGCTGCCGAAGTTGCCCTGGCCGTCGATCAGCGGGTAGCGCAGGCTGAAATCCTGCGCCATGCGCACCAGGGCGTCGTAGGCGGCGGTGTCGCCGTGCGGGTGGAAGTTGCCCAGCACGTCGCCCACCACCTTGGCGCTCTTGCGCGCCTTCGGGCCCGTGGGCGTGGCGTTGGTGAACGACAGGCCCATGCGGTGCATGGCATACAGGATGCGGCGTTGCACCGGCTTGCAGCCATCGGAGACGTCGGGCAACGCGCGGCCCTTGACGACGCTCAGCGCGTATTCGAGATAGGCACGTTCCGCGTAGTGAGCGAGGGTCAGCGCATCGCCGCTCCCCCCGTCATCGCCGCCGCTGAACGCGAGGGGAGTCTGTTCCATGGTCAACCGGGTTTCCTTTGTTCGCTCGGGGGCGCGGCGACGTCTCGTCGCGGCAGCCCGCGAGGTGCATTGTCGGCGCTGCCCGGCGAGCGGCGCAGCTCAAACCCTGAAGTATCGCGAGGAAAAGGGACGTCGCACGGACGCCGGCCTTCATTTGTGGCAGCGCCGTCGGGGTCCGCCGCGCGGACTACCGGCTGCCGCAGACCGCCGGCGCGCAGGACACCACTTCGACGCCATGGGCGTGTCGGGGCAACCTGCGTTGCAGCAGCGCCCAGTAGAGCTCGAGCACCATGTGCACATGGGCCTCGGTCTCGGCGATGTCTGGCATCTGGCCCCCGGCGCGGCGCACGGTGCCCTCGCCGGCGTTCCAGGCAGCCAGCGCGATGTCGATGCCGCCGTAGCGGCGCGTGAGATCGGCCAGCATGCGGGCGCCGGTGAACACGTTGGTGCGTGCGTCCAGCATGCGCTGGGCCGCGGGCGTCTGGCGTTCCTCCCTGGTGCCGTAGCGATCGGCCGTCACCGGCGTCAGCTGCATCAGGCCCACCGCGCCGCGCGGCGACACCGCCCGGGCGTTGTAGCTCGATTCGACCGTGATCACGGCCTTGAGCAGTTCCTCGTCGACGCCGGTCGTCTTGGCGGCTTCGTCCAGCAGCGGTTGCAGCGCCTTGACGTCGGGAGAGATCTCCAGCCAGGTCAGCAACCCGTCGGTGCCCTGGGTCTTGCCCGGCACGCGACGGCCATCGGTCTCGCGCAGCACCTGGTCATAGCGGGAATCGATCTGGCTGGTGGCGAAATGGGCCATGCCCGCGCCATCGACGTAGCCCCACAGCACCGGCGTGCCGGCGACGGGAACGATCGTGGAAAGCGGCGCCGAGGCGTCAGCCGCGGCCATGGCCTGCGCCGGCGCTGCGGCGACAGCCTGTGCCGGCTCGAGGCGGCGCGCCGCCCGGACATCCGGCACCGCATCGCAGGCGGCCATGGACCCGGAGACCAGCGCGACCACGGCGGCCGCGATCAGCAGCGGTCGCCTCACGACGCGTGCTCCGAGAACGGTGTTTCCTGCGCGGCATCGACGCGCGCCTGGTAGTCGCGATCGAGCATGGACATCACCACCAGGCTGTCCCAGCCGGCCGCGTCGTCATGGCCGAGGCGCACGCTCTCGCGCAAGCGCCCTTCCTCGACGAAGCCTTCGCCGGCGTACAGGCGCAGCGCACGCACGTTGAGCGACATGACGTCCAGCCAGAAGCGATGCGCGTGCAGGTCGCGGAACGCCAGTTGCTTGAGCAGACGCAGGCAGGCGCGGCCCAGGCCACGCCCTTGCGTCTGCAGCACGATGCGCTTCAGTTCGATCGAGCGGTTCGGATTGCGGCAGCCCTGCAGGATCACGAAGCCCACGTGCGCCCAGTCGTCGCCGGCCTCGACGATGAAGTGGCGCGAGTCGGGAAACCGGATCGCCCCTTCATGCTGCGTACGCTCCCACGGCGTGATGAACGGCAGGTTGCGCGAGTCCTGCTCCACCGACACGACGAAGTCGAGGTCGGACAGCATCGTCGGACGAATCCGCAGATGTGCACTCTCGGCGATGTCACGCGTGGGCATTGGAAGGACGGTCCGGGAAAAACAGGATGGGGTGGTGCCAGGCACGGGCGGAAGAGGTCGACCCGACCGGAGCCAGGCGACGGAGCGTGGATTCTATGGGGAAGGATCGCAGACCGGTGCATGTCGGAAGCCCCGATCAAAGCGGGATTTATGCACGATTTGTCACCCTTCGCAGATAGCTGGCGTCACGCGGCAGCGACGCTGCCTACCAAGCCACCGGTGATGTAAGCAGTTGCATCAAGGCACCGATGAAAGGACGCGCAAGCAAGTAGAGCGCAGGCCTTCGCGTGAGTTCCCCGCTGCGTCTGTGAAGCTGGGAAACGATCGCGTTGCAGTTGGCGGCGCGCGGCGGCAGGCGCCTCGAACGCGACCGTCGAGGCGATGCCGCGCGACGGCCATGCGCCGCTCGAAGTCCGACTCAGATATCGATCTCGACCGCGTCCCCGCGCAACTCCATCAACTCGCGCCGCGCATGCGCCTCGCCCTTTCCCATCAGTCGCGTGAACGAGCCTTCGGTCTGCTCGGCGTCCAGCAGGCCCAGCGCCACGCGCAGCAGACGCCGCGTCTCGGGGTTCAGCGTGGTGTCCCACAACTGCTCGGCGTTCATCTCGCCCAGGCCCTTGAATCGGCTGATCGTCCACGAGCTCTCGCGAGCGCCCTCCTTGCGCAGCTTGTCCAGCGTCGCCTCGAGTTCGCCTTCGTCCAATGCGTAGATCTTGGCCGCCGGCTTGCGACCGCGCGCGGGCGCGTCGATGCGGTACAACGGCGGCTTGGCGACGTAGACGTGCCCGCGCGCCACCAGTTGCGGGAAGTGGCGGAAGAACAGCGTCAGCAGCAGCACCTGGATGTGCGAGCCGTCGACGTCGGCGTCCGACAGGATGCAGACCTTGCCGTAGCGCAGCCCGGAGAAGTCAGGCGTGTCGTTGGGGCCATGCGGGTCGACGCCGATGGCCACCGCGATGTCGTGGATCTCGTTGTTGGCGAACAGGCGGTCGCGCTCCACCTCCCAGGTGTTGAGCACCTTGCCGCGCAGCGGCAGGATGGCCTGGGTCTCCTTGTCGCGGCCCATCTTGGCGGAGCCGCCAGCCGAATCGCCCTCGACCAGGAACACCTCGTTGAGCGACAGGTCGCGGCTCTCGCAATCGGTGAGCTTGCCGGGCAGCACGGCCACGCCGGAGCCCTTGCGCTTTTCCACCTTCTGGCCGGCCTTCTGGCGTTGCTGCGCCTGGCGGATCACGAGTTCGGCCAGCTTCCTGCCGTACTCCACGTGCTGGTGCAGCCACAGCTCGAGCGCCGGCTTGGTGTAGGCCGACACCAGCCGCAGCGCGTCGCGGCTGTTCAGGCGCTCCTTGATCTGGCCCTGGAACTGCGGATCGAGCACCTTGGCCGACAGCACGAAGCTGGCGCGCGAAAACACGTCCTCGGGCATCAGCTTGACGCCCTTGGGCATCAGGCCATGCAGCTCGATGAAGCTCTTGACCGCGGTGAACAGGCCGTCCTTCAGGCCGGACTCGTGCGTGCCGCCGGCCACCGTCGGGATCAGGTTGACGTAGCTCTCACGCACCGCCGCACCGTCGTCGGTGAAGGCGACGCACCATGTGGCGCCTTCGCCTTCGGCGAAGTTCTCGGATTCGTTGGCGCCGGCGAAACGCTCGCCCTCGAACAGAGGCACGACCGGCTCGGCGTTGAGCGTCTGCTGCAGGTAGTCGCGCAGGCCACCCTGGTACGTCCACACCAGCACTTCGGGCTCCTTGCCCGTCTTCTCGATCGTGAGCGAGACCGTGACGCCCGGCATCAGCACCGCCTTGCTGCGCAGCAGGTGCACGAGCTCGGCGCGCGGCAGTTCGGGGCTTTCGAAGTAGCGCGCGTCGGGCCATACGCGCACGCGCGTGCCGTGGCGGCGCTCGCTGGACGCGAGCTTGCGCACCTCCAGCGGCACCGTGACGTCGCCGCCCGAGAACGTGAGCGACGCGCACTGCCCTTCGCGGAACACGGCCACCTCGAGCTGCTTCGAGAGCGCATTGGTGACGCTGACGCCGACGCCGTGCAGGCCGCCGGAGAAGCTGTACGCGCCACCGCTGCCCTTGTCGAACTTGCCGCCCGCGTGCAGGCGCGTGAAGACGATCTCCACGACGGGCACCTGTTCTTCGGGATGCAGGCCGAACGGAATGCCGCGGCCGTCGTCATCGATCGTGACCGACCCGTCGGCATGCTGCGTGACGGCGATGCGCTTGCCATGGCCGGCCAAGGCCTCGTCGGCGGCGTTGTCGATCACCTCCTGCACGATGTGCAGCGGGTTGTCGGTGCGGGTGTACATGCCCGGACGCTGCTTGACCGGCTCCAGGCCCTTCAGGACGCGGATGGAACCTTCGGCGTACTCACCGGCTTGCTTGGGTTTGGCGCCAGCGGCGCCTTGTTTCGTGGCCATGAGGTGATTCTAGGTTTGAAGTCGGCTGCCATCGCGGGGAATATCTGTATATAAACACAGACTTTTCCACCAGGCATTCTTGCCGGACGCCGTAGAGTGCGGGCATGGACCCGTCCACGCCGCCTTCACACGCCATCGCCCCGCCCTCCGACTGGGTGGTGCGCTGGACGCCGCTTCTGCCGCCCCGCGCCCAGGTGCTCGACGTCGCGTGCGGCCATGGCCGCCACGTGCATTGGCTGCACCACGCGGGCCACCAACTCACCGCGATCGACCGCGACCCCGCCCTGCTCGCGCCGTTGGCCGCGCTGGCCACCGCCGTCCTCGCCGACCTGGAGGCCGATGCCTGGCCACTGCCGGGCCGGCAGTTCGACGCCGTCATCGTCACCAACTACCTGTGGCGCGCCCTGTTTCCGGCCCTGAAGGCCGCTGTGGCCCCGGGTGGCTTGCTGATTTACGAAACCTTTGCACAAGCCCATGCCGCGCTCGGCAGGCCGCGTCGACCTGAATTCCTGCTTCGCCCGGGCGAGTTGATCGACGTCCTGCGCGACAGCGGCAAGGCCGGCGCGACGGTACCATCTCCCTCTGAAGAATGGCACGTCATCGCCTTCGAGGAAGGCCGCTTGCCGGCCCGGGGCGAGGTGCCCGAGCGCGCGGTGCAACGCATCGTCGCGCGTCTTGGCAACGCATCGTCCGGGCGCGCAGACCCTCTCGCCCCGCCGGGCTAAAATCGTCCGGTTGCCTCGGCACCGCAAAGCGACTGCGTCATCGCATCGCGCACGCGTGCGCAGGCCCGCGCTTCATCCGGCCGGCGTAGGCACGACGCCTGGCCCCAGAACCTCCCAAGGAATGCGAATGGAAAGAATTGTCGGCAGCATGGTGGCGCTCGTCACTCCGATGCACGAGGACGGCAGCGTCGACTACGTCGCGTTGCGCGCATTGGTCGACTGGCACATCGCCGAAGGGACCGACTGCATCGTCGCCGTCGGCACCACGGGCGAGTCGGCCACGGTCAGCGTCGAGGAGCACGGCGAGGTCATCCGCGTCTGCGTCGATCACGCCGCCGGCCGCATTCCCATCATGGCCGGCGCAGGCGCCAATTCCACGCAGGAAGCCATCGAGCTGTCGAAGCACGCCAGGAAGGTGGGCGCCACCTGCACGCTGCAGGTCGTGCCGTACTACAACAAGCCGTCGCAGGAAGGCATCTACCGCCACTTCGCGAAGATCGCCGAGACGGTCGACATCCCGATGGTGCTTTACAACGTGCCCGGCCGCACCGTGGCCGACATGCAGCACGACACCGTCGTGCGGCTGGCCCAGGTGCCCGGCATCGTCGGCATCAAGGAAGCCACCGGCAGCATCGAACGCGCCGGCTGGCTGCTGCGCGCCGTGCCCAAGGCGTTCTCCGTCTATTCCGGCGACGACAGCACGGCCGTCGCGCTGATGCTGCTGGGCGGCCACGGCAACATCAGCGTCACGGCCAACGTGGCGCCACGCCTCATGCACGAACTGTGCGCCGCGGCGATCGCCGGCGACGCACGCCGCGCCAGCGAGTTGCACCTGAAGCTGCTGCCGCTGCACCGCACCCTCTTCTGCGAACCGAGCCCCGCGCCGTCCAAGTGGGCACTGTCTCGACTCGGCCGCTGCGGGCCGACGCTGCGCCTGCCGCTGGTGGAGATGACGGACGCCGGCAAGGCCACCGTCGCCGCGGCGCTGGCCGAGTGCGGCATCGCCTGAACCTTCACCAGCGGCGCCGGCAGCGCGCGACTGCCGACAATCAAGGGCGCGCAAGTCCATTCGCGTCCTCTGCGACAATCCCCGGCCCGGACACTTCCGGCCTGACCTCGACCCTGATGCACATGACCACCAATTTCCCGACGCGCCTGCTCCATCCCACGCCCCTGCGCGTTGCCACCGTGACGCTGTGCCTGATGCTTGGCGGATGCTCGGTCTTCGGAGATTGGTTCTCCAGCGGCACCGCCGACTACAAGGGCGCCTCCAAGCGCACGCAGCCGCTGGAAGTGCCCCCCGACCTGACGCAGCTGCAGAAGGACTCGCGCTACCTGCCGCAGGGCGGCGTCATCACCGCGTCCGACCTGTCCAAGGCCGGCGGCGGCTCGTCGGTGGCGGGCCAGCCTGACACGACACCCGTGGCCGCGGCCGCGCCCGTCGTGGCCACTCCGGAAGTCGCGCTCGCCGCCGCCGGCAACCTGCACATCGAGCACGATGGCGACCAGCGCTGGCTGTCCACGCAGGAAGCGCCCGAGACGGTGCTGCCGAAGGTGCGCGCCTACTGGCTGTCGCAGGGCTACACGCTGACCATCGACGAGCCCAAGACGGGCATCCTGGAAACCGACTGGAAGCAGAACCGCACGAAGCTGCCGAGCGACGGCATTCGCAACATCCTGTCGAACGTGCTGGACAACCTGTCCGACTCCGGCTTCCGCGATCGTTTCCGCACGCGCCTGGAGCGTCAAGCCGACGGCGGCACGAAGATCTTCGTCTCCCACTTCGGCGCCGCACAGCAGGTGACGGGCAAGGACACCAGTATCCAGACGGCCGACGTCGTGTGGATGCCGCGCCCGTCCGATCCGGGTCTCGAGGCCGAGCAGCTGAGCCGGATGATGCTGAGCCTGGCCGGCCAGATCGAAACCAACGTCGCCCCGAAGCCGCACAGCATCTTCCATTTCGGCGACGACGACGATGCCGCCGCGAGCGCCCCGACCGCAGGCCGCGTCATTCCCAGCGCCACGACGACACTCCCCACCGCCGGCACCGGCCTGAACGGCGCCGCGCGTGCACGCGTCGTGGCGGGCCAGGCGGGCGCGACCATGCAGGTCGACGACAACTTCGACCGCTCGTGGCGCCGCATCGGCCTCGCGCTGGATCACGGCGGCTTCACGGTCGAGGACCGCGACCGCGCGCAAGGCCTCTACTACGTGCGCTATGTCGACGCCAAGGAAGCCGCCAGGGACGAACCGGGCTTCTTCTCGAAGATCACGTCGTGGTTCGGAGCGAGCGGCCCGTCGCCGGTCAACAAGTACCGCATCTCGATCAAGGCGCCGGCCGACAGCGCCACCGTCACGGTGCTGAACGACCAGGGCCAGCCTGACGACAGCGCGAACGCGCAGGAGATCGTGAAGCTGCTGGTCGACGAGCTGAAGTAGGCCAGCACGACGGCGCTATGAGCGAGGCCGCCGCCTTCGGCGGCCTTTTTTTCGTCCCGGGGGCCCTGGGGACACAGCCTCCAGCGTCAATCCCACTGATGAACCATTGACAGCCGCTCGAATGCGGACGTCAGGTTCGCCGCGGATTCAACTTGCGTTCAGCCAGCCGGGCAGAAAAAAGCCGCCCGAAGGCGGCTTTCAAACTTCGAGATGCTGCGCTCGCGAAGAGCGCAGATCCTGAATTACTTGCTGGCAGCCGACGTGGCGGCCATCGCAGCGGTAGCAGCGCCCATGGCGGCCGACGAAGCGGCATCGCTGGCCGCCGAAGCGGCGGAATCGGCGGCGGAAGCCGACGTGTCAGCGGCCGAAGCGGCCATGGCGGACGACGTAGCAGCCGACGAAGCGGCGTCGGTAGCGGCCGGCGTGGTGTCAGCGGGCTTGCTGCAAGCAGCCAGGGCAGCGACGGCGACCAGGGAGGCCAACAGGAGCGACTTGTTCATGAATTTCCTCGAAGAAAAATTTTGGGTTCGAACCATTACCGGTATTTCAGATACTCGCCCTCACGGCGGATATCCTCTCAAAAGACAGCAGGCCAAGCTCGAGCATTTCCTGTGCCTAGCCCGCCATTATACCCATCCATACGGAACCTTTTCAGAGTCCCAGTGTCACCGCGGCAAAACCCGGACTCGCGCGTTGCAAAATCGCATCAAAGTCCTCCCGTGCGCGCTGGCGATCCACACGATCGAAGCCCACGCGACCGCGCCAATGCTCGTTGTCGAACACCCGCAGCGCCTGATCGTCGCTGTCGATCCACAGCGTCGGCAAAGCCGCCGTCCGGGTTTCGTCCGGCACCAGGCACTGGATCACGTGCGACCAGTCGCGACGCCAGACGGCAAAGCGCGGATGGCGTCGCTCGATGACCGAATAGTCGCGCGCGACCATCACCAGTTCGCGGCCGCTCACGCGAGCCCAGCGTGTCAGCTGCGAGATCCATTCGGCGTCGCCCAGCGGCCACGTGGCGAAGTCCTCGTCGCACCAGCAGATGCGGCGCGTGGCGTGCTCGCCCACATGCGCCATCGCGCCCTGCAGGGCCTGCGCGAACTCGACGGATCCCTCGAAGGCCTGGCCACCGCTCGCCGTCTTCGCGTCGGACAGCCCCGACACGTCGTCCATCGCCAGGGGCCGCTCAGCGGCGTCGTCAATCGTCATGTGCCCATCCTTGCGCCACCCAATCGGCCACCACGGCCTGCGCGTCGGCGGAGAGTCGATTGCATTGCGGCGCCGTCAGTCGTCGCGCATCGGCCAGGTCGCGCATCAGGCGCGCGTCGCGGCCGGCCGCATTGAACGACTCGCCGTTGATGAACACGTGCCGCTCGTCATACATCATGCGCGTGCGCCGATCCAGCCGCAAGCCGGCGTCCAGGCCGCGCTCGAGGCCCGTGTCGAACCACACCTCGGGCTTGGGCTCGGTCATCACCTCGCCGAGCGCGCGCGCCAGTTCCGACGGATCGCGCAGCAGGCGCTCGACGGCCTTGCGCGCGAACGCGTCAAGCGCCGCGGGCATCTTCGCAGGCGTCTCGGTGGCACTGCGCGGCGGATCGCGGAAGTGCGGCTCGTCGCCATCCGGCTCGACGTCGTCGAGCACGCGCTGCAGCAGTTCGCGAGCGAGTTCGGTGCCCATCGGCGTGCGGAAGCCGATCGAGCAGGTCATGCACTCGTCCTCGGCCACGCCGTCGTGGCCCCAGCGCGGCGGCACGTAGAGCATGTCCCCCGGGCCCAGCACCCATTCCTCGGTCGCCTCGAAGTGCTCCAGGATGCGCACGGGCAGGCCTTCGATGAAGGCCGGCTCGCTCACCGGCCCCACGCGCCAGCGCCGGTGGCCGTGCACCTGCAGCAGGAACACGTCGTAAGAATCGATGTGCGCGCCGACGCCGCCGCCCGGGCTCGCGTACGACACCATCAGGTCGTCCACGCGCGCGTCGGCGATCCAGCGGAATCGCTGCAGCAGTTCATGGGCGGCCTGCGCATGCAGGTCGACGCCCTGCACCAGCAACGTCCAGCCACGCTGGGCCAGTGGTGGCAGCGCGCGGCGCGCGAACGGGCCCGGCTTCAGGCGCCAGCGATCGGCCGACGGGCCAGCCTGCCTCGCCTTGCCGGACGCCTTGGGCAGCGCCGCATCCTGGATCACGATGCGCGACTCGACGTCGTCGCGCGCGGCCAGCGCGAACAGCTGCGCCGGCGTGACGGGGGCGAGCGGCGCGCCGCTTTCGGCGACCGTCGGCAAGGCGTTGCGGATCAGCAGCGGACGCTTCTGCCAGTAGTCGCGCATGAAGGCCGTGGGGGAGAGGCCGCCCAGCAGCGCAAGGGGTTCACGAAGATTCATGGCGGCGATTGTCCCTGCTTGCGAACCGCGCAACAAAGGGACTCTCCCTCGGCCACGTAAAATCCAGCCCGATGAACATCTCCGCCCCCTGCGTCGTCTCGCTCACCTGGCTGCTGTCGGACGCGCAGAACGCCCCGATCGACGAGCTCACCGAGCCGACCGACTTCTTCTACGGCGGCGACGACCTGCTGCCCAAGGTGGAGGAAGCCCTGGCCGACCAGACCACCGGCTTCGAGGCCCACCTGCACCTCGAACCCGAGAACGCCTTCGGCGACTACCAGTCGAACCTGGTCTGCTTCGAGGAGCGCGCGCTGTTTCCGGAAGTCGTCGAAGTGGGCATGCAGTTCGAGGGCCTGCCCGACGGCGCCGTCACGCCCGACATGCCGGAGGACACCGTCTACACCGTGACCGAGGTCTACCCGTCGCACGTGGTGCTGGACGGCAACCATCCGCTCGCCGGACTGGCGTTGCGCATGCACATCACGGTGCGCGGCGTGCGCGCCGCGACAGCCGAAGAGATCGAGGCCGGCAGCGTCACCGATGCCGGCGCGAGCCTGCTGCAGGTGCTGCCGCCCAGGGACAAGTCACACCTGCATTGAGCGCGCAACGCGCCTGCGCAGGCGCGCTTTCGACAAACTCAGTGTTTGCCGGTGGAGCCGAAACCACCTTCGCCTCGATCCGAGTCCCCGAACTCGTCGACACGCCGGAACGTGGCCTGCACCACCGGCACGATGACCATCTGCGCGATGCGTTCCATCGGGTTGATCGTGAACTCGGCCTGGCCGCGGTTCCAGCAGCTGACCATCAGCTGGCCCTGGTAGTCCGAGTCGATCAGGCCGACGAGGTTGCCCAGCACGATGCCGTGCTTGTGGCCCAGGCCGGAGCGCGGCAGGATCATCGCGGCGAGGCCGGCGTCGCCGATGTGGATGGACAGGCCCGTGGGGATCAGCGCGGTCTGTCCCGGTGCGAGCAGCACGGGTGCATCCAGGCAGGCGCGCAGGTCGAGGCCGGCGCTGCCGGGCGTGGCGTAGGCCGGCAGGGTGTCGGCCATGCGGGCGTCGAGTACCTTGAGATCGATGACGGTCATGAGGGTGAGCTTCGGTGGGCGTGGCGTCGGAAACGACGTCGGAAACGTTGAATGAAAGCGTCGCCTGGGCGACTACGAGGCGATGCGCGTCGCGATCTCTTGCACCAGCTGGCGCGCCAGCGTGAGCTTGTCGGCCTGCGCCAGCGCGCGGTCGCCGTCGGCGTCCACCAGCACCAGCGCGTTGTCGTCACGGCCGAACGTGGCCGGACCGAGGTTGCCCACGATCAGCGGCACGTTCTTGCGCACGAGCTTGTCGCGCGCGTGCTTGAGCAGGTTCTCGCTCTCGGCGGCGAAGCCGACGCAGTAAGGACGCGGCGACAGGCGGGCGACGTCGGCGAGGATGTCCTCGTTCTCGGTCAGCTCGAAAGTCGGTGCGATCTTCTTGCCGTCCTTCTTGATCTTGTGCTCGTTCATCTGCGCGGGACGCCAGTCGGCGACGGCCGCGGTGGCCACGAACACGTCGCTGTCGCGCGCGAGCGGCATCACGGCCGCGTGCATCTGGCGCGCGCTCTCGATGTCGATGCGGCGCACGCCGCGCGGCGTGGGCAGGTGCACCGGCCCGGCGACCAGCGTCACGTCGGCGCCGGCCTCCTGCGCCGCGCGCGCGATCGCGAAGCCCATCTTCCCGCTGGAATGGTTGGTGATGCCGCGCACCGGGTCGATGGCCTCGAAGGTGGGGCCGGCCGTGACGAGCACGCGCTTGCCGCGCAGGATCTTGGGCTGGAAGAACGCAATCAGTTCGTCGCGCAGGTCGACGGCCTCGAGCATGCGGCCTTCGCCGAACTCCAGGCAGGCCTGCTCGCCGACGTCCGGGCCCAGCAGCGTGGTGCCGTCGTCGCGCAGCTGCGTGACATTGCGTTGCGTGGCCGGATGGGCCCACATCTCGCGGTTCATCGCCGGCGCGACCAGCAGCGGGCAGCGGTCGATCGGGCGCGCCAGGCACATCAGCGACAGCAGGTCGTCGGCGCGGCCGTGCACGAGCTTGGCCATGAACTCGGCACTGGCCGGCGCCACCAGGATCGCATCGGCCTCGCGCGACAGGTTGATGTGCGCCATGTTGTTGTCGGGCCGCGCATCCCACTGGCTCGTGTAGACGGGCCGGCCGCTCAGCGCCTGCAGCGTCACGGCCGTGATGAACGCCTCGGCGCCCGCGGTCATCACCACCTGCACGGTGGCGCCGGCCTTCACGAGCGCGCGCGTGAGTTCGGCCGCCTTGTAGCAGGCGATGCCGCCGGACAGGCCCAGCACGATGTGCTTGCCAGCGAGGTCTTGGGGTTGGGTCATGGGCGCAATGTAGCGTGGTCGCGCTTCAGGCGCCGTGGCACTTCTTGAACTTCTTCCCGCTGCCGCAGTGGCAGGGATCGTTGCGGCCGGGGACGTTGCCGACGACGCGGGTTTCCGGCTTCGGCGCGTTCTGCACCCAGTAGCAGCGCAGGTCCTGCACGGCGTACAGCGCCTCCTGGATCAGGTCGTCGCGTTCCATCGTCTCGCCCGGGAACATCTCCTCGCGCTCCTTGGCGAGTTCTTCCGGGTCGTGCAGCGTCAGCAACGCAATGCGCGCCAGGCAACCGTCGAAGGCCTCGGCCATCTCGGGCTCGACCTCGGCGGCCGGCTCGGGCCAGTCCTCGGTGAAGCTCTGCACCACGTCCATGAAACCGTGCGCCCAGATCTCGCCGGTGAGCGGGATCTCGTCGTCTTCCTCGCCGGCGGCGATCGTGCCTTCCTCGACCAGCTTGGCCTTGTCCTCGTCGGTCCACTCCAGCATCACCGGGGCGAGGCGCAGTTCGTCGACGGCGTCCATCAGCAGTTCGGGGTCGAGCTGCTTCAACAGCACCGTCCAGCGCGCCTGCAATATGGACATGGCTTCGCGATCGGCCTGCGGGTCGGCGAACGCGCGGCCCCAGGCGTCGCCCAGCAGCGCATCGCGCCACTCGGCCACGGTCTTCGCGCGCGGGCCCGCGGCCAGCGCCGTCATCGCGCCGTCCAGCCACTCGAGCGACACGCGCTCGTCGAAGCCGGCAAGCTGTTCGCACAGCTGCTGCAGGCGATCCAGCTCCGCGTCGGTGTTGGTCGGGTAGTGGACGAGATTGGTGAACGGCGTGGTCATCGGAGGCAGTCGAAAAGCGGGAAACGGCCGGCAGTTTCTCATGCCGGCCGCCGGAAGAGCCCTTCAATCGCGCGGGAATCCTCGCAATGGAGACGGATTGAGCCGCGCCATGGACAGGCTGTCGACGTAGACGCCATCCCGCAGCGTGTCGCAGCGATGATGGCCTTCCTGGACAAAGCCCAGGCGCTTGTACAGCGCCTGCGCCTTGTGGTTGTCGGCATAGACCTCCAGCTCGAGACGCAACAGGCCCAGCCAACGGTCGGCGTAGTCGACCAGCGCCTGCAGCAGCATCGTGCCGACGCCCTGGCGCTGCCACGCGGGCTGTACCTGCATGCCCAGCGTCATCGCGTGGCGCCGGCGTGGCGAGGCGCCCGCCGGATGCAGGCCGGCACCGCCGACGATCTGGCCGTCGTCCGTGACCGCCACCAGCAAGACATCGGGCTTGCCTGGCACCGCGTTCTCGGCGAGCCGCACGCGCCAGTGCTCGGTGCTTCCGTAGGGCATCTGCAGCAGCCAGGGGAACACCTCCGGATTCGACAGCATCGCAGCGAAGCCCTCAGCATCGGCAACGGTGGCACGACGCACGCTCAGGCGCGCGGCGTTCGTGCTGTGTTCGAAATTCGGCGAGCGATCGTCGGCGCGGTTCATCGATTGACTCCTGTTGGCGTGGCAGGGCTGGAAATGCAAAAGGCCCGCGGGTGGCGGGCCTTTTGGAGGGAAACGAGCGGTAAGGAAGTTAGGGGCGACCCGGGCCCGGACTTCGCGGCGGCATGACGATGCCCGCCAGCGTCTGCATGACGACGGTGGCTAGCGCGCGCGCATCCGCACCGGCGCGCACAGGGGCACGTTCGGCAATGGGGGATGTGGCGAGGGCGAAGGTCATGGGGCCAGTCTGCGGGCAGTCATGAGAGCCGTCAAGCCAAAGAAAACGCCGCGGGTCCCGGAAGATGCGCGGCGTTGGCCTGGCGCGACGACAAGGTCACGCCAGAAGTGCGAAAGATCAGGCGCGTTCGGCAATCCACGCCTGCACGCTCGCCAGCGCGCCCGCCAGCTTGGACGCGTCCGTGCCGCCGGCCATCGCCATGTCCGGCTTGCCGCCGCCCTTGCCGCCGACCTGCTGCGCCACGAAGTTGACGAGCTCGCCGGCCTTGATGCGGCCGATCGAGTCGGCAGTGACGCCGGCCGCGATCTGCACCTTGTCGCCGTCGACGGCGGCCAGCACGATGGCAGCCGTCTTGAGCTTGTCCTTCAACTTGTCCATCGTGTCGCGCAGCGTCCTGGCATCGGCGCCGTCGAGCTTGGCCGCGAGCACCTTGATGCCCTTGACGTCGATCGCCTGCAGCACCAGTTCGTCGCCTTGCGCGGAGGCCAGCTTGCCCTTGAGCTTCTCGATTTCCTTTTCGAGCTGGCGCACATGATCGAGCACCGCCCCCAGGCGAGCCGGTACCTCGGCAGGCGTGGCGTGCAGCGAAGCCGCAACGCCATCGACGGTGTCTTCCAGCGACTGCAGGTAGCCCAGCGCGTTGTCGCCGGTGATCGCCTCGATGCGGCGGATGCCGGCCGCCACGCCGCTCTCGGCGACGACCTTGAACAGGCCGATGTCGCCGGTACGCTCCACGTGCGTGCCGCCGCACAGCTCCTTGCTGGAGCCGATGGTGAGCACGCGCACCTCGTCGCCGTACTTCTCGCCGAACAGCATCATCGCGCCCGACTTCTGCGCGTCGTCGATGCCCATCGTGACGGCGCTCGCCTGCGCGTTGGCCAGCACTTCGGCGTTGACGATCTCTTCGACCTTGCGGATCTGCTCGGGCGTCATCGGGCCGGTGTGCGCGAAGTCGAAGCGCGTGCGCTCGGCGTTGACCAGCGAGCCCTTTTGCTGGACGTGCGCGCCCAGCACTTCGCGCAGCGCCTTGTGCATCAGGTGGGTGGCGCTGTGGTTGCGCACGGTCT
>Ga0302157_10000880_pt1 | contig 38100 bp, 39 predicted proteins | sample I_Bog_N3_3_FD_193502 | JGI IMG/M metagenome (GOLD analysis project Ga0302157, IMG submission 193502) | Peat permafrost microbial communities from Stordalen Mire near Abisko, Sweden - I_Bog_N3_3 | ecosystem: Environmental > Terrestrial > Soil > Wetlands > Peat | place: Sweden: Abisko, Stordalen...
GCCCAACAGTCCCGCCGAAAACGCGGGATCGATGCCAAGCGACGTGCCCGCCAGCGCGCCCGCTCCCAGGGGCGACACGTTCAAGCGCCGGCGCGCGTCGAGCAATCGATCCACGTCGCGCAGCAACGCCCACGCGTGCGCGTCCAAGTGGTGGCTCAGTAGAACCGGCTGAGCACGCTGAAGATGCGTGTAACCCGGCAGCACCGCATCCTCGTTGGCCTCACCCAAGCGCCGCAGTGCCTCCACAAATTCGAGGACGAGACTCGCGACGTCGCCTAACGCCTCGCGGGTGAACAGACGCATGGTGGTCGCGATCTGGTCGTTGCGACTTCGCGCGGTGTGGATCTTCGCGCCCGTCTCACCCAGCATCTCGGTCGCCCGGCGTTCGATGGCCGTATGAATGTCCTCGTCACTGCCCGAGCGAACAAAGACGCCCCGATCGAACTCGGCTTCGATGTCCTCGAGCGCGCCCAGCAGGGCGGTGACTTCTTCGCTATTGAGAAGGCCCGCAACCTCGAGACCACGCACGTGAGCTTTCGAGCCCATGATGTCGTGGTGATAGAGGACGTGGTCAAACGAATAGCTCTCGGACAGGTCCCAGAGCGTCGCGTCCATCGAGGACGAAAACCTTCCACTCCAGAGTGTCATGGCCGCGGCGGCGTAGCGTTCTTGGCGCCTTGACGCGCTGCCCAAGTCTTCACGCCGAGTCCGTAGATCTTCACGTACCCCTCTGAGTCGGCGTGGCGGAACGTGTCCGCAGCGTCGTAGGTCGCGAGGCCGTGGTCGTAGAGCGCACTTGGACTGCGACGTCCACTCACGCGAAGCAGGCCGGGTGGCGAAAAGTTCAGGCGCACGTCACCGGTGACGTGTCGTTGGGTGTCGATCATGAAGGCGTCGAGGGCCTCTTTGAGGGGCGAGAACCACATGCCGTCATAGATGAGTTCAGCCCACCTCGTCTCGAGTCGCGCCTTCTCGTGGTGCAGGTCGCGTTCGAGTACCAGGTCCTCGAGATCCGAATGGGCCGCGAGGATCGCGAGGGCCGCCGGACATTCGTAGACCTCGCGACTCTTGATGCCAACGCGTCGGTTCTCGACCATGTCGATACGCCCAAAACCCGTAGCGCCGGCACGGTCATTGAGTTGCTTGATGAGGTCGGCGAGTTCGAACGGCTCGTTGTCGATGGCTACCGGAAGCCCCGCCTTGAAACTGAGAACTAACTCCACCGGTTCAGTACGGGTGGCTCTCGTTAACGTATAGGGCTCATCAGGCGGCGCCGCCCACGGGTCTTCCATGGCCCCACATTCGATCGCCCTACCCCACAGGTTCTCGTCGATCGAGTAGATCTTCTCCTTTGAAGCCCGGATCGGAATGTCCCACTTCTCGGCGTAGTCAACCGAATCCGCCCGGGTCATGCCCCAGTTTCGGGCGGGTGCGAGTACCTCGAGGTCCGGCGCGAGGGCGTGCGTGCCGACTTCGAAGCGCACCTGGTCGTTGCCCTTGCCCGTACAGCCGTGCGCGACGGCGCTTGCTTCGAACTTGCGGGCTTGATCGACGAGGTGACGTACTATCACGGGTCGCGAGAGCGCTGACACCAACGGATATTTGCCCTCGTAAAGTGCGTTCGCGTAGATTGCGTGCGCGCAGAACTCATTGGCCATCTCTTCGCGAGCGTCCACCACCACGCACTCGAGTGCGCCCGCCGCGAGCGCGCGCGACTTGATGTCCTCGAAGCTCTCAGAACTGTCGGAGTCTTGGCCGACGTTCACTAGCACGCACACGACCTCGACGCCCCACTCTTCGATCATCCAACGCACCGCTACCGAAGTGTCGAGTCCCCCGCTGTAGGCGAGTACCACGCGCTTAGCCATGACTGGTTCCTTTCATTGAAGTGATTACGGATTCATCGATTCCCGCGAGCGCCCGGAACTCGTGGGCCAACCTCTCGCCACCGCGAGCTTCGCTCGCGATCACCAGAATCGTGTCGTCACCGGCGACGCTACCGAGTACGCCCTCGAGCACACTGCGATCGAGAGCCGATGCGACGACGTGCGCGCAGCCTGGGGGCGTACGCACCACCACGAGGTTCACCGAACTCTCTACCGAGACCACCCACTCGCCCATCATCCGGCGCAGATGGTCCAGTGGCGCCGGACTCGAGAGGCTGGCGCCTCCAACGACGATGCGGCGCGTGCCGTGCTCGTCTCGAATCTTCACCGTGCCGAGCTCCTGCAGGTCACGCGTGACCGTCGCCTGGGTCGCCGCAATACCTTCGGCGTTCAAGCGACCCACGATCTGAGCTGCCGTCGAGATGACCTCGCGCTCGATGAGCTCATTGATTCGGTGTTGGCGTTGCGTTTTAGTCATGGTCTTCCTTCTTTATCCAACGAAGGACGCCCAGCATTGCTGAACGCCTATGGAACACTTGGCGCCAAACGAGGGAACTCTCACCGTCGATCACCGCATCAGTGATCTCCTCACCCCGGTGCGCGGGAAGACAGTGCAGCACGACGGTGCCCGGTTTGGCCTTCTTCATAAGACTCTCGTTGACCTGAAAGGACGCAAGATCGAGACGACGCCGCTGGGTCTCGGCCTCGAAGCCCATCGAGACCCAGGCATCGGTGTAGACAACGTCAGCGTCGCGCACTGCGTCTTCGGGGGAATCACTCAGCAACAGTGAACCGCTCGCGATGGCGAAGGGGTCCTCACCACCGCCGTGGGCGAGTTGGTACCCCTCAGGCGCGCAGACCGTGACGTGAGCGCCCAAACGCAACAGGGCCACACTGAGCGATCGCGCGACGTTGGTCGCGTCACCCACGTAGCTGACCTTCAAGCCGCTCAATTGATCGACATCGCCCCTGGTGAAATGCTCGGCGATGGTGAGAACGTCGGCAACGGCCTGGGTTGGGTGGGCCGTGTCGCTCAAGAGATTAATGAGCGACATTTCGTCGTTCGTCGCAACGCGCATCTTCTCGAACACCCGATGATCGCGAACCCGAAGAGCGCAAATGGCGTACATCTGAGCGAGCGTGCGCGCCACGTCGTGGGCGGACTCGCGGGTGTCCAGTCCGATCTCTTCATCGCTGAAGAACGTCACGTATCCACCGAGTTCCTGTACCGCTGATGAACTTGACGCCCGGGTGCGCAGGCTCGGTCGCTCAAAGATCAGTGCGACGCCCTGTCCCTTCAAAGTCTCGTCATCGAAGGGTGAACACGCGCCGGCGTAGATCGTCGCGAGGTCCTTGTAAGCGAGATCTTCGATTGTGATGAAGTGGCGACTCACGGCGTGATCTCGGTCGTGGGGATCGCTCCGCTCATTGCATCGCGCAGGGCGTGATGGCGGGTACCGTTCGCCATGAGCACTCGCCGAGCCCCGGCGTCGAGTGCGTCGAGTGCCGCGCGTAGTTTGGGCACCATGCCCTCGCGCGCTGCGCCGGAGTCGATGAGCGAGTTGACCTGGCGAGCGTTCAGGTGTGAGAGCGCCGATGAGGGATCATCGGGGTCGTCGCGTACCTGGTCGACGTCCGAGAGAAGCACCAGCGCTTCGGCGTCGAGGGATCCTGCGAGCGCGCCCGCCACGGTGTCGGCATTGCAGTTCACGAGATCGCCCGCGTGGTCAACGGCGAGTGGGCTGATCACCGGGCACAATCCGCTCGCCCAGAGCGAGGTGATGACCTTGATGCGTACGCTGGGCGCCGCGCCGGCACGCTGCCAGGGCTCACCGAGTGACGTCGAGCTAAACAAGGAGGCGTCAGCGCCCGAAAGTCCCACGCAGGCCAGCCCCGCGTGGTTCATCGCCGCGGTGATCAGCAAGTTGACGTGCCCGAGCGCCATCGCCACATAGCTCATCGTCAAGGTATCGGTGATGCGCAGACCCTCGTGAAAACGGCTCTCGACTCTCGCGGTCTCGAGCAGTTCCTCGATCTGTGGCCCCCCGCCGTGCACGAGCGCGACTTCGACACCGTCGCTCGCCAGTTGGGCAATGTCGTGGGCGAGGTCGGCGAGCAGCGCTGAACTCGGACTCAAGGAGTCGAGCGCGTGGCCACCGATCTTTACCACGAGGCGACTCACGGGGTCACCCCGCTGCGGGGCAGGCCGGTCGTCTCGTCTTGTCCGTTCGCGACGTTCCAAGCCTGGATCGCCTGGCCGGCGGCTCCCTTGATGAGATTGTCGAGCGAACTCATGGCGACGAGCCAACCGGTGCGCGCGTCCACGCGTGCGCTCACGAAACACAAGTTGCTGCCCAGGGGATCCTTCATCGTCGGAGGTTCGTCGACGACGACGATGAACGGATCATTCGCGTAGCGAGCCCGCAAGAGCGCGAGCGCGCCCGGGGTGTCGAGCGTGGCGTCACTGAGACGCGCGTAGGCGCTCACCAGTTCGCCGCGACTCGTGGGAACAAGGTGTGGCGTGAACAAGAGTTGCGCGCCAATTTCCTGTTGGATCTCGATGGTGTGACGATGGTCGAGCAGCCCGTACGCCTCAGCGTTGCCCGCGAGGCGTGGGTAGTGCAGTCGGTCACTTATCGCCCGACCCGCTCCCGAAACCCCGCTCAACGCGTTCACGATGATGCCCTCACTGCTCACTACGCCCGTGTCGAGGAAGGGTCCGAGCGCGAGCGCACTCGCCGTGGGATAGCAACCCGGTACCGCGATGAGCCTGGCCCCCGCAAGTTCCTCACGGTGACGCTCGACGAGGCCGTACACCGATTGGGCGAGCAACTCCGGTGCACTGTGTTCGTGACGGTACCACTGGGCGTAATCGGTGGCACTCTTGAGACGGAAGTCAGCGCCGAGGTCAACGACTTGGATTCCACGTTCTAGCAGGGCCGGCACGAACTTCTGACTCGCCCCGTGGGGCAACGCGAGAAAGACCACGTCGAGCGCACGCTCGAAGACCGCTTCGGTGGGCTCGAAAGTGAGGTGCGGGTAGATGCTCGCGAGTGCGGGCGCGTGCGACGAGACGCTCTTGCCCGCGTTCGAGTCACCCGTCGCCAGCACGATCTCGAGGTCCTCGTGGGACGCGGCGAGACGCAGCAACTCCAAACCGGCGTAACCGGTGGCACCGAGGACTCCAATACGCATAGTGACATTTTATGCACATGGAGGCATAAAACTGCAAATCAATCGTGGCGCCGTTATGCTGAACCCATGACGCGACGAGGCTGGCTGTTGTTTTCAGCGATGTCGATCATCTGGGGCATCCCCTATCTGCTCATACGCGTGGCGGTGCGCCATCTCGATCCGGGTGTGCTGGTGCTCGGACGCACCGGCCCCGCGGCGCTCTTGCTGATACCGCTGGTGATCGGTCGCGGTCAAGTGGGCGTGCTGTTAAAGAACCTCAAGTGGATCGCTGTCTTTGGCGTGGTCGAATTTGGCATCCCGTGGTACTTGATGGCAACCGCAGAAAAGCACATCACGAGTTCACTGACCAGTCTTTTGGTGTGCGCGGTTCCCCTCTTCTCGGTGGTCGTCCAGCGAATGCGCCACGCCAATGAACAGATCAGTCTTTCTCGCTACGTCGGTCTGCTCGTGGGCGCACTGGGCGTTGCGCTACTGGTCGGGCTCGACCTCAAGGGAGGTTCGATCACTTGGATCGGTTGCATGATGATCATCTGCGTTGGCTACACGCTCGGACCGATCATTCTGGCTACGAAGCTCACGCACGTTCCGGGGTCGGTCGTCGTCGCGGGCGCGACGTCGGTCGTGGCGATCTGTTGGATCCCCTGGTCGGTGACGCACTGGCCCGCCCACATTTCAGGCGAGACGCTGAGTTGCGTTGCGGTGCTCTCGGTCGTGTGCACCGCAGGGGCATTCCTCGTGTTCTTCGAACTCATCAAGGAGATCGGCTCGACGAGGTCGGTCGTAGTGACGTACGTCAACACCGCTATCGCGGTGGTACTCGGTATCGTGGGACTGGGCGAACCGCTCACCGTTGGCATCGCCATTGGCTTTCCGCTCGTTATCGTCGGCTCGGTCTTCGCCACGCGCAGTTCAGGCACCGCCACACTTTCAGACACTGAATTGGGCGGCGACTCGAACCTGGTCATTAACGAGTAGCCACATCGCGCCCGGGGCGTGCACGAGCCGAACCTCGTGCCCACTTTCAACGGGTCCGTGATGGATCACTTCGACCTCGGCGACGGGCACGTCGACGACCTCACTGACCGCTTGCCACACCGCCGCGTTGTTCACGTGGCCCACCACGTCCAGGTCCGTTCGACGAAGGGGCCACGGCTGACTCTGATCCTGGGCTCCAGGTTCGCACAACACGACCCGACCAGGGACCTTGCGTCCTTGGGCCGCCTCTCCGTAGGCGTCCATGAACTGCGATTGGATGCGCACGGGATGGCCCGTCGAATCGACCGGCACCCAGAGCACCACTGCTTCAAGGACCACCTCGCCGTTGGCGGTGATGTTCGTTCGCCGCTCCGCCCAGGCGGCGCCCACGCCCGAACACCACGTCGTGAGCTCGAGGCGCTGACTCATTCGGGGCCACTCACCGCCCACGTGACGCACCACGGCGCGGCGCACGAGCCACGCGTAGTCAGAAATGATTCCGGTGTCCTCCCAGTCATCGGTCGCGACGTCCTGGAGAAAACGCGCGACGCCGTCGAGGCGAAGGTCCCCCGCGGGGTTCGCGTCGCTCAATCGCACGATGGCCTGGGTGCTAAAGCGACGACCATGGTCACTCAGCGGCACGAATTCAGTCATCGAGCCAAACTAACCCGCCCACCAGCGTAAACAGCGCTTTAGCGCAAGACGGCGCCCAACGCCGCACCGGTAGCGATCAGCGTCTCTCGGACCTCGGCGACTTCGGCCTCGCTCAGCGTCCGGTCGAAGGAACTGACACGCACGGCGTACGCGAGGCTGCGCGCACCCTGCGCGAGCCCGGTGGCGTGATAGACGTCAAAGAGTCTCACGTCTTCGACCAACTCGTCACTCGCGCGCAGGGCGAGCGCGAGGTCCTGGGCGTGCAGGCCCTCGGGCGTCACGAAGGCGAGGTCGAATAAGGCGCTCGGGAAACGACTCGGTACCGACGCGTTGTCGCTGCGAGGAGTCGCGAGAGACCGGTCGCTCAGCGTGTCCAGGTCAAGGTCCAGCACGCCCGCGCGTCGCGAACCAACGCCGGGTGCGACCGACTGGAGGAACTGTGCGTCCAGCTCTCCCACTCGCCCAAGCACCGCCCCGCTCGCGCGATCAACCAGCAGCCCCGCTCGCGTGGGGTGCATGAAGGTCGCGGGTGCGAGGTCCGTGCGCACCACGACCTCACTCAGTCCCAGTCTCGCCGCCATCACCGCCCACAGGGCTACCGCCGTGACGGCGCTGTCCTCGAGACGTCCCAGAAGAATCGTGAATCGCTCGTTCTCTCGTGGCAGAGCGAGTTCCACGCTCCCGCCAACGCCGCCCTTGGTGAGCCGGGGTTCGCCCGCGCTCGGGTGCGCGAACACTGCGCCGATTTCTGCCAGGATCACGTTCCCCTCGCCCCGCTCGACGTTCCTCGCCCAGGCTTGGACCAGTCCAGTCACCATCGTGGCGCGAAGCACCGATTCATCGTCGGCGAGCGGATTGGTAATACGGACCCGTTCGGCGCCCGGTTGGACTGCGTCAAACTCTCGATCGCTAATCAACGTAGGGGTCCACGCCTCGACGCCGCCGAGGTCAACGACGACGTCGCGCAACTTACGTCGCAGCACCTGACGATCATCCAGACCTCCCGGCGAGGGCCAGGACGGCACGTGACGGGGCAACAGGCGATAGCTATGGAGCCGAGCAATTTCCTCGATCACGTCAGCGCGTCCGGCGGCACCGGCTCGAATGTCCAGGCGTGCGCTCGGCGCGGTCACCTGCAGTGTTGAACCGGCCGCCATCACCCGAAATCCGAGTCCCTCGAGCAGTCGGGTCACCTCCTGGTTCTCGAGTGCGACGCCCAAGAGACGCTCGACGTCGCCCTCGCGCAACTCGACGGTCACGGGAGCGGGCATGGTACCGCGCACGTCGAGTGGTTCGGCGAGCCATTCGAGCTCGGGGACACTCTCGCGAAGGATGTACACGAAACGCGCCGCGGCGCGAAGCGCCAGCTGGGGATCGACGCCCCGCTCGAACCTCGCCGAAGCCTCACTTCGCAGCCGGTGCCGTTTTGAACTACGAGCAATCGTCATTGGATCAAAGAACGCCGCCTCGAGCAGCACTTCGGTCGTCGTGTCACTGATTTCACTCGACGAACCCCCCATCATGCCCGCTAAGCCAATGACGTCGTCGTCGCCGTCAACGATGACACAATCCACCCCGGTGTCGCCGAGGCCTCGCCCGGGACGGGCCAGCGTACGTTCCACGCCGTCGAGGGTGACCAGGGTTTCGTCCGGTCGCGCACCACGCACGCGCAACGTACGAGAAGCGACGCGCGAAGCGTCATAGGGATGCGTGGGCTGTCCGAGTTCGAGCATCACGAGGTTCGAAGCGTCGACGACGTTCGATATGGGCCGCATACCCGCGGCCAGTAGTCGTTGGGCGACCCACGAGGGCGAGGGACCAACCGTAACGTGACGCAAGACTGAGATGGTGAGCCGTCCACAGAGATCAGGCGCCTGGATCTCGGCGACGGCTACCGTAGCGGTCTTGTCGGTCCCGTTGGGTTCGGCGAGGGGTGGTGACGCCAGAGGACGTTGGAGTCGCGTCGCCAAGTCGCGTGCGACCCCTTCGACGCACCAGGCGTCGGGACGGTTGCCTTCGACGGTTATTTCAAAGACGACGTCGGGTACGATGCCCAGCGCCTGGAGCAGCCCTTCGCCCACGCGCGGCGTCGTGAGGTCGTCGAGGATCATGAGGCCCTCGTGGTCGTCGCTGAGACGTAGTTCGCGCGCTGAGCACAGCATGCCGTTTGACGTCACGCCTCGCATCTTTCGTCCGGTGATCACGAAACCACCCGGTAGTTCGGCACCGACGGGCGCCAGAGGCACGTAGTTGCCGATGGCGAAGTTCGTTGCCCCACACACGATCTCGAGTGGACCGCTACCCGCGTCCACCACGACGAGGCGCACCCGGTCGGCCCCTTCAATGGCACGAATCTCATCGACTCGGGCAACTACGACGTCCTCGAGGCCCTCGCCCACGCTCTGTACGCCTTCGACGACCAGACCGAGGTCATCGAGCAGGGTCGTCAACTCGTCGACACTCTCGGATAATTCGACGAATTCACGTAGCCACGACAAGGGGATCTTCACGAGAACTGCCTCAAGAATCGAACGTCATTTTCGATCAGCGCACGCATGTCGGCTATCTGGTGGCGCATCTGGGCGCAACGATCGATACCGAACCCGAAGGCGAACCCACTCCACACTTCTGAGTCAATACCAACCGCGTCGAATACCGCGGGATCCAACATCCCGCAACCGCCAAGTTCAATCCAGCCCGTCTGAGAGCACGTTCGACATCCCTCGCCATGACAGATGGTGCACGTGATCTCGAACTCCGCCGAGGGCTCGGTGAAGGGAAAGAAACCCGGTCGAAGCCGCGAGGAGATGTCGGGGCCAAAGAATGCTCGTGTGAAGGTCTCAATGACGCCCGCCAGGTCGGCGAACGTAATGCCGCGATCCACGACGAGTCCCTCGATCTGGTGAAATGTCGCCAAGTGGCGCGCGTCAGGTGTGTCGCGACGAAAACATCGCCCGGGCATCACCGCGTGGATGGGCAACGAGTTCGATCCCACGGCGTCTTCCATGAGGTGGATCTGGGTTGGGGACGTGTGCGTGCGCAGCACCACCGTCTCGGGGTCACCTAGCTCCACGTAGAACGTGTCCCAAAGTCCGCGGGCTGGATGCGCTGGGGGTATGTTGAGCGCCTCGAAGTTGTACCAGTCGCTCTCGACTTCGGGACCTTCGGATACGCGAAAGCCCATGGCCACGAAGACGTCTTCGAGCGAACGCTGGGTCGAAGCAACCAAGCCGGGATGTCCCGCATCGACGGGCCAACGCACGTTCTGGACAATGACGTCGCCCAACTCAATCCGGTCGCTCGCGAGAGCTTCACTCCGAGCGACCTGGGCGAGCTCGTTCTTGCGTGTCGCGAACGCTTCCTCGACCACCCTTCGCGCTTCTTGCAGTTGTGCGCCGGCGTCGCGGCGTGCCTCTGGCTCAAGTGAACCGAGCGACTTCTGCAGTGTCGAGAGGATCGAGCGCTTGCCGGTAATGGTCGGCTCCGCTTCGAGTGCGCCGTCCATGCTCGTCAGTTCGCGTACGGTCGCTAGGAGTTCCTCGACGTGGCGGGCGAGATCCTTGAGCGGTGAACTAGTCATGACCCTTTAAGGCTACGAGGTGGAGAAGACGACGTAGCGTCTTCTCGCTGGTAGTAGGCCTCGAAGGCAATTAGCGACGCCGCGATTCCCGCGTTGAGCGACTCGCTGCGTCCGGCCATGGGTATTGTGACGCGATCATCGCACAGGGCGACACTCGCGTCGTCCAATCCTGTTGCCTCATTGCCAATCACCACGACGGTCGGCACCGAGAAGTTCTGGTCGCGGTGGCTGGCGCCCCCGCGCACCACCGTGGCGAGTGTCCGCGCTCCGGCGTTCGAAAAGTAAGCGAGCGCGTCCTCCAAGGAGCTCACGCACACGGGCACGTGGAACACCGAACCAGCGCTCGCGCGAAGCGTCTTGGGGTTGAACGGGTCCACCGATTGGCCACTGAAAATGACCGCACCAGCTCCCGAGGCGTCAGCGGACCGGATGATCGTGCCCGCATTTCCCGGGTCGCGCACGTCGTGCAGGACGAGCACCAATCCCGCCACCGCCACCTCATTCAAGGCAACCATTGGTAGACGGACGGTGGCGAGCAGCGGTTGGGGGGTCTGCGCGTCAGCGATTTTCTCGAGGACACCCGTAGCCAGGGCGAAAGTGCGCACACCGCGGTCCTGCGCCTTCTTGAGGAGCCGAGCGACGAGCGGACTGGTTTGTTCGGCGACGTCGACGTAGAGCGCCTCGAATTCTGCGTTGGAATCGAAGGCCGCTTCAATGAGGTCAGGACCCTCGAGGACACAGACGCCCTCGCTCCAGCGAAGCGAGCGCTTGTTAACGAGGCGTCGCAGCCGACGCACACGCTGATGTGACGGCCCTAACGCCTCGATCAGAACGACCTACTTCGTCAATGCGTCGCTCGCCTGAGCGACGATCGCGGCGAAGGCAACGCTGTCGTTCACCGCGAGGTCAGCCAGCATGCGCCGATCTACTTCGATGCCTGCGGCGTTGAGTCCCGCAATGAATCGGCTGTAGCTCAGCCCGTGCGCTCGGGTGCCCGCGTTGATGCGTTGAATCCACAACCGGCGCATTTCGCCCTTGCGTGCGCGACGGTCACGGAACGCATACACGCCCGAGTGTTGGACGGCCTGATTCGCGGCGCGAAATGTGCGGCTCCGGTCACCGTAGTAACCCTTGGCCTCTTCGAGAATCGCCTTATGGTGCTTCTTGGCGTTTACCGCCCTCTTGACACGTGCCATTTCAGTTCCTCTTTCCTGATCCGCTCTCTACAGACCCATCAACTTCTTTACGTTCTTCTCTTGGCCCGGCGCGATGTCGGTCTCACGACCGAGTCGACGCGCGCGCACCGACGACTTCTTTTCCATCAAGTGACCACGAAAAGCCTTGCGACGGCGTAGCTTGCCGGTGCCCGTGATCTTGATGCGCTTCTTTGCCCCGCTGTCGGTCTTCATCTTTGGCATGTCAACTCTCCTCTATCGATACTTCTGCCGAAACACTCGGCACGACCTCTTGCTGCGGCGCTTCCTTTGCGTCTTCGACCTTCGCCTTGGCTTTCTTTTCTGGGCCCAGCACCATGATCATGTTGCGACCGTCCAACTTCGCTGCCGACTCCACCTTCGCCACGTCGACCAGACGCTCGACGATTCGATCGAGAATCTTCTTACCGAGCTCGGGGTGGGCCGACTCTCGTCCGCGAAACATGATCGTGATCTTCACCTTGTGGCCATCGTTCAAGAACTTCTCCACGAGGCGGGTCTTGGTGTCGAAGTCGCCGGGACCAATCTTCGGTCGGTACTTCATTTCCTTGACGCCTACGTTTTGGGTCTTGCGGCGCGACTCTTTGGCTTTTTGGGCCTCATCGAACTTGAACTTCCCGTAATCCATGATTCGACATACGGGGGGTTGAGCGGTGGGGGCTATCTCCACCAAATCAAGGTCAAGACTTCGCGCCAGCGCCAATGCTTCTCTGGTCGACACGACGCCTCGCTGAGTTCCCTCATTATCGATCAGGCGAACGGTCTCGACGCGGATACGCTCATTGACACGGTGGTCTCCAGGCACTGTTGCGATAACTCACTCCTTGCTCTACGCGACGCCTCGATGGCATCGCCACGGCAAGCGGGGCGCAAAACTCCTGGAACCCGGCGCACACGGGTGGCCAGGTGGACGCTGGCGTTGCCAACCTCACTTGCTATGAACTGCCCCACCACGTTAGCAGAAGGTCAAAAGTGGCCAAATCCATCTTTTAGCGTGCCCTTAGCGTCAGTTGTCAACAGCTCTTAGGTATCTTTCGTATGTTTGAACCCGTGACTGCGACCCTCAGCGCCGAGCACGACGTCCTTGCTCTAGCAAAGACTCGCTGGCGCCCGAGCACAGCGTCACTCGTGGCCTTTGGGGGCTTTGTCCTCTTCATGGTGCTCGTGCTCACCAAGGCGACCGCCATGCTCGAACCCGACGACTACGCGTACCGCGCGTCAATCGTGGCCCTCAGCCACGGACACATATTGCTCTCCAACGCGCAGTACGAAGCGCTCAATCGCCAGCTCGTCGCGAGCGGAGGCCAGGGAATCTTGCAGTGGCATCATCTCGCCTCGGGCAAGTGGATAAGCGAGAAGAACCCTGGTTACCCCTTCTTCGCCGTGCTCTTCTACGTACTCGGGCTACTTCGCGTTACCCCTCTCTTCTACGGCGGACTCGCGTGTGTGGGTCTATTCGCCGGCGCTAAGGCGTGGCTCGGAAGATGGGCCGGCACCTACGCGGTGTGGCTCTACTGCTTCTCGGGTGCCGCGCTAACTTTCGCCTGGCGCGACACGATGCCAAGCTTCAGCGACGCCTCGTTGATCGCGGCGGGCTTCGGAACGTTGCTGTGGACCATGTTGACCAAGGACGTCTCACCTCAGCGCCGCATGGTCATCGGGCTGCTCGGTTTCCTCGCGCTCGAAGCTGCGGTCTTCATCCGCTACACCAACGTGATCGAACTCGCGATCGCCATAGCGGGCGTTCTCGCTTTTTCCAGGACCGTCCAGATTCGGTGGCGCACCGTGGGGATCTGGCTGGGTTCAGTCGTTCTCTTTGGCCTCGGCGTGCTCGCTTTTGACCAGTGGGCCTACGGCAACGCCACCTCGACGGGCTATTCACCCGGCGAGATCACCTTCTCCTTGTCCGCTCTCTGGCCGAATCTGAAGGCCATGCCCATACAGCTCACGACGTCGATGCCATTTTGGACCCTCGCCGCGGTCGCGTGCGTCGTGATCACCGTTCAATTCGCGCGCGCACGCCACCGAGACGCACGCGGCGACGAGCATCGCCTCGTGACACGACGAGACGCCATGGTCGCACTGGTCCTCGCCGCGGGTTGGCTCGGGTTGTGGCTTCTGTACCTGACCTATACCTGGACGGTCCACCAGACCGGCGGTGCGCGTGGAGGCGGCGGTCCTGGCGCAGGTGCCATGACCGTGCACGTGATTCGCTTCTACCTGCCCGCCCTCGGTTTGATTGCGCTACTGGGCGCGTGGCTACTCGTACGACTGGGTCGGCACCTCGCGTGGGTCCTTCTTGCCGGATTGGTCGTCGCCGCGGTGCTGTCCTTTCACTCGATGGCGTCATCGAGATCCATTGGTGGTGGACCCAATAGTGGCTTTCCGGGCGCGCTATCTCTCCACGATCCCAGTGTCGCTGGCCGAATTGGCCAACCCCCCAAGGGTGCGAGCGCGAAACCACCTTGGGGCATTGGCCTGAAACCACCCAAGGGTGTGGGTCCGGGCCATAGAACCGTGCCCACGCCAGGTACGTCCGCGCGCTAATCGGCGCACCAGATAATTTGGAACCGTGGACGACGAGGGCGAACTGAAGGACTCAGAGGAGATCAAGTATTTCCGCGAGACGCCAGTCGAGACCGTCCTTGGCAACCACATCTTCGTACTTCTCCAAGTCGCCGCGGTCCACCTCGCCCAGTCGCCGGCGGACCTCGCGGGCGCCCAACTCGTCATTGATACGGTAAGCGCCATGCTGAGCGCGGGTGGCGCTCGTCTGGGAGAGCACGTCGAGCTCTTTCGAAGCGCCCTCGCCGAAGTCCAACAGGTCTACGTGCGAGCCGCGCAAACCCCGAAGGCTACGACCTCAGCCAGTGACGCGAAACGTGAAGGTGAGACACAACCCGCCGAGTGAACTTGGCGATGTGTTCATCTCTCCGCCCATCACCGCACTGAGGTCGGCCATGATGCTCATACCCAAACCTGAGCCTCCCGAGTCGCGGCTTCGCGAAGGATCGAAACGGCGGAATCGTTCTGGACGCTGGCCGTAGACCGGCAGACCGGGGCCTCCGTCTTCGACTACGAGACGCACGCCCGCGTCGTCGCGCGAAAGTACCACGCGAACCGGTGCGTCCGGTGGCGTGTGGCGTGCGATGTTGCCCAAAGCATTGCTCAGCATCCGCTCGACGAGATCGGGACGCGCCTTCACTTCGATGCCCGGCTCGACGTCGTCTTCGACGCTACGCGTTTCGTGGTCCCCGCGAAATTCACGCACGCAGGTAAGCACGAGGTCACTGAGGTTGACGGTCTCGTCGCCCTTGGGGGGCAGTTCACGGATCTCGGCGAGCAGGAGCAGGTCGCTCACGAGCGCTTCCATTCGGACGATCTCTTTCTGCATGCGCTCGATCGCCCGAGCCAACTGCTCGGCGGAAACCTCGGGATTCGAAATCAGCTCGGTGTATCCCTTGATCACCGTGAGCGGTGTGCGTAGTTCGTGGGACGCGTCGCCGATGAACAGTTGCATGGACTCGGCGTGACGCGACTCCACTTCGATCTTTTCCTGGAGCGATCGCACCATGGTCGCCAGGGCGCGTTGCAGTTCTCGCAGGTCCTTGCTGCCCCGGTTCGGGGGCACTGTCTCGTAGGTCTGTCCCTCGGCGACGTCCGAGGCGAAACCAATCAAACCCTCCATCGTCATGAGGTCGCGGCGCATGAAGAGTCGAGCGACCACGACCATGGCGAGGGCGGCCAAGAGCGCCGCCAAGGCAACGCGCAGGATCAACTGTTGGCTCGATCGTGTGATGCTCTGAGTCGAAGCGGCGACGAGTAAGTAGTCACCACCACCGATGTTGAGCGAACGGACACGAAAACCGGGCAGGTTCGCCTCGCCCACCACCGAGCTCAACGAGCCGTGCACGTCGGCGAGCGTCGGGGTCGCGGTCAGGGGCGTGTCGGCGCTGATGATCTTGGTCACGGAACCACCGGGGTAGATCACGTCGAGGGTGAGGTCGTAATTGTCCTTCAGGTCGACGTTGATCGCGTCGCTGAGCGCAGCGTCCGGCGCGCCGATGCCGCTTTCGACCACCGAGTTCACCGCGGCGTCCAGGGTGTCGTAGGCAGAATGCGTGCTCGAGTTCACGGCGTACCACCCAACGCTCAGTGCGACCACCGTGGTGATCACCACCAGCAGGATCGTCAGGCGCGTGGCCAGTCTCACTACTTCGTGCTTTCGTCGACCAGTTTGAATCCAACACCGCGCACGGTGGTGACGGGCGCGAAATCGTCGCGGTGGACCTTTCTACGCAGGTACGACACGTACGTGTCCAGCACCGACGTCTCGGAGTCGAAATCGATGTTCCACACCTCGCGCAGTAGCTGTTCTCGCGTGACGAGGCGGTTCTTGCGGTCCATCAGTACTTCCAGTAGACGAAATTCGGTGGCCGACAGTTCGACCAACTCGCCGTCGAGTGTCACTTCGTGACGATCGACGTTCATGAACAGCCGGCCGCACTCGTAGCTGAGGTCGTCTTGCCCGTCGGGGTTCGCGCGCCGAAGGATGGCCTTAACGCGCAAGAGCAGTTCTTCGAGGCTGAAGGGCTTTCGCACGTAGTCGTCGGCGCCGTAGCGCAGTCCTTGGGCGACGTCGTCGCTAGAGTCACGCGCCGAGAGCAGTAGCACCGGAGTCTGGGTGTCGTGCTCGCGCAGCTTTTCCAGGAATTCGAAGCCGTTCATCAACGGCATGTTCACGTCCACCACGCACAGGTCGGCATGGTGTCGATGCAGTACCTCAAAGGCCTCAATGCCGTTGGCGGCGGTTTCGGTCTCGTAGCCCGCGATCCGCAAGGCGTCACTCAAGAGGTCGCGTACCCCTGGCTCGTCATCGACCACCAGGACCGTCGTCACCGTTCTTCCGCCATTCAGTGAGCGTACCTTTCGCCAGCGCGCACAAGCGGCGAAGAAGAGAGACAGAAGGCGGTTCACAGGCAACGCGGGTGCGTCCCACAGCAATTTCACAACTTTGCTCAGTACCCTTAAGAGTATTCATTCGAAAGGAGATCCTATGAAGAAGCCACATTCTCGTCTGATCGCCTCGCTCGGTGTCTGCGCGAGTTTGCTACTGGTGGCTCCCGCCGCTTCAGGAGCGGGCCTATCGCGTCCCCACAACAACTCGACCACCACCACGATTAACGCCGCTCCCCAAGAAACGCACCGCCAGGCTCTGGCGGCCTACGTGGCCGAGCGCAAGGCAATCGCCGAGAATTTCAAGAGCGCGGTCAACGCAGCGCAAGCCGCGTTCCTCTCGGCGCGCGCCTCAGCGACGAACGGAGCGCAACGCAGCACCGCGAGGGCGGCCTACGAGCTCGCGATCGCCCAAGCCGCGAGCGTGCGCAGTGCGGCCTTGATCAGCCTCGGTAACCCGCCGGTGAGGAACAACTAGCCCATTGCCCCGCAGCTTCTCCCAGGAGAGCGAGCGGCTAATTCAACGAGACCAGGGGCGAAACGTCGACGACCTCGTCAGAACCCAGGTGGCCGACCGCCCTGGTCGCGCGCGCGCGTACGCCCACCGCAATGGTGCGCGAGCCGTCGAGAATGTTCACGCAGTGAAAGTAGAGACTTTCGCCGCGACTGGTGCGAAAAACGCCGTCGCCTCGCACATCGTTGAAGGTGGCGATGACGCCTTCGATCATGTCGAGCGCGCGAGCGAGCCTTGACGAAGCACTGTGGCCATCTCCAGCGCGGTGAGGGCCGCTTCGCGTCCTTTGTTGGTCTCGTCGGGCAGCGAGCGTTCGAGCGCTTGTTCGACGGTATTGGTCGTCAACACGCCAAAGACCACCGGCACGCCAGATCTCAGTTGCACGTCCTGGACACCGCGAGCGCACTCACCAGCGACGACCTCGTAGTGTCCGGTATCGCCACGGATGACCGCACCGAGCGTGATCACGGCGTCGGCGGGTCGAAGACCAGTGACGAAGCCGCGAGCAAGCAGGGGAAGCTCAAAGGCACCGGGCGCCCAGGCGAGCGCAATGTCCCCACGCTCGATCCCCGATTCCTCGAGCGCGTCGAGGGCGCCCTCCAGCAACCGGACCGTGATGGCGCCGTTAAAGCGCGAACACGCAATGGCGACGCGCAGACCTCGCCCGTCGTCGGATCCTTCTAGGTACTCGCCCACCCTGGCGCGCAGCGACTGGACGGATGCCGGGTCGAATTCGGTTTCACTCGTTGACGTCATCAAGTCCCCCGAGCAGGTGACCCATCCGCTCGCGCTTGGTGCGCAGGTACTCAATATTGAACTCCGTCGGACGGCTCTCAAGCGCGACGCGCTCGACGATATTGAGACCGAATCCTTCGAGACCGCCGTACTTGGAAGGATTGTTCGTCATAAGGCGCATCGTCGTCACCCCGAGGTCGACCAGGATCTGCGCGCCGATGCCGTACTCGCGCGAATCGACCGGCAAGCCGAGCTCGAGATTCGCGTCCACGGTGTCACGACCATCCTCTTGCAAGGCGTAGGCGCGGATCTTGTGACCAAGACCGATCCCCCGTCCCTCGTGACCGCGCAGGTACACCACGACGCCCGTCCCTTCGGCGGCGATCTTCGCTAGGGCCGTGTGCAACTGGGGACCGCAGTCGCAACGCAACGAGCCAAGAGCGTCGCCGGTCAGACACTCGGAGTGCACGCGAACGAGCACGCCGCGCGCGTTCTCGATGTCGCCGTAGACGAGCGCCATGTGCTGCTCGCCGTCAAGGACGTTCTCATAAACGTACGCTTGGAACTGGCCGTACTCGGTGGGCAGTGACGCCTCAGCAATACGCTTGACGAGCTTCTCGTGGTGGCGCCGGTAGCGAATCAAGTCCGCGATGGTGATGATCGGCAAGCCGTGACGTCGAGCGAACTCCTCGAGTTCGGGCAACCGAGCCATGCCCGTCTTATCGGCCGTCACCACCTCACAGAGAACTCCCGAGGGGAATTTACCCGCCAGTCGACACAGGTCAACGGTCGCTTCGGTGTGCCCGGCGCGCTTGAGTACGCCGCCCGCGCGGTAACGCAATGGAAAGATGTGACCGGGACGATTCAGGTCGTTGGGTCGCGTCGTGGGGTCGATCAAGGCACGCACGGTCGCGGCCCGGTCGCTCGCCGATATTCCCGTCGAGGTGCCGTGGCGAAAGTCAACAGTGACGGTAAAGGCGGTGCGCTGGGCCTCGGTGTTGGCGACGACCATGAGCGGCAAATCAAGCTCGTCGGCCCGCAGTGATTCGAGGGGTACGCAGAACACACCCGACGTGTACTCGAGGAAGAACGCCATGCTCTCAGGCGTTACGTCCTCGGCGGCCATGATCAGGTCGCCCTCGTTCTCGCGGTCCTCGTCATCGACGACGACGACCATGCCGCCGTTCTTCAGTTGCGTTATCGCTTCTTCAATCGTTGAGAGTGCCATCAGACCTCCACGTCCACCCTTATATCTTCGCCGATTCTCGTTACGTCCACCACTTGGCCCCGTCGAAGTGAGCCAATGGTGGGAGTTGAAAGGGACTTGAGCGCGCCGAGGGTCCCCGAGGCGCCCGCGAACGCTGGCGCCTGATACCAGACGACGTGGTTCACGAGACCCTGTTCGAGGAACGCGCTCGCGGTCGTGGGTCCCCCTTCGACGAGCAACTGCAGGACATCGTGCTCGCCAAGTTCGTCCAACACGAGACCCAGTTCGCCACTGCGCTCAAGGCACGGCCGCACCCGGGCGTCCTCGGGTACCGCGCCCAGAACCACGCGAAGAGGTTCGATGATGATGTCGTCGAGTCGGGCGGTGAGTACCGGATCGTCCGCGCGTACCGTACCGGCCCCCACGAGGATCGCTTGGCTTTGGGCACGAAGCACGTGCGCGTCACGCCGGGCGGCTTCACCCGTTATCCACTGACTCGAGCCATCGGACATCGCCACAATCCCGTCGAGCGTGGAGGCGACCTTTAGTACCACGTAGGGCCGACCAGTGCGCCGGTGCCACAAGTACGCGGCGAGTTGTTTCTTGACCAGCGCCTCTTCGATGCCGACTTCAACCTGCACTCCTGAGGCCTTGAGCAACTCGACCCCGCGACCCGAGACCCGTGAATCGGGGTCGAGCGTGCCGACCACGACCCGAGAAATACCCGCTGCGACGATTGCTTCGACGCACGGTCCCGTGCGTCCCACGTGACAGCAAGGCTCGAGTGTCACGACCATCGTCGCGCCAGAGGCGCGCTCCCCCGCTCGACGCAGGGCCTCGATTTCGGCGTGCGATTCACCCGGTGCGTGCGTGTGGCCCTCACCGACGACGTCACCCTGATCGTTTACGACGAGAGCGCCCACCCACGGATTGGGCGGCGCGTGAAGACGTGCTTTCTCCCCGGCCTCGATGGCCAACAGCATGAACTCGTGCGCTCGCAGTGGCATCTCAGCCTCTCGCCGACTCACGCAGCGCGTGGGCCGCCTCGAGCGGCGCGGGTGCGGCGAAAATCGCCGATCCCGCGACCAGTACGTTCGCCCCGGACCTCACCGCCACCGGCGCCGTGGTCACGTCAATGCCTCCGTCGACCTCGATATCGAGCGCGAGGCGCTGCTCGTCCACTTCGCGCCGGGCGCTCACGACCTTGGGCATGACGTCGGCCATGAACGACTGGCCCCCGAATCCTGGGAACACCGTCATGAGTAAGAGCAGGTCAATGTCGCCGAGAAATGGCGCCACCTTGTCAAAGGGCGTATCGGGGTTGGCCGCGAGCCCGACACGAAGACCCAGTGCGCGAGCCTCCTTGATCAAGGTCGCCGTTCCGCCCACCTCGACGTGAACGGTGCAACCGTTCGCGCCAGCCTTTTGGAAAGCCTCCAGGTACCGACCGGGTTCGCTCATCATCAGGTGACAATCGAAGAAGCGTGTGCTGTAGGGACGCAGCGAACGCACGACCGGAGGACCAATGGAGACATTTGGCACGAAGTGTCCGTCCATGACGTCCACGTGGAGCCAATCGGTCTCGGCGTCGATGTCGTGCACGCGCGCCGCGAGTTCTCCAAAGTCCGCCGCGAGGATGGAGGGAGCGATTCGCAGAGCGCCGGGTGGACCTGGATCTATCGTCGTCACGAAATCAGCCTAGGGCGTGGACTTCGTCGTTAGGCCCACTCGAGCGTCGAAGGTTCGAGACGAGCGCCCGACCACCACGCGTCTGCACTCATCGCGCGAGAGCCCTCGAGTTGGACCTGATCGAGCACGAAGGAACCGTCCGCGGTATGGATCAAAACTCGCCCATGCTCGACGCTGACACTCCCTGCTCGAGCGTGCGAAGTGTCCACCTGGCCCGCGAGAACCCTTAGGCGCCGCTCACCAACGAAACAGTAGGCGCGTCCCAAGCGCACCGTGCGAGCGAGCAGGGCGACCGGCATCGCCGGGTGCAAATGGAATGTCTGCGAGTCGAGCTTCTCGGCGTACGTCGCCTCACCCTCTTGGGCGCGCGGGTGATCGAGCAGTTCCTGTGAACCCAGTACCTCGACGAGCAGTTTCGCTCCCATGTGCGAGAGCTCACTGGTCAACTCAGCCGAGGTCTTCTCGTCCACGTCCGTGCTCGCACACGCGTGCACCGGACCGGTGTCGAGCGCGGCTTCGAGTGACATGACACAGACCCCGCTGCGCAGGTCACCCGCCAGGATCGAACGTTCCACCGGCGCCGCACCGCGCCAGCGCGGCAACAAAGAGAAGTGGACGTTGAGCATCGGCGTGACGGCGAGCACCGAGGCGGGAATCATCGCTCCATAGGCGACGACGATTCCGCGCTCGACATTGAGCCCGTCGAGTTCTTTCAAGGAGTGTCCGACACGAAGCCCGAGTTCGAGCGCGGCCTCCTTGACCGGGCTGGGCGAGAGACGCGAACCACGCCCGCGTTTGCGATCTGGTCGTGTTATCACGAGCGCGACCTCGTGGCCCTCGTGCACCAAGGCCTCGAGAGGGGCCACCGCGGCACTCGGCGTGCCGAGGAACGCGAGGCGCATCTAGTTCTCGAACAGCAAGTTGAGCCCGTCGGGGTCGTTGTTCGATAGTGCGAGATTGCGCGCTCGCAGGATCATCTTCGCTTCCTTGCGCTGATCCTCGTCGAGGCGCTCGATCAGCAGTACGCCGTTCAAGTGGTCCATCTCGTGCTGGAAGATGCGGCCCTCGTACTCGTCGGTCTCGACGTCGATCTCATTGCCGTTCAGGTCGTAGCCCACCAGGTGCACCGCGTTGGGTCGGGTGATCTCCCAACTGAGGTCCGGTACCGAGAGGCAGCCCTCGAGGTAGGTCCATTCGCCGTCGGATTCGAGAATCGAGGGATTCACCACGACCACGGGACCATCTCCCTTGTCGTAGACGAACAGCCTTTTCTGCACGCCGATCTGGTTGGCCGCGAGCCCGACGCCGGGGGCCTCGTACATGGTTTCGATCATCGCTTCGGCGAGTTGGACCACTCGCGCGTCGATGTTGTCAATTTCGGTGGTGACCTCGTTGAGGACGGGATCGCCGTAGGTTCGAATTGGCAAGGTGCTCACCCCAACACGTTACCGCCCACCGCTTTTTATCCATCCGTCACTGCACGAGAGTCACCACCGAAACCCCGTGACCCGCTCGCTGGTTCGCCGTTCGCGTCCCCTCCGTCGCGCCTGGCTCGGCGTTATCTTCCGCAGGCCCTTATCTTGGACGCTAGAAAATCCCGCGATGGGCGCGCGAAGACCGGTTAGGGCCCTAGGTCACATTGCACCTAGCGCACTGCGACGCGCACCTTTTCGCTGGGCCGCGACACGCCACGCAGCGCCGCCGTGAGTTCCTCCCACGAATCCGCACGCGCCTCGAAACCGAGCGGCGTCGCGTGAACGCTCACGGGCGCCACCAACTGGGCGACGAACGCGGAGGCTCCAGGGCCCGACACCTCGGCGAGCCCACCGTAAGGCGGCAGTGCGAGCAGTGCGGCGGTCGCGTCATCCTCGAGCACAATCTCTTCGACGTCGCCGCTCAGAAGCGCGCGAAGCACGGGGTCGTTGCCCCGCCTGGTCTGGATGACCACCTCGCCGCGCCCTTCGCGCCGAGCCCCCACCAGGCGTCCGGCTTTGGCGACGGCGGTGAGCGCGCTGCGACGCGCGGATTCGCGCGGCGCGAGCAGATACTGGTCGAAGTCGACGAAGATGACGACCCCGCAGTGGCGAACACGCTGCCAGATCGCCTCAGTGCCCACCACCACCCGCGCCAGCGCCTGGGTCGGGTCACTCGAGGAGGTCAGCTCAGAGACGTCCTGACCCAGTTGAGCCGCCACGTCGTTGGCGAGGGTCGTCACCCCCACGCGCACGCGTTTCAGGTTCGTCGCCCCACAGGCGCGACAGAAATTGGCGCGCAACTCGTGGCGATCTCGGCACGCGAGCTGCTCGCCCACTTCTTCTTCGGCCATGGCGCACTGGGCGCAACGTGCCAGTTCACCGCATTTTCGACACGCGAAGAGCCGACCCGTACCCAGGCGTTGGAGCACGACCGCGACCGCGATCGAGTCGGGCACCTCGAGTGCGCGGTGGGCGGCGTCGAGGGCCTCGCGAGACAAGACGCCGTCGCGCGGGTCACTCTGGCGCCGGTCGATCACGCGCACCCGCGGCCAACCCGACGCGACGTCTTCGAGGCTCTGCATCTTCGAGCCGCCCAAGAGCAACGGCGACGGGGCCACCGAGGTCGCCCACCACGGTGCGTCGTCGCGTCGACAGCGTTCGCGCACCATGCGAAAGGCGTCCCACGTCGGGGCCGCCTCGCTCAGGTACGCCTCGTCGTCGGCGTCCACGAGCACCGCACCGGCCACTCGCGGCACCGGGGCCAGGGCCGCACCCCGTGAGCCCACCACCACCGGCCAGCCCGCTCGCATGCGGTCCCACTCCTGTTCGCCCGAGGCAACCGGTAGCCCGCGCTGCTCGAGGCGACCGCGCAAGCGGTTCGCCCAGGACTCGGTGGGCACCAGGACCAGGAGCGAACCGGGACTCGCTCGGGTGACGTCATAGGCCCCGAGCACGATCGCCAGCGGGTCGGTCGTAGGCGACACCCGCCAGACCCCGGGAGCGAGAAGCGCCGCGCTCTCGCGAACGCGCTGCTCGAGCGTGGGCGCTTGGGGCAGGTCCGGCAACGAGGTGACGAGTCGCTTGGGCGACGAGGAGATCAGAAAACGCGACAACGGGCTGTACCAGCGCTCACTGGCCCAGGCGAGCAGGTCGAGCAGCGACGGCGCCGGCCCGTATCCGAGCCACTTGGTGATCGCCTTGAGTTCGGAGCGAGCGTCGAGCTCGCCCACTACCCACGCGCGCACCGAACGGTGATTGAAGTCCACGCGAACCCGGTCGCCCAAGCCCGTGTGCGCACTCGCTTCGGTGAGGTTGTAGTCAAAGGGTCGATCCACGGCGCCGACTTCGGTGATGACACGAACCGCGCGCACGGCGCTCACTTAGAGCGACAGTTCTCGGCGCAGATCGTCCAAGCGAGGCGTCTGTTCCCAGGTGAAGCCCTGATCGCTTCGCCCGAAGTGACCGTACGCGGCGGTGCGCTGATAGATAGGTCGGCGCAGGTCGAGGTCGCGGATGATCGCGGCCGGGCGCAGGTCAAAGATCGCGTCGACGGCCTTGGCGATGGTGGCGCGGTCCACGCGCTCGGTGCCAAAGGTGTTCACCAACACCGAGACGGGTCGAGCGACGCCGATGGCGTAGGCGACCTGGACCTCGCAGCGTTCAGCGGCGCCCGAGGCGACGACGTGCTTCGCCACCCAGCGCGCGGCGTACGCGGCCGAGCGATCGACCTTGGAAGGGTCCTTACCCGAGAACGCCCCACCACCGTGGCGAGCCATGCCACCGTAGGTATCGACGATGATCTTTCTGCCAGTCAGTCCCGCGTCGGCGTGGGGACCGCCAAGTACGAAATTGCCCGAGGGATTCACGAAGATCCTCATCGAGCTCGTGTCAAGGTTCGAGGGCAGCATGGGCCGGATCACGTGCTCGAGCACGTCGTTCTTGATCGTGGTCTGCGAGTCGTAGCCGTCCTCGTGTTGGGTCGAGACGAGCACCGTGTCCACGGCGACCGGTCGATCACCCTCGTAGGCAATGGTCACTTGGGTCTTGCCGTCGGGACGCAGGTAGGGAACCTCACCCGATCGACGCACCTGGGTGAGGCGCATCGAGAGCCGGTGCGCGAGCCAGATGGGCACGGGCATGAAGTCTTCATTGTCATTACAGGCGTAACCGAACATCATGCCCTGGTCGCCCGCCCCTAGGGCGTTCAACTCGTCCTCCACCGATCCCGTTCGGTGCTCGAAGGCAACGTCGACACCTCCGGCGATGTCCACGCTCTGCTTGTCAAAGGACACGAGCACCGCGCAGTTCTTTCCGTCGAAGCCCTTGGCGCCGTCGTCGTAGCCAATGTCGAGGATCGTCTTTCGCGCGACGGCGGTTACGTCGACGGCCGCGCTGGTCGTGACCTCACCGGCGATGACGCACAGGCCCGTCGTGAGCAACGTCTCGCACGCGACGCGCGCCGTGGGGTCCTGGGTGAGGATCGCGTCAAGCACGCCGTCAGAAATCTGATCGGCGATCTTATCGGGGTGCCCTTCGGTCACCGACTCCGAGGTGAAGAGGGTGCGGTCGCTCATGATGCTCCTTGGGATAACAATGAGGCAACCCTAGCCAAGATCTCGTACGAAACGGCTTCTTTCGAGCGCAACGTCACCCGTTGCACGTGTTCTTCACGATCGAGGATCACTACTTCGTTGGTGGGGTGCTCGAAACCGACGTTCGGGGCACTCACGTCGTTGACGACGAGCAGGTCCACGCCCTTGGCGCGCAACTTGGTCAACGCGTTCTGTTCGATGTTCGCGGTCTCGGCGGCGAAGCCCACGATCACCTGACCGGCCGACCTCTTCGCCACGAGATCGAGCACGATGTCCGCGGTGGGCTCGAAATGCAACGTCGGCGGACCCTGGTCCTTCTTCAGCTTTTCCTTCGACGCCTTCAGCGTGAAATCGGCGACCGCCGCGGCCATGATGACGACGTCCACGTCGGCCAGGCGCGTGAGGACCTCCTCGCGCATCTCACTCGCGCTCTGTACCTGCACCACCGCGACGTCGCGCACGACGTCCAGGGCGAGTGAGAGGTTCACGCTCGACACCAAGGTCACCGTCGCACCCAGGCGTCGCGCCACTTCCGCGAGCGCGTAACCCTGTCGTCCCGACGACCGGTTCGAGATCACGCGTACCGGATCGATCGCTTCTCGGGTACCGCCCGCCGTGATGAGCACGCGCCGACCCGAAAGGGGGCCCTCGAAACCGCTCACGAGCCGTTTGACGAGTTCGGCGATCTCCTTGGGCTCTCGCATCCGACCCGCACCCACGTCCCCGCCGGCGAGCGCACCCACGTCGGGTTCGAGCACCAGCACGCCCCGGCGGCGAAGCGTCGAGAGGTTCTCCTGGACCGAGGGCTGCTCCCACATCTCGGTGTGCATCGCCGGACAGAGCAGCACCGGCGCGCGCGAAGCCAGCAGGGTCGCGGTTAGAAGGTCGTCAGCGAGTCCAGCGGCGTAGCGCGCGATGAGGTGGGCGGTCGCGGGAGCGACGACGATGACGTCGGCGTGCTGGCCGAGGAACGTGTGGGGAATCGGGGTCGTGCGGTCGCCGTAGAGCGAGGTTCGAACCGGCTCGCTCGCCAGTGCAGAAAACGTCACCTCGCCGACGAAACGCGTGGCGTCGGGGGTGAGCACGGGTGAGACGAAGAAACCTTCGTCGCGCAAGAGGCGCAGTAGTTCGACGGACTTATAGGCGGCGATGCCGCCGCTCACTCCTAGGACAATTCGAGCGGGCGAATCAGGCGTCGCGCAGGGCATCGGTGAAGGCGTCCAGGTCGTTATTGGCGTCCTGGCGAGCCTGTTCCAACGCCTCAGCCTGGAGTCGCTCATTCTCGATCTCATCGGGCGTCGGACGGTGGAACTCCAACTTGCCCTGGTACAACTCCTCCATGGCGAGCGAGAGCGATTTGTTCGACATCGAGGTCACCTGAGGCGGGATGAGCGCACCGTGGCCCGAACCGAGGCCGTTGTAGTACTCGTTGATCTCGCGCGCGCGAATAGCCGTGACCGCGACGAGGGTGAACTTCGAGTCGCCGACTTTGTGCAGGAGCGTTTCGATGGGTGGATCTACGAGGGTGGGGCGTTCAGCCATTTCCTGGTCCTTTAGGAGAGGTTCGCCGTTGCTGGCGGAGTTCTTCCAGTATAGAGAGGATTTCGTCGCTCGCCCGCTCCACGTCATCATTCAGCACCACGTACGTCGCTAATTCGTGTCCTTTAGCGAGTTCTTGGGGCGTACTGGACAAACGCAGGGCCACGTGTTCTTCGGCGTCCCCGCGGGTGCGAAGCCGTGCTTCGAGTTGACGCATCGAGGGTGGCAGGATCAGGAACACCACGGCGTCGGGGTTCGCTCGACTCACCTGCTCGGCCCCCTGCACCTCGATCTCGAGCAGCACGTCATCATCGGCGGGCGCGCTCGGTTGCGGCGTGCCGTAGAGGTTGCCGTGGAAGTCGGCCCATTCAAGGAAGAGGCCCTCTTTGATCGCGTTCTCGAAGGTCGCGCGGTCCACGAAGTGGTACTCGGTGCCATCCTCGTGGGAACGCCGCGTCCTCGTGGTCCAACTGCGGCTCAGCCAGAGGTGATGGTCTCGTTCGACGAGCCGTCGCGCAATGGTCCCCTTGCCTACTCCGCCCGGGCCAATGAGTACGACGACGAGGGGCTCAGCGGACAAGAGCTCGAAAGAGTTCCGCGCGCTGCTTGGGTCCGAGTCCGCGGATGCGCCGCGTCTGGGCGATCGAGGCGTTCTTCATGATCCGCTCGGCCTTCACTTCGCCAATGGCGGGCAGCGCGCTGATCAAGTCGTAGGCCCTCATCTGGGCGACGCACTCCTCGCGCTCCGCGAGTTCGAACAACTCCTCTAAGGACAACTCCCCGGACTTCACCTGACGTTTCACCTCGGCGCGTCGACGCCGGTTGGCGACCGCCAAACGTGACGCCTCGACCCTTTGCTCCTGAGACAAAGTGGGCGGCGTTGGACTCACGTGCTCAGAATACTCCTGTTGCGGACAGATTTCCTAGGAGAGTGCGCGAGCGACGTCGTCACGCCAGCGCCGTGTCGCGTCGCGCAGGCTCGAGCGCTCGGGACCCGCCTGCAGTATGGCTCGCGAGACGCTCACGAGCACGCTGTTCGAAGGACAACGGTCGAAAACCTTCGCCACGTCCTCGGGCGTACCGCCCTGGGAACCGACACCCGGCACGAGGTAGGGACCCCCCAAGGTCTCGAGGGCGAACTCCGGTCGTTCCCTGGTCGCGCCCAGCACCGCACCCAGGGAACCGAGGCCCTCGTCGAGCTGGTTACGTCGCCGGATCTGGTCGAGGACGAAGGACTCCACGGTCTGGTCATCGCGCGTGCGAGCGCCCTGTATGACGCGACCTTCGAGATTGGACGTCGCGGCGAGTACGAACACACCGCGGCCCGTAGCGCGCGCGAGATGCAACATTGGTTCCAGCGAATCAAAACCGAGGTAGGGACTCACGGTCATCGCGTCGGCGCGAAGCGCCGACTCTTCGCTCAGCCACGCCTGGGCGTAACCATCATTGGTAGAACCCACGTCGCCGCGTTTCACGTCCGCGACGATCATCAGGTGCGCGTCGCGCGCGTCGCTCATCACTCGCTCGAGGACGCGATAGCCCGGCGAGCCGAAGCGCTCGAAGAAGGCAACTTGTGGCTTGATCACGGCCACGGTATCGATGACCGCCTCGAGCACCGCGAGGGCGAAGAACTCCAAACCTTCGACGCTGTCTTGTCGACCCCACGCTTCGATCAACTCGCGACTGGGGTCAATGCCCACGCACAGCGGCCCGCGCTCGCGCAGTTGCTCTTGTAGTCGAGAACCGAAACTCTCAACCATGGGCCACCCCTATTAATTCGTGCACGTGGGCAACGTCGTGTCGGCGCATCCAACGCTCCAGACCGCGAAGGATCCGCCAAGGCGCGCGCGGGTCCGCGAAGGTCGCCGTGCCGACCTCGACCGCGTTCGCGCCGGCCATGAGCATCGCGACCACGTCCTCGCCGCTCGCGACGCCCCCCACGCCCACGATCGGCGCCGACGGGAACGCCGCGCGACACTCGAAGACCGCCCGCAGCGACACCGGCAGGATTCCTGGTCCACTCACCCCTCCGCCGCCGTTGGCGAGCGACGGCTGGCGACGTTCGATGTCGACGCCCAGGCCGAGCAGCGTGTTCACGAGCACGAGGCCCGACGCACCCGCTTCAAGGGCGCAGCCCGCGATTTCCACTAGGTCGGGCGTGTTGGGACTCAGCTTCACCCACAGCGGAAGGTCCGCCGCCCTGGAAGCTTCGACCACCTCGCGCGTCGCCGAGGCGGAGTGCGCGAACATCAGCGCGCGACTCTCGAGATTCGGACAACTCGCGTTCACTTCGAGGGCCGCGAGACCCGCTCCCTTCATGGCGAGCGCCGCGTCCGCGAACTCGCCGACCGTGCGTCCCCAGATCGAGCCCACCACTCGCACGCCGCGTCGTTCCAGCGCTGGCAGGTACTGCCTGCGCCACGCCTCGACGCCCGGCCCGGCGAGACCGACCGCGTTCAACATATGTGCGCCCGACGAACTCACGCGCGGCGCCGGATTTCCCGGCCAGGAAAACGAGGCGAGCGATTTGGTCACCACCGCGCCGAGTTGGCTCAGGTCACCGTAGCCCGCGAGTTCGTCGCCGTAGCCCGACGTGCCCGCCGCGGTCAGTACCGGTGACACGAGGCTCACGTCGCCCACCAGCGTGCTCAGGTCCACGCTCACGCGTGCAGCTCCTGGAGCGAGTGCACCCGCCAGCCTCGCGCGCGGGTGTCGGCGATACCCTTCGCGGCGGCCAGTCCGGCGCTCAACGTCGTCAGGCACGGCAACGCGTGCACCACGCAGGCCGCGCGAATCGCCGCACCGTCGACGCGCGCCCCGCCACCCGAGGGCGTGTTCACCACCAGTTGCACTTGACCCGATCCCATCATCGACACCGCGTCTGCACCCAGGTCGGCCAGTCCGATCTTTCCCACGAGCGTGCGCACCGGCACGTCGTGGCTGCGCAGGTAGCCCGCGGTGCCCACGGTCGCGGCGATACTGAAACCCAGCTCGACCAGTTGACGCGCGAGGACGAGTCCGCCCACCTTGTCGCGGTCGGCGAGGGACATGAAGACCTGGCCCGAGTCGGGCAGCCTCGTGCCGGCGGCGAGTTGGGCCTTGGCGAAGGCGATGCCGAAACTCTCCCCCACGCCCATGACTTCGCCGGTCGAACGCATTTCGGGACCGAGGACCGTATCGACACCCGGGAAGCGGCTGAAGGGCAGGACCGCTTCTTTCACGCTGACGTAGGCGGGCGACGGCGTCGACCCGGGGACCATACCCCGCTCGCGAAGGCTCGCGAGAGACTCACCCATGGTCACGTGCACCGCCACCTGGGCGAGCGCCACGCCAGTCGCCTTGGCGACAAATGGCACCGTGCGACTGGCGCGCGGATTCGCCTCTAGGACGTAGACCTCGTCGTCCTTGACCGCGTACTGAACGTTGATCAGTCCGATCACCTCGAGCGCGGCGGCGATCTTTCTGGTGTACTCCCCTAACTCGGCGAGTACCGCGGCGCTGAGTGACTGGGGCGGTAGCGCGCACGCCGAATCGCCCGAGTGCACGCCCGCTTCCTCAACGTGTTCCATAATGCCAGCTATGAAGACGTCACCCGACGCGTCGCGCACGGCGTCCACGTCGACCTCGACGGCGTCCTCGAGGAAACTGTCGAGCAGGATCGGCCGACTCTGGCTCACCCCGCCTTCACGAGCGAGCGATCCGTGCTCGCTCGTCAGGTCCTTCATCACGCGTTCGAGCGTCGAGTCGTCGTAGACGATCTCCATCGCGCGTCCCCCCAGGACGTAACTGGGTCGCACGAGGACCGGATAGCCGATCTTCTTGACGATTGCCTTCGCTTCGGACAACGTGAGCGCGACGTCACCTGGTGGCTGACGTAGACCCAAGGACGAACAGATCGCCGACCACTGCTGGCGATCCTCGGCGGCGTCGATAGAGGCGACCGGGGTGCCCAGCACGAGCGACGGTTCGAGTGAATGGGACAACTTGAGCGGCGTCTGTCCTCCGAGAGCCACGATCACCCCCACGACCCGGGCCCCATCAGTGCAGGCGGCCTGTTCAGCGAGAATCACCTCGGCGAGGTCCTCGGGCGTCAGTGGTTCGAAGTAGAGCCGGTCCGAGGTCGAGTAGTCCGTCGAGACGGTCTCGGGGTTGCAGTTCACCATGACGGTCTCGTAACCCATATCGCGCAGCGCCATCGACGCGTGCACGCAGCAGTAGTCGAACTCGATGCCCTGTCCAATGCGGTTCGGCCCCGAACCGAGGATGATCACCCGATCGCGCGACGACGCCTCGACCTCGCTCGTGTCCTCGTAGGTGCTGTAGTGATACGGCGTCGCAGCGTCGAACTCGGCCGCGCACGTGTCGACGGTCTTAAAGACCGTCGACACCCCTGCGCGGCGTCGCAGCGTCGTTACGTCGCTCGAGTCATGACCCGTGAGGTTCGCGATCTGGGGATCCGAGAATCCCCACTGCTTATAGCGAAGCCACCCGCGTCGGTCTAAGTTCTCCAGGTCAATCCCGGCAACGAGCTCGTTCTCTCGCTCGATAATCGCGGCCAATTGGTGCACGAACCATAGATCGATTCTTGTGCGCTGACACACCTCGTCCACTTTGGCGCCGCGCGCCATGACCTCGTGCAGCGCGAAGAGCCGTTCGGGCGTCGCCACCTCGCAGCGGTGCCAGAGCGTCTCGTCGTCCAATTTCACGAATTCCGAGGTGTCGCCCAGCGCGAAACCCAGCCGGCCCTGTTCGAGGGAGCGAATCGCCTTCTGTAGTGACTCGGCGAAGTTGCGCCCGATCGCCATGACCTCACCAACGGACTGCATCCGTGTGCCCAGTTCGGGTGTCGCGCCCGGGAGTTTCTCAAAGGCCCAGCGCGGGATCTTGGTCACGACGTAGTCGATCACCGGTTCGAAGCTCGCCGGAGTGACCTGGGTGATGTCGTTTCGGATCTCGTCAAGCGAGTAACCCACCGCCAGTCGAGCCGCGATCTTGGCGATGGGAAACCCCGTCGCCTTGGACGCCAGAGCGCTCGAACGGCTCACACGAGGGTTCATCTCGATCACGAGTCGCTCACCCGTTTCGGGATTGACGGCGAACTGCACATTCGAACCCCCGGTCTCCACGCCCACCCGGCGTAGCACCGCGAAGGCGTCGTCGCGCATTGCCTGGTACTCGACGTCCGAGAGCGTCTGGGCGGGAGCGACCGTAATCGAATCGCCCGTGTGCACGCCCATTGGATCGAAGTTCTCGATACTGCAGATCACCACGCAGTTGTCAGCGACGTCTCGCATCACCTCGAGTTCGTACTCCTTCCAACCCGCAATGGACTTCTCGACGAGGATCTCGCCAATGGGTGAGGCGACGAGGCCCTCTTCGGCGAGGTGACGGAAGTCCCTCTCGTTGTGCGCGATGCCGGTACCCGCGCCGCCGAGGATGAAGCTCGGACGGATGATGATCGGCCAACCGATCTCCAACGCAATACCAATCGCGGTCTCCACGTCGTGGGCGAAACCCGACTCGGGTACCTTGAGCCCGATGTCGCCCATCGCCCGCTTGAACAATTCGCGGTCCTCCGCGGTCGCGATCGCTTCGGGCCGTGCACCAATCACTTCGACACCGAGGCGCTCGGTCACCCCACGGCGCACCAGTTCCATCGTGAGATTCAGCGCCGTCTGGCCCCCGAGGGTCGGCAGGAGGGCGTCGGGTCGCTCCTTTTCGAGGATGTCGACCAGTACTTCGACGTCGAGTGGTTCGACGTAGGTCACGTCCGCGGTCGCGGGGTCGGTCATGATCGTGGCGGGATTCGAGTTCACCAGGATCACCTTGTAACCCTCCTCGCGAAGCACCTGACAGGCCTGGGTACCCGAGTAGTCGAACTCGCACGCCTGACCGATCACGATCGGCCCCGAACCAATCACCATGATCGAGTGAATGTCGTCTCTTCGAGGCACTAGGCACGCTCCAGTGATCCGTGGCGCAAGAGCGACTCGAAGCGATCAAAGAGGTAGCGCGCGTCGTGGGGCCCCGGTCCGGCCTCGGGGTGGTACTGGACCGAGAAGCAACGATCCTGGGCGGACGAGATTCCCTCGATGACCCCGTCGTTCAGGTTCACGTGGCTCACGATCCCGCGTTCGAGCGAGTCAGGGATCACGGCGTAGTTGTGGTTCTGAGCGGTGATCTCAATGCGCCCGCTCGACAGGTCCTTGACGGGGTGATTGCTGCCGTGGTGACCGAAGGGAAGTTTGAAGGTGGAGCCTCCCAGGGCGCTCGCGAGCAGCTGATGACCCAGACATATGCCAAAGATCGGTACCGTGCCCAGCAACTGCGTAACCACGGCCACGTTCGAGGCGAGCGCCGCGGGGTCGCCGGGTCCGTTGGATAAGAAGACCCCGTCCGCGCCCAACTCACGTACCTCTTTCGCACTCGTCGATGAGGGCACCACGGTGACGCGAAAGCGTTCGCCGAGCTGGCGCACCATGGTGGTCTTGATGCCGTAGTCGAACGCGACCACGTGCACGTCGCCCGCACCACTTTCGTAGGCGGTGGGCGTCGAGACCGCAGTGACCAAGTCGGCACCATCGGTACCTTTTGCGTGCGTGGCCGCGTCGCGCACCACGGACTCCTCGGCGTGACCAAAGGCGCCCGGAAGCGCGCCGTGGGCACGCAGGTGACGAGTGAGTCGGCGCGTGTCGATCCCCACGATCGCCGGCACCCGATGCTGGCGCAGGAAACCCTCGAGCGGGCCCACCGAGCGCCAGTTCGAAGGAAGGTCCGAAAGGTCGCGCATCACCAGCCCCCGGCACCAAGGTCGCAACGCTTCGTCGTCCAGTGGCGACACGCCGTAGTTCCCGATGTGGGGATAGGTAAAGGCAATGATCTGGCCCGCGTAACTCGGGTCAGTGATCACTTCCTGGTAGCCGCTCAAGGCGGTGTTGAACACGAACTCACCAGTCGTGACACCATCATCGGCGAGGTAGCCCGCGGCGAATCCTTCGAAGGTCGTGCCGTCACTCAGTACGAGCAGCGCGCAAGGACGGATCACACCAGCGACCCGTCGTTTACCACGAGCGCGCCCTTGGCGAGCGTGGCCCGCACCCGACCAGTCATCGTTCTTCCGTCATAGGGACTGTTCACCGCGTGACTGTGCAGATCCTCGTTGCGCGCGGTCCAGGACATCAACGGATCGAACACCACCAGGTTGGCGTCCTCGCCTTCGCTCACGCACCCGCCGTGCGCGCCATGACGAACGCGAACGTCGTCGTGTCGAAGTTGGGCGATGCGAGCGGGTTCGCGACTCAGCACCGAGAAGAAGAGCTGCGGGTTGGGCGCGTCACCGAGCGCCTCGAAGGTGAGCGCCGCGGCGTACTCGAGCCCGAGCATCCCCGCGGGCGCCTCATCAAAGGGCAGGTCCTTCAGTTCGGGGGCGTGCGGCGCGTGGTCGGTCGCCACCGCGTCGATGGTTCCAGCGCGCAAGGCCTCACGTAGCGCGTCGACGTCCGCGCGCGGACGAAGTGGAGGATGGACTTTGAATATCGGATCAAACTGCTCGCACGATGTCTCGTCCAAGGTCAGGTGATGCGGCGCGACCTCGAAGGTGACCGGCAGACCTCGAAGGCGGGCTTGTGCGACGAGCTCGAGCGACCGTGCGGTCGACAGGTGCATGAAGTGCAGCGCACCTCCGGTCAGGGCGACCAGTTCGATGTCGCGTTGCACCATGAGCTCCTCGGCGAGCGCGGGCCGGCCCACGAGGCCTAAACGGCTGCTCACCGCGCCCTCGTTCATCGACCCGCCCGCCGCCAGGAGCTCGTCCTCGCAATGTTGCGCGAGTCGTACGCCGAGGGGTCGCGCGTAGGTCAACGCCCGTCGCATGAGTGAGGGATCCTGCACGCCCATTCCGTCGTCGCTGAAGAGCCGGACCCCGAGTTCAGCCATCTCGGCCAGTGGCGCCAGGTTCTCACCCCGGCGACCCACCGTGATTGCTCCCGCCACCGCAATGTCCAGGGGCGTGCGTGCGCCGCGGTCGAGCACGTACGACACGAGCGCGACGTTGTCGAGTGTCGGTTCGGTGTTCGGCATCGCCATCAGCGCCGTGTAACCGCCGACCGCTCCCGCGAGGGCTCCACTCTCGATCGTCTCCGCCTCCTCGCGACCCGGTTCACGCAGGTGCGTGTGCAGGTCGACAAAACCCGGTCCGACCCAGCACTCACGGGCGTCGACGACGTGACAACCCGGGGGCGCCGATAGGTCAGTGCCGACGTCGGCGACTTTCCCGTCGATCACGAGTACGTCGGCCACCCGGCTCGTCTGAGGCCCAACGACCAACCCTGCACGCAACAAGAACGAACTCACGACACTCCTTCATTGGTTCCGGCCACGGTGAGATAGAGCACCGCCATTCGAATGGGCACGCCGTTGGCGACCTGACGCTCAACGACCGCGCTCGGCAGGTCCGCGACCCGTGAATCAATCTCGACGCCTCGGTTCATGGGACCGGGGTGCATGATGAGGGTGGTCGGACGCAGACGCTTGGCGCGCGCCAACGTCAAACCGAAGGTCTGCGTGAACTCGCCCAACGAGGGCACGAACGATCCCGAACCTCGTTCGCGCTGTAGTCGTAACAGGGCCACGACGTCGGCCCACTCGAGTGCTTCGTCGTAGTCGTTTACTACCTGCACCGGCCAGTTCTCGATGTCGCTCGGTAGCAACGTTCCCGGTGCCGCCACGCGTACCTGGCACCCCAGAGCCGAGTAGGCCGCGATGTCACTACGCGCCACCCGACTGTGGCGGATGTCGCCGACGATCAACACCTTAAGTCCGTCAAAGAGTTCCGCACCCGTCTCGACGCCACTAGTACCGGCGCGCTCGCTCAACACCTGACGTACGGTGAATGCGTCGAGCAGTCCCTGAGTCGGATGTTGATGTAGGCCGTCACCGGCGTTGATGACGCGAACTTGGGGCACGTAGCGACTCACCTGCATCGCCGCTCCGCTCGATTGATGGCGCATCACCACGGCGTCAATCCCCAGCGCATCGATGGTGGCGATCGTGTCGCGTAAGGACTCGCCCTTCTTCACACTGCTCGAGGCGACCGCGAGTGAGAGGACGTCGGCCGAGAGTCGTTTGGCTGCCGTCTCGAAACTGAGCCGGGTGCGCGTCGACTCTTCAAAGAACAAGGACGCCACCACGCGTCCTTTCAGAGCGGGAACCTTCTTGATGGTCCGCCGATTCACCTCGACGAAGGATTCGGCTGTGTCGAGTACCTCGACGAGCGCCTCGCGCGAGAGATCGTTGAGGGTGAGTAGGTTCTGGCCGCGAATTGATCCGTTCATGACGACTCCTTGGTACCGATCCAGACGCCTTCGATCGTCGCGCGGATCGCCTCATCGAGCGACGTCGGAAGGTTCTTTCCCACGTAGTCGGGGCGAATCGGCAGTTCGCGGTGTCCCCGGTCGACCATGACGGCGAGCTGGACCGAGTGCGGCCGCCCCCAATCCGACAAGGCGTTGAGCGCGGCGCGAATGGTGCGACCGGTGAAGAGGACGTCGTCCACGAGGACCACGGTGCGGTCGGTGAGGTCGTGGTCGATCGTGGTCGCCGTCGACTTCGGGATGGGGTTTCGGTGCAGGTCGTCGCGATAGAACGAGACGTCCAAGAACCCGAGCGAGACCTCGGTGCCGAGAATCTCACTCAACAACTGGGCGATCCTCACGCCAAAGGCAACCCCACCGACCTGTAGTCCGATCACACTGAGCTGCGGCGAACCGTGATTTCGCTCGACGATCTCGTGGGCCATGCGCTTGAGAGCTCGTTCCACTTCTTCGCTCGTAAGAAGCTGGCTCTTCGCAAAAAATGCCAGATCACCCGGGGGCGTCTGGCGTTGCTTATCACTGCTCATGTCTCTCCCGCCGTACGAACCTCACAGGATCCGCTTCACGACTTCTGTCGTCCACGTTAGCAGCCGAATCGATCCATGGCGAGTACGCCACCAACCAAGAACCACTCGATCGGCGAACGTGCGCCGTACGCGCGGCCTAGTGCGTGCGTTTCTCGCCGTCGGTGTCGCGAGCCTCATTCTCCTCGGTCAATGCTCGCTGGTGCTCTTCCCACGCATTCAACATGCCGTGAAACTCAGGCGCGAGCTGCTTGGTCTTTTTCAACTTGACTCGGGACTGACGATCGGGATCGAGGACGTTCCACCACATGTAGACGGCGAACACGCTGAGCAACGGCCATTCAAAGACGTAGGCCCAGCTGAGTTCGTTGCCACCTTCGGCCCGTCCCAATTCGAACCAGAAAGCCAACCCGCAAAGAGCAAGCCCGACGAGCAACGTCGCGTGCGCGCGAAATGCTTCGGCCCCGGTCAGTCGACGTGCCCGGTGCTCTTTTGGAACCTCGGCGTCCGTCCCCTTGGTACCCTCCACACGAGTACCCTACACTCGGCGTTTTTGCACTCGGCGACGAGCGCGAACCGCTGAAGAAGGCACGAAGGCGCCGGAACTAGAATCGAACGACGTCGAGGGGGCGCGTGACCAACATGACCGAAGGCGAGAACGACGTGACGACCGCGCCGCGACTCAGCGAGGAAGAACGCGCCGCCATGTTCCGCTCGAGCGCGCCCGTGGACCGAAACCTCCGCCACAGGGGGGGTCTCGCTCCCATCCCTGCCAAGGCCGTCGCGTGGATGCTGGTGGCTTTCGTGGTCCTCGGCCTGGGCGGTGGGGCAATCGAGCACTTCGTTGGCGGTTTCGGTGTTACCAGTAACGCCACGACGAAATTTCTGCCTTCGAACGCGAACCTGACGCCAATCAGCTCGCTGAACTCGTTGAGCGTGGACCAATTCATGGACCTCAAGGAGATAGCAAACGCCACCGCTCCCGCCTTCACGTTGCGAACTCAGCGCGACCACCAGTGGAAACTTCGTCGCTCCGATGGAAAAGTGATCGTGCTCATGTTCGAGAACGCGATCTGCAACGACCTTTGCCCAGTTCTGGGCAATGAAGTCAAGCAGGCTCAGGCGTTTCTGGGAAGCGACGCCAGCAAGGTTGAATTCGCCCTCGTCAACACCGATCCGCGCGCGATCGGCGTCAAAGCGCGCCCGATTGCGCTCTCGGAACCCGGTCTGCTCACTGCGCCCAACGTCGTTTTTCTCACCGGTTCGCTCAAGGAACTCAATTCAGTCTGGACCAGCTACGGCGTGCGGATCAAAGTCGGCGTCGCCAAGACAGAAGTGACGCACAACAACGTCATGTACTTCATCTCAACGAATCATCAACTTGTAGCGCAGGCCACGCCTTTCGCGAGTGAAGGCACGAACGGTGTTTTCACTCTCAAGTCCAGCTTCGTTCGTCGTTTTGCGAAAGGCGTCGCAACGACCGCCGATAGTCTT